>ERZ773260.725-NODE-725-length-46516-cov-7.812337_pt1 | contig 46516 bp, 38 predicted proteins | sample MGYA00511387_ERZ773260 | MGnify/ENA primary metagenome ERZ773260 (study PRJEB29015, sample SAMEA2737745) | human gut metagenome | biome: human gut; feature: human-associated habitat; material: faeces | place: China | collected 2012 ...
GTTGCGGCTAGTTGCCACAACCCTTGATGTCTTGCTGGTGCCGAGGGCGGGAATCGAACCCGCACGGCGGTTGCCACTACCACCTCAAGATAGCGTGTCTACCAATTCCACCACCTCGGCACAAGTGGAGTGATACAGAAAACCGGGTGGCTTGGCAAGAACTTTTTTGCATTTTGGAAAAATTTTTTTGAGCAGCCCTGCCGGAAAGGCTGGGGACTTGCCTTGGGCCCGGCTAACCGGTACACCAAGAAACGGCAAACTTTGCTATTGTTTGGCCTGGAGAAAAACCATGGATGACGGTGTTCGTACTTTTTTACAAAAAACAGGTCCTGTCCTTTGTGTCGATATCGGCAGCGGCACCCAGGATGTCCTTTTGGCCCGTCCGGGACTGGAAGTCCACAACTGGCCACGCTTCGTCCTGCCTTCACCGGCCCGTCTGGCCGCGCAGCGCATTCGTGAGCTGACCCTGCTCAAGCAGCCGGTATGGCTGTATGGTGAAAATATCGGTGGCGGCTTTGGCCTTGCCGTGCGTGACCACATCAAGGCGGGGTTTGCTGTCTACAGTACCGCCAGTGCTGCCAGTGCCCTGCACGACAACCCCGAAGTCGTCCGCAGCATGGGCGTCCAGGTAGCGGAGCAGTGTCCGGCCGGTTCCGTGCCGGTGCCTCTTTCCGATTATTCCCCGGAATTTTTTGCCGGACTGCTGCGGCAGGCCGGGCTCCCGTTGCCGCATCTGGTACTGGCGGGCTGTCAGGATCATGGTTTTCATCCCAACGGCAACCGCATGGGACGCATGCAGGCCTGGACGGCCCTGCTGCAGGCGTCCGCCCTGCCGGCCAACTGGATTTACGAACAGCCGCCGGCGGAATGCACCCGCCTGCTGGCCCTGCAGAAAAAGACTGGCGGCCCGGTGGCGGATACCGGGACTTGTGCCCTGCTGGGCGCCTTGTGCGTGCCGGAAGTCATGAAGCGGAGCTGGCGCGAAGGGATCACCATCATCAATGTGGGCAACAGCCATACGGTGGCGGCGCTGGTCTATCAGGGGCAGGTCCGCGGCATCTACGAACACCATACCGGCATGCGTACCCTGCAGGAATACCTTGCGGATCTTGAGCAGTTCCGGCGTTCCTGGCTGCCGTGCGAGGAAGTCCTTGCACACGGAGGGCACGGGACGGCGTTCGGGCCTTACTGTGAGGAGGCCGGAGGCTACGAGCCCACCTATATACTGGGGCCGAAGCGGGAATTTTTGCAGGGACAGGGACAGTTCCTGGCCCCGTATGGCGATATGATGCTGGCAGGCTGTTTTGGCCTGCTCTGGGGATGGGCGCACAGGGGCGACGCCGCCGGGCGTTTGTAATTCAAGATGGACAAGCAGCAATAAGGTTTTGACATGGAAGTTTTCGATGCAGCGGAATTGTGGAACAGGGACCAGATCGAACACACCCAGCTGACGCGCCTCAAGGCCACCGTGGCCCATGTGCGCAAGAGCGAGTTCTATCGCCGCCGTCTGGATGAAGCCGGTGTGACGCCCGAGAGCATCACGTCGCTGGACGACATCCGGCGCATCCCCTTCACCACCAAGCAGGATCTGCGGGACCAGTATCCCACGGGCCTCCTGTGCGTACCGCGCAGCGAGATCGTGCGCATGCACTGCTCCAGTGGTACCACGGGCAGTCCGGTGGCCATCTGCCATACGCAGAACGACATCAACTGCTGGGCCGATCTGATGGCCCGCTGCCTCTATATGGTAGGCGTACGCCGTGACGATGTGTTCCAGAACATGTCCGGTTACGGCCTGTTCACCGGGGGCCTGGGGATCCATTTCGGTGCCGAGCGCCTAGGCTGCATGACCATTCCGGCCGGTCCCGGCAACTCGCGCCGTCAGATCAAGCTGGCCAAGGACTTCAAGACAACGGTCGCCCATATCCTGCCGTCCTATGCGCTCATCCTTGGCGAACATCTGCGCAATATGGGTGAGGACCCGCGCGACTTCCCCCTGCGCATCGCCGTGGTGGGGGCCGAGCCTTATACGGTGGAATTCCGGCGCCGTATCGAAGAACTCTTCGACATGAAGGCCTACAACTCCTATGGCCTCTCCGAGATGAACGGCCCCGGCGTGGCCTTTGAATGCCAGAACCAGAACGGCCTGCATGTCTGGGAAGACGCCTACCTGCCGGAGATCGTGGATCCCAAGACCGGCGAGCCCGTGCCCGACGGCGAGATCGGCGAACTTGTCATGACCTGCCTGTGCCGTCAGGGCATGCCCATCCTGCGTTACCGCACCCGCGACCTGACCCGCTTCCTGCCCGGGGAATGCTCCTGCGGCCGTCATCATCGCCGCATCGACCGTATCCTGGGCCGCGCGGACGACATGTTCATCATCAAGGGCGTCAACGTCTATCCCATGCAGATCGAACAGGTCATCATGACCTTCCCCGAAGTGGGGCAGAACTACTGCATCCTGCTGGAGAACGACGGTATCGGCGACGTCATGCGCGTGCAGGTGGAGATCCGCGACGAGTACTTCGTGGAAGACATGCGCTGCCTGCAGGGCCTGCAGAAGACCATCGCCCAGCGGCTGCGTGACGAGATCCTGGTGACGCCGCGCGTGGAACTGGTGCAGAGCAACAGCCTGCCCAGCAGCGAAGGCAAGGCCGTGCGCGTGTACGACAACCGCGTCAAGAAGTAGCCTGTATGGAAGGATTCATCGCGCTGGCCTCGTTCAGTCTGGCCTATGCGTTCATCGTCCTGCTGGGGCTGATCCTGCTGCTCAACATCCTTGGCCTGCCCGCCAACTGGGTGGTGGTGCTGCTGGTGGTGCTGTGGAAGTTCCTGCACCCGGCCGCCGGGGCCCTGGATGTCTGGTTCTGGATCATGTTCCTGGGCCTGGCTGTCCTGGGCGAGGTGCTGGAAATGGGCGTGCAGGTCATGAATGCCAAACGGCACGGCTCCAGCACGTCCGGCACCGTGGCCGGTATGGTGGGGGCCATCGCCGGGGCCATCTTCCTGGCACCGCTCTTTTTCGGACTGGGAGCGTTCATCGGGGCTCTGGTGGGCGCCTGGCTGGGCTGCCTGGTCATGGAACTGCTGCGTGGCCGTCCCGGCAAGGAGGCCTTTGATGCGGCCTTCGGCACCATGATGGGGCGTTTTCTGGGAACGGTCTGCAAACTGGGCACGGGCAGCGCCATGGTCGTGCTGACGGCCCACCGCATCTGGCCGGATATGGCCCCGGTACCGCCGCCGTTGCGTCCTGTGGTGCCGGAACCCGGGCAGGTCGTGATGCTGCTGAAGAACTGGCTGTGTTGAGGTGATCATGTCACTGGATTTGTTGCAAGTTGTTTTGGTACAGACGCGCTTTCCCGAGAATATCGGCATGGCTGCCCGCGCCTGCGTGAATATGGGTAGCCACAGCATCCGTCTGGTGGCGCCGGAACGCTGGGACAGGGAAAAAGCCCGTCCTCTGGCCACTCCCAAAGGGCAGGGCGTGCTGGATGACGTCCAGGTCCTGCCGGACGTGTCGGCTGCCGTGGCGGATTGCTCGCTGGTCATCGGGACGACGGCCCGGACAGGTGGCTGGCGGCGTTCCCTGCTTTCCCCCGAGCAGGCCGCGGGAGAAGTGGCCCAGGCCCTGGAGCGGGGAGAAAAGGTAGCCATCGTGTTTGGCCCTGAGGATCGGGGGCTGGATAATGATGCCATCCAGCATTGCCAGCGGCTGATGACCATCCCCACCAATCCCGAGGCCAGCTCCCTCAATCTGGCGCAGTCGGTATTGCTGCTGCTGTATGAGTGCGCCAAGGCCGTACGGGCCCGCCAGCATGAGGCTGCCGGGGAAAAGGCTCCGGCGGAGGGAGGCTCCGGCCGCGTCATCTCCTCTGCCGACTACGAGCGTCTGCTGGACAATCTGAAGGACATGCTGCTGCGTCTGGATTGCCTGCATGGGGACAACCCGGATTATTTCCTGATGCCGTGGCGGCGTCTGCTGGCCCGGGCCCAGGTGCGGCGGCATGAATACGACGCGCTGATGGGATTGTGCCGTCAGGTCCGTAACAAGCTGGATGGCGGCAACAAAGCCTAGTCGCCCGACAGCTGTAATCATGCTCCATGAACAGCCCCTGAGAAGGGGCTGTTTTTGTATCCTGCATCCTTACAGGATGCTCCGCGCGGCGAGCAAAGCCAGCAAAGGATATGACTGCCGGGCTCCCCGGCTCCCGGAGATTACGGAGCAGGGGCGGGAGAGTCTTTGATCCGGCCCGGAAAGGACAGAAGGGGAGAGGAGGGCACGGCGGTCGTCCCCGGAACTTTTTATGAAAAACGGTTGACGAACGGGCCTTCAAAGAAGACCATCTGCCCGTTCACGTGGCCGGCCGCTGTCATCTGTCTGTGTCCCGGTCAGAGCCAAAAGGAGAAAGATCCATGAGTGGGAAAAAAGTCCTCGTCATTTCTTCCAGCCCTCGCCGGATGGGCAATTCTGATCTGCTGGCCGATGCCTTTATCGAGGGAGCGCGGGAAGCCGGTCATACCGTGGAAAAGATAAACCTGCATGATAAAAAGATCGGTTTTTGCAAGGGCTGTCTCGGGTGTCAGAAAACGCAGCACTGCATCCTTCGGGACGATATGGATGACATCCTGCCGCGCATGCAGCAGGCCGAGGTGATCGCTTTTGCCAGCCCCGTGTATTTCTATTCGCTGTGCGGTCAGCTGAAGACCCTGCTGGATCGCACCAACCCCCTGTTCGCCGGGGACTATGCTTTCCGCGACATCTATTTGCTGGCCAGTGCTGCCGATACGGACGAAAAGACCATGGACGGCCCCAAGAAAGCCATGGAGGGCTGGGTGGTCTGTTTTGAAAAGACCCGGTTGTGCGGCGTGGTGCAGGCGCTTGGTGTGACGGAATCCGGCGACATCCGGAAAACGCCTGCGGCCCTGGACGCTGCCCGCGATATGGGCAGGAGCATCCGCTAGGACTTTGCCTGTCTGCCGGATCCTTTGGCAGCAGAACAGGGGACAGTGGCCTCCGTGTGTCTGTCTTGGCAGGCACCTTCAGGAGCGGCTGCTGTCCCCTGTTTTTTTAGAAAAGACCTTGTTCAGGAACTGGCTTATTTGTCCGAAAGTCCTGTGACGCCTTCCAGCCACGCACCATCCAGACAGGCCTCACGCAGGCTGGCCCCACTCAGATCGGCTCCCCGAAGGCTGGCGCTTGTCAGATTCGCACCGTCCAGCAGGGCATTCTCCAGGATGGCACCATTCAGCCGGGCTTCCCGCAGATCAGCATCACTCAGGTCTGCTTCATTGAGCGCCGCCCCGGCCAGATTGGCCCAGGAAAGATTGGCCTTTGCCAGCTCCGCGTTGACAAGGTTGGCCCCGGCCAGATCGGCCAGCTCAAGATTGGCGCCCCGCAAGTCGGCACCGGCAAAATTGGCTCCCCGCAGCTCGACGCCCCGAAAATCCTTGCCGGCCAGATCGGCATTGGCAAAATTTTTCCCCGCCATGCTTTGCGGGTGGGAATGCTGATGGCTCATCGAATCCCTCCTGAAACGGTTTCCGGTATTATACGCCACCCTTGTGTGCCGCGCCACCTCTGTTTTTACTTGCGGACGTGCGTGCCGGAATCACGGCAAGGCGCCTGCGCGGGACAGTGCCCACGGACGGTCGAGGCAATGCCTCGCACCGGAAGGGCAAGGCTCCCCTGCATGATGCTGCTGTGATGGCGGCTTTGCTGTGCTCTTGCCCGCAGGGAGGCGGGCAAAGCCGGGAGGAAAGAAAGGTTAAAAAACGGTCTCAAGGGCGGGAAAAATCTTTATCTTACCTGTCGGATGAAGTAGGATAGCACAAAGTCGGGGCTGGGACTGCCATGCCGGGCATGGTGTGCCGCCCATGTACATCCAATTCCCTGTGAGGAGTTCGGCCATGAAAAAATTGCTTTCCCTCCTGTTGACTCTGGGACTCACCTGCGCTCCCTGTGGTATGGCCCTGGCGGCTTCCGCCCAGCCCGCTCCGGCTCCCGCTGCCGCGGCCAAGCCCGCACCTGCCAAACCTGCTGCTTCGGCCGCCAAACCGGCACCGGCTGCCTCGCAGAAGGTGGAAGCCGGTTATCGTGGCAATCCTTCCAGCAAGGTCTATCACAATTCTTCCTGCCGCTACTACAAGAGCAAGGGCGCCAGCAAAGTCTTCGCTTCCCCGGCTGAGGCCAAGGCCGCCGGTTTCAAGCCCTGCAAGGTTTGCAAGGGCTAGGCAGGGGATCTTCGCCTGATTATCGGGCTCCCGGTCGATCGACGGTCGGGGGCCTTTTTCGCATCCACGGCGTGGTGCGTTGGCAGCGTTCGCCGGGTAAGCGATAGCCAGAACCTGCCCCGGTCACGCCGCAATGCGCAGTAGGACTGGCGGATGCCCCGGCACTAGAGGGCAGTGGTCCCAGACAATGGGGCCGTCAGATTCTACGGCAGCTAAATTTTACCGGAAGAGTTGTCGGGCCCTGTTATCAGCGTGGGGACAGCCATTTCCGCTCTTGCTTATGGATGACAAAAATGGGAGTTGCAATTTTTTACTTGACGACGGCCCGTCTTTCCCGTAGATACAACTCACCGCGTCCCCATCGTCTAGCCGGCCCAGGACAACGGCCTTTCACGCCGTCGACAGGGGTTCAAATCCCCTTGGGGACGCCAAATTTGAGTACAATGAAGAACGCCAAGATGCATAACATCTTGGCGTTCTTTGTTTTTTCTTTACGGTATGGTTTCCCGAAGTCCAGCCTCGTCCGCTTGCATCCAAACATTTTATGGGTATATCCGTAGGTAGAAATGTGGTATGACATTTCTGATACCTACATGAATAACTGCGCGGAATCAAAAATATTTTTATCCATGTGGGTATCTCTTCGTCCAACGACAGCCAGGGAGTGCCCATGCCTCTTACCGATACCCATATCCGCAGTCTGAAACCCGACCTGAGGCCCCGCAAATATTTCGACGGCGGAGGTCTGTTTCTTTTCATTCCCACCAGTGGAAGCAAGCTCTGGAGAATGGCCTACCGTTTTGACGGAAAGAGCAAGCTGCTCAGTTTCGGGGAATATCCTACCGTATCTCTCAAGGATGCCAGAGAACGCCGCGAAGACGCGAAGCGTATGTTGTCCAGAGGCATCGACCCGGCAGAGCATAAACGACAGATGCGGCAGGCCAGAGCCACGGCGGAACGCGACAGTTTTCAGAATATCGCCAGAGAATGGCATGAAACCCGCATGGCGGAGTTTTCTGAAAAGCATCAGGGAACCGTCATGTACAGGCTGAAAACCTACATCTTTCCGCGCATCGGCAAAACGCATATCGCCAAGCTGGAAACACGGGAGATCATGGATGTGGTCAAGCCTCTGGAGCAGAGGGGAAACTACGAGACTTCCCGGAGAGTGCTGCAAATCATTAATCAGGTGTTTCGCTATGCAGTCATCACGGGCCGGGCGAAACACAATGTCGCAGCCGACCTCCGGGGAGCCCTGAGGCCGAGAAAAACCGTCCACCGGTCAGCGGTGCTGGAACCGGAGAAAGTCGGTCAGCTTCTGCGGGATATCGACGCCTATGAAGGCTATTTCCCTCTGGTCTGTGCCTTGAAGCTGGCTCCGCTGGTCTTCACCCGTCCCACGGAATTGCGGGCCGCTCAATGGAAAGAATTCGACCTTGAGTCCGGGGAATGGCGTATCCCTGCCGAACGCATGAAAATGCGCCGTCAGCATCTTGTTCCCCTGTCCAGACAGGCAATATCCATTCTTCGGGACCTCCAGAAATATTCTGGGGAGGGAACATATCTTTTTCCCTCCATCCGCACGGAGGTACGGCCTATTTCCGATGCGACCATGCTCAATGCTCTCCGGCGCATGGGCTACCAGAAGCACGAAATGAGTGTGCATGGTTTTCGCTCCATCGCGTCCACGCTGCTCAACGAACTTGGTTATAACCGGGACTGGATAGAGCGGCAGCTTGCCCATGGAGAACAGAACGAAGTGCGGGCAGCATACAATTACGCGGAATACCTGCCGGAACGCAGAAGGATGATGCAGGATTGGGCGGATTATCTGGATGGACTGCGCAACGCAAAGCGGAAAGGAAGCGGAGGTACAGTATGAAAGAGGACGCCATGACAGAACGGGATGTCTGTATCGTTATCGGGAAAATAGAAGACGAGACGCAGGTGACGAGCAGTGACACCGGCTGGAGTGAAGAAGAAAAGGAGCGTATGAGACAATACGGCTATGACGACATGGATATAATCCGGGCGTGGTATAGCTAATAACACCTGTTTTCGATAAACAGCGGCACGGAAGATCGATGACAATTCCTGCCGCTGTTTTTTGTTGTCCATCTTTTGGCGACAGGGTATCCTTTCCTCCATGACAGACCGACAGAACATGACCATAGGCAGAGTGCGGCAGGCGTATGGCCTGACCGCCAGAGAAGGCGAAATGCTTGTCCAGGCACTCTGGCCTGACGCCGTTCAGCCTCTGGGGCTATGGCACACGACCTATGAAAATTGCTGGCAGGCATTTGTTGCGGGCAATCATGTCGCATATGGAACGCAGATGCCGGAATTTCCTTCAGTGCCGGAACTGGGGGCGGGCATTCAGACATATCTGCTTGGCTTTGATGTGATGGAATTTTTCAGAAAGATATCAACGCTTGTTCCTGTTACCTCCCTACAATATGGGTTGAATGTCATTCTTGAAGAATCCTTTGAAGATACGGCGTCTGTCTTTCCCGAGGAACGAGAATTTCTGTTCAGCAGTTTGAAAATACTGAGCACAGAAGACATCTTCGCGCAGTATTCACCGGACTCGCCTCTCTTTGAGAAACCGATATTCTCCATTCCCGCCTCAAGCTATCACTTCATCGCGCATATCTTTACCGATACCATAATGGTGGATAGGGACATTGCTATCAGATATCTCCGTTATTATCCCTTACGCCAGGAAGTGAAAGGCATCACCCGCGCCCTTGTGGAATCCCTTTTAAGGGCAGCTCCGCCGGAATCGTCCGTTGCCGACAAAGCGGCGGCAGTTCCCCTGTGTGAAAGGTCACCGCAGGATGAAAAACTTGTTTTCCGTATTCCCGGAGCATTCTGGGAAGGAAGGCCGGACGCCGCCGTCCGTGACGCCATGAAAGAAAAGTATCCTCTTTCAGTCATCGCTTATGTTCTCCTGTATTGGTGTGGTCCTCAAAAATCCGAGACCAGTCACAAAACTCCGCAGGGTAGAAAGACGCATGTGGGACGCTTGCTTGCGGGCAAAGAGTACAGGGACGACAAATCCTATCGCAATTTGATGGATATGCTCCTCAAGGAAGCGGAGACATATGCCATAATCAAGGCGTGACCAGACTGCTGTTTTCCCGTCTTTTTTAGATTTTCCCGTCATTTTCCCGTCCGATTCCCTCACGGGAATTGTTTGACGTGTGCCAGATTCTCCTGAAGTCCAACCAGATTCAGGAGATTTTTTTATGAAACAGCATCAAGCACCCATTCCCGTCCACGGCCTTCTGCGTCTGCCTCAGGTTCTCAGCATGATTCCCATAAGCAAGAGCGCATGGTGGGAGGGATGTCGCACAGGACGTTATCCCAAACCCGTGAAGCTCGGTCCCAGAACAACAGTCTGGCGGGCGGAGGAAATTGCCGCATTTATCGAAAGCCTTGGCCGTCAGGGAGAGAAGCATGAATAATCCCCTGCAAACCTTTCGGGACATTTTGACCGACAAGGGATTGATTCCGGCCGAAATCATGGCGGACGGGAACTTGCATCGTTGTCCTACCCAGACCAAACCGCACAAACAAAACGGCGCATATATCGCGCATGTCGATGTCCCTGCGACGCTTTGGTGGTGCAACTGGGAAAATGGTGAACAGGGCACGTTCTGCACAGAAGAAAAGCAAACGCTTTCCGTGTCTGAACTTTCCGCATGGCGGGAACGTCAACACTCCATACAGCGGCAACGCGAAGCGGAATATGCCGAACGCCATGCTGAAGCAGCTCAACTGGCCAGACAGGAATGGAACTCGGCACGAATGTGCGACGCCAATCATCCCTATCTGCGCCGCAAGGGCATTCCGGCTTTGGAAGGCATACGGCAGTCACGGGACGGCTCTCTGCTTATTCCTGTTATGGATGCCGCAAACAATCTGCAAAGTCTGCAACGCGTCTATCCTGATGGAACAAAGCGTTTTCTCGTGGGCGGCAAGGTATCTGGAGGACAATTCATCATTCAGGGGCAGCCGGAAAAGCCCGTTGCCGTTTGTGAGGGTTTTGCCACAGGCACAAGTATCCATCTTGCCACAGGCTGGACGGTTTATGTGGCCTTTTCCGCAAACAATCTCGCGAGAGTGGCCAAGACGGTGAAAGAACGATTGCCGGACAAGACAATCATCATTTGCGGCGACAATGACGAAGCAGGACTCAGGAAGGGGGAAGAGGCAGCCGGACTTGCAAACGCTCAACTTCTGTTTCCCCACTTCACCGACGCCAACGGTACGGATTTTAATGACCTTCACCAGATAGAAGGCATTGAGGCCGTCCGTTCGCAACTGGAAACGGCGCTGATCAAACAGCAAGGTCTTATCGCTCTGGACATGGGCGAATTTCTTTCCATGTCCATACCTGAACGGGGGTATCTTTTATCGCCCGTTCTTCCGGTACAGGGCATAGGCATCCTGTACGCCCCGCGCGGCATAGGCAAGACATTCGCCGCGTTGAGCATCGCCGTTGCGGTGGCTTCCGGCGGAGCCGTGTTCAACTGGCGTGCGCCGATGCCCAAGCGAACGCTGTATGTGGATGGGGAAATGCCCGCCACGTCTATGCAGAACCGTCTTTCCGCTCTTGTCAACGGCATGTCTGTTCCTCCGCATACGTTGAAAAACATGGCGCTCATCACACCGGATCTACAGCCCTGCCCCATGCCGGATTTGTCCACAGCCGGCGGACAGGCCATGATTGAGCCGTTTCTGAAAGACGTGGACATGGTTGTGCTGGACAACATCGCAACACTGTGCCGCACCGGCAAGGAAAACGAGTCTCAGTCATGGCAGACCATGCAGGCGTGGCTGCTGGAGTTACGCCGCAGAGGGATGACCGTCCTGCTTATCCATCATGCCGGAAAATCCGGCGACCAGCGCGGCACCAGCGCCAGAGAAGACATTATGGACACGGTGATCAGTTTGCGCAGGCCCAGGGAATACAGCATGGCCGAAGGCGCACGGTTTGAAGTTCACCTGACCAAGGCGCGGGGCATATTGGGCGATGACGCCAAACCCTTTGAAGCCAACCTGATTACTGAAGGCAATACCCTGCATTGGCGGGTTCGGGACGTTGAAGATGTGGAACTAGAGGAATTGAAAAGGCTGCTCGGCGAGGGATACAGCATTCGTGACTGCGCCGAGGCGATGGGAAAATCAAAATCGTCTGTCCACAGACTGAAAAGAAAACTGGAAGGTCTTGCTTGACCATTTTCAGGTGTCCCGCTGTACCGCTGCTTAAGCGCCGGTACAGCGGGACACCTGTAATCATCATCGTATCTGTCATCCTATGAAGTCCAGCCAAATCCGAACATGTTTTCAACTTTTGTACCGCGTAACCTGAAAAAGTGTCCCGCATTCCTGCCACAGAAAGAGCGGGACATCCATTGATACAAGGAAGTATTGCCATGTCCTATCTCGTACTCCACATGAACAAATTCAAGAAGGAGGCCATACGCGGCATCCAGAGTCACAACCGGCGGGAACGGGAGAGCCACAGCAACCCCGATATTGACTACGAAAGAAGCGCGGCGAACTACGATCTGCACGAAGCCGCAGCCTCGAACTATACCGAAGCCATTCAGAACCGCATTGACGCGCTTCTGCTGGTCAAGGCCGTGAGAAAGGACGCCGTGCGCATGTGCGGGCTTATCGTCACCTCGGACAAGACGTTTTTTGATGGCCTCACACCGGAGGAAACAAGGCGTTTCTTTGAGGAGAGCAAAGCCTTTCTCACGGAGTTTGTGGGCGCGGAGAATGTCGTTTCCGCCATGGTTCATATGGATGAAAAGACACCGCACATGCATTTCCTTCATGTGCCGGTGACGCCGGACGGGAGGCTCAACGCCAACAAAATCTATACACGCCAGAGTCTGCGGAAACTGCAATCAGAGCTTCCCGCTCATCTGCAAAGCCGGGGCTTCGTCATTGAACGCGGCGTGGAACAGACGCCCGGTTCCGCGAAAAAGCATCTGGCTACCCGCGAGTTCAAGCAGCAACAGGAAGCATTGGAGAAACTGATTCAGGAGTCCGAAGAGACCGCACGGAATTCCCGGCAGCTTATCAACGCATTGGAACAGCGTGAAGAAGAGTTGAGAAAGAGCATTGAAGAGTATGAGCGGCAGTCCGAGGAGGCGGAAAAAGTTCTTCGTGAAGATTCCTCTCTGCCGAAAGCCTCTCTTTTCAATTATCCGTCCGTGCTGAAAAAAGCCTCTTCCCTTATTGAAGAACTGAAAAAGGCGCTTGCCGTCAAACACCTTGTCCAGACAGAGAAGGAAATTCTGCAACGGGAAGTGGATACCCTTCGCGGAAAGCTGACGCGGCTTGAAGCGGGATACACGGCCCACAGAAAACAAAGCCATGAGGAAAAAGAGGAGCTGGAGAAGCAGTTGAAGAAAATGAAAAGGCTCATGGCAGGTTATCGGGAATTTCTGCTTCTGCCGGAAATCCGGCCGCTGCATATCGAGTTCGTGGAACGCAAGCGTGCCGAACAGCTTCAGCGGCAGCAGGAAGATGAGCGGCAGCGGCAGGAGCAGGTAACGCGGGACAGGGAGCGTCGGCAGGCGATGACCGCTCGTGGCATGAGGATGAGGTAAGGCGTCGGGGAGAAATCTTCGCACAGGCCGAAGATATAGCCCACTATGCTTCACTTGCGTGAAGTGTGGGCGACCGTCCCGCTCGACCGGAAAAACAAAACACCAATCCGGGGCATGGCCCCGGCGAACCACAGGAAAAGCACCATGACCATTACCGCGACTCAGTTGAAGGAAATCAGACAGGAATTCGCCACTCTCAAACCCGCTTCCGTCACACTGGAGGGGAACAGAGCCATGTCCGTCAAAGAAGCCGTCTTTACTCTGGCCCCGACACTGGAACGGATGAGAAAGCGCGGCTTCGATACACAGGAGATTGTCGAACGCCTGCACGAAAAAGGCATTGATGTGAAGTCCCAAACTCTGACCAAGTATCTGACCGAAGCCAGACGGCAACGGGAAGGGCGAAAGTCAAAGAAGCAAGACACACCCCCGCATCCTCCGAAACGCGAACAACGCTCTAGCTTCATTGCTCCTGATATACCCGATGATGAACTATGAACATAAATCCACTGAGAGGAGAAAATCTTATGGCAGAAACTTACGGATATATTCGCGTATCCAGTACAGATCAGAACGAGAGCCGTCAACGCATCTCCCTTGAGCGGCAAGCCATCCCGTCAGACCGCATTTTCATGGATAAACTGTCGGGCAAGGATTTTCAGCGTCCACAGTATCAAGCTATGCTAAAAAAGTTCAGGCCGGGTGACCAGCTCTGTATTACAAGCATTGACAGGCTTGGCAGAAATTACGAGGAGATTCTGGAACAGTGGCGGATAATTACCAAGGAAAAGCGCGTAGACATTTTTGTGCTGGATATGCCACTGCTGGACACACGGCGCGACAAAAATCTGCTCGGCACCTTCATTGCCGACCTTGTTTTGCAAGTACTTTCCTTTGTGGCTCAGAATGAACGGGAGAATATTCGCAGCAGACAGGCTCAGGGGATTGCGGCAGCCAAGCAAAGCGGCGTGCGGTTCGGGCACGCGCCACGACCGCTTCCCCCAAATTTTCCGGAAACATATACCTTATGGACAGAGGGGGCCATCTCGACATCGGAAGCGGCAAAACGTTCCGGCATGGCTCGTTCCACATTCCGCATTCGTGCGGAGTCATTCAAAAAAAATTGTCCATAATATGTCGATAAAGTGTACTTGGCCGCCACCCGTTTTTTTTACTTCTAGCACTCTTTTTTAAACGGTAAAAACAGCTTAGTCAACGTTATTGGACTGTCACAGACAGCAGAAGTTTCCTTGGCGGCCAAGTACACTTAACCGCCACCTCCTCTGGGGTGGCAGGAAGTGGTGCGACTCGAAGATATTACAAGCGGAAGTCTTGTTCTTGGCATTGATCCACATGAGGCAGTCACCATTGTGGCAGTCCAGTGGTACGGCAACGCTGTTCTGAATCTTACCTACAAAAACAGCCGGGGCGATCTTGGCAATCGTATCCTCTATCGTGAAGATGAAGGGCAACTAGCGCTTCAGGACGCATCCCTACCGTGGAGTTTTGACGCCGACGGAGCAAAGCTCCGCCTCGCTTCGGAAGCATGGCGTATACACTACGCCCATCTCTTCGACCCGTATCTCGCCGTCCATACATCAGATGTGGAGCCTCTTCCGCATCAGATTTCCGCCGTTTATCAGGAAATGCTGGGCCGACTGCCCCTGCGTTACGTTCTTGCGGACGACCCAGGCGCGGGCAAAACCATCATGACCGGCCTCTTTGTCAAGGAACTCCTTGCACGCGGCGACCTCAGGCGCTGTCTTATCGTTAGCCCCGGCAGTCTTGCGGAACAGTGGCAGGACGAACTTTTCCAGAAATTCCATCTGCGCTTTGAGATCCTCACCAATGACCGTTTTGAATCCGCCGTTACGGGCAACGCCTTTAACGAAACGCCGCTGGCCATCGCCCGGCTCGACAAACTGGCCCGTAACGAAGCCATTCAGGAAAAACTGAAGGCTACGGACTGGGATCTTATCGTCTGCGACGAAGCCCATAAAATGTCAGCCACGGTCTGGGGAGGCGAAGTCAAAATGACGCGCCGCTTCCAGCTTGGCCGCCTGCTTTCCGGCATCACGCGGCATATGCTTCTGCTTACGGCAACCCCGCACAACGGCAAGGAAGAAGATTTTCAGCTCTTCCTCTCGCTGGTGGATCAGGATCGCTTCGGCGGCGTGGCCCGTACCGGCTCGCAGACTATCGACATCTCCGATGTCATGCGCCGCCTTGTCAAAGAAGAATTACTCAAGTTCGACGGTTCGCCCCTCTTCCCTGAGCGCCACGCCGTCACGGTGAACTACAGCCTTTCCCCCGAAGAGGCCGAACTCTACGAGGCTGTGACCGCCTACGTTCAGAACGAATTCAATCGCGCCGACAATCTGAACAACGAACGCCGCACCACCGTGGGCTTCGCGCTCACCGTGCTCCAACGGCGTCTCGCGTCTTCTCCCGAGGCCATCTATCAATCTTTGCACCGCCGCCGCGAAAGACTGGAAAACCGTCTCAGCGAAGAACGGCTCGGCCAGCGTGCCCGCGACTGGAACGAACTGCGTAACCTGAACTTTACGGACGAATTCGACGATGAAGACCTGACTTCCGCCGAGCTGGAAGACGCCGAAGAACGCGTAGCTGACAAGGCCAGTGCCGCGACTACCATCACGGAGCTGGAAGCGGAAATTGCCATGCTCAAAACGTTGGAAGCCAAGTCCAACGCCGTCCGCACCAGCGGCAGAGACCGTAAATGGGAAGAGCTTTCCAGTCTGCTGCAAGACGAAAAAGGAATGTTCGATGCAGAGGGGTTCCGCGAAAAGCTGATCATTTTTACCGAACACCGCGACACGCTCCGCTACCTCACGGACAAGATACGCTCCCTGCTCGGCAATGACGACGCCGTGGTAGTCATCTACGGTGGAATGATGCGCGACGAACGCCGCAAGGTGGAAGAGCGTTTCAAGCAGGATAAGGAAGTCCGCATTCTCATCGCTACGGACGCTGCGGGCGAAGGCCTCAATCTTCAGCGCGCCCATCTCATGGTAAACTACGACCTGCCGTGGAACCCCAACCGCCTTGAACAACGTTTCGGCCGTATCCACCGTATCGGTCAGACGAAAACCTGCTGGCTCTGGAACCTCGTGGCTTCCGAAACACGCGAAGGTGCCGTGTTTCAGCGACTTTTTGAAAAGCTGGAGCAGGAAAAAGAGGCACTGGGCGGCAAGGTCTTCGACATTCTCGGCAAGGTCTCGTTCAACAACCGTCCCTTGCGCGAACTGCTTATCGAAGCCGTGCGCCACGGCAGTGACCCCGATGTGCAGGCCCGCCTCAATCGCGACATGGATATTGCCTTCGACCCGCAAGCACTGCTTCGGCTGGTGAAGGAACGCGCCCTTACCGAAGATGTGATGAACATCCGCACGGTCAGCGTCATCCGCGAGGAAATGGAGCGCATGGAGGCTCGCCGCCTCCAGCCGTATTTCATCGAGGCATTCTTCAAAGAAGCGTTCCGCGAACTGGGCGGTCGCATGTCGGCCCGTGAGAAAGGTCGTTGGGAGATACTCTCCGTTCCCTTCGCCATCCGCAATCGAGACCGGCAGATAGGCCATATCGAGCCTGTGCTCAACCGCTACGAGCGCATCTGCTTCGACAAGGCTTATCGCAATCCGCCCGGCTCTGTACCTGCCGCGCTCATCTGCCCTGGGCATCCTTTGCTTGAAGCTGTGATCGACATCATCCGCGAACGCTCTGTCGAGCTGCTTAAACGCGGAGCCGTCCTTATCGACGACAGCGATCCTGGCGAGACCATACGCCTGCTTTTCTACATCGAACACACCATTCAGGACGGCACGGCTCTGCCCGATGGTAGCCGCCGCGTCATCTCGCGCAATATACATTTTGTGGAGATGGACGAACACGGCACAGCCGCAAACGCAGGCTATGCGCCGTACCTCGACTACCGCCCCGCAGCGCCTGAAGAGCTGGACGCCGTTCTTACCCACGCCCACAAGCAGCCATGGCTGACGCGCGGCGTGGAAGATGCGGCCATCGGTTACGCCCTGGGCCATCTTATCCCCAAACATCTGAAAGACGTGCGCGAACGCCGCGAAATCATGATCGACAAGACGGAAAAAGCCGTGCGCGAACGTCTTACCGCCGAGATTCGCTACTGGGACTACCGCGCCGGAGAGCTGAAACAGCAGGAACAGGCCGGGAAAATCAGCAACAACCTGAACTCCCAAAAGGCCGCCCGCCGCGCCGAAGAACTGGCCGCCCGCCTGAAGCAGCGTACGGACGAGTTAGCGGCAGAACGCCTGATTTCGGCTCAGCCGCCCGTGGTCATCGGCGGCGCGCTGGTCATTCCTGCCGGACTGCTGGCTAAACTCACGGGTCGTCCGCTTCTTGATGCATGTTCTGGCCCCTGTGCGGATGCGCTTGCCCGCAAGGCTGTAGAGAAGGCTGCCATGCAGGCTGTGATGGACATCGAAAAAAGTCTAGGATTCGCCCCACGCGACGTGAGCGCCGACAAGTGCGGCTACGACATCGAATCCGCTGTGCCGGATGCCCTCGGTAAAGGAGAATCCAGCCTGCGCTTTATCGAGGTGAAAGGTCGCACCGCCGGAGCCACCAGCATCAACATGACCTTCAACGAGATACGCACAGCTTTGAACCAGCCGGAGCAGTTCATTCTGGCTATCGTTGCAGTGGACGGCCCGCACACCCGCACGATCTACCTGAAAAAGCCTTTCCACAATCCCCCGGATTTTTCGGTGGAAAGCTCGAAGTTCAACATTGCCGCTCTTATCGAGAATGCGGAAAAGATATACGAGGGATAGTAAGTAGTATGGCTCAGATAAAAAAACTCATTGAAGTCGCGCTTCCGCTGGACGCCATCAACGCCGAATCCGCGCGAGAAAAATCCATCCGTCACGGGCATCCATCCACCTTGCATCTGTGGTGGGCGCGACGCCCGCTGGCGGCTGCGCGCGCAGTGCTCTGGGCTTCATTGGTGGATGACCCGTCGTCGCACCCGGAACTTTTCCCTACGGAAGATGCGCAGGTTATGGAACGGCAAAGGCTGCATACCCTGCTGGCAAAGTTTGTAAAGTGGGAAAACTCCAACGACGATAATATCCTGAACGAAGCACGAGCCGAAATCAGAAAATACATGAGCGAAGAGCCGCTGATCTTCCTTGACCCCTTTGCAGGCGGCGGTTCTATTCCATTGGAAGCCCAGCGTCTGGGGCTGGAAGCGCACGCACACGACCTGAACCCTGTGGCCGTGATGATAAACAAGGCCATGATAGAGATTCCCCCGCGTTTTGCCGGGCAATCTCCGGTGAATCCTGATGCCCGAACTAAGCTGGGCAGTGACCGTTCGTGGAGCGGAGCTAAGGGGCTTGCCGAAGACGTGCGCTACTACGGCGAGTGGATGAAGCAGGAAGCCTTCCGCCGTATCGGTCACCTTTACCCCAAGGTGCAGGTTCCGGCAGAACAGGGCGGCGGCGAGGCTACCGTTATCGCCTGGATATGGGCCAGAACCGTAAAGTGCCCGAACCCGGCCTGCGGCTGTGAAATGCCGCTGGCTAGGTCCTTTGTGCTGTCGAAGAAGAAGGGGAAGGAAGCGTGGGTAGAGCCGCAATTTGAAGACGGGAAGGTAACGTATGTCGTGCATCTTGAAGGTAAGCCGAAAATAGAAGGAACCGTTAACCGCCAAGGGGCTGTGTGCCCGTGCTGTGGTACTGCCGTACCTTTCAGCTATATCCGGGAGCAGGGCAAGGCAGGGGGCATGTCAGCCCAGATGATGGCTGTGGTGGCGGAAGGAAAAAACGGGAGAATTTATCTGTCGCCCGATGCCATGCAAATAAAGGCAGCTCAATGTGAAGAGCCGTCTGGTTGTCCAGAAACATACCTTCCAGTTCAAGCTCTTGGTTTTCGAGTGCAATCGTATGGTATGGATATGCATAAAAAGCTCTTCACTCCCCGCCAGCTTACGGCCCTGACCACCTTCAGCGATCTGGTGGCTGAAGCGCAGGCAAAAGCTACACAGGATGCACTAGTCACAGGTATGCAAGACGACGGCAAGGGGCTGGATGAAGGCGGATGCGGCGCAACAGCCTACGGCCAGGCCGTGGGTGTATACTTGGCATTTGCTGTAGATAAAGAAGCAGATATTTTATCATCAATAGCTTCTTGGTTACCTACTATTGGGGCAATAGCACATACATTTACTCGGCAAGCTATTCCTATGGTATGGGATTTCGCTGAAGGTAATCCTTTCAGCCATTCCTCGGGATGTTTTGATAATATGTTAAGCTGGGTTTTCAAGAGTCTCGTAGAATTTCCAGCAGCTATAACAGGAACAGCCATTCAGCATGATGCACAAACGGACTGCGGTCTGCGAAACCTCGTTATTTCTTCCGATCCGCCGTATTATGACAATATCGGCTATGCCGACCTTGCCGATTATTTCTATATCTGGATGCGGCGTTCGTTGAAGAGTACCTATCCTCGTCTTTTCCGCACCATGTTGGTGCCCAAGGCGGAAGAACTGGTGGCCAGCCCTTATCGCTTTGAGGGGAGTAAGGAAAAGGCTCGAGATTTTTTTGAGGGCGGTATGGTTCAGGCTTGCCGACAGTTCTACCGCTATGCGAGGGAAGACGTGCCCGTTACCATTTATTATGCCTACAAACAGAGCGAAAGCGACGAAGACGATAATGCTTCGCAGGCTTCTACCGGCTGGGAAACCATGCTTTCTGCCATCATTAAAGCAGGCTTTGCCATTACCGGCACTTGGCCCATGCGGACAGAAAGAAGTAATCGTTCCAACGCGCTGGAAACAAACGCTCTTGCTTCATCCATCGTGCTGGTCTGCCGCAAACGGCCGGAAGAGAGCGCTTCCTGTTCACGACGTTCCTTTATAGCAGAGCTCAAACGCGAACTCCGCGCAGCGCTGAAGAATCTGCAAGCCAGCAACATCGCCCCGGTGGATATGGCGCAGGCCGCCATCGGCCCGGGTATGGGCGTGTATTCCCACTACGCCAAGGTGATGGAGGCCGATGGCTCTGCCATGGGCGTCCGTACCGCTCTTCAGGTCATTAACGCCGAGCTCGACGCCTACTTTAGCGAACAGGACGGCGCGCTGGATGCCGAAAGCCGCTTCTGCGTCGATCTCTACACGCAGTTTGCCTTCAATCATATGAAGTTCGGCGAAGCCGACGTGCTGGCTCGCGCCAAGAACACTTCTGTGGAAAAGCTGGCGTCCATGGGTCTCGTCTATGCCGAAAAGGGCGTCGTTCATCTGCTGGAACGCACCGAACTACCGGAACTCAAAGTCTCGCGCCTTACGGCGGATCGCTGTCTGTGGATGATCACGCAGTACCTTATTCAAAGCATGGATACTGGCGGCATCGAAGCATGCGCCCGGCTCGTGGTAGAATTTTCCGCCTCTGCCGAGCGTGCCCGCGACCTCGCCTACCGCCTCTTCTCCCTTGCCGAGCGCAAAGGCTGGAACGCCGAAGCTTATGCCTATAATTCCTTTGTGGTCGCATGGCCCGACATCCAGCAGAAAGCCGCCGAACTGCGCGCCGCCCGTCGTACAGCCAAGCAGGGTTCTCTTATCTGACAAACGCCTGAGAGTGAGATATGTCTAACAATAACGAACTCGTTTTCAAAGGTTTCCGCCATCTCCTGAAGGCTTTTGCTCCCTATATCTGTGCACTACTCAAAATTGAGTACGGGACAGACTGGTGGCGTGTTGCGGTCATGGGCAAACTCTGGGATGAGCAGAAACGCGACCTCCCCGAAGACGGCCCTGAACAAAAGCTTGTCGACTCGCTGGACATCCAGCGTTGTCTTATCCTGTTTGACCTGTACTGGGGCGAAGTGTTCCGCAAACGCCTCTCCATTGACCACCGTACTTGGGCCAAGGAACTTGTGGGCGTGCGCAACAAGCTGGCCCACATCGGCGCGCAGGACTTCAACGACAGTGATACGTGGCGCGCACTCGATACCATGTCGCGCCTCTGCGAACAGATAGACCCGGAGCACACGGAAGAGATACGCTCCCTACTCCGCGAGTCCCGCTACGGCTCTTCTGCTGGTTCCACCACGGTCACAGTGCAGGCTGTACAGGCCGCACCCAGCACTGTCAAAGCAGAGGGGATGCTCACTGTGTCGCCGTCCGGGCTTCCCTGCTGGCGCGACGTTATCGAACCGCATCCCGACGTGGCGCAGGGCCGCTACCGCAATGCAGAGTTCGCCGCCGACCTAGCGCAGGTCTCACGTGGCGAAGGATCCTTTGAATACCGCGACCCAGTGGAATTTTTCGCCCGTACCTACGTTACCGAAGGCATGTCCGGCCTACTGGTACAGGCTTTAAAGCGTGTTTCCGGCAAGGACGGCGAGCCCGTCATCCAGCTCAAAACGGCCTTCGGCGGAGGCAAGACCCATAGCATGCTCGCGCTGTATCATCTTCTGCGCGGCATGGTCTCGCTGGACAAGATTCCCACCGTGCGGCCCGTGCTGGAGCGGACCGGACTCGCCAGCCTACCGAAAGTCCACGCCGCCGTACTGGTCGGCACGGCTCTCGACCCCAGCCGCAGCAAGCGTCCTCAGAATCTGCCCGGCGTCACCATTAATACGCTGTGGGGCGAAATGGCCGCCCAGCTCGCACTTTCCGTCGGCGACCCGAAACTGTACGACTTCGTGAAAGAGGCCGACAAGAAGGGCATCTCCCCCGGCTCGGAGTCGCTCAAAAATCTTTTCGACGCCTGCGGCCCCTGCCTCATCCTCATGGACGAACTCGTGGCTTACGCCAAGCGCATCTATGGTGTGAACGGCCTGCCGGCCGGATCTTTCGACAATTTCATTACCTTTATTCAGGAAATAACAGAAGCCGCCCGCGCGAGCCGCAACAGTCTGGTGGTGGCCTCCATCCCGGAATCAGATATCGAGGTGGGTGGGGAAGCTGGTAAAACCGCTCTGGAAGCCATTGAGCATACCTTTGGTCGTATGGAAGCCATTTGGAAGCCCGTGGCTGCCAGCGAAGGTTTTGAAGTAGTACGCCGCAGGCTTTTTCTGGATTGCAAAAATCCTTCCGCACGCGAAATGGTATGCAGCCATTTCAGCGCCCTATACCGGGAAAATCCAACAGATTTTCCTCTGGAAGTCAGAGAAGTGGAGTACAGAAACCGCCTGCTGGCCTGTTATCCTATTCACCCGGAAGTATTTGACCGTTTGTATGAAGACTGGGCTACACTGGAGCGTTTTCAGCGCACACGCGGCGTGCTGCGCCTGATGGCCGCCGTTATTCATGAATTATGGATGGGCAACGATGCAGGGCTGTTAATCATGCCCGGGTCCCTGCCTCTGGACGTATCAGCCGTACGCGACGAGCTGACGCGCCATCTGCCGGAAGGCTGGAACAGCCTTGTGGACAGAGAAGTAGACGGCAAGCGCTCCATTCCCTGGCAGCAAGATAAAAATGTTCTTCGCTACGGCAAGACTCTGGCCTCACGGCGAGTAGCCAGAACCATCATGTTGGGCAGCGCCCCTACAGTGAGGCAACAGAACGTGCGCGGCATAGAAGCCTCACGCATACGACTCGGTGTGGTGCAGCCCGGCGAGCAGATTGCCGTGTTCAATGATGCGCTCGGTTCTTTGCAAAACAGCCTTGCTTACCTGTACACGAACCCTTCAGGGGATCGGTTTTGGTATGATACCAGGCCGACGCTACGAAAAACGGTAGAGGATCGTGCGACACAGTTCTCGGATTCTGAAGTGGAATATGAGATAGAACGCCGCATGAAAAAATTGCGGCTGGAACCTCCATTTAAAGGTATACATATTTGCCCTGCTTCCTCATTGGACGTGCCTGACGACCAGACTGTCCGCTTGGTGATACTCAGCCCCAGCGAGACAGTGACGACTTCATCTCATGGCTGCACAGCCTTGGATATTGCTGAAAAATTTTTGGAAAGCCGGGGGAGTTCTCCTCGAATTTTCCGTAATATGCTGGTCTTTCTTGCTCCTGACCAAACATCCATGTCGGCATTGGAACAGGAAACCCGTCGCTATCTGGCGTGGCAGTCCATTAAAAACGACAGTCAGGACTTAAACCTTGATGCTGCACAAAACAGAGAGACGGAAAACAGCCTCAAACGCAGTGATGAGACTGTTGATCTACGATTGAACGAAACATGGTGTTGGCTTCTGACTCCGGCCATTACTCGCTCTGACATGAAAACTGTGGAATGGGAAAAAACAAGGCTAAGCGGCGCTATAGAGGGAATTATAAGCCGGGCCGGCAAAAAGCTGCTGGAAAATGAAACTGTAATAGACAAGTGGGCTCCTGCGCTTCTGCTGATGGAGTTGGACAGCCTACTTTGGAAAGATGCAGACAGCCTGCAAATAAAAAAATTATGGGAGTATCTCTGCACCTACTGCTATCTGCCGCGTCTTTCCGATTACAGCGTACTTGAAAAGGCCATCCATGAAGGTGTGCAGGAAGAAGATTACTTTGCCTATGCAGCTGGCGTAAGTGAAGGGCGGTTTATAGATTTGAAATATGCCCAAAAGGCGTCTATAGATCGCAGTGGCTTCATAGTTCGTAAAAGTGCAGCAAAGAAACAACTCGAACTGGAACATATACAAAATAATCCATCACCTTCTGGATCTGTTACTGATGCGGGAGTTTCGAATCCTCATCCTTCCGTGCAACGGGAAGGCGGGACACCTTTGACTACGGAGCGGACGGGCACAGAGCCCTCCACCTCTCCATCGCCCCTGTCTACGCCCAAAAGTATGCGATTTTTCCTCTCCGCACCCTTGGACGATACCCGCGTTAATCGAGACGTACAACGTATTCTCGAAGAAGTTATTTCTCAGCTTACAGCAGACAATGGGGTTACGTTGAGCCTGCGGCTTGAAGTGGAAGCCAGTGCCTCAAAAGGCTTCTCACAAGAGACAATCCGCGTAGTGTCCGAGAATTGTCGGACATTAAAAATCAAAGACTTTGGCTTTGAGAAAGAAGAGTAGCTTTGCTTTTGAAATAATTACCTTCTTGGCCTTATTGTGAATTGTTGTAATCAAGCTAATGCTTTCAGCGTCCAACGGCGTCCCTAGAGGTTTTTTGAACTATTTTTATTTTTGAGGTACTTTTGTAGGTATTATCTTTTTGTATATATAAAAATATTTTTAATTTTAGTATGTTATAATTTAAAATTTATCCCCTTGGGGACGCCAAAAAGAAATTAAGCCCTTACGAGTATCGTAAGGGCTTTTTTATTGAGGGGTAAATTTGCCCCACTACTTGCCCCACAAATTGGGGAAAATTGTTTCTAGTATCATTTCGGAATAAGAGGATACCCGGCAATAAATTGCTAAACCAGCTTTCTTCAAAGAAGACAGACCACAGAAAGGTAAAGCAGGTTCACAAAGTTGGCTAGCTAGCAACAGTAATGTGTATGCAACTTCAGAAATTTTTCAACCAGGCCAATGTTCGTTCCATCACCCAGCAGCGAGCGGGGGACGTTAGATGTTCTTGGGCGTCTTCTCCCGGCTGCGGACATGCTCCTTAAATCCATTAACGTAGACTTCTTCGCTGACTCGCGCAGGTACCATAGCCCTTGTCTAGACAGAGGTGAAGAGCATCAGCAGCATCCAGAAACCATTCGCCTATTTCCTGGGAGTCTTTCAGGGACGCTTCTATCAGGGGGCTGTCATGCATGTTGGATGCTGTCGTTGCCACTCAATACCCCGACCATCCTCATAGAGATGGATCTTGCCGTCGCTTAATATTCTGTCTGTCGGGTTGTCCCGAGGCCCTCAGCCGCTGATTTTTGAGGGCGTGTCGGGGCTTACAGCAAGGTGCCATCCATAATTGCCATTGCGCGTCGATACTGACTTTCTTCTCATATTCCGCAAGAATAATGTGAAAAACTTCTGCCATAACGCTGTCTTTGTTCCAGCACTGGAAGTGCTCATGGACAGTACTTTTGAGCCGTAGTAGGCAGGTAGCGCAACCTATTGGCATCCAGGCCGGCATTTGTAGAGAACCCAGGCCGGAATCGTGCGTTGTGGATGCGGTTTGCTGCCGCCACTTCTTTGTCCCTCGAACGGGGAAGAAGAGGCTCGATACGTTTCCACAGAAGGCACATCACGAAAATCTGTCTGCTTCATAGGATGAGCTTACCATACTTTTAAACAATCAAAAATTCTGGACGTTCTCTACATAAAAGCCGGGCAGCAACAGTATTGCCGCCCGGCAACCGTGAGGCCATGTCATGCCGGAGCATGATGATGGGGGACGAGGGGCAGGAAAGGGGATGAGGGGAGGGGATGAGGGAATGGGCCCTTCCTGTCTCGTCTTTCCTCACAGATATGGGATCACTCGTAGAGCCGGAAGCCCTGCACCACCTTTTCCACCTGAGGGGCGTAGTCTTGTGCCTTGTGCTTCGGATAACTCATGCGGAGGATGCGGGCGGCAGGATAGCCAAAAAAGCACTTGATATGGACGAGCTCGTCACCCGCCATACCGGAGACCACGAACCAGTTATTTTCCTTGTCGATGTGCTTGTAGGTCACCTTCAGCCCGCTGGAGAGTTCGGCCAGGGCCTCCTCCATGCTCTGGCCCATGACCAGATAGCTGTTGGTACCGTAGGCCAGCAGGGTGAAGCCCGCCTGGTCTCGCATGGTCACGCCATCGCCGTTGTCGGATTCCTGCATGGTGCAATTTTCCGGCAGCCGGGAAAGAGAGAATGCGAAGCGTCTGTTGTCGTAACGCGGGGCGGCAGCGGCCCCCCCTGTGTCCTTGGCCAGTCCGGGCATGACCGCATAGAGGGTGTCGCCTCCGAATCCCGGGCCGTAGGTAAGCTTGCCCCACTGGATGCGGAGCGTCTTGCCCTGGTAGGGCTGGAGCCACTGCCAGCTGTTCGACTCACCATTCAGCTTCAGTGTTCGCCCGTCCTTTGTCCGGAACAGATGGCCGTACCAGACATCCGCCAGACCCTTGCCATCCAGACCAAGATACTCCATCTCTTCCAGCCTGAGATCCGTCCAGTGCCTGTCTCCGGCCTCCTCGCTGCCGGGGATGGTGTGGATCTCGTTCTTTCCCACAACGGTCCTGAAGGCATATCCTTCGCCGTCTTCCCAGAAATAGACCAGCTTGCCGTCCTCCACGCGGCGTTCCTTCAGGCCGGGGCCGTCGGTGTGGAAGACATGCAGCGTCATGCCCTGGTCGGAAAGCAGGGTGAGCAGCTTCTGGCCGTCCTGGGAAGACTCCACCTGATAGAAGGACTGGTCGCCGGCCTGCACGCGGGAAACGCCCCAGTAGAGATACACGCAGGTCTGCGCGAAAGGCTCTCCATCACGCATGAGGCGCAGCCACCGGCCCACATCCCGGGTGATGTCGCCCCCCGGCTTGCAGGGAGACAGGCCTTCGACACTGTCCAGGATCTGGGGCAGGAAGCCTTTCTGGGGGGCTGCCTGTGCCGAACCGGCGCCGAGCGGCCCGGAGGCGAGAAGGCAGAGCAGGAAAAGGATGAAAAAGCGCATGGGAACCTCCTCTTGCCGCGTTACGGTCACTCAAGGATGCGGACCTGGGCCCTGATGGCTTCAGCCCGGAAACCTCCCTGTTCGAGCATGCCCTCGCTGCCGCCTCCGTTCACTTCCATGACGTATTCGCCCATCATGTCCACATACTCCTGCCAGGCGGTCTGCGACTGCTCCAGGCGCTTCTTGCAGATCTCGGGCTGGTTGGCCTGCTCGCACCTGGCCCCGGCACGGCTCAGGGCCTTGTCCAGCCTTTCCTGCCAGTACTGGATGGCCTTGGCATTGCATTGGCGCATCTCATTGACGGACGAGCTGCGCGAGATGCAGGCATCGAAGCCGGGGGCCAGTTCTTCCCTGGCGGCCGGGTTGGCGTGGCTCAGGGGCGACTGCAAGACCAGACTTCCCAACAGACAAAGACCCAGTGTCCACTTTCCGAATTGCATAGTGTCCTCCGTCATGTGTGTTTGCCGCCGCCATGACAGCGGCAAGGGCCTCCTCGGACGATATTCCGGCAGGGGAGGAGCGGCGCCTCTCTCATCCTGCGCATATCTTTCCCGGAAACATGGTTTTGCTTTCCGGCCAGTGCTTGCGGCATGTTCCTGTGTCTGCCAAAAGCATCATCAATGCATTTTGCCGTCGCGAGAGGGATGGCCCGGTGATGGCCATGCAGGCATGGGCTTTCCCGTTGGTCGGGAAGCAGCGCGGGCGTGCCTTGCATATCCCGCAACGGTCAGGAGCATGCTGGGCATGTCCTTGCCGTGCATACCGGCGCGTGCTCTTTTCCCTGTCCCGATCATAGCTCGGCGTTCCTGGGCGGGCATCCTCCTGGTGATGGATTCGCGCCCTTTTTTCAAAAAAACAAACCTGTCATCTCATCATGATGATGAGAAACGCGCCGCACGTTGCAGGAAAATTTTTTGCGACGTCATTCCGGCAAGGATGTGTTTCTTTGATGCCTGGGCCATAGTCATGGCATGTCGTCCCTATGACCATGGAGGTTCCCATGCAGAAAAGGTTCATGACGTTGGGGATGGTGCTGTTCTTCTGCCTTCCCCTCTGGGCCTGTCCGGCCTGGAGCGCGGAAGGATCCGCCATCATGGCCGCCGTACTTGAAAACGATGTCTTCGCCCTGCAGGCGGCGCTGAAGTCCGGTGCCCGTATCGATGTGACGGACAGCCGCGGCCATAGTCCCCTGGATGTGGCGCTGGCGCAGGGCAATGCCTTCAGCGGGCCGGACATGGTGCATATCCTGCTGCGGCACGGAGCCCGCCCCGGTCCCGGCCTGGCCGATCCGGCCCTGACACTGGCGCGCCTGCTTGCCACCCAGGCACCCCTCAGTCAACTGGAGGCCGCATTACAGGCCGGAGGCAAGGCGGATTCCACCATGCCCAATGGCTTTACCGCCTTTTTGTGGGCTGCGGCACTCTGCCCTAATCCGGCCGTTCTGGAAGCCCTGGTGAAGGCCGGGGCCAACCCCCGACAAGTTCTGCCGGGGGGCGACGCCCGACTGGGGGACAATGCGCTTTTGCTGGCGGCCGAGCATAACAGGAACCCGGAGATGATCAGCTTTCTGCTGCGCCAGGGGCTTGATGTGAACAGCCGTTCGTCCATGCTGGGTGACAGCGCCCTGATGCTGGCCTGCCGGGCCAACGCCAATCCTTCTGTGGCGGAAACCCTTGTCCGTCATGGTGCCGATGTGGACATGCGCAACGGGGTCGGCTGCTCGGCCTTCCTGTTCGCGGCGCGCCGGGCGGATGGCCTGGGCCTGCTGCGCCTGCTGGCGGAGCGGGGGGCTGACGTACGGGCGGTCGATGACAGCCTGTCCAATGCTCTGCATGTGGCCTGTTCGGGGCAGGGCAGTCCTGAGTCCATCCGCTTCCTGCTGTCCGTGGGATTGCCCGTCAATGGGCAGACCGGGAAGGACTTCGGTGCGTACAGTCCCCTGATGTTCGCCGTGCGCAACGTCAGCCCTGATGCGAAGGTCATTCGCCTGCTGCTGCAGCAGGGCGCGGACCCGGGCCTGCGCGACATGGACGGCAACCGGGCCGGGGACGGTCTGCCCGCAGGGCGCATATCCTGGCTGAAGCGGAACGGTCTGGCGGAGATCCTGCAGGACTGAGCTGGAAGCCATGCGGCTTTCCGGGGAAAACATCTTGGGCCTTGTTCTCCCGCTGCCATCGATGCCGGAGGGCAGGGTAACCATCCATCAGCACAGAGGAAACGCAGAGGCGATATCATGGGACATGATCCGTCAGGAAGGACATGCCGTGATATCGCCTCCTGTTTCATCGCCTGTTGTCATAATCCGCATCATGACTGTTGTCAGGACGGGAGCTGGCAGGGTCGCGTACCTTCAGATAGGTGTCCGCGTTGTTGATGACGTACCAGAGCCCGTCCTGGTACTGCTTGACCCAGACGATGCGGCGGCTGTCGGAGCCGGACGAGATCAGGAAGACCCGGACATAGTCGGCTTCCTGGGATGTGCCGGAAAAGACCAGCGAGTAATTTTCGGGCGACATGCGGTAGCCGTTTTCGGGACTCGTTCCCGCGGCGAAACTCCTGAAGATGTAGTGGCTGGCGGGGTCCTTCAGACGGCGTGCGAAGGTCACGTACCTCTGGCTGCTTTCCCAGCCGGCATCAGCGTGCATGATGTAGCGCAGCATCTTGGAGGCTTCCGTCCGGCGACCGGGCTCGAGGTAGCAGAAGACGGCGTCAAAATACATTTTGACAGCGCCCTCAGGGCTCCGGGCAACGGACTGGCAACGCGACTTGAACTCGCTGAAGTTCGCGGGCAGTCCCGCCGGGGCGTCAATGGATGTCGTCCTGCCGCTGTTCATGAGGGGATCGAGAAGCGCGGCATACCTGGACGAATGGGGAAGCGTGGGGACGCATGCGCACAGGAGCATACCGCAAAGTAAGGCCAGACAGGCGAAGAGGGGCTTTTTCATGTCTTCATTCCTCCAGGACTATCGCGTTGGTGGGCGTGAGGGATGTTATGGAACTGTCACAGAGGGCTTCGCCTGCCTGACCATGGGGAGGAGCATCAGCGGGCGGACTTCCAGTACGTCTTGTCGTTGACCATGTTCCAGAAACGTTCCTGATCGATATCAGTCACGATACGGGCCTTGGCGCAGCCGGAGGCGGCGAACTTTGGGAAAGCCAGGGACTGCCCGTAGGACAGGCCGTACTGGGTGTTGACGTCGATGGCGCATGTCTTTTCCGCAGTGATGATGCCGGGATCGATGATGGCGGCAGCCACCAGCACGTCCCAGACGAAGTGGGTGAAGTTGGCGTCCTTGGCGAAGGTCTGCCCCACAAAGGTCTTCTTCAGGATATCGGCCTGGGGGCTCTTGCCAAGGCTGGCAAGAAAACGGTCATAATGGGCCTTGCGGAAGACCACCTTTTCGCACACGTCCAGACCGAACACGATCTGCTCCTTGAAGGGGGAGCGCACGGTGATCTGGGCGGCTTCGGGGTCTATCCACCAGTTGAATTCCGCCGCCGGGGTCACGTTGCCGGGCTGGAAGAAGCTGCCGCCCATGTAGACCACGCGCTTGACCAGGGGCACGATGTCCGGAGCCATGCGGATGGCGGCGGCCAGGTTCGTGCAGGGACCGATGGCGGCGATGGTCACTTCATGGGGATTGGCCCGGATGGTGTCGATGATGAAATTGACGGCATGCGTGTTCAGCGGCTCGAACTGCGCTTCCCTGCCGTACTGCTGCTTATAGAAGTCCTGCCAGCTGGCGGGTTCCGGACGGCCCAGCGAGCCCAGCCAGGCGTCATGCCCCATGCCGAACTGGGTACGCTCCATCTCGAAAAGCTCGTGCCGCTGCGGGCGCAGGGGGTAGCGCATGCCCTCCACCACAGGGATGTTGCGTCCTTCGATCTCCAGATGGCGCAGGCTGTAGGCCACGCCCTCCTGTACCCAGCTGTTGCCGGTGACGCAGGTCACGCCCAGCAGGTCGATGCCCGGCGCATTGGCCAGCATGATGAGGGCGACCCCGTCATCGAACATTTCGACCATATCCGTATCCAGCAGGACCTTTTCTTTCTGCTGGGCCGCCTGGACACTGGTTACGCAGAGCATGCACAGCATGGCCATGCCCAACATCATATGGGTAAGGATCCTCATCTTTGTCCTCCTTGCCTATTTCGTCCGGGGAAAGGACGGTGAGCGCATCTTGTTCCAAAGGGCTTCTCCATATGCGGCGGAAAGCCTGTTGTCGTTGGCCTTGATCTTGCCAAGGAATTCCGTGATCAGGGTGGACGTTTGTGTACCGGGGTTCTCCAGAGCCACGCTTTGCAACGCCGCCATCCACGTCTTTTCCATCCTGTTCTTGTTGTAGCGAGGGAAGGCCGGCGTGTTGGGCAGGTCGCTGAACAGGATGTGGGTCATGAATTCCAGGTACCGCTTTTTGCCTTCTTTGAAATACACGCTGTCGGCAGGCACCGTGTTCAGGTAGCGTTCCCACTGCACGGCCCAGGTGCCCATCTCCTTCACGGGATAGCGGCAACCGCCATCAGTGAACAGGACGGACGGCTGGCTGTCCCGCAGGGACATATAGTCGCTATAGGCGGCCACCGGAGGCTCGAAGCTGACCCTCTTGCGCAGGGCGCTCACGTCGGCCGCGAAGAAGGTGATGCCTTCGGCCATCTGCGGGACCAGTCCATACGCGGCTAACAGGGCCAGCACCTTCTGGTCATCGGCGCCCAGCGGGGTCTGGGGATGGCCGTACCGGGCACTCATCCAACGGCCAAGGAGAGCCTCCATGCTTTTGTCCATGTCCCCGATGCTCGCGGGATCAAAGGGGGCCTCATCTGTCCAGGCCAGCATCCCCCTGGCCGCCTCGTCGGGCGCCATGCTTTCCAGTCTGCCGAGGACGGCATTGCATGCCTCTATCCAGGCATCCAGGGCCGTTTTCAGGGCGGCTTCGTCCACGGCGCCGTTGCAGGCCATAGCCGTGACCTGGGGCGCGACCATGCGCTCCACGCGCACGCCCTGTGCCGCCACAGCAGTTGCGGTGGATGCGGCCCCGGCCTGCTGCAGGGGAGTCCCGTCCCCGTCAGCCACCTGCACCACGTCCGCGGCGCTGATGTAGGCATCCGGGACCTTGTACAGAAAGTGGGCATAGGCCATGCCTTCGCCAGACTTCGTCTGGAACTCCACCATCCTGATCCACTGCGGGCTGGAACCATCCCCGGTCATGTCACTCACGATCCAGCCCTTTTTGGCCGTACCCAGAACTTTGGCACCAACGGTCGCATCGGCGCGTACGGGGGTATCCCGCAGGATCTGCCAGAAAGCGGCGTGGGCCGTGCCCGCGTACAGGAGCATGCCCAGCGCGCAGCACGGGACGAGCCAGGTCTTCTTCATCGTTATCTCCTTTTGCCCATGCTACCAGGTGGACATCTCCGCCTCGCCGCCTTCCGCAGGCGGGGCCACCGGAGGCAAGGTAGCTTCCACGGACTGTGGCTGTACCGTCGCAGAAGAGGCATTTTCCGCAGGCTGCGGCTGTGCTGCCGAAGGGCCGGCAGTCTCTGCAGGTGCCGGTCGTGCCGGCGCAGCGGAACGTTCCGAAGACTGCGGCTGTGCCTCCGGTGGAGCAACGCTTTCCGCAGGTTCCGGTCGTGTTGCCACAGGAGCGGAGACTTCCGCAGGCGGGGCTTGGGGCGCCGGCGCGGTGACGTCGAAATCGGCATCATGGCTGTTGCCCATGCCAGAGACCGCAGGGTCACGGACCTTGGCGTACGTGTCCGCATTGTTGATGACGTACCAGAATCCGTCAGGATACTGCTTGACCCAGACCCGGCGGTCCGAGTCGGCCCCGGACGAACGCAGGAACACGCGGGTATAATCCTGCTGCCGGTCCTTTCTGGTAAAGACCAGCCGGTAAGCATCGGGAGACATGCGGTAACCGTTCTCGGGGCTGGTCCCCGCCGCGAAGCTCCTGAAGATATAGTGCAGGGAGGGATCCTTCAGGCGGCGCAGGAAGGTGACATGCCGCTGGTTCCCTTCCCAGTTGGCATCCGTGTGCATGATGTAGCGCAGCATCTTGGAGGCTTCCGCCCGGCGGGCCGGGTCCAGGTAGCAGAAGACCGCGTCGAAATACATTTTGACGGCACCTTCAGGGGTAACGGCGGCCCTACGGCAGCGTTCCTTGAAGTCCGCATAGTTCGAGGGAAGGCCCTGCGACGGGGCCGCGTGGCCGGGCGCGACGGAAAGGGCGCAGGACGCCAGGCAGATGCCCGCACTGAGCAGGAGCAGGGCGATGGTGCGGAAAAGAGAAGCTGTCCTCATGATTCTTCCTTAAGGATGGCTGTTAGTTCGAGCACAGGAAGGAGCCGAGATACTGGGCGATGGCATCCGACGACATGGAAACGGCCCCCTTCTGGGCAAAGATATGGGGCTTGAGGGCCTCTCCGGCGGGGAGCCGCAGCTTTTCACAGGCTCCGATCTTGGTGCCGGATCTCAGGGCAAAGATCGCCGTTACCTCCCGTGTGGACACCTTGTCCCAGAGATCCAGATCATCCCCGGCAAAAGCATAGGCATTTTTCTGGCATCCCACACACCAGACATGGTTGATCTTTGCCTTGATGGCCGAACCTCCCTTGATGACCACATAATTGTCGATCTGTTCCATGATGACATAGGCGGAGGTCATGAATTCTTTTTTCTTGTCGAACATGTGCGAGCCATCAAACATCTTTTCACACTTTTTGATGGGACTTCTGGTCTTCAGCATGAGCCATCGGGACTGCTGGAAATTGGGGTCCTTGTGCTGGACGATCTTCCCGTCGAGCGTGTCGGGAGCGAACGTGAAATACCGTTTGCCGCACGACCAGCACATCCACTCTATGACAGGGATGGTACGTTCCTCACCGGAGTCGGCCGCCAGGCTGACGCCTGTACCGCCCAGAAGGAAACAGAACAGCAGGGCCACGGCCGGCAACGTCATGCATCTTTTCATGGTCATCCACTCCCCGGCATACACGCGGGATCTGTTGTTGGCCCATCCGTCCGGCGGGCCGTCAGGCGATCCGGTCCGGGGATGGCGGGTGTTTGTCTTTTCGAAGGAGCATGGGGCGTCACTGGCGACACGGCCCCATGCTCCCTTGTCCTGCTCCGGACCGGCATCATCCGCTGCCCGCCCGGCGCGCTCATCTGCCGTACAGGGCTACCGGCCCTGCATGCGGTGTTCGTATTCGGCCAACACATGCAGGGAACCGCCACGGAACTGCAGGTCCGCCAGCGAGGTGGCGAACTGGGCGCCCCAGGCCTTTTCCAGTCCCAGCGCCACGGCGTAGGGCATGAAACGGTGGAACTCTTCCGGCGTCCGGTCCGGCGGGTTGAAGGTATTGAGGCGCTCCGCTTCCGCGGCGCCCAGATACAGGGCCAGGCCTTCGATCTCTTCCAGTATCTTGGCGGCCCTGGGAGCGGGGCGCTTCATGAGGGGCATGAAGAACATGGGTAAAAGCAGCATGCCCATAAAGGCCAGATTGGCGCTGCCCATGAACCTGTTGGCGACGAAGACCATACCGCCCACGACAAAGAAGATCAGGAGGAACCCCAGGATCTTCAGGGGGATGAGAAACACTGCCTTGATGTCTCTGGTCAGCCAGAAGAGATAGGCCGTCAGTCCCAGCCAGAGCAGGGAGCGCGCCGCCTGCCAGCTGTGCATGAACTGGTACAGGAAGAAGTCCGCCATGCTTGCGTCGAGGATGGCGTCATACACCAGCATGACAGGCCAAAGCAGGACGTAGATCCCCAGAAGGATCATGTTGATGACGCCCATCTCCTGCCAGCGGACCCAGATGCTGATGACATACTGTGACCAGCGATGGACCACATAGGTGAAGCCGAGCGTCAGGCAGGTGACGGCCAGGACGGCGGCCATGTCCGCGGCGCCGAAGTTGAGCCAGAGGAAAAACTGCACCAGGATGGCCCCCCCGTAACAAAGGGTGAACATCAGGCTGACCAGGGGCCCGTTCAGCTGCCACAGACCGCGGTACCGGGAGGCCAGGGCCACATAGGCCACGGAGCGGGCCTCGGCCACCTGCCAGGCACTCTTCCTGCCCACTTCCAGAGGCTGGGGCGGACGGGCGGGAAAGAGCCGGCGCAGGCAGAGCCGTTCCGCCAGGTCGAAACCACGGCCCGCCTTCAAAAGGTCTTCCCAGATGCGGCGCTTCTGCTGGCTGCTTTCTTCCCCTGTAGCCTTGCTTTCGCTGCCGGCGTCGTCAGCGGGGACCCGCTTCAGGATCTCGTCGCTGGTCTGCAGGACATAGGGGGCCTTGCGGCTGCCCGTACCTGTCATGTCCACCAGCTTCTGGGTGGCCAGGTTCAGCAGGAGCGCGGAGAAGCCCCGGGAGGTCAGCCGGGCCGCCTCACGGATATAGGCCACGGCTGCCGGAGAGAGCGTTTTGCCGTCCGGACCAAGGGGCGGATAGAAAAGCGGGATGGAGACCTTGGGGCGCGGGTCCTTGCCGAACTTGGACCAGAGCGCGCCGCACAGGAGCAGGAGCAGGGCGAACAGGCCCCACATGGAGATCTTGATGGTGGAAAGGATCTCTTCCGAACCGTCGGAGGCCACGATGCCCTTGTTCCATTCCACGGAAACGACAAAGTGCTCTCTGTCCACTATGGGCGCTTCGCCACGGAAGAAGGCCACCCCGTCCTTGTTGATCCACTGGGTGACGGGCTTGTGCCCCACGGTCTCATTCCCCAGGCGGGACCACTGCTTGCTGACGGTGGCTCCCTTGGGCAGGCTGATGGCGCAGGAGAGCTTGAGGGGGCCTGTGTCCTGCCGCTTGCCCCAGATCTCCCAGTCCAGCCTGTCCACGTCGGAGAGGAACAGGATCCTGTCCCTGGCCTTGTAGGTCAGGATATACTCGTGTACGGGCAGGCTCATGTCCTGGGCCCTGAGGTGTACACGGAGCTTCTCTCCTTCCTCTCCCACATCCACGCGGGGTGTGACGGGCTTGCCGTCGACCTTGGCCGACACCACTTCCATGTCCGATTCCTGCACGAAGGGGGCCAGGCTGCCGTAGATCTTTGCCTCGGAGCTCAGAGGACGATCCACGGAAGGACCGAAGCCCCGCAGCCGTTCGGTGATGGTCAGTTCTCCATCAGGGGCCACCTGGATGAGGACAAAGCAGGAAGGTACGGCCGGGGACGGGGCGGAAGGGGGGGGGACTTCCGCCCCGAGAGCCACTGCTGCCGGGCAGAACAGCCCCGCCCATAGCAGAAGGAGCAGTATGACGCGGCTCATGGCTCAAAACTTCACTTCTGGCGCTTCCGCTTCCGCAGGGTCGGCCAGTTCAAAGTATTCCACTCTGGCGAAGCCAAAGGCGCGGGCCACCAGATTGCCGGGGAACTGCAGCACTCGGTTGTTCTGGTCGCGGGCCGTGCCGTTGTAGTAACGGCGGGACAGCTGGATCTCGTCCTCCAGCAGGGAAAGCTGCTCCTGGAGCTGCATGAAATTTTCATTGGCGCGCAGGTCGGGATAGTTCTCCGATACGGCGAACAGGGAACGCAAGGCTCCCATCAGCTGGTTTTCCGCATGGGCGATGGCCTGCACCGATCCGGAGGAAGAGGCGGAAACAGCGTTGGCGCGCATCTCGGCGATCCGGGTGAGCGTCTCCTGTTCATGGGTCATGTATCCCTTGACGGAATTGACCAGCACGGGGACCAGGTCATGACGGCGCTTGAGCTGGACACTGATGCCGCTCCATGCCTCCTCCACCATGTTCCTTCCTCTCACCATGCCGTTGTAGAAGAGGATGAGGCTTATGACCAGGAGGATGACGATGGCTGTGATGATGCTGCCGGTGATGATCATGATCACGCTCCATTTACTTGTTGGCGATTTCCTCGGCGGTCAGGTACAGGGAACCGTCTCTACCGCTCTGGTTCAGGGAAAAGAGCCGATCCATACCATCTTCGGCCGTATAGAAGAAACCGATATTGGGGATGCTGCCTATCATGGGAACGACGGCGCAGATGGGCGTGTCCGGCGTGAACATGTCACGGGCATGCAGCGTCGCCAGCACCTTGAACCGTATGGTCGAATCATTGGGGTCATCGTTGTCCGCCCACGTGATGGCGACGATGCGGAAGTTCTTCAGAGGCTTTTGGGCTGTGACCAGCACCCTGGCCGCATGATCCTCGCCGGAGGCCATGACCATCTCATAGCCGGCGGCCAGTTTTTCCGGTGAGTCCATAAGTTCCTTCACGGTTATGGGTGCATCTATGGGGCTTTCGGTCCGGGCATGGGCCAGGCCCATGGTGCCCACCGCGATCATGAGCGCCACAAAGACAGGGATCAGGCTCTTTCTCAGCATGGTTGCCTCCTATTCTCCATGTCGGTATTTGTTGCTCCGCATGACATCCACGGGCGGAGCGAGGAGTTGCTTGCGTACGTCGGCATGCATGGCGCCGGGCAGGCCTGCCTGTCGTCCGGGCGCATTCGTTTACTTCGTGTGCTGCTGCCGCGCGGCGCTGCCCCACAGCCAGCCGAAACCGGCCTTCTTCAGCCAGGCTTCACGCTCGGGCCGCAGTCCTTCCCAGGCGCGCTTCCCCTGGGTGTCCCGGACTTCCGTATCAGCGCCCCGTTCCAGCAGGGCCTTGATGATGCCGGGCTCCTGGTTACGGCGCACAGCCAGCATGAGGGCGGTCATGCCCATCATCTGGGGATTGGTCAGGGCATTGACGTTCAGGCCCGCATCCACAAGGAGGTGGACAGCCTGGGGGTCCCGGCCCTCTTCCGCCACGATGTGCAGGACATTGTATCCCCCGGCTTCTTCGGGCAGGCCCCGCTTCGGGTCCGCTCCGGCCTGTATCAGGGCGCGCAGTACCGCCCCATCCGGGTGGAACACGGCCGCCCACAGCAGGGGAGTGAAGCCGTTGGGCAGGACCGTGTCCGCGCCGCCCTTGCTGATGGCCTTGCGCCATTCCTCAAGAGGGGCCTTGAGGACGGCCAGTCTGGCCAGATCCAGGGCCGGGGCCAGACCGGCCACCGCCTTTCCGGTGCCCGGACGCGCACCCATCTGGACCATGTTCTGGACCGTGCCCAGTTCCTGCGCGGAAGCCCCCAGCAGGGCATAATCAAGTGCCGTGAAGCCGGAGCTGTCCTGCAGGTTCCAGGCAGCGCCCTCTCTCTGGGGGACAGGATCATCGCTTTCCTGCATGCCTTCGTACACCCAGCCCTGCTTGCCGGCCCAGGCTCCCACATAATCCCCGGGGGCCTTGGGGGTCGCCGCCATGGCGGGTGCGCTCAGGAGACACGCTGCCAGCAACAGGAGAGAACAGGAGAAGAACAGACGGACTGACATAGGCGATCCTCGCATGTTTGCCTGACGGCGTTTACGGGGAGACGTTGCCGGTCCCGGCGGCCTGCGGCACGGGCAGATCCATGCCGTACAGGCGCAGGGTCCTGGGCGTGGAACCATCCAGTTCGGGGAAGAGGAAAGTCAGCTTTTGCGCGGCCCGCTCCGGTACGGTCACGAGGCGCTCCCCGACGCTGCCCGGTTCGTGGACGAAATCTTCCTGATCCAGCAGAAGGACCTGCCGCTTGTCTGTGAGCCCGGCCAGACGAACCGGGAATTCCTGCGGGTTCCTGACGGCCAGCGTGATGCGCCAGGAACGGTCTTCCAGTTGTTCGGCCTTGAGCACGCGCGTTTCGGTCAGGGACGCCAAATCCTTGCCGCTGCTGATGACTCGTGTGCCGTCCGAGCCGTCAAGCTGGGCCTGTATGTCGCGTGCGCCTTCCTGCATGCCCCTGGTCATGCCACCAATGGCTTCCCCCATGACGGAGATGAGGCCGCCGAAGGCTTCTTGGATGCCCTGTTCCATGCCCTGCCCAGAGGAAGGGGAGGAGGACGTTTCCGTATCGGATGCGGTCCCGGCCGACGGAGCGGCAAGGCCCAGGCCCGCCAGACAGCATAGGCACAGAAGCAGGCTCGTGAGGCGCGTCTCGCTCTTTTTCGCCGGCTTTTCCGCTTCCGTCTGGGGCACCAGCGCTGGCTGTGCTGCCGGTGTTACCTGCTGTTCAGGCGCGGTCTGAGGTACCGGTGCCGTCTGGACTGTTGATTCAGGCTGCGTCGTCGGCACGATCTGCGTTTCCGGCGCTGTCTGCGCGACTGGTCCACGCTGCTGTGCTGCCTGCTGTTCCGGCGTCATGCCCGCCTGTGGCCCGTATTCACGGAAGCCGAAGCGGTTGGCCGTCTGCTTACCGGGCAGGCAGAAAAAGATGAGCAGGGGGATGATGCCCACGACGGTCAGGCCCAGCAGCATCCACCAGCCGCGGAAGTCGATGTCGTGCAGACGCCGCACACCTACGGCAAGCATGGGCAGGAAGAGCGCGAGCTGGACGATGCTTGCGGCCCCATCCGCTGCTTCCGTGCCCATAAGATGCTGGACCGCGGCGTAGACCACCATGCCAAAGAGGGTATTGAACAGGGAGAACCACCAGTATTCCGCCCGCGTGGCACGTCCGCGGAAGGTGGCGTACTTCCTGAGGCAGCGGACAACGGATTCCGGAAAGCCCAGCATGGGCGGGTTCGGGGGCATGCTTTGTGCGCTGGTCATGGAGTTTCTCCTTTAGAGAGCCCGTCGGGATCGTTACGTTACCGGTGCGGACAGATCCTGTGCGGTCCGCTGCTTCCAGTCACGGCTACTGGCGGATGATGCGCTCACCCTTGGGCTGGGGCAGGGGCCAATGCTTCTTCAGGTAGTCTTCCACCACCGTAATATCGATGGGTTCGGGCGAAGGGATCACCTTGCTGTCCTTGAGCATTGCATACGCATCTCCGCCGCGCGCCAGGTACTCGATGGTGACGATCACATAGCGGGCCTTGAGATCGAGGGGCGTGGCCGTGTCCTTTTCATCCAGGATCTCCGCCCTGACGATGCGGGAACCCGCCGGACGCGCGGCGTCGACCACATAGCGCAGGCCTGCGGTGTGCAGCAGGCGCGGTCCCTGGCCGCCTTCTTCGGAAACGCCGTTCTCAAGGGCCGCCAGCAATTGTTCTCCCGTGATCTCGCGCATCACCAGCGTATTGCCGAAGGGGATGACGCTGAGCAGGTCGCCCCGGGAAATATCGCCCGCAGGCAGGGCGGCACGCACACTCCCTCCATTGCACAGGGCCACCTGACCGCCAAAGGGGCGGGCGTATTCCAGCATGGCGTCAGCGATGAGGCTGCCTCCCAGACAGTCGTCCTCCCGACAGGCGTCTATGCCGTCAGGCATGGAAAGATGGTGGCTGCCCACCTTGTGGTTGCGGAATTCGTCCAGACTGGCAGCATACTTCTTCACCAGGGTACTTATTTGCGCATCGCGCGGTTCCGTGGCGGCAAGCTCCCGCGCGCCGCCGCTCCAGGCACGGGGCACGCCCTGGGCGTCGAAACTGACATTGAGTTCCCCCAGATACTGCGCGGCACGCTTAGCAGTGACCACCAGTACAGGCTGCCCCGAGGGGGAACGTTCGATAATGGGGTAAGGGCCTTCTTCGGAATCAGGGCCCAGATAGCTGTGGCTGTGGCCGCCCACGATGATGTCCACGCCGTCCACGCTGCGGGCCAGCTTTCTGTCCTCGGGCAGGCCGATATGGGTGAGGGCGATGATGTGCTTCACGCCCTGCGCTTCCAGATCCCTGACCGTCCTTTGCAGGCAGGCGGCCGTATCCTCGAAAAATGTGCGGGGGCAGGCGGCGGCCAGGCTCACCACCTCGTTGTTGGCTATGCCCACCACGGCCACCTTCTGCCCGCGTACCGTGAGCATGGTGTAGGGAGCATAGTTGCCCTTGAACATGGGGCAGCCCTTTGCGGGCTTCAGGTTGGCTGCCAGCACGGGAAAGGGGAGATCCGCCAGAAAGCGCGTCAGTTCCAGACATCCTTCGTCGAATTCGTGATTGCCCAGGGTCATGGCGTCATAGGGCATGTGCTGGTCCAGTTCGGCCAGCATGGACCACTTGTTCACGCTGTAGAAAAGGGTCCCCTGGAACTGGTCGCCCGCATCCAGGGCGATGACATTGTCGTTTTGGGACTTGGCCGCGCGTATGGCGGTGGCGATGCGGGCCAGGCCGCCACGGCAGTCGGTGTCATCGAAGCAGGCATTGCCGTACTTGTTGATGCCCGCGATGTGGGAATGCGTATCGTTGGTATGCAGGATGGTCAGGTCGAGACTGCCTTCCGCCGGGGAGGGGCGCTGCGTGTGAGAACAGCTCCCCTGTGTCAGGGACAGGGCGAGGAGCAGGAGCACGGAGCAGACTGTTGCCACGTGATGGGACAGATACGGCATGGTGTCCTCCCCGGGGAAGGCTGGAGACCTTGTTGGTTACTGGACCGGCAAGGGGCCGCAGGCCTGTCGCTTGCGGCCCCTTGCTGTGGTTTAGCGCTGTTCGACCTTCACGGTCTGGGCAAAGCCGCCCAGTTCGGCCTCAGGGAAGGCGCCCTTGGAGACGACCACCCGCTTCAGGTTGGGCAGGGACTTGAGGGGAGCCAGGCTGGTGACGCCCGCAGCCTTCTTCATCTCAAAGGTGGTGAGCTCGGTGCAGCCGGCCAGGGCCTCAAAGTTGGCGATCTGGCTATCATTGATCGTAATGCTCTTCAGGCCGGGCATCTTGGCCACGCCGGCCAGGCTGAAGGGTTCGCCTTCCTTGTTGACCCGGATCAGGGTCAGCTTGGTCAGGGAGGTGCAGCCGGCCATCTCGCCCGAGTTCACGACCTTGGTACCGCTGATGCTCATTTCCTTCAGCTTGCCCCAGCCCTTGGCGGCAGCCATGTCGAAGGGATCGCCCTTCTTTTCATTGTAGGACGAAGCGATGGTGAACTTTTGCAGTTCCGTCAGGTTGGCCAGGGCGGCGGAATTGGTGGCGCCGTTCACCCCCCAGAGCCGGAGGTCCTTCAGGGTCTTGGCCTTGGCCACACCGCTCAGGTCGCAGTCGGGAGCACGCATGTTCCAGATCTGGAGCTTCTCCACCTTGGAGGCACCCAGGGGGGAGTAGTCGGTCACGTATTCGGAGAACATGTCGAACTCACGCAGGGCAGGAAGTTCGGCCACAAAGGCGATGTTGTCCAGCTTGGTGAGACCGCCATCGAGCTCGGTGACCTGCTTCAGCGCGGCCAGGGTGGAGAAGTCGGCATCCTTGACGGCATAGTAGGAGAGCTGCTTCAGCTTCGCGCACTTGGCCAGGGGGCTGAAGTCCTTCACCGTGGCGCCATAGAGGCTCAGTTCGCGCAGGTTGGGCATACTGGCCAGGGGCGACAGGTCCTGGATGGTGCAGTATCTCAGTTCGAGCTTGGAGCTGCCCAGGGCCTTGAGCGGCGAAAGGTCGGCCGGAGAGGCACCGTTGAGGGCCACGCGGGGATCACCCTTCAGAGCGGGGAAGCCTTCAAAGGAGGTCAGGGCGCTGCCGGCGTTGATCTCGATCTCCCTGAGGGCGGTCAGACCCGTCATCCACTTGAGGTCGGGGCCCATCTTCTCGCTCTTCAGGCTGATCCTGGTCAGTTGCGTGAGCTTGGCCAGGGGCGACATATCCGTCACATTGTTGGCTTCCAGCTCAAAATAGGTCAGGTTCTTGAGCCCTGCCACAGGAGCGATGCTCGTGAGGCCACCCTTGACGCTGAGGCGGCTGGCATTGGGGAATGCCTGGCAGAACTTGGCCAGGTCCGCATCCTTGACGCCCTCGAGCTTGAACTCCGGCGTCTTGATGCTGCCGGCTATCTCCCTGGCCTGGCTGAGGCCTTCATCGGTAAGGGATTCTTTCACGATGACGGAAGAGCCGGAACGGTTGACGGAAGGCGCCGCGTAGGCCGCCGAGACGCTCAGGCCCAGGGCCAACATGGTGCAAAGGATGTTCTTTACGGACATAGGGCTTCCTCCTGCTTTTTTATGGAATGCGTTGTCCAAATGTCTTTGGGGGGTGAGGGCGGGCCGCCACCGGGGACGGCATCACTTCTTCGGGCATCTGCCGCGCAGGGAGCGGGCATAAGCGTCGGCCTTGGCCTTGTCCTTGAAACCGGGATAGGTGATCAGGTCGACGGAAGGATTGTTCCCGAAGCTCCTCAGGTAGTTCGAGACCTGGTTGCCGTTGCCGACCTCAGGCCTGCCGCTGGCGGTGCAATACACGTAGTACCTGTCCCACTTGAGCTCCATTGCCCATGCCGTCGCACAGAAGGCGTGCAGGACAAAGAGTGCCAGGATGAGCTTCTTCATGTCTTGCTCCTTGGGGTTGAGGGGGCGACTCCGTCAGGAGCGCGGAGCCGGTTCCGAGGGATCTTGGGCCGGGGCGGTGGGGGCGGACTTCTTCATGCGTCCCTTGACGAACAGCAGGATCACCAGGACGAGCGCCGCGCCCAGCAGGCAGGCACCCAGCACGGGACGGAAACGGATCCAGGCGATGGCGATGATGACCATCGACCAGGCGGTGCCCAGCAGACCCGCCACCAGGCCCGTACCGGCGCCCACGATGCTGCCCAGCAGGGGGATGACGTCGGCGAGGACCTTGAGGGGGGCGAAGACCATGCCGAAACCGGTGACGCACAGTACAAGGCCCAGGCCGCGCAGGATCCAGGCCATGGTGGCATTGCCGCTCTTGGCGGCGTCGAACATGCTGTTCATGTCCTGTATGCCCATGCTGAGGCGGGAGAAGGTGTTGCCGTTGGATGCACGGAAGGGAACGAAGGTATCGCCGTTCACCTTGGCGAGGATGGAGACCTCGGCAGCCGGGGTCTCGAAGAAGGTCACGCGCACGTCACCGATGGACGGGGCACCGGGCTCACGGCCCACATAGATGGTGTTGGTCTGGGTGTGGATCATGCTGGCACCCTGCTGGCCCACCACCTGGGATGCATCCAGGCTGGCATTGGGAGCAAAGAAAGCCTTCTGCAGTTCGGCGCGCTGGGTATCGGTGAGGGAAATGTCCAGAGGCTTCTCACCGCCGATGGAGCGGGCCAGGAAGGCAGGGAAGCGGTAGGCGCCGAAGGTCACGTTGGGGGCGAGCCAGTCCGCGGCTTCAGTCTGGATGCGGGTCTTGTTCTCGTGGCCCACCATCTGCTTGAAGGACTGGGAATCCACAGGGTGGTTCACCCATTCCCTCGAGTAGGTGTAGGTGGTGACGGTCTCTTCCCCGCCGCCCAGCTTCTGGCGCTTTTCCGATCTGCGGTGCTCCACCCACTGGTAGTATTCCACCTTGCGGCGCAGCTTGATGGCGTTCACCTTGACGCCGAACACCGGGTCGGTCAGCTCGTCCTTCGTGACGGCACGACCCGTGGCATACACCATCTTGCCCTCGAAGGCGCTGTCGACCTTGGTGATGGCGGGCATGGGCTCCGTCGCCAGCTGGGCCTCGACGATGGCATCGCCCGTGCGCACGGTGCGGCCTTCGTTCCACCACAGCAGGGCCGTGGCTGCGATGATCAGGAGGAAACCTGTTCCGATCCCCTTGAAGGAATCTCCGAGGCGGGAAAACCAACTGGTGCTTGTGACTTCCGTGTAAGAATCGTTTTCGTCGCTCATGGCTTTTTCCTTGCTAAGCGGTTGCGCAGTTCCGGGGGATCACAAACTTCCCCGCTTCTTATGCGGAAGATAGGCAAAGGATTCGTTCAGGGCATCATCCCTGTAATGAGCAGGGAGCATTTTTTTTATTTACCAAGCCGTTCGGTAAGAAAAAATATCTCATCACAACAATGAAAAATGCTTCATTCGCCTGGTAAAAAAGATTTCATCCTGGTGATGAAAAAAAGACGTATCTCTTTGAGAAAACAGATGTTATTTTGAGAAAAGTACGCAAGCCGGATGCATGGACAGATTGAGCTTATTTGCAAAAAAGGATATGAAATAAACAAGATAAACTTTTCTGGCCTTTTTCGGGGAACTGGTTATGCGCGTATGGCAGGACAATATGGAGCACGGCACGATGCCGGATGCAAAGCCGGCGGCATGTGCAAGAGTGCTTTGCCGGACATTCCTGCGAGTCATGCTCGCTGTGCATGTCCTTCTGCTTTGTGCTTGTACCGATTCTCCGCTTGATCCTGACAAGCCCGTCACCCTGACCATGTGGCATGTGTATGGCGCACAGGCCCGTTCCCCCATGAATATGCTGATCGACCGTTTCAACCAGACGGTGGGGAAGGAGCAGGGCATCATCATCAATGTCACTTCCGTCAGCAGTACCTGGACCATCCATGACGAGCTCGTGGCGTCAGCCCGTAAGGATCCGGGAAGTGAAGAACTGCCTGACCTTTTCACATGCTACCCAAAAACAGTGGCCATGATCGACAGCGCAAGGCTTCTGGACTGGAAAAAGTATTTCAGTGAAGAGGAGCTGAAGAACTATGTTCCGGCCTTTCTTGAAGAAGGCATGATAGGCGATGCGCTTTACGGGTTCCCTTTTGCCAAATCCACCAATCTTCTCTATGTCAATGACACCCTTTTTGAGCCCTTCAGCCGGGAAACGGGCATAACGCATGCCGATCTCGCGACAATGGACGGCATATTCCGTGCGGCCGACCGTTACCATGAATGGTCCGGCGGCAAGTCTTTCTTCATGTATGACGACTGGATACACTATGCCATGCTCAACTCGGAGGCGCTGGGAGAACCCTTTTTCGAGAAAGGATGCATCCGCTGGGACAATCCTGTCCTGCTGAAGATTTGGCGTCCTTTGGCCAAGGCCGCAGCCAACGGACAGCTGTGGCTCAATCCCGGCTATAACAGCACCGTCATGATGATGGGGGAGGTCGTGTGCGGTGTAGGTTCTTCCGCCGCCATCCTTTACTTCAATGATACCCTTACATTGAGGGACAATACGACCCTCCCGCTCAGGTTGACGGTACTTCCCGACCCGCGTTTCGGAGGGGCAAAACGGCTGGACATCCAGCGGGGCTCCGCTCTGTACGCATGTGCCTCCACCCCGAAAAAGGAATACGCTGCCGCAGTATTCTGCAAGTGGATCACCAGTCCGGAAGTCAATCTTTCCCTCACCATACAGGGAGGGTACATGCCTGTTCACAAGGAAGCCTTCCAGAAGCTGATGCAGGCAAACCGGGCCGATTTTCTTAATGATCGCTATTGGCAAGCTTACAAGGTACTGCGGTCACTTTATGAAACGTCCACGTTTGTTCCCGCTCCTGATTTTGAACATTATGGCGAACTGGAAAAGCGGTTTGGGATGGCCCTGCGTGATGTCCTTTCCACATATCGTGGAACATGGTTCAGTGTTGACAACAACTCTGACAGAGTTGTCCGGTCAACGCTGATGCAGATGAAGAAACACTTAGACGTACCTTTTTATTGATAAATAGCTGTCATGCGATTTTTACAACCTACTCTCTTTTCTTTTAGAGCAGGAAAGCTTCCCTTGCGGGTGCGTCTTGGTGTGTATTTTTTGTCTTTTGTCCTTATTTTGCTTATTATTTTGCTGACACTGCTTTTCATCTTTGATTTCCTGCCGGCTTCCCAAAAGAAGATAGGCGAGGATATGGATGATTATCTTACTGTATATGAAAGAAATATTTCCCTGCATATGGGCAATATCGTCGCTGCCAGCCAGCGGCTTGCTCCTGAGCTGACGCGTGTTGTCGAAAAGACCCTGGCCCAGAACAACGCTGCGTTCAGCGACGTGACGGATAATGCGCAGCTCATAGGCAAGCTGGAGTATGAAAGCATCCCCCTGCTGATCCAGAGCCTGAGGGAATCCCGTTCCACCGGGGCGTTCATCATCCTGGAAGCGACGCTCAACAGCTCGCTTCCCAAGGCAGCCACGTCGCGCTGCGGTGTCTATCTGAAGATCAACACGCCTGTTAATTTCAATACGGTAAAGGCGCCTGTGGCCTGGTTGCGCGGGATGCCGCAGATTGCCAGCCGCTATCGCTTTGCCATCCACAATAACTGGGACATGGAGTTTGACATCTCCCATATCTCCAAATGGGATGAACTGCTCCAGGAGGCAAAACAGGCCCCGAGAAACAGCTATTTTTTTGCCAAGGCGCATTATCTGCGCGGGACATGGGAAAAAGTGCTTTTGATCTGCATCCCCATGTACGGGGAGAACGGCGAGAGAGAGTATTGCTAAAAGAATGATAAAATATCTTCTCTTTGCCCGTTCACATGAAA
>ERZ773260.731-NODE-731-length-46273-cov-4.971245_pt1 | contig 46273 bp, 52 predicted proteins | sample MGYA00511387_ERZ773260 | MGnify/ENA primary metagenome ERZ773260 (study PRJEB29015, sample SAMEA2737745) | human gut metagenome | biome: human gut; feature: human-associated habitat; material: faeces | place: China | collected 2012 ...
AATTTAAACAGAGAAAGGTGATAATGTAGAAGCAACAGCTCCTGTCATAATTTCCGCCAGCCGCTCCACAGATATACCAGCCTTTTACGCCAAGTGGTTTTTCAATCGCTTGGCAAAAGGTTATTGTGCTTGGTACAATCCGTTCAATCAGCAAAAGATGTATATCTCTTTCAATGAGTGTAGAGTTGTTGTGTTTTGGACAAAGAACCCCAAACCAATAATGCCCTATCTTCATATACTGGATGAAATGGGCATTCATTATTACTTTCAAGTTACACTGAATGACTATACAAAAGAAGGCTTTGAACCTAATGTACCTTCTGTAGAAGAGCGTATTGAAACATTCAAGAGATTGTCTGACAATATCGGCAAAGAAAAGGTCATTTGGAGATTTGACCCTTTAATTATCACTCCACCTATCGGACCGCGAGAATTGCTTACAAGAATATGGCATATCGGAAACAAACTGAAAGGCTACACTAATTAGACAAGAACGCATGTACAAACGCATACACGCCACCATCATACTTGAGAATAATCGTCTGGTTGGTGTAGCGCTGAAGATTGTGGATAATAGCATAAATACTAAATACTGATATTAGATTAATTATAAACTCCAAAATCAATGGAACGTGAATTGATAGATAAATTTAGAGGTTGCCTATACGGTCAAGCCATTGGCGATGCACTCGGATTGGGGACGGAATTCATGACAGATGAGGATATAGCTTGGAAATATCCTCATGGATTACAACACTACAAGCAGATATACCAAGACAGACATCGGAAACGCTGGAAGATAGGCGACTGGACGGATGATACCGACATGATGCTATGCATTGCTGATGCGGTCATTGAAGACAAGGGTGTTAATTTTTACAACATCGCCCGACACTTCAAAGACTGGGTCAATGGCTTTCCTATGGGTATTGGAGAAAACACCTATAAGGTGCTGATGATTGGCGATTATGTGGAGCATCCGTTTGAGGTATCCCACAAGGTATGGGAAATGAGCAGGCATCAGTCTGCTGCAAATGGTGGGCTGATGCGCACCTCTGTAGTCGGACTATTCACAAAAGCAACAACAACATGTGCTGAGAAAATATGCCAGCTCACTCATTACGATCCAAGATGCGTAGGCTCATGTGTCATTGTTTCGGAGCTGATACATGCATTGGCCTATGGCATCGAACCTCCTACACGCTCCCAAATGAAGGATATTGCCAAGCAATATGATGTGGAAATATGTGATTATATAGACAACGCATGGGCGGAACCTCATGTCAAACCGCTTGTAGACTATGACAATTGGGGCTACACCCTGTCTACTCTATCTGTAGCTCTATGGTCATATTGGCATGCCTCTTCATTCGAAGAAGGATTGCTTGCCGTTGTGAATGCAGGAGGAGATGCAGACACAAATGCTGCAGTTGCGTGTGCCATTCTTGGTGCGAAGTATGGATTTCACGCTATTCCCAAAGAATATGTAGACGGTCTTTTGTATAAGGAGACCTTGGACAAAACTATAGATAGCCTTTTGGATATTTGTATAAAATAAAAGAAACAACAGACGAACGTTTGACGTTTTTGGTTACTATTCCTGTTCATGAAGGGTGTGGCGAAAGTTCGGAAATAGATTTACTTGGTTCGGAAACTCATAATGAAAGTTCGGAGAGAAAAGAAATTAGTTCGGAGACAATCTCAAAAAGTTCGGAGAGAAATGTTGATACAATGAAATATGTATATTATTATACAATACAAAAAACGTAGCGGAGGGTCTCCGCTACGTTTATATTTATGGATAATGTCAAATTGTTCGCCATTGCAGATGCTACGGTGTCGACATCTTGACGGCTCACCATCTCAACCGTCTGAAGTCCTGAAGCAGGGCTTTCGAAATTAGTCTTCCAATGCACCGATAATTTCGCTTACAGAAGAGCAACCGTGATTGTCGAGCCAGTTGTTGATGTCGTCGCGCACCTTGATGGTTACTTTTGTTTTGCCTGAGTTACTCATAGTAACTTTAAAGGATAGGAGGAATTTCTTCTTGTGAATCAACATAGAAAAAATCCACGAACAAAGCGAATATATCAGGCTCATTGGTTCTTCCGAAAGTAAAATTATACAATTTTTCTTAGACTAAAAAATAAAATGTTAAACATTTTTTATGGTAGCCTTCACTTTTCTGTATAAACAACCTTCTATTTCATATATTCGTATATGAAGATTGGGAAAGAGTTTAATATGGCAACACTTCTATTAGGTTTGACATAGAGCAATATTTGCTTTTCGAATATTGATAACTGATTGATTACTGACTTCTCTAAAGGCATCGTATTTGCTCCAGTTATGAGTAAGTTTGCTTTGCTGATATTCATCTGTTTAAGATATTGCCAATTGTCTTTCACCTTCATATATTTTTCTTTGGTCGGCGTTTCGCCATCCTTGAACAATATGTGGTCGAGATTGTTGTATGCCGAAAAATCACGAGCCAGGCGTTTGAAGTCCTTGCACTCTTCTCTGCTTACAATATAGTTAGCATAATCGGTGTCTGGAAGTTCCTTGGTATAGCGGATGGACTCAATCATCGGGTAGTTGATGTAGAGTTTTCCGTTCTCGGTTTCGTCTGCAAACAACGTCAGCATCTCTTCTACTCTTCGATTGATCTCTTCAAGCGAAAGGTGTGAGTTTTGGAAGTCATAGTCGAAAAATAGGAATATTTCCGAAATGTCGGAACTTCTGATGCCGTTCAAGGTGGAGTCGCCTCTTGCTGCCAAACGTTCTCGCATGACGGAAACAACATCTCCACCATCTTCATATTCCTTCAGCTCATTGTAAAGATCGTATATGTTGTTCCCGAAAGAACAAATGATATTGTCATTCACCTTCGGGAAATAGAGTCTTTCCAATGTTCTATACAGGCGTGGCTCACGCTCATCGCCTTCAAATATAAATAGAATCATAAGCCAAAAGTTCCACCTCGATACAGTTTCTCCAAATTATGAGCAAAACGAAGTTCCTTGTCCGTCAAGTCACAAATTGCCTTTATTTCGTTGTTTCTAAGAATAAAGAAGCAGTCAGGACGAAGCAAGTCATTAGAAAGAAGGAAGGTGTCGTGGGTGGTTACGAACACCTGGTTGTTGCCTTCAAACAATCGCTTGCAAATTTTATAGGAAAGTTCGTGATGGTAGAAAGCATCAAACTCGTCGATGAAGACGAACGAAGCGTTGTCCATCTCTTTCAGCCAATAATACTGCAACTCCAGATTCCTTGTGCCGGTGGATGCAACCCATTGGAACGGAATTCTCACACCGTTCATCATGCAGAAGAGAATGTTATCGCCCTGTGTGTTAGGTGCAAACTCATACTCTTGACCGCTTACTTCTTTCAAATAAGCAGCAAAGTCGTCAGCAAGGTTGTTTTTTACGATATACTCTTCCACGTTGCTGCCACCTTCTTTCAATCCAATGAATTCGCGATAATCGAGACTTCTGAAGAACAGCATATTCTCTACGAAATCACGGAGTTGCAGCAAGGCATGGTCTTTGGAAAGTGGTACAGAACCTAACAGATAGTTTACTATAGAAATATTGTTGGCACTGTCTTTAAGATTCTGGATGGCAACGGCTGTCAAGCCAAAATCTTCGGAAATTGCAAGTTCTTTTTTGTCTTTAACAAGAACTTCTTTGTTGTCAATAGTCAGCTTTTCGCTAATAATATCGCCTTTAAGTTCCGATGCCACTTTACTGTAATTGTATACAACCACATGCCCGTCGAAAGCAAAGGTGTAATCGAATTCAACGGGCTCGTTGTGGCATGACGCACAAGCATAGTTAAGATAGTAATCAGGTTTCTTCCACTTGTGAGAAAGATGGTTTGCGATATCGAATATTGCCAATCCGAAATTCGACTTACCGGCTCCATTCGGTCCGTAGATAATGCCATTCTTTATAATGCCATTACGTACAGCATCATTATTGAACGTATAATTGCTTGGATGAGACAAGTCCCACTCGATACGATTCTTAAACCCTCTATAGTTCTTAACTGCGAATTTCGTTAACATGACAATATTTATTAGTTAATTATCTTGTCAACAAAGATACATAAAAATGTTGTCCGTAAAAAAAACTACGGCGCGAATTGCGTTCTTATACTGATATTTAACATTTATAATCGCTTTTTATCGTTTTTGCGTCTAAAAACTACGGATTAAGCATGAACTTGTATAGATACAAAAAACGTAGCGGAGACTCTCCGCTACGTTTTTATTTATTGTAGATGTCAAAAGCTTGCCATTGCAGATGCAGCGATGTCGACATCTTGACGGCTCACCATCTCAACTTTCTGAAGTCCTGAAGCAGGGCTATAGAAATTAGTCTTCTAATGCACCGATAATCTCGCTTACAGAAGAGCAACCGTGATTGTCGAGCCAGTTGTTGATGCCGTCGCGCACCTTGATGGTTACGGCAGGGTCGAGGAAGTTGGCGGTGCCAATCTCGATGGCTGTTGCGCCAGCCATGAGGAACTCGATGGCGTCCTCTGCGGTGCAGATGCCGCCAAGACCTACTACTGGTATCTTCACTGCCTTAGCCACCTGCCATACCATGCGCACGGCAACCGGCTTGACAGCCGGACCGCTCAGTCCGCCGGTGTTGATGCTGAGCATTGGGCGGCGGCGTTCGATGTCGATAGCCATGCCCATGAGAGTGTTGATGAGCGATACGCTGTCAGCTCCCTCTGCCTCTACTGCCTTTGCAATCTCGGTGACATCGGTAACGTTCGGAGAGAGCTTCACGATGATGGGTTTGTTGTAGCGTTCGCGTACGGCACGCACCACGCTGGCTGCGCCCGTTGTGGTTACGCCGAAAGCCATGCCACCCTGCTTCACGTTAGGGCAGGAGATGTTCAGCTCGATTGCCGGGATGTTCTCCAGTTCGTTGATGCGTGCAGCGCACTCGGCGTAGTCGTCTGGCGACGAACCGCTCACGTTGACGATCATGTTTGTGTCGATGTCCTTGATCTGCGGATAGATGTTGCGGCAGAAATAGTCGACACCCTTGTTCTGGAGGCCCACGCAGTTGAGCATACCCTGCGGTGTCTCAGCCATGCGCGGATAGTCGTTGCCCTCGCGCGGGTTGAGTGTGGTGCCTTTAACGATGATGCCACCAATCTCTTCGAGCGGCACGAAGTCGGCGAACTCCAGACCGTATCCGAATGTTCCCGATGCGGTCATCACGGGGTTTTTCAGTTTCAGACCGCCAATCTTTACACTTAAATCTGCCATGTCAGTTTCTTTATATTCATTACCGGACCTTCCTTACATACACACTTGTTGCCTTCCACAGTCTTCTCTACGCAGCAGAGACATGCTCCGACACCGCACGCCATCTTGTTCTCGAGCGATACCTCGCACTCGATGTCGTTCTTGAAGGCGTAGCGAGCTACAGCCATCATCATCGGCTTCGGTCCGCAGGTAGAGATGCGGTCGAAGTGCTCCTGAGCCAGTACGGAGTGGTTGGTTACGAAGCCTTTTTCGCCCTCGGATCCGTCCTCGGTGGTGATGAGTACGCGTCCTACCTGCTCGAAGAGTTCGCGCTCCAGCACGTCCTTAGCCGAGCGTGCGCCGAGCAGGAACGTAGGTTCACCGCCCATCGCCTTGATGCGCTTGCCGAAGTAGAGCAGCGGAGCCACGCCCACGCCGCCACCTACGAGCAGTACCTTCTGTGTGCTGTCTGTAGGCATTGTGAACGAGTTGCCGAGTGGCAGCACGCAGTTGAGGCGGGCGCCTTTCTGCAGCTTCTGCAGCTGGCGTGTGCCGTCGCCTACAACAGCTACGAGGAGCCAAAGCTCGTTGTGGTCGTAGTCCACGTTGTTGATAGAGATAGGGCGGCGTAGGAATGTAGACGGCGAATTGTCTACGCGCACCTCTACGAACTGACCCGGAAGCATCTCGGGCAGCGGTTTGTCGTCGGTGAGCTTGATGAGCACGTGCTTGTCGCTCAGAGCTTCAACGCTGTTGACCGTAAGGTCGAGTATGTACTTTTTCATTTATTTTTGTTTGTCTTGTTGCTTTGTGACAGTATATATTTAGAGGTGTCGCTTAATCTAACGTGCAAAGGTAATAAAAAAGTAAAAGAGTAAAAAAGTAAAAGAGTAAAAAAGTAAAAGAACGTTTGTATGTGTCAATTCTGTCACTCTCGGTCTGTCATATTTGTCATGTGCTGTAACTCGATGGTGCTTTGGCACGCTTTTGGCTATATCCTTAACGAAAGTGGACGGCAGATAAGCCGTCAAATCAATAGTAAATATAAAAAACTTAAAGCATAAGAATTATGAACATTAAACCATTAGCAGACAGAGTACTCGTACTCCCTGCACAGGCAGAAGAAAAAGTCGGTGGAATCATTATTCCTGATACAGCAAAAGAGAAACCGCAACACGGTACAATCGTTGCAGCAGGTAACGGCACAAAGGACGAGGAGATGGTTCTGAAAGAAGGTGACGAAGTGCTCTACGGCAAGTATTCTGGTACAGAGCTTGAGGTTGAAGGCACAAAGTATCTCATCATGCGTCAGAGTGATGTGCTCGCTGTTGTTCAGAAATAAAAATTAATAACTAATAATTAATAATTAAAGAAATGGCTAAAGATATTAAATACAATATGGATGCACGCGACCTGTTGAAAAACGGTGTCGACAAGTTGGCTAACGCAGTAAAGGTAACACTCGGTCCGAAAGGTCGCAACGTGGTTATCGAGAAGAAGTTCGGTGCTCCGCAGATTACAAAGGACGGTGTGACCGTAGCTAAGGAAGTGGAGCTCGAGGACAAGTTCGAGAACACTGGTGCACAGCTCGTTAAGAGTGTAGCAAGCAAAACTGGCGACGACGCAGGCGACGGTACAACAACCGCTACAATCCTCACTCAGGCTATCGTAACCGAGGGCTTGAAGAACGTAACCGCAGGTGCTAACCCGATGGACCTGAAGCGTGGTATCGACAAGGCAGTGGCTGCTGTCGTAGCACACATCAAGGCAAACGCAGAGATTGTTGGCGACAACTACGACAAGATTGAGCAGGTAGCAACCGTTTCTGCTAACAACGACCCAGAGATTGGCAAGCTCCTGGCTGACGCAATGCGCAAGGTGTCTAAGGACGGCGTAATCACCATAGAGGAGAGCAAGAGCCGCGACACAAACATCGGCGTAACAGAAGGTATGCAGTTTGACCGTGGCTATCTGAGTGCTTACTTCGTAACCGACTCTGAGAAGATGGAGTGCGTTATGGACAACCCGTACATCCTCATCTACGATAAGAAGATCAGCAGCGTTAAGGACTTGCTGCCTATCCTGCAGCCGGCTGCAGAGAGCGGACGCCCGATGCTCATCATCGCTGAGGACGTAGACTCTGAGGCACTCACCACACTCGTTGTGAACCGTCTGCGTGCAGGTTTGAAAATCTGCGCTGTGAAGGCTCCTGGCTTCGGCGACCGTCGTAAGGCTATGCTCGAGGATATCGCTACTCTGACTGGTGGCGTTGTAATCAGCGAGGAGAAGGGCTTGAGCCTCGACAAGGCTACTCTCGACCTCTGCGGTTCATGCGAGAAGGCTACCGTTTCTAAGGACAACACCACTATCGTAGGCGGCTGCGGACAGAAGGACCTCATCGCTGACCGTGTTGCTCAGATCAAGAATGAGATTGCAAACACTAAGAGTGCTTACGACAAGGAGAAGTTGCAGGAGCGTCTTGCAAAGCTCGCCGGTGGCGTAGCCGTTCTCTACGTAGGTGCTAACAGCGAGGTAGAGATGAAGGAGAAGAAGGACCGCGTTGACGACGCTCTCTGCGCTACACGTGCAGCAATGGAGGAAGGCGTTGTCGTTGGTGGCGGCACAACATACATCCGTGCTCAGAAGGAACTTGCAGAGCTCAAGGGCGAGAACGCTGACGAGCAGACTGGTATCAACATCGTGCGTCGTGCTATCGAGGAGCCGCTTCGCCAGATTGTGAAGAACGCCGGTGGCGAGGGTGCTGTTGTCGTTCAGAAGGTTCGCGAGGGCGAAGGCGACTTCGGCTACAATGCTCGTAAGGACGCTTACGAAGACCTCCGCGCAGCAGGTGTCATCGACCCGGCTAAGGTGGAGCGCGTAGCTCTTGAGAATGCTGCTTCTATCGCAGGCATGTTCCTCACAACCGAGTGCATCATCTGCGACAAGCCAGAGGAGAAGGCTCCGGCTATGCCGATGGGCAACCCGGGCATGGGTGGCATGATGTAATCAGACCGAATCAGATTCTTTTTAAATAAACAAAGCGTCCCTATTCCGCAGTGGAGTAGGGACGCTTTTTTATGATTTCTTCGTAAATGTTTGGATATAAGGGAATTTATTGTTAGTTTTGCGTTGTATAATATAGATACGAAAGGAGTTTTTATGAAATATCAAGCTGTTAAATACAATAGTCGTGAAGAAGCTATGGCTGCATTTATAAAAATGCGCGATAGAAAGCGTGAATGGTTGAAGAAGACGGAAAACGAACTCAAAGAATTACGTGCAGAAGTAGAAACGCGATATGGAAATTCTTGATCTCAATCATTTGAATATTATTTCTCCATATGCATTATGGAAAACCGGAAGCAACGGCAATGAATATGCATTCCATACAGATTATGGAGTGCAATATCGCATTTGTTTTGACGTTAACCAGAGTATTTGGGAAAATGGAGCTTATGAGTTTGGTATTTATAACGATGTATGTGCTGAAAGTATCTTCCATTATCGCTGAAGATACAGTAAACTTTATAGCTCTTATCGTGAACCGCAATAATCCTAATATAGATCGCATTATTGATGATTTTGATGAATTCATTGGTTTCTTTAACCATAAACCAGAATAAAAAACAAACATTTTGAACCTATGTTATTTTAATCTGGTTCAAAATGTTTGTTTCTGTTACGAAGTTTATTATTGCGTATAGTTGGGAAGAATCAGATTTCTTCTACAATCTCTGCGATATCCTTACGCTTCTTTTCGGTGCGCGGACAATCCTCGGCTATATGTCCGATAGGGATGATTGCCACAGCCTCGAAGTCGGTAGAGGGGAAGAGGCGACTCATGATGTCGGTGTCGAAGTTGCAGACTCAGCAGGTGCCGAGGTTGCGCTCCGTTGCAGCGAGGCACAGATGCTCGGTAGCTATAGCCACGTCGATGTCGCCGTGCTGCTTGTCGTCGTAGCGGCGTGTCCAGCACTCGCTGTTGTTCTTCATGCACACGATGTAGAGCGGAGCAGTGCGGAACCAATCGCGGTCGTATGCCTGCCAGAGCTGTTCCTTAGCCTCCTTGCTGCGCACCACGACAAACTTCCACGGTTGGCGGTTGACAGCCGACGGAGCCAGTCGGGCGCACTCAAGGATATATGCCAAGTCGTCGTCGCTTACCGGCTCGTCAGTATATTTGCGAGCCGAGAAGCGGGTTTGTGATAGTTCGAGAATATTCATAATTGGTTGCTTAATTGTTTTATAGCGCAAAGTTACGTATTTAAAATCAAATAGGCAGTGTTGTTTTTTTAAAAGTTCTAAAGATGGGATAAAACAATAAAATCAGATAATTCCGTATAGTGACATGCATTTGTAGGAATGCAGAATACGGAAGTATCTGATTTTACTGATATCGTTAGTGCAAGTTTAGCGGCTTACACGTTGTCCACGCTTACCAAACGTATGGGTAAATCCGATAGAGATAAAGCCATAGGACATGCTTTTTGATTTGGTTGAGTAATAAACTTGCTTTTCAAAATCGCCCCATTTTTGAGCTTTTAGATTTGATGCAATGTTGTAGCCTACTTTTAGCTCAAGATATGAATTCTTGGTTGTACGGAGTGATGCACCGATTGCAGGAGCAACAAAAAATGAAGTACCCGGAGCTTTTAGGTATTCTCTCAAATTATATCCATATGGTTCAGGTTCATCCTCGTCGCCCTCCCATTTATATTTTCTCATGCCGATATCTATTGTGCCTATTGGTGAGAGTCGCTTGTCGAGGAGTCGGTAGTTGCCACGTGCAAAGAAGGTGTACATTTGAGGCGAACCTTGATATGGGTATTGTGTTTCGCTCAACCTGCTGTCGTATGAGTATTGCTTAATGTATTGTATGTCTTCTCCATCATCGTTAAAAGGTGAGAATACGTGGTAGCCACCGCCAAGACCTGCACTGAAGTGTGGGTTTATCTTGTATGTAAGGACCAAGTTTCCGCCACCTCCCGTTCGTTCTCTGTTGTTGAGTTCTCCTTCTATGGTGAGTTGTAATCCCTTGTCGCGTGTGTCGACTTTCTCTCGTGGCGCTTTTACTTTTTTCGTATCACGTTTGTGGAAGTTGAAGGCAGTTTTTACGCTAAAGTATCCTCCGTTGCCACCTCCGCTTTTGGTAGCAAAACCATGAGTGTAGCCGGCAGACAGGATGAAATCGGTAGTCTTAGACAATGGAATTTGGATACCAGGCATGATTTCCATTACTATCATGTCGAACGATTCTGCGGTTGTGCGTACCGTTCCGCCCATTCCATCGTCTGCTTCTATTTCTTTGTTACCTTCAATATTAAGCAAATATCCCAGGCGTGCATTGATTATTGGTTTTAGTTTGCCTTCTGTTGAGCCCGGAAACATTACCTTGAAGTCGCTCATTATTGGTATTTGGGCAGAGGCTTTATCGGATATTGCGACCCATGCACCCGAGCGCATACCTACATACAAATTAGGATGAAACTGTTTGCCAAGACCAATTTCAAGAGGCAGAAAGGTTGATCCCTTTGAGTCTCCAACACCTGCGTTATATCCAGCACTGATGCTGAAGTCCAATCCGCGATGTTTGCCATCTATACTATATGTCTTTGTGTTGTTCTCTTGTGCTACTGCTGGACTTGTAAGACCTATAAGCAGAGCTATAAGTATGTGTAAATGTCTCATAATTAAATCTACTTTTCAATGTCTGTTGTGCTATAAATAACTTTTATTCCATATTCTGTTTTAATTGCAATATCTATTTGTAGTAAATAGAAATAGTTTCCATAATAATTGTAATAGTTCCAGAAATGATTGTCTTCTAAAATATGCGTACCATTTGTCAAATCCGTTTTACTTAGATTGTATGTGCGTCGATACATATATGGATAACCGGGAGTATCTATATATGTATATAGATATACTTCATTTACCATATCATTAAATTCTTCGTCTGTTAATTCGTTATTTATATTATATGTGATTTTATAACCACATTCATATTTATTATCAGTGAGTTCTTTTGTAAATGTTGCAGTACAATCCGTAATTTTAATAGCATTCTCTAATCCTTCTTGTTTGAATTCGATTTTTTCCTCATTTCTGCCTGCGACATTGCTACTTTCGCTTCCAGTAGTTTTTAGTATGAGTTCGCCTGTACGCTCTCCAGCTACCGATGTTCGTGCAATAGTAGCTTCAATGGTTGCGTCACCGTTACCCTCGCTCTTGTCTACACTTAACCATTTTGGAACCTCAATATTCCATGAACCATTGGTTTTTACATTGATTGTAAATGTACCACCATTCCAAGCCACTTTTTCTGAGTAGCTTTGCGGGATAGTACTTGTTACCTCTGTTTTCAGCAACTCCCACGGATCATAGTCGTCGCTACATGCAGTTACACCAAACGCTCCCATTGCTAAAGGTAGCAATAGTAGCCATTTGCTTTTCAGATTTTTTTTCATGTTTGTTAAGTCTTTGCACCAAGGCTCCGTTGTATGCGTTTATTAATAAAGTAGTAGTTAATTTATATAAATAAAAACGTGGAGCCAGTCCTGCTGCTCGTTCCACGATAGAAAGGCCTTCGCATTGCCCGACAAGTCGAAACGAGCAACGCTGAAAGCCCCACGTAGATGTGAATATATAGTACCCCTCTTGCCTCACTGTGAAAAAGACACAATGAGCCAATGAGGGTGTATAGTATATAATACACCCCATGAGACGTTCCCGTTGCTTTGTTCTTGACTTGTCGATGAGTTTGCGAAGTTCTTCTACCGTCAAAACCAAAGCGTACAGTTACGCCTTTATGTATATAAATGTTATGCTTCCCATCAAGCATTTGGAGCTTTCAGTAGAAGTAAACTATTGCAAAATTAATGTTTTATTTTTAGAAATGGCGAGTAATGTGAAGATACATTTTCACATTACTCGCCATTTAATATAAATTAACTAATTGCTTGGTGGATACTAAGCTGCTTATTTTTTATGCAAAACATACAGCTTGGCTGTTTCGCCCTCAGGCTCATTGCCGAGCGAATCGGTCATGATGATGCTGCTGTTGTCCTTAACCTTGTAGAAGGTGTGCTCGCCGCTTGAGGGGCGAACAAGCATCAGTACGTTGCCATCGAGAACCTCCAGCACACCGCTTGCCTCGTCGTGACCATCCTTGCGGTCGATGTAGTCCTGCTGTAGCTGATATGTGCTGTCGGCGTTGATAGTGAGCACGGTCTTGATGCCCGGGCAGTCGGCAGCGGGCAGTGTGCCCTCGTATGTGCCGGCAACGGCAGCGAGGTCGAGGTTTTCGCTGGCTGTTGTGTCAGCCACACTTGTCGAATCGGTGTTCGTTTCGTTCTGTGCGGTGTTCTTGCCATTGCAAGACACCATCAATGCTGCAGCCAAGAGTGCAGCGTACATAAGATTTCTTTTCATATCTTTTTTGCTTACCATTATTTATGGCGCAAAATTACGTATTTATAATCAGATACTATCTGTTGGTGTTTTTAAAAGTTCTAAAAAGATATTAGGGAATGGAAAATTCCCTAAGGCCGACTCTTGCAGAAAATAGAGCAAGGCGAAAGAAACATACTTGCCATACCGTTGCTTACATATATAAATAAGGCGTAAATAACTAAAAAGCAACATTATTCACAAATAAAAAAGTTAGCATTATGGCAACAGTAAAAGTAAAGTTCCGTGCATCCTCGGTGCCAGGAAAGGAAGGCACATTGTATTATCACCTCATCCATCAGCGCAGTCTGCGCTGGATTAGTACCGACTATCATGTCTTTCCTGACGAGTGGAACGACAAGAAGTCGGCTATCATTGTTTCTAACCGCAACAACCGACAGGCACATCTACAGCTAATCCAGTCGCAGACAGATTGGGAGATGAAGCAGATGCAGCGTATCATCCGTGATAAGGATGCAGAGGGCATCTCTTATACCATTGACGACATAGCCAAGGAGATACAGCAACTGCCATCGAGCCAGAGCGTTTTTGCTTTCTTTCGCCAGCAGATAGTCAAGAAAGAACAAATGCAGTGCATCGGCACCAAGAGTAACTATGTCAGTGCTGCTAACCGTTTCATGGAGTTTCGTAACAATGAAGACCTTACCTTCTCACAAATGACAAGCGAGATGATGGAAATGTATCAGGCATGGCTATGGAACAGAGGTGTCGGACAAAACACCGTAGCGTTCTATCTGCGAACCCTCCGCACTCTCTACAACAAGGCGGTGGAAGCAGGGCAAGCTCCACCAAATGATATCTTTTCTCACGTGCAGACCGCTAACGTGAGAACAGCCAAACGTGCCATTACTGTCAAGGAAATTCGCAAGATAGAGAAATTGGACTTGCCAAGAGGTTTCTCCCTTGACAAGGCGCGAGACCTGTTTCTTATCAGTTTCTATCTGCGTGGAATGGCATTCGTAGATATGGCGTTTTTGAAGAAGACAGACTTGAAATGTAGTATGGTAAACTACAACCGTCGCAAGACCCACCAAAACCTCAATATTGAGTGGATGAAACCGATGCAAACCATCATCGACAAATATGCCGAGCAAACCAAGGACTCTCCTTATCTGCTACCCATCCTGACAGGCAAGGAATCCTCTCCATACACCGCATACCGCAAGGTGGAGCACAACACCAACTATAACCTGAAGAAAATTGGTGAGATGGTAGGCTTGAAGATACCGCTCACCACCTACGTGGCACGCCATACCTGGGCAAGCGTAGCCTTGCACATGAACATCCCGATAGCCACCATCAGCGAGGGTATGGGGCACAACTCCTTCAAGACCACACAGATTTACTTACAGTCGTTAGACATGGCAACCATCAACGAAGCCAACGCACGGATTATAAGAAAAATCCGATTAAGCGAGTGCAATGAAAAATAGTTTTCAGATTGCTGAGCGTGAGGATTTTATCAAAGGATTTTAAAAGATTTGTAAATAAATGGTAGCATTTACACCATCCCGAAATGATGGGGGAAATGTTTAGCAAATTTCACGCTTTCTTCTTATAAAAGAGCGAACTCGCTACAAAAATACGAAAATTAGTTGGATTACAAGTCAGATTTTATCATTTTCTGTTAGTCATTCTAAAAAAATCACGCAAATGTTTAGCAAATCTGACTTGGATGATTTCTCCAAGTGGCAGATTTGCACTTGTTTCGGCTGTTTTTGCTCTTTTATAAGAAGAAAGTGTAACGAATGTAAAATACATATGCAAAAGCTGTAATGTCTGATACTCATAAATACGATTAAGATTATGCACGACAATAACAAATTGACTAGGCTTTCACAACTATCATGTATGGTTGTAGCTAATTACATAAAGTAGAGCAGAATTTATGAAACCGGATGGTACGAATTCTTTTTCTACAGCCGACGAGAAACGTGTTTCTCCAGAGGGCAACCACTTTACTGAGCCAGACGTAAAGACTGGCTCAGAGGTAAAGAAGTGTCTTCAATCGGACGGAACCACATGGTCGTATCTCTTTGTGCATCATAGCAAAGTGAAGGGCATGGAAGCGCAGTTGACCAAAGATGGTAGAATATATTTTGTGCATAAAACTATAAGGTATTTCAAGAGAATGGGCAAGCAGAAAGTGCAGCACAAAGAAATACCGACTGTCAGCGGACTTGTCTTCTTCCAAGGCTTTCCCGAAGAGATACAAACCTATCTTGACAAGAAATTCCCTCGCACTCATCTGTGCAAGAATTGTAGCACAGGCAAAGTGGCAGAAATTAAAGATTCACAGATGCGACCATTCATGCGTGTCAACGAGACTGAGCCTGAACGCATCCGTTTCCTGCTTAAACCATTCCATTACTATGCCCGCAACCGCATCCTGCTCCGTATCACCAGTGGAGAATTGGCAGGATTGGAAGGCTATGTCATCCGCATCAACCGAGATCGTCGTCTTGTGATGGATGTGGGTGGTATCAGCGTTACCATTGCAGGTGTCCATGCCGAGCACTTTGAGGAAGTGGAGCCAAGCGGCACATCAATAACAGATACCAATCCATTCTACCAGCGTAATCTGCAAGAGCGAGAAGCCATCATCGACCGCTACTTCCACCCAGTGAAAACAGCTAATGAGGTCGCTGTCCAAGCCGAAAACATCGACTACCTGCGAGAATATGTGTTGGCAGAGTTGGCACAAAAACGCATGGATATCAACAAGGCATGGAATACCTATACCTTTATCATCAAGGAGATAGGCTACTACTATGCCCCATTTATCGAGCAATTCAAGGAAAACCTCGACCCCATCATGCGTGAAGGAGGCAAAGTACTCCAAGAAATGGAACAGATTATCAAAAGTCCTCATATCAGTCCTAACGACAAGACCAGATACGAAAATGACTATCAGGAGATATTGTCGCAATACGAATATCTGTTCTAAAAAGCAATATTATAGTTTCATTATATCACCCACCATGACCATGGCCAGGAACTTGTGGCGCAAGATTATGGATGAGGTGAGCGTTAGTGAGGTGATATAAAAAAAAGTAAATCACATGAAAGAAATAAAAGATACTATATATAATTCTGTAAAAAGAATACAGGAGGCAACCCCTGACCATCTGATTGGATTGTCAACAGGTTTTGAAAGACTTGATGAAGTTCTTGGCGGACTTGTTGAAGGTACTCTTGTCACTATAGGTGGACGAACTGGTATGGGCAAAACAGCTTTTGCCTTTAACTTGTTGAGAAATATCTCAATTGAAAATAATATACCTTCGCTGTATATTTCATTAGAGAGTACAGAGCAGTTGTGTACTAATATGCTTATTGCATGTACGCTTAACATAAAGTATAGAGGATTGCTTAGTGGTCAACTGGTTGCAGAGGAATGGGAAAAAATAGACAAGGGATTACCTAGAATAGCAAATGCACCAGTTTATCTGGATACAAAATCAACTTACACTATAGATGACATTTGTAAAACTGTTGAAGAAGCAGTACAAGAATATCAAATAAAGGTCGTTTTCATCGACTATTTACAATTGATTTTTGCAAAAACAGGCTTCACAGAAAACAGATATCTGGAGTTGAACTATATAACGAGGAAATTAAAAGCCTTGGCAAAAGAGTTCAACATTACGATAGTGTTGCTTTCTCAGTTGAATAGAAATGCAGAGGGCGAAAAGCGTTTGGATCATCGACCAGTTTTGACTGACCTTAGAGATAGTGGAACTATTTGCGACGATAGTGATGTGGTTTGCTTTGTACATAGACCAGAATATTATCGTGTCTACCAGGACGAAAAAGGTAATGACATGCGTAACAAAGCATTGATAATTGTTGCAAAAAACCGATTAGGTTACATTGGCGATGCTCTTCTCTATACAAACATGCCAACTTTAACATTTTCTCATGATAATCCTTATACGGAGGATGATTTTAAAGGGGCTTTTCCAACAGATACATTAGCTTTTTGATACATATAGAAAATGAGAAATAGAGTTTGGGGAAGTTTAAGTAATTTCGTTTTCAAGGCATACGTGATAGACGCTATGATAATGCGTTATCAGAAATACGATAAACGCATAAATATTTGTTTGGCAATCGTTTCATCAAGTAGTATTGCCGCATGGACAATATGGCAGATTGTGCCTCAACTTTGGGCAGGCATGATCGCCATAACCCAAGTAATACAAGCTGTCAAGCCCTACTTTCCATACTCAAAGTATATAAGAACTTTGAATGAGAAGAGCAAACTTCTTCACGACATAAACAGGCGTTTTGAACGATTGTTTTTCAATATTGACTATAAAGCACTGACAACAGATGAAATTGCCGATCAATATTTCAATTTGAAGGCAGAAGCAGAAAAAGTTTGTTTCTTTGGTGATGACATGAATTGTACACCGCAGAAAAGCGATATAGAATATGCCAATCAAGAAACAGCTGCATATCTTAGAAGTAACTATAATATATAAAAAATAAAAATATTATGAGTAAAATTTCAAATACGGAAAAACCAAGTAGAATTGGTTCTACTTTGAGAAATGGCAGTAGCATTCCTGACTACAAATACACACCACCCCCACCTCCTCCACCATTGGAAAACAAAGAATAAATATCTGTAAGCACACGAGTTAGAGCTTAGTTTAGGAAGAATTAACTTCGCTGCTGAATTTAAAGCATTTAATTATGTATAGCAGTGAAGATTTGGAACTTTTTCGATAAGTCATGAGCAAAGCAAGCTTGCTTGAACTTTGCCATGGCGAGAAAAAGTATGAAATCTTTTACGATAAGTGAGAACAATAAAATCTTGCTTTTATATTATCGAGCGAAGAATTTTCGTGCAAACGAGTGCAGAGTCAAACTTGTTTGAGCTATGCCGAGTGCAGCCGAAATCACTTGTGGGTAAAATGTATGAAATAGTTAATAAACAAGTGAAATTTTTAACATCTCAATATGTAGGCACTTGTAAAAGTGCCTATACAAAGGGCTATGCCCTAACTTGAGTACTAACTATTATTATGCAAGATAAAGACATTAATTTATATCCCATTTGTGTTGTTCCTGCTGAGCGCCATTATGATTCTTTTAAGGATTTGATTAATGATGTCAAGTGGTTTGAGCAATCCCGGGCACATTTTTACAAAGAGAATCCTCAGTACAAACCGAAACAAGGAACGTTTGAACAGGTAAGGGTTAAAGGGGAAAAAGGCTACATCTTGATACCTACGTCTCAGGATTATGGGGTTCTCTATAGAGGACAGGGTGGTTACTATGGACGGTGTCTTCCTACTATTTATCGTCAACAACTGACTGATGATGAGCTTTTTGTAGAGAAAGTAAGAATATCCGAGTTCCGTTTGTTTTTAGAGCAGTTTGATGTTACACAACGCTTTGAAAACAGTCATTATCAAGTAGATTATGTTGGATTGGCGCAACATTACGGATTGAAGACCGACGTGTTGGATGTCACTAATAGTATAGAAGTTGCCATGTTCTTTGCCATGTGCGATTATGACAGTGATACAGATTCTTATAAGCCAAAGCATGAAGACAAACAATATGTAGGTTATCTTTATGCTATTTTGGCAAACGAGAATAGTAATGATCCGCACAATCCCTTTGGTGTCTACTCCGATAAACTGAAAGTTATAGGGTTACAACCATTTAAACGACCAGGCAGACAGAATGGGTTCGCTTATCATGTAGGTAGCGAGGGACTTATTAGTGGCTATTTGTACTCGTTTAATTATACAAAAGACGATTCCATTGAGATATTCAATTATTTCCATGCGGGTGAGTATTTATGGTGCAAGGACGATATAGTGGATGTGGCTAAGGCAATAGCTAAGATAACAACCTTTTCAAGTGAAGCGGTTCGTTTGGCGACAAAGATGTTTGACGCCACAATGAGTGTTACTAAAAGAATTGACAGATTGAGAAAGGCCGGCTATGTATTTGTAAGCCGTCGAAAGCAACCGTGGGCTTCTATCAAGAAACCTATTACCGATGACCAATGGTATGCCATTCAGAGTAATATCGTAACAAGACAATTACGATCGGGAGGAAAAGTTTATTCGTCCGTAACCACTCAAGAGATTGGTCAAGAGACGATGTTCAATTACATGTATGGGTGTGTAGACAGTCCTAAGGACTATGATTCTGGACTATGTTATATGGAAGAAAAATACCGTCCCGTTTTTGGCCTCTAAAGTAGTATGCATCACGAACCTATGCACCCTGCCAAAGAAGATGGAAAGATATATGCTGAATGGTATGAGAATGGTAATACAGCCCCGCGCTCAAGATCGTTCCAAGTACCTGAGTCGTTGAAGCCACGGTTGGTGATGGTGCCGCGTAAATAATAAAAAGTTTCTATTTCATGATAGGATGACGTACAGAATGGAGAAAAGTAACCCCTCAAATTTGCTCTTATATCAGAATAATTAACTTCGCTGCTGAATTTAAAATATTGAATTATGTACAGCAGTGAGAGTTATGAACTTGTTCGATAAATGAGAATAATAAAAGAATACTTTTATATTGTCGAGCGAAGAATTTTCATGCAAACGAGCGCAGAGCCAAACTTGTTTGAACTATGCCGAGTGCAGCCGAAAATCACTTGTGTGTAATATGTATGAAATAGTTAATAAACAAGTAAATTTTTTAACATCTCAATATATTGGCACTTTTGCAAGTGCCTATACAAAGGGCTATGCCCTAAATTGAGTACTAACTATTTAAGTATTTCTATGTAAAGTTAATATGATTATGGCAAGATCATTTATACAAAATTTCTCTATAAAAAGTCTTTTTGGATATAAAGATGTGTCTATTGATTTTGATGAGAATGTAAAGATTATTATAGCAGAAAATGGAGCAGGTAAAACGACTATATTATCATGCCTCTATTATTTGCTTAATGGTGATTATGAAAGTTTGTTGAAAATTAAATTTGCGTCAATTTCCATCAAATTTGAAAGTAGGAAGGAGGCTTTCTGTTTTGAAAAACAGCAGATTCGTAGTTATTGTCAGTATTTGATAAGCTCTCGTGACGAAGAATCTAGCGTTACCTCTTTTGTAAAGAAAGTGTTGGGAGAAAATGTTCTTCAAGATTTGATAAATAAACCTCTTTCATCGAAAGATATAGATAATTTATATGAGATACATCATCAGGAAATACATTTTCCACAAGGTCTTTGGCATCAAATATTATCATCATTGATAGATTCTGAGCAAAAATATAAAACATTTCGTAATTTAAATCAGTTTTTGAACAGTACAGGGTATAAATTCTTGTATTATCCGACATATCGTAGAATAGAAGAGGATTTTAGAAATATTCTTAAGAACAAAAAGCGAAATAGGCATATTCTTTCTCGTGGTGAAATAGATAGATACTTCGACAGCACGATTATCAAGTTTGGTATGAATGATGTGGAAGAACGAATCGCTAAAATTGTTGATATCATTAAACAATCGTCTGTTACGGGATTTGCTTCTGTTTCAGGAAGTATGATAACAAAGTTGTTGGAAAATGATTTGAATTCTGAGACGTTTCAAGATTTTAATATAGAAGAAGTTTCTATTGTTCTAAGTCGCGTGGGTAAGAATATGTCAGAAGCTGACAAGAAGGAGATTATCAATCAAATAAAGGTGGATTCTGATCTTTCAGAGCAGGAACCATTCCTCAGATATTTTCTGCGACAATTGCTTGATGTGTACAGGAAGCAGCAAAAATATGACACTGCAATAAAGAAGTTTGTTGATGTTTGCAATAAATATTTGGAGAGTAAGCGTTTTGTGTATGATGAAAGTAATGTTAGCATACGTATAGAAAGATGCTACAACAATAATAATGAAGAGACTTACAAAAATGAATGTGATAATATTGATTTAAAGTGTCTTAGTTCTGGAGAAAAACAAATAGTTTCAATATTCTCTCAATTATATCTGGAGCTTGATAGTAGGTTCTTGATATTATTTGACGAACCAGAATTGTCACTTTCTATTTATTGGCAGCAGATGCTTCTTCCTGACATTATGGAATCAAGTAAATGCATATTTATGTTAGCCGTTACACATTCTCCATTTATTTACGACAATTCTTTGCGTGATAGTTCTGTTGCTTTAAGCATATATTCAAAATGAATGAAGTAAGAAATTACACACCGGAATCACTTACACAAATTGCTAATGAAAGTGTTTCTGTTGTAATTCAAAAATTTTGCTGCTCCATAAGCAAAGTGCAGCCAGCCACTCTCGTATGTTTTGTAGAAGGGCATGATTTGCCTTATTATAATTCTCGTGTTGAGGCTATTTCTGGAAGGCATTGTGTTTTCATTGATTCAGGAGGAAAGAAAAATGTAATAAGAGCATACCATTATTTTTGCGGTAAGAGCCAATATTCTGATTACAAGAAACTATATTTTGTAGATCGTGATTATGATGATAACACAGATCTTCCTGATGAAATATATGTTACTCCATGCTATTCTGTAGAGAACTTATGTGTTTCGGAAAACTCCTTTATAAAGATAATGAAAGGTATTTACAGGATTGATTTTGATAATCCCAAGCTAAGTAATGCTATATCTTTTTTCAAAATGGAGAGGGAGAAATTTGTTAATGCTACATCTTTATTTTGTGCATGGTATAAATGCGTAAAAAAGTTGCCTGGAGAGAATAGTGTAAAATTGTCTGAATCATTTCCACAGAATGTAGCGTTGATAGGTCCTTATAATATTATGGAGACAAATAATAATTTAAAGTATATAAATGGATTGTATCCTAATATTGCAGAAATAACAAATGATGCAGTTAGTGTGTCTTTGGAAGAAATTGATGGCAAAATGGAAAATATTAGAGGAAAATACGTTTTTGATTTTATTGAGTATTTAACTGGTTGTTTAAATCGTGACTCTAAAGGCTGTCAGAAATTTACAGATGGAAAAACTTCTTTTGAGAAGAATCGTAAAACTCTATTGGCAAGATTAGCTCCATATGCTGATACTCCTAAGAACTTGTCTGATTATGTAAGACTTAATGCTTATAATAAAAATTAATATCAAATAAAACCTCAGACAATAAGTAACTAGCGAAGAACACCTTGCTTCTTTACTCCCGAAAGCTCTTTATGATGGCGGTGTCGTCGTATAAAGTCATGTCATATAGACATTTAAAATTTATAAAGATGAGTAACGAACTATATAATGACTTACAGAAAGCATTTGATAAGGAAATGTTGAAACTTCTTCTAAAGACTGATATACGGCGGAGGTTTCTTGAGCCAGAGGCAAGCAGACTCTGCCAGCAAATTGATGATGTCGCAATACTTGCTGATCTCTTAGAATATATGGCAAAAGAAATGAGGAATCAATAAATCGAAATAATATATGTATTCCGTTAAAATCGAGACCCGTTAAATATTTATCAAATAGCCCTTTAAATCATATCAAGGTGAATAATATAGTTCTTTGATATGATGATGTTGACTTGGAATATAGTTGCTATTCGAATTGACGGCATAGTTACAAGTTTAAATTGTCGCATCCTTAGGTTGTTTTGTAAAAAAACTGTGTTTCAATCGATTCAAAGATTGATAGATTTTAAGATTGTGGTACACTCAATATATAGTTAGTCACAAAATAGCTTATAAATAGAGGTATACCATAAATTGAGTACTAACAATATATATTATGGACAAAAATTTAATATTTGAATATTTAGTATTCCGTTTGAATGAATGGAAATTAAAGTTAGAGAACGAGAATGTAAAAGTTCCTGCTTTTACAAAATTACGTTTACAAAAAATTCTTTTCCTGGCATGTGCATGGAATGTTACAAGTGCAAATATAAGATTATTAAGTGTGTTTAATAAATTTTATGCACTTCCTTACGGACCAGTTGAGATAGATATTTATGAAGCAATGAAAAACCGTTCTTTTCAGCATATCTGTTTTGAAGGAAATATTTGTATTTGTGACTCTCTGATGTCACCAATGTTTGCTGACGTATCTGATGAACATAAACTTTATGTGGACGAAACCATAAAACACTTTATGGACAGTAATTTTAAATATCTGTCAATGCCTGTATTCGACTTGGTAGAGTTGACACATAAATGGTCTGTTTGGCAAATAGCCATGCAATATGCAAAACTGCTTGGGCACAACAAAGCAAGAATAACATCATCAGATATTATAGAAAGTAAAAAAAGCTATGACTAAGAAACGTGTTATTACACAGATGGCAGAGGTTAATAAACTTTTGGGAAAAATATTTCCTGATGGTTGGATTGATTCTCTCGTTTGGACAGATGAGGAAAAAAGCAGAAGCAGCTATTTTGAGGGTAAAGATAAAATCTCTGATGCCGAAAACCAATTATTTGTTCTGTTTTCTAAGACAATAATGCAAGGAGACCATTTGCGGTTTTCTACTGATGGACTTGACCGTTTGTTGGACAGGTGTACTTTTGAAGTTGTAGAGACGGGCAAGAACAAACTAAAGTCCTCTTTACAGAATGATTATCAGCAGTTGTTGGCAGAACTAAGAGATGCAATTATGTTGACAAAGTTTTATTTTCATATCACTTCTGAGATTTATGAAATTAAAGATTCACGGAAAAGTACATTGAACTTTATCGAAGTTAATAGCCCTTCCCCCAAAAATGGTTCTTGGTTAGCTTTACTTAATACAATCATAGACATTTGGCTATTTGAGTATCGTTTCTCATACGACAAGAGAAAAATTCGAGACCTACTTATAAGTAAAGAGCATATAGAAAAAGCAAAAGACAAGGCTACAGATAGCGATGTAAAGAAATATTTGGAATTAGCCGTTTTTGAGATTGATATTTTACTCTTAAAGCTTTCTCATTTTGCTAAAAATAAGCGAATTGAATATCAATTCAATTTTAAGAATATCATTGTCACTCCCCAAGGAACAGATAAGCCTGTAAATGAAGTTTATTCTAATTATCTGAAATTTATTAATCCAGAAAAGTATGTGTCAGAAGAAGATGTGTATCAGTGGCAAAGTCACCCTAATAAGCAATGGGCTCAATTGGGACAGATGGTTCTTCTGATGAGATATTATACAAAAGTGACTAAGAATATAACACAGGCGGAGAATTTATTAAAAGAATATGAACTTTTCTATAACGAAAAAGGTGAATCCATGTTCTATGAATTCAACAAATATTCTCTTCGCTCAGTAAGGGTTTATATGTATAATTGTCTATTCTCTTTAAAATGCAAATTTCCCCAAATATTTTCATTCAATGACATAAAAAGATGTTTGGATAAGATAAGATCTGTCCAAAGTATGTGCATGATATACAATTATCATCCATATCAAAAGGCCATCGAATATACTATTAAATCACTGAAAGAAGATATAGTCAATCGAGTAAACAAAAGCATCTTGATAGAGAAAATAGAATGTCTAAGGCAATGGGAAGAATCGTTTCATGATAAAATTGAGTGGTGTAAACAAAATCAGTGTTATGCTTTTCAATTAACTTTTAGCGAATGTACCGAAATTAACAAGGAATATAAAATATTCCATCCATCGTCGTTCAGCCGTCCTTTAAAATTTGATGAGATTTCAAAAAAAAGAGAACGGTTAGATTGGGAATGTGCCATGTTGGAAAGCGAAATTGTAAAATATGAAGATGTGTTGTCTCTTCAAGAAGCCCAAAAGAAAATAAAGAATATGGAGCGTAAGAATATGGAGCAGATGGGATTGTTTATAACAATAACTACATTTCTCGTTGGTCTTTTATCTATATTCATTGGCAACAATGGTAATGTTTCCATTACAGAAAAGATGATATATGTTATCGCTTTAGGGAACATTTTAATCATTTTTGTTTGCTTGGGTTATTTTGCCGTTCGGGCCAAATATGATAAAACTAAATGTTGGCTATTTGGCATCTTAATGATTTTATCTGCACTTTCCATTTATAGTATTTGCAGAGATACACCTGTTGAGAAAAATGTAAATACAAGAAACAATCCCAAAACACAGGTTAAGAAAGACAACAACCAATTTGTCATTAAAAAGAACAATTAATCCATGTCTCAAACATCAGATAATAATAAGCGGATAGCTAAGAATACTTTGCTTCTTTACTTCCGCATGTTCTTTATGATGGTGGTGTCGTTGTATACGAACCGTGTGATATTGAATGCGTTGGGGGTGGAATACTTTGGAATACATTTCAGTTAACCGTAAACACATTTTAAGTTCGTTGCTTTGTGCAAGTTTAGCACAATACATATAAAACAATTAAAACGTAAAACATATATTTAATGTCATCTCAAACATCAGATAATAATAAGCGAATAGCAAAGAATACACTGTTGCTTTACATACGAATGATTTTTACTATGGGAGTGACTTTGTATACGTCACGTGTAATTCTTAATACCTTAGGAGTTGAAGATTATGGAATTTACAATGTTGCAGGTGGAGTAATAAGCATGTTCAGTTTTATTAATGTTGCTATAGGAACGGGAACATTACGTTACATAACATATCAACTAGGAAAAAATGACTTAGATAAGTTACAAACAGTTTTTTCTACTTGTATACAAATACATGTGTTAATATCTTTTGTTACTATTTTATTGGGCGAGACAATAGGACTTTGGTTTTTATATGAGAAGCTTGTTATACCAGAAGAACGATTTGAGGCTGCTTTATGGGTTTATCAGTGCTCAATTTTAGCAACAGTCGTAAACATAATGTCAACACCATATAATTCAGACATAATAGCCCATGAGAAAATGTCTGCTTTTGCATATATTTCAGTATTAGAAGTTACATTAAAACTCCTTATCGTATACTTTCTAGTAATAGCTTCGTTTGATAAGCTAAAACTGTATGCGATATTACTTCTTTCTGTTCAACTTCTTATTCGTTATATATATGGTCGATATTGTGCTAAACATTTTGTTGAGTCAAAATATAAACACATTAGAGATAAAAAGCTATTTAGAGAAATGATGTCATTTTCTGGATGGAATTTTTTTGGAGCGATTTCAGGTGTTGTATATACCCAGGGATTGAACATGTTGCTTAATATGTTTTTTGGTCCAATTGTTAACGCTGCACGAGGTATAGCTGTACAAGTTCAAGGAGCAATACAACAGTTTGTTGCAAATTTTCAAACAGCGTTAAATCCACAAATAACAAAAACATATGCAAATGGCGATTTTACTGCAATGCATAATTTAATGTTTAGGAGTGCAAAATTCTCATATTATCTACTTTTCTTATTGACATTACCTGTCATTTTAGAAACAAATTTCATTTTGGAATTATGGTTGGGAATAGTTCCTGAATATACAGTTATATTTCTTCGAATAATTCTGTGTACATCCTTAATATATTCAATCGCCAATCCTATGATTACCGCTAATCAAGCGACTGGAATAGTTAAGACTTACCAATTAGTCATAGGTTTGTTGTTAATGTTTATATTGCCAATTTCTTATATTTGTCTGAGATTAGGTTTTCCTGCTTATGTAGTATTTTTAGTTCATTTGGTAATGGAACTATGCTGTCAAATTGCTAGAATGCTATTATTAAGAAAAACTATATTTTTATCAATAAAAGATTATATTTATAATATATATATACCAATAGCAACAGTAACTATTATATCAATCATAATACCTTTATTAGTATATTTTTATATGCCAGATGGCTTTGTAAAATTTTTGACCATTTGTATATCTTGTGCTTTTTCTGTAGTATTGACAACATACTTTTGCGGTTTGTCTAAGCATGAGAAAGACGTGATTTTAAAAAAAATAATTCTAAAAATAAAAAAATGAATTTATTAAACTTGTTTAAACGTAATTGGAAGGCAATTTTATATTTCAATTTCAAGATGTTGTCATTCCGTCAGGCTATTAAGTTTCCATTTGATTTCTATGGAAAAATTCGTTTTCGAGAATTAGATGGAAAAATTATGATAAATGTTCCTGTTCATAGAGGAATGGTAGAAATTGGTCACGCAGAATCTGTTATCTTTCCAAAAGAAGAGACTATTATCTGCATTCGTGGAAAAGTCTCTTTTGGTGGGAAAATGAGTATTGGCTCTGGAAGTTGCATTGAACTAGGCAAAGACAGTATTGTTTCATTTGGAGATGATGTTATGTTTCTACCTAGAACACGAATGCTGATTCGTAGAGGACTAACCGTAGGTAATCATGTTCGCTTCAGTTGGGAGGGACAGGTTTTTGATTCTAATTTCCATTATATGAGAAATATTATAACAGGTGAAATTAAAGATATAAACAAGCCCGTAGTAATCGGGAATCATGTATGGTGTGGTAATAGAGTTACGCTAAATAAAGGAACACATCTACCTGATTACACCATTGTTGCTTCTAATAGTCTTTGTAATAAGAATTTTTCGAAAGCCGAAAAGACACATCTTACTCTTGCTGGTCAACCTGCTAAAATTGTAGCAGAAGGATATGAACGCATATTCGAGTCGTTGGAAAATGATTTGTGTATGGAACTACAAGAAAAATTTAGGAACACTTAGGCTCCTTCCAATAATTAGATCAGGTATAAAACTCATATTAAAACAATATTTATATAATTAAATGCGTACATTACATATTATCATGCCAATGGCTGGAGAAGGGAGCCGCTTTTTGAAAGAAGGTTGGACCACTCCTAAGCCTCTTATAATGCTGAATGGAATACCACTGTTTAAGCATGCTATTAATAGTGTATTGTCAGAAGATATTCCTATGAAATATTCATTTATTGTTCGTCAAGAGCATATAGCAAAATATGAAATTGACAAACAAATCCTGACGGTTTTACCAACAGCTAATATTTATTCTGTAAACAAAACGACAAGGGGGGCTGTGGAAACTTGTTTACTAGCAGAGCCATCTATCTCTCCTGATGATGCTGTGATTGTTATGGACTGTGATCTAGAATTTCGCAGTACACAATTTATGAACGAAGTTAGGACTATATTATCTAAAAATGTAAACGATGTAAATGGAGGTTTACTTGTTTCTTTTGAATCTAACCTTCCAAAATACAGTTACGCAGAGGTAGATAATAATAATCAAGTGATAAGAACTGCAGAAAAGGAAGTAATATCTAATCATGCATTGTGTGGAGCATATTTCTTTTCTTCTGCAAAGAGTTTCCTATCCGCAGCACATTGCCTATTGAACGAACCTAACTTTAAAAAACCAGAATATTATGTGTCTCTATTGTATAACTATCTGTTATCCAATGGTGAAATCGTAAAAATCGCTCCAATGGATACATATATGTCTTATGGAACGCCAGAAGAGTTAAAAATGTACTTATAATATGTATAAAATGAAATTCGGTAATCAAGTTAAGCTCATTATTACGGATTTTGACGGAACCTTAGTTGATACATTTACAGCCAATTATAAAGCTTATAAAAATGCTTTTAATACATGTGGGTTAAATTTAGATATTGAATCTTATAAGCGCTGTTTTGGTTATAGATATGAAAAGTTTATTGCATTAATTGGTATCAAAGATGCTGATGTCTCAAAAAAAATTCGGCAATTGAAGATATCTTTGTATCCAAAATATTTCGAGTATTTTAAGCTAAATAAGCCGTTACTAGATTTTTTATTATCTTTTCGCTCATCTGGAGGGAAAATAGCAATAGCTTCAACCGCTAGACGTAATAATTTGCAAAATGCTCTTGATTATTTAGGACTTAGTCAATCTTTTGATTATGTCTTGGCAGGCGAAGAGGTTTCGGAAGGAAAACCTTCTCCGGAAATATACATTAAAGTATTGAATCATTTTAAATTAAGCCCTAATGAGGCCTTAGTTTTTGAAGATTCTGAAATAGGAATGGAAGCCTCAAAAAGGGCTGGAATAAACTTTATTCATGTAAATAATAAGTTTTATGGAAATTGAAGTGAAAGGACACTCAGGCTGTAGTATAAACATAATGCGACAAGGCAAAGACCTGTATATTTTAAAAGGGACAAAAGATGTCAAATACATAGAACGTCTATATCGTCAAGCTGTAAAACAAGAAAAAGCAGCAAAACGCAAATATCAATTCATTAGGATTCCAAGCATCTTAGATATTAAGAAAACTGATTCTGAGATGATTATGCAGATGGAGTATATATATGCCAAGAACTTTATAGATTATTTCGAGAATGCAGGCTTTGAACAAGTAGATTATTTTATAAAAGCAATAGACATTTTTCTTAATAGTGAAATCAACAATTCAGAACTTCAACGAATTTCATCTGATGTTGTTAAAGATAAATTTTTTGATGTTAAGCACAAGATAGAATCTAATATTATGCTTAACAATGATTCTATAATAAAGGACATTATTAAACAATCTGAAATAATCTTTGGTAACATTCCGGATAATCTATATATACCAATAGGAGAATGTCATGGAGACTTAACATTTTCAAATATTTTATTTAATGGAAATAATTATTATCTGATAGATTTTTTAGATTCGTTTATTGAATCCCCTTTGTTAGATATGGTTAAGTTGAGGCAAGATACTTGCTTCAAATGGTCTGTACTAATGTATACAGGACATTTTGATGTAACACGTTTTGATATAACTTGTGCAAAAATAGATGCAGAACTAGACCATATGTTTTCTTCTCATGAATGGTATAGAGATTATTATCATCCCTTCCAACTCATGAATTTCCTCCGTGTGCTTCAATATGCTCATGAGCCTAAAGTAATTTGTTATTTAAAGAAAGTTTTGATAAATATATTGAGTGATGAATAAAAGTATTATCGTTCCAATTGCAGCGGATAAGCCAAAATACGAAACTGTTTTACCATATCTGTTCCGATTAGACAAACATGGTTTTATGCCATGCATAACAGCTATAAGTGGTTTAAATTTAGCTGATTTTGATAAAATATATTTTACAGTTTTAAAAAAGCACTGTGATTTATTTCTGTTAAGAGAGCTCTTTAAAGTACAGTTTCAACGTTTAAAAATAGAAAGCGTTGCAGAACTCGTTGAGTTGGACGTACCAACAAAAAATCAACCTGAGACTGTTTATAAAACAATAAGGTGCAAAAACATTAAGGGAATGATTTTTGTAAAGGATGCAGATAGTTATTTCTCAGCTAACATTATTCCAGAAAATTTTGTTTGTGTGTATCCTTTAGATAATTTATCTTCTGTAAATCCTCAAAATAAGAGCTATGTAAATATAGATGATCTTTATTATATCACTAATATTATAGAAAAACGAATTTTAGGAAGAGATTTTTGCGCTGGTGGATATTGCTTTGAGAGTGTAGATGACTTCAATAAGACTTTTGAGATCTTGCAACACAAGACCCCTCTATATATGTCACATCTAATATATAAACTGCTTCTGAATAGAAACATGTTCCGCCCTGTTATTGTAAACGATTATAGGGATTGGGGAACAGAAAAAGACTGGAAAAACGATGAAGATTGATATTGCTTTTTATGGCTTAGAATGGCATGGATTATGGTCTGGTACTTTAGACGTGTTTCATGACAGATTTTCTAAATGTTTGGGTTCTACAAATGTAAGGATGGTAAGTGTTTTCCCAAAGATATCAAAACTTTACCAAAAAATGCTTGTATTGTATGCTCATTTGTTTTATACTGGGCATGGAATATGCAAGGAGAAATTTATATATAAAAAAGTAGTACAAACAGCATTAAACAAAATCAAAAATTCTGAGTCAGAATGGGTTCTAATGGTTGCGGAAAACTATTTAACATCTGATTTTCCTAAAGCAAAGAAATATGCTTGTTATATAGATTCTGACTTTATTTCAGTTGCTGCAAAATCAAGTAATTCAAGAATGTTGGGGTATAACTTCTATGTAAAGAATTATATACGATATTCAAAGGAGTCGTATGCAAACATGGATTTAATATTCACCCAAAACGAATGGACCAAACAGGCAATTATTAAAGAGTATAAATTTGCTAGCGATAGAATTTTTAATGTTAGGTTTGGAATAAATTTGGAACCCTATAAAGGGCCTAAGAGTTATAAAAACCATTTAATGCTTATTGTACTTCGCAGGACAAACCAAAAAGTTAAGGGTTTGGATATAGTTATAAAGGCTTTACCTCTCATAAGAAAAGAGATTCCTGATGCTCGTCTTGCGATTGTGGGCAATGATTTTTATAAGGATGTTGATGGAGTTGACACTTATGTTGATTATCCTAGAAGCAAAACGAAAGAGCTTTTCCGTGAAGCATCATTATATGTTATGCCGAGTAGAAATGAGCCAAATGGTATGACATACTTAGAGGCTTTAAGCAATAAGACACCTTTTGTCGCTTTAAACAGATTTGCTGCTCCTGAATTCAGTAACAATGGAGAGTGGAGCTTTTTGTGTGATACAGAAAGTCCTGATGAATTAGCATCTATAATTGTTGCAGCCTTTAAAAACGAAACAGAACTAGAATCAATGGGGGAAAAAGGTCAACAATTTGTTATTAACAATTATTCTTGGGACAAAACGATTTCAACTATGATAAAAACAATGGAGGATTTTAAATGCTAAAGCCATTAATTAGTATTATAGTACCTGTTTATAATACATCATTTTATTTGAGGACATGCCTTGATAGCATAATTTCTCAATCATATACTTTCATAGAAATTATTGTAATAGATGATGGAAGTACAGATAATAGTGGAAAGATTTGTGACGAATATGCTGAGAAAGATAATCGCATAAAAGTTTTTCATCGAGAAAATGGTGGTGTAAGTAGAGCAAAAAACTATGGTTTAAAAATAGCTAAGGGTGAATATGTATGTTTTGTAGATTCTGATGATTATATTTTACAAAATCATATAATCGACTTTGTTGATAAACTATCAAAAGAAATCGATATATATATTCAAGGATTATGTTTCAAGAAAGAAGATGATAGTGAAGAACAGTTAATTTATCCATGTAATGGAGTCGTTAATATAAAAACTGCTATTGAAGACAATAAGATATGTTCACATGCATATACCGGGGGAAAATTATATAAAAGATCATTCATTCTTAATTATGGTTTAAAATTCCCGGAAAAAATAAAATTTTCAGAAGACTTAATATTTTTTCTGGAAGCATTAACACATGTAAACAAAGTATGTTTTATTGAAAACGCGTCATATCAATATCTGTTGCATAATGGTAGTGCTAGTGGAAGGTTTTATTCGCTCGATACGGAATGGCTATGCTTGCAAACTTTCAAGACTTTGTTGTTAAAAATATCTGAACAAACTGGCTATGATCTATTAGAAACTATATGCTGTGGAGAGATTTATACAATGCTTTTTGCAAGAGTAAGAAATGTTCTTTACTCAAAATATAACAGATTGGAACGTTTACAGAAATTAAGTCAGCTGTCTTCAGATGATTTAACAAGATTAAAAAAACATCAATACATAAATAATGTTTTTGTAAGATGTGCGAATTTATTCCTTCAAAGAAAAACTTTGAAAATATATGATTTTGTTTTAAAAGTTATCTATAAATTTAAACAAATATGATACCTAAAATTATTCATTATTGTTGGTTTGGGGGTAATCCCTTACCCTCTGAATTATGTGAATATATAGAAGGATGGAAAAAAATATATCCTGATTTCAAAATTATTCAATGGAATGAACAAAACTTTGATGTTAATAGTGTCTTGTTTACAAAAGAAGCTTATAGTGTAAAAAAATATGCTTTTGTAGCAGACTATGTTAGAATGTGGGCTATGTATCAGTATGGTGGGTTGTACATGGATACTGATATCAAACTTCTGAAACGTTTTGACTGTTTGTTTGAGAAATATCGTTTTTTCTCTGCTATGGAATACCATCAAGACAATGTTCGTATATTAAAAGTAAAAGACCATTTAACAGATGACGGGTATAAATTGAATCCTAATGATGTCATTTCTGAAATATGTATAGAATCAAGTATCTTTGCGGCAGAAGCACATCACCCATTTATTTATGATTGTTTGCATTATTATGACAACCGTCATTTTATATTGCCTGATGGTAGTTTTTATGATACGATTATAGTTCCTGTAATAATGGGTATCGAGGCAGATAAGTATGGATTCCGATATGTTGATGAATTTCAGAATTTGAAAGAGGGAATGTATTTGATGCCAGATGAATACTTCACACATCCTTCAAAACAAACAAAGAACACATTGGCATTACATATGGTAAAAAATAGTTGGAAAAATAAGTCTATATCACAAAGAATTTATGCGTATATCGCAAATATATCTTTCCTAAAAAAGACCTATGATATAATTGGCAAGATTCCAGGTGTCTCCTATATATATGACTATTTGCAAAAAGTAATATGGTTACAGAATCGAAAATGAAGCTAAATAGAATAGAATGGATTGACATCACAAAAGGTATAGCAATCTTTTTAATGGTTATTGGGCATACCAGTATTCCAGTTCCTTTGAGTAAATGGATTTGGTCTTTTCATATGCCTCTATTTTTTATAATTTCCGGGTTGCTTTTTAACAAAGAAAAGTATACATCAATAAAAGTTTTTTTCAAAAGCAGAATACGCTCATTGGTAATACCATATATCGTATTTTCATCAATAATACTGTTTACAAGAAATGATTTGTCTTGGACGAGATGGCTATATGAAGGATGGATGAATGGATGGGCCTTATGGTTTATTCCTGTTTTATTCATAACAGAATTGTTTTGCTTTTATTTGATCAGATTAAATTATTTAATAATTATATCATTTTCTATAGCATTTATAGGCTGTATCTTTTGTTGGACTAGTATTAGACTACCATACAATCTAGACGTGTGCTTTATGGCTGGGGCTTTTTATTTGATAGGCTTTATCTTTAAAGATAAAATAAAAGAACTTCAATTCAAAAGAATTTTAGTTATAGCTCTGTTAGTTACAAATCTAGTATTATCTTTGTTGTTGCCACGCACAGACATGGCTAACAATGCTTGTGGAATATATCCTTTTAATATGCTTAATGCCGTCATTGGTACAGTAAGTATAATTTTATTTAGCAAGCTGCTTGTTAATAATGAATATCTAATAATATTTCGACGTTTTTACAATTGGGCTGGCAGCAATACAATTATCATATTAGGATTATCACAGTGGATTAATATTTTAATGAAAGACTTTTTGGGAAACAATTCCTTACCATTTCTATCTATAGGACGACATATCCTTTTATGGTTTTTTTTATGGATAATCTCATTAGTTCTAAATAGATATTTTCCGTTTTTAATTGGAAAGAAAACTAAATAGGAAATGTTATTATGCTTCTATCTTTAAGCTTTATTTTGTTGTTTTTACCTATTTTTATAGGACAAAAGAAAAGCTGTTGTTGTATAAACATAGATTTTATGTCTATGGAATATACAAATATTTTGAGATGTATTGCAATTTTCATGGTAATGATGCAACATTTAGCAGGATTTATTCTTGATTCAAGATATTTTACTCCTTTTGGGGGGGCAGGAGTTTGTATATTTCTTATTATAAGTGGATATGGCCTTACAAAATCTTCTCAGAAAAATGGATTAAAAGATTTTTGGAAAAAAAGTTTTTCCGGGTATTTTTCCCATGGTTTTTGATTTGGAGTGTTACTTTATTAACAAGTCATAAACAAATGTCATATCTAAATTTAATATCCGGACTTTTTTTGCTAAATTCTTATAACTGGTATCTTCAGTTCCTATTTGTATGTTATATGACATTTTATATTTCACATAAGTGCTTTTACCATTTACGATGGTATATAATGCTTTTTATATTTATTGTTTCATTTTTATTTTGGAACAATATACAAGCAGAACAATCTCTGTCATTTATAATCGGATGTCTATTGGCAGAAAAGGAACAAATAAGAAATAAGCTTTCTGGTAAATGGAAATATTATCTGTATGCATTATGTCTTTTTATTATTCTTTTATACATAAAACAGCTTCCTGCGATAAGAGATATAATAGAAGAACATTGTATTTTTGAACATTCACTAAATTTATTATTAAAATGTTCTTTGGCTTTTGTGGTCATTCTTGGAATTCAGTTCACTAATAAAATAATGAATTATAAATTTGTAAAATACATATCACAACAATCATATGAGTTGTATCTTGTGCATTTGTATATTGTGATAGGTATTTGTCAGTCTTTAAATACTTCTTTATTGAAAATATTGACATTTTACTTATTAAGTATTTTGTTATCTTTTTGTCTATATCGCATTGATAATCTAGTAATGAACCTGTTTGAAAAAAAACGTATAAGGAGGTCAAATATATGAAACAATTAATTAATTATTTGTATGCCCATCTATTCTCGTTGTCATTTTTGGTGGCTTTCATTTTCTTTTCAATGGATATGAGTGGCTACTTTGGGACTTGGGGATATAAATTGTATTATCCTATGTTATTTGTAGGAGCTTTATATTGTCTTAGATATAAAAAATATATCGGTAGCTTATACATATTATACTTAATAATTTGTTTACTAAGCATAATAGTAAATGATGTTCCATCTTATTACCATGCTCCTATTCGATGGGGAATATTTGTTTTGTTGTTATCAACATTTTCAAATATATTTAATAGCCGAAAAATCGCATTGTTCAGATTGCATTTGTTTCATATTTTCTCTATATTGTCCTTAGTTCTTGTTACTGTAAATTATTTGTTATTTGTTATAGGAAAAGGAGATTTAGCCCAAATGTCTCGATTTGAGGAACAAGGTATATATACAGGTTCTACAGCCAATAACGAAATGGGGCTTTTGGGCGCAGTTGCTATTATGTTTATAATTGTTTTTGTAGGGAAGACATACAAAACATTGTCTTTTTTTATAAAAATACTTTTTTTAATATGTTTAATATGCTCTATCTCTATGATGGGATTAGCTTCTTCTAGAATGGGACTCGTATGCACTTTGCTATCGGTTATTTTTGTGTTATATCGCTTAAATAGTAAAAGTTTTAAAAAAATAATCATATCAGCAGTTATCTTTATTGTTGGACTCTTCCTAGCATCAAATTATCTTGGTGAAAACTTTAAGTATATGTTGAGCAAAAATGGTGGAGAGATAGAAAACATAGACACTCATTCTCGTGATGATTTATGGAATGCAAGAATAAGGGAATTTAAAGAAAATCCTTTGTTGGGTTGTGGATTTGCTTCAATAAAGTATGGTTTAACAAGTGATACAGCACAAGACAATAATGGACGTGTAGAATCAGGTTCTGGCTGGATGTCTATTCTTAGTCAAACAGGGTTGTTAGGGGCGACATGTGTTTTATTTATAATTATTCCTAATTTGGTATTCCTTATACGACACAGAAGCAATTCATATTGTGCAGCTTGGTATTCTGGAATGTGTGTCATGTTCTTCCTCCAACCTTTTACCGAAGCATACATAACCACAATCGGAGCAGTCTTGTGTTGCCTATTTTGGCTTAACTACAGTGTGATTGATTCTTTCCGAAAGGGTATTTTGAAAGAAGAGGATTTGGATTTATCTATTTATAGTAAATACAAATTGTTTGATAAACGACTAAAACACCTAAAAAAATGATATTAGTATTTTTTCAAAGCTGTCTATCTCCACACCAGATGCCATATATTCGTGAATGTAGTAAGCATCAAAAGATAGATAAGGTTTATTATATAATTCCTCGCATAGACTATTCTGACAGAATGGCAATGGGTTGGGAGAATGACAATTTGCTGGAAGATTCGTCTGTATCGTGTATAGTTATGCCTAAGGATGAAGAAATAAAGAATGTAATCATGTCATGTAGCGATGTTAGATGTTTTTTTTCTGGAATACATGCTGATTACGACATCTATAGATGGTTTAAACAAAGTTTGTCTTGTAAAATAAAACGGTACCTTATAACCGAACCACCTTATACTTTCGACAAGCCTTTATGGATGCATTATCTGCGCTTCTTCTTGCAAGACTATAAGTATGTAAAGTATATTGATGGAGTGTTTGCTATTGGCGAATCATGCGAAAAATATTACAACAACATATCCAAACATTGGAAAGTCTGGCCTTTTGTTTATGTTACTGAAAACAATGAAATAGAAGACATAAAACACGAGGGATACATGAAAGTTCTTTATGTTGGGAGTTTGTCAAAACGTAAAAACGTAAAAGTTTTGATAGAAGCAATGGAAGGACTCAAGAACATTGATCTTACAATTGTTGGAGATGGAGAAGAACGGGGGAATCTTGAACAGCTATCTTCTTCAAAAGGTGTAAGCGCAAATTTCGTTGGAACAAAATCAATGAAAGACATTCCTGAAATTATGAGGAGCCATGATGTGCTTGTTCTTCCTTCACTTCATGATGGATGGGGAGCTGTAATAAATGAAGCCTTGACACAAGGTCTTTATGCTATTTGCAGTGACAAGTGTGGTGCTAAAGATTTGCTTCATAGCCCCAAACTTGGTTCTGTCTTTGCTAACAACAACTCGTATGATCTGAGAGGTTTGTTAAAAGAGGCTGCATCTGATATTGATGGGTTGCGTTCAGAACGCAATTATCGTAAATCTTGGACAAGAGACCATGTGGACGGTAAGTGTGTTGCTGATTATTTTATAAAATGTCTTACGAATGATGGGCACGTTAGTTGTCCTTGGAGACAATAACATTTTAATCATATGGTAGTATTACATTATATACCTTCAATAGACCAGTCGTCTGGTGGAGTGGGCGCCTATCTCAAATTGCTGGCTCATTCTTTGGGCAAAATATCGGAACTCCATATCGTAAGCCACCATTCTGAAAATGAGTTAAAAATAGAGAATAGTGCTATTCATTACATTGATCATGGTCTTAAGAATCTGTTAAAAGCTAAGCGGCAATTTATGGCTTTGCTTGATGAGATAAGACCAGATGTAGTGCATGTGAACAGTTGCTGGGAACCTCTTAGTTCCTTCACCGTGTTTTGGGCAAAATCAAAGGGGATTCCAACTGTTATAACGCCTCATGGCATGCTTGAACCTTGGGTGATGGCCAAAAATCATTGGAAAAAGAAACTACCTGCAATGATTTTATATCAACGTAAAGCTTTAAAGAAGGCTGACGCATTAATCGCAACGGCTGAGAGTGAGAGAAAGAATCTTGTTGCACTTGATTATAATAAAAACGTGCAGATGGTGCCAAATGGTGTTATTGTGGATGGTACAGAACTGAAGCACAGTTGGAAACGTAACAAACAATTGCTTTATCTCGGTCTTCTTCGTCCAAATAAAGGGGCGGGCGTTTTACTTGATGCCCTGTCTCTCATTAAAGATAAACTTGAGGGCTATAAGGTCATTGTAGCAGGTCCAGACACAGAAGGCTATCTTAGTGTTTTGAAAAGTAAGTCTAAAGAATATGGACTTGAAGATATTGTTACTTTTCCAGGAGGTGTGTTTGGTGATGAAAAATGGAAACTGTATAAAGAAGCTGATATATTTGTCCTTCCAACCTTAAATGAAAATTTTGGTATTGTCATAGCCGAATCCTTGTTATGCGGAACCCCCGTTATAACATGTAAGGGTGCGCCATGGCAAGGTCTTGTTGATAATAGTTGTGGTTGGTGGGTAGACAGAACACCTAAGGATGTGGCAGATGCTATATCGGCAAGTTTTGATTGTTCGGAAGAAGACCTTGAAAAGAAGGGAAAACGAGGCAGAGAATATATAGTGGAGAACTTCTCTTCTGATATCGTGGCTAAGAAAATGATAGAGGTTTATTTAAATATTATTGGCCACACAAAAAGAAATTGAAAATAGAATTTAAATGCTATTAAGGGAAAGACACAAAGCGAATGATTTACACAATTGCGTTTCAATATCTTATATGATAAATTGCTTTACAACCTTAAAAAGATTTTTTCGTATATCGCTAATTTTCCCGCTCCTTAGAAACTATCTTCGAGAAAAATGTATACCTGCGTGTAATAAAAAGATTGATGGCATGAACGAAAATATAAAAAAGTTTCTTGATGACTATATGAGGACCCCTGATCCTCAGTATGCTGTTATGCTGACAGGGCGATGGGGATGTGGTAAAACTTTCTTTGTTAATCAATGGCTGAAAACTCTTGAAATGTCAGATGAAGATAGGGAAGAAGTTATTTATCTAAAGCCCATCTATGTGTCTGTTTATGGCATGTCTACGCTTGCGGAAATAAAGACTGAAATTGACAGGAAAGTTAATCCTTTCTACTATTCAAAGACTGCGAAGGTTCTTAAAACCGTTGCAAAGTATACAAGCAAGATTGTCTTCAAGACAGATCTTACTGTTGATGAAGACCGAGATATAAAAGCTTCGGCATCGGGTTCTCTTGACATTATGAGTCTTTTCGAGTCAGATTCTGAAGAAGTGAAAGGTACTCGTTTCATCGTCTTTGACGATATAGAGCGTACCTTTATACCGATGAACATCCTGTTGGGGTTCATCAATTTCTTTGTTGAACGTTGCAAGTTCCATGTCCTGATAATAGGTGATGAATCGAAGTTGAAAGGTGATAACCTGAAGATATATTCTGATTTTAAGGAGAAGACCGTTGGAAGACAGTTTGAGATTGTTCCAGATGTGGATGCTGCGCTTGACAGCTATATAGAGGATTATGGGCTTGACAAATTCATAAGGAAAGAGCGAGAGTATATTATCCGATGCTTCAGAGCAACGACATATAACAATCTGCGCCTTCTGCGTCAGTGTCTCTATGATTTCAATGAGGTGCTGAGGGAATTTCCTGAGAAGAAAATAAGAGAAAATGAAGTGATCTTCCATTGTCTTTTGTCTTCTTTCATTGCCGTATATGCCGAATATAACAATGCTGAGAATCATGATACAATAGCCAAATGGAACAGAGCATTCCTTGAATATAATGCGAGTCTAAAGAAAGACGAGAACAATGTATGCTGTAAGATTGAAAAGAAATACAAGGAAATAAGCGATGGTAATATTTATCCGGTGACGTTCTATACCTTCGTCAATGAGATCGTGAGTTTCCTTACAAAGGGATGCAGCGTAAAAGGAACCATAGAGGCATTGTTCCCGACAAAAAGGATTAACCACACAATACAGTCAAAATTTGACGGCTATTTCTATCTTTCTGATGATGAATTCAATAAGAGATATGATGAGGTTGAAAAGGATCTACTTGACGGGAAAATTCAGGATGGAAACCAACTCGGAGCTGCTATAAGCTATCTTGGGCTTTTTGATGCCATGCAGGTGCACAGACTGAGGGCGGAAACATTAAACAGTATAAAGGAATTGTTGGACGTCAGACTTTCACAGATAAACGACATGAAGGAATTGCTGAAGTTTAAAAATTCTTTCTCTTATGGATACAATTATGTAAGGAGGTCTGCTGATAATGAACTGCCAACGAAAGCCTTATTAGAAGATTTTCAAAACGCAATAAGCATGCGCCTTTCTTCTTTATGTGATGAAAGGCAGACAATTTTGCGTAACCTTACTGATGAAAACGTCGGCATATTGTCTGAATTGGAAGATGAGAGTTATCCTGACCATAGTCGGTCATATAGTCTTGTTCCTGCCTTTGAGAAAGAAAATGCAGCTATGTTGTTTGACGAAATATGCAGATTGAGTAACAAGGGTAGATATGAATTCCGTAATTTTCTTGAAATCCACTATAAACTTGGTGCAAGAGTGGATTATTGGGAAAAATACTATAAGCCAGATGCTGAAATATTGGAACGCTTACTTGATATGTTGAAAGACATTTCACAATCAAAGGGCGGCGTTGAAGGTCTGTCATATCGAGATTTGATAAAAACTCTTGATAATGTGATTAACAGATGCTATGGAAGAAAATAAAATATTAGAAAGGCATACTCCGGGGCGTGTGTCCTTGGGTATCAAGTTGAAGCGGGTGATGTGGAATGTCACGTGCGCCTTGTTGTTCCGTCCTTTTATCACTCCCGTGTTCCGCAAGTGGCGGTTGTTATTGTTGCGAATGTTCGGGGCTGAAGTGGAATGGGATGCTAATGTGTATGCCTCGGTGAAGGTATGGGCGCCGTGGATGTTGAAGATGGGACACAGGGCGTGTCTCGGCCCTGAGGTGATATGCTATAACCAGGACTTGGTGGTGTTGGAGGATGATGCCATCGTATCGCAGTACTCATATCTCTGCACTGCAGGGCATGATGTCAATCACGCTAATACGGCGGATAGTGGTCTTATAACGGCCCCGATAGTCTTGCGCCGTGGGGCGTGGATAGGTAGTCGTGCGTTTATCGGTATGGGAGTGGAGATTGGCGAGAATGCCGTGGTTGGCGCCACGGCGTCGGTATACAAGAATGTTGAACTTTGGACTGTTGTGGGTGGCAATCCATGTAAAATTATAAAGATGAGAAAAATAGTAAATACTAATACGGGGGGGGTAATACTTAAAGTATTATCTCACGAAAGTCACGCAAACGTTGCTGTGCTCCACAATGAGTGGAGGACAGTGGCATGAAGATAAACATATTGACTGGTCCGTTTTGTTGTATTCCACCATATTCGATAGGAGCTGTTGAAAAATTGTGGTATTTATTAGGAGAATTTTGGAAATCAGAAGGTCATGAAGTTTGTTTTATTTCTCGTAAACCAGAACAAACACCTAAAGATTGTAATATCTATATAAAAGGATATGATCGAACTGGAAGTTGGTTGAAAGATTTGGTACTGGACTTAGTTTATTCTTATAGAGCTTTATCAAAAGCACCAGAATCGGACGCTATTGTGCTTAATAGTATTTGGAGTCCGGTTCTATACCGTCTGTTCAAAAGAAAATTCTCATACTCTCTATATAATGTAGCACGATTCCCCAAGAATCAGATGTCATTATATGATAATATGAATTGTTTGGCATGCGTATCCACAGCGGTCTATAATGCATTGGTGGAGCAAAGTCCGCGTATGAAAAACAAAGCATGCGTTATTCCCAATCCTATTGATACTGAAATTTTCAGGTCTCAATACGTACATGAATTTTCTTCAGAACCAATGATTGTATATACAGGACGAGTGCATAGGGAGAAAGGTTTAGAACTCTTGGTTAAAGCTGTTGCTTGCTTAAATGAAAAATATCATGTGAAATTGCGTATAATTGGTGCAAGTGAAATAGAAAAAGGTGGCAGTGGAAAAGATTATGTTGAAGAGCTGAACAAGTTAGCCTGTAATTTCAATATAGAATGGATAGCTCCAATTTACAACCCCAAGGAGTTGGCTGCCACCATAAGGGAAGGTAACATATTTTGCTATCCATCATTAGCAGAAAAAGGAGAAACTTTTGGAGTATCTCCTTTGGAAGGTATGGGATTGGGGTTAGTACCCATAGTTTCTGACCTTGATTGTTTTAAAGACTTTGTTAATAAGCAGAATGGTTTTGTTTTTGAACGTAAAAGTGACAGTGCGATTAAGCAAATTACGGATTATGTTGTACAGTTAATAGAATCACGAATGCTTTACGAACAGAAGTCTGTAAAAGCCATAGAAACGGCAAAACAATTTTCTGTACAGAATGTGGCAGAAATGTATATGAATAAGTTTAAAGAACAATAATGGCTGAATTATTTCTAAAGAATCCAAATCAAACCGACGGCTACTGTTCTCCGTGGCCAAAGAAGCAGGCAATACTTATAAGATTTTGGGAAGTAGTCTGGACATTCTTTGTAAGATGGCTTCCTAAGCCTTTCTATCGATGGCATGTTTTGTTACTAAAAATATTCGGCTGCAAAGTGCAAGGTCATGTATTCATTGCCCCCTCTTGTCGCATCTATGCCCCTTGGTTATTGAGCATTGACGACAAATCGTGTTTAGGTCCCAGAAGCGAAGTCTATAATTTAGGACCTGTAACAATAGGTAAAAGAGTTACAGTTGCCCAATATGTGTATTTATGTAATGGAACACATGATTTTAGCAGTCCAATTTTACGGTTAGTGGTAGGTAATATGGTTATTGAGGACAATGTTTTTATTGGAACTAAAGCTTTAATATTACCAGGACTTCATATTGGAAAAAATTGTATAGTTGGAGCTGGTTCTGTATTGACAAAGAATACAGATGATAATTATATATATGCCGGCAATCCGGCGAAGGTAATCAAGAAAAGGGAAATAAAGCAATAGTTTCTTTCATTGAAGAACAATTTACTTGATACAGCCGAGAACGCTCTGCTGGAGATATTGAGGAGAGAGGTAACGGGAGAGGACGGGACGGAGAAGATGGAATTGTCTGTTGCCGGACTGAATGCCGTTATGCGCCTCGCCAGAGAACATGCCGTTACGGGACTGGTGGCAAATGCCGCTATGAGGAACAGGATTGTGATTGTCGGCAGAGGGACGGAAGGCAGAGGGGAGGTTGTGATGAGGCTTATGCAGCAGACCATGGCGCACAGGCAGAACCAGCGTAGGTTTGAGGATGCCGTGGGGCGCTTCGCCCGACTGATGGAGGAGAACGGCATCGCCTATGTGGTGTTCAAGGGACTGGCTGTGGCGAGATATTATCCCGAACCGTTTGTCAGGACGATGGGCGACGTGGACTTCTATGTTCCGCAGTGTGATTTCCTTCGGGCGGTGGAGGTGATAGAGCGTGGGTTGCATGTGGTGATGGACAAGGAGGATGTTGACAAACACTACAGCTTTGACTGGCAGGGCATCCGCTTCGAGATGCACTATCAGATTGAGACCTTCGGCAGCCATCGGCATCAGCACCGCTTCGACAGGATGATTGACGAGGCTATGGCGGAGCATACGGATTCGTTCACGGTATGCGACTCCGACGGCAATGAAACCGAGGTCAGCGTATTGCCGCCGACAGAAGATCTAATCGTGGTTTTTAAGCATTGGTTTAACCATCTGCTCGTGGAGGGCGTTGGCTTGCGCCAGACCTTGGACTTGGCAGTACTCTTGAATGCTTATAGGGACAAGATAAATGTCGGAAGGCTGATGACTACCTTGGACGGTATCGGCTATATGAAAGCATTCCGAGCCATGCTCGCTATGATGATGCGGTATCTTGGATTGGATTGGTTTGACAACTTCTTTGTATATAACCGTTGCGACGAACGGTATGCCGACAAGCTCATGGCTGCCGTGATGGAGAGTGGGAACTTTGGCAGGAAGGCTTATCGAAATCATACAACAGGGAAAAAGAAAAGCATGGAGACTGCCACAAGAGCGTTGCGTCATTGCGTGACATTTTTGCGGTTGGCTCCCAAAGATATACTTTGCTTGATACCACGAAGAATTGGTATCACACTGAAACAGAAATTTTAAATCATGATATTTTGTTCATTAGGAACTATGGATATGCCGTTTGAAAGAATGGCGTATGCTATAGATTTGTTTGCTGCTACGACAGACGAAGAGGTCATCGTGCAGACAGGTTGGACGGACTATCCTTATAAGCATGTGAGCAAGAGCTTCAAGATGTGTACCAAAGAAGAAATGGAATACTACCAAGAGGAAGCGTCTTTGCTTATCATGCAGGGAGGATGGGGTTCGATATGTGAGAGTATGGAGAAAGAAAAACGAATGGTTATCATTCCTCGCTATGACGGTACGGAGCATATTCATGACCAGTTTCAACTGATAAGGAAATTAGATGAAATAGGTACGGTTGTAGGTGTTTTTCCCTCTGAGTTTAATCCAAAGAAGTATAAGGAGCAATACGACGAAACCGCAAGACTATTGAAATCTGCGGTTGATAAAGCCCAAACCTTCGATTTCAAGACAATAAAGAAAGGCAAGGCTGAACCCTTGCTGAGACAAAAAATAGAAGAACTCGGCTGTGGCAAGCGAATTTGTCTTGCATCGTCAGCAGGAGGGCATCTGCGTGAACTGCAACTTGCTATTGGTACTATTCCAAATGACTACCATTGCTATTGGCTTACTCTTCCGACAACTTCCACTAAAGCCTTTATGAAAGACAAGGAACATGTTTTCCTTACTAATTTCCAACCGGCTCGTAAATGGACTCTCTTTGCCAATGCTATTCCTGCCTTGTTGTGGGTTTTAATAAAACGCCCGACTTGTATAATTACCACAGGTGCTGGTGTATGCATTCCTACCATTGCTTTTGCCAAGAAGCTGCTTGGCACAAAGATTCTTTTTATAAATTCGGCTGCTGACGTAACTCATGCAAGCAAAACGCCTCTGTGGATTGAGAAAAAGGCTGACTTGTTCCTTGTGCAATGGGAGGAAATGAAACAGATATTTCCAAATGCTATATGTTGCGGAGTCCTTTGATTTTTCTCGCAACAATAATTTTATTGATTTTTTACAACTATATGAAAGTTTCGATTATAACATCAAGTTACAACCGTGAGAAGACTATACGCGGTTGTATAGAGAGTGTGTTGGCGCAGGATTATCCTGACATTGAGTATATCGTGGTGGATGGTGCTTCTAAGGACGGTTCGCTCTCAATTATCAATGAGTATAAGGATAGGATAAGTAAGATAATCTCAGAGCCTGACCATGGCATGTACGAGGCTATCAACAAGGGAATTAGGGCTGCTACTGGCGATGTCATCGGTCTGGTACATTCGGACGACTTTCTGTATTCTCCTCAGACAATATCCAATATAGTGAAGCGTTTTGAGGAAACTCATGCCGATTTTTTGTATGGTGACGGATTGTTTGTGAATGCCGAGAACACGGATAAGGTGGTGCGCAACTGGATTGGTGGCGACTATCGTCTGTGGAAGGTTCGTCACGGTTGGTTGCCGCTGCACCCTACTTGCTATATCAAGCGCAGCGCCATCGAGCGCAAGGGACTGTATAACGAGAGCTATAAGATAGCCGCCGACTCGGACTTCCTCTTCCGCTATCTGCTTGGCGGCGAGTTGAGCGTCACTTATCTGCATGAATATATCGTGAGGATGCGCATGGGCGGACTGAGTACGGACTCCGCTCGAAGGAAGCAGATGTGGAAGGAGGATATCAGAATGTATCAGTCGCACGGCATGAATCCTACATTGACAAAGTTGGAGAAGATGCTGTGGAAGGTGCCACAGTTTATCGGTGCGAAATTCAAGTGATAGGCTCATTATTTGTGAATATACAGGACATCATAGACATCTTAAAATTAGAAAAGTAATGTGGTGGAAAATAATTTTAGGAGTAATAGGATTAGCTGTCGTTGGTTTTATTGGCATGGTCATCAAGATGGCGATAACTGAAGCAAAGGAGGAGACGAGGGATATAGAGAGGGCGAGTAAATCAGAAAATTGATTTGGTGCAGATGTCCGTATCGGTCGACGCGGATGTCCGTATCGGTCGGTGCAGATGTCCGTATCGGTCGACGCAGATGTCCGTATCGACCGACGCGGATGGTTTTAGCAGTGCTTCAACTCCATATCCCTTCGCGATTTTGACTTGATTACGAGCCATACGCCACTGAAGACGAGCACTACTGCCACGGCTTGCTTCCACGTGAAGAGGCACATGC
>ERZ773260.734-NODE-734-length-46240-cov-3.858590_pt1 | contig 46240 bp, 40 predicted proteins | sample MGYA00511387_ERZ773260 | MGnify/ENA primary metagenome ERZ773260 (study PRJEB29015, sample SAMEA2737745) | human gut metagenome | biome: human gut; feature: human-associated habitat; material: faeces | place: China | collected 2012 ...
CAGTTTCAGTCCGCCGGTTCCCCGGATGGCATCTAGAGGTGTCATCCGGCTCAGCTTCCGTGCCGGGATCCACGCGGAAAACAGGACGGTCAGGAAGGAGACAAGGAGGGTAACCGCAAAAATGGCAGGATGATAACTGAAATTGATGTTATATCGTCCCGGCATGTCCGCTCCGATGATTTCGATCCCCTGCTTTGTTACATAGCTGAGGGCGATTCCCAGTAAAATGCCAACCATAACCGGCGCTGCGCATAGTACGGCAGCCTCCTGCATCAGGCAGGTACGGATCTGCCCCGGCGTGGCTCCGATGCTGGAAAAAATGCCGAACTGATGAATCCTGGCGTTCATGGACACCGCAAATGAATTATGGATGACCAGAATCAGAGACAGGGAAAGCAGCAACAGCACCACCAGATAAAAAGTCATTAAAAGAGGAGGCGTTTCATCCTGGGGATCGTGGATCAGATACCGGGACAAAAGCAGCAGATGATAGGATGCCGCATCATCCTCCAGTCCAAGCTGCCTGACGATCAAAGGCATATCCTGAAAAATTGTCCTGGCATTCCGGAAATAAACATCAACCACAGTTTCCTGATCCGTGGATAATTCTTCATTAACTATGGCTTTTTCCACGTTGGCAAAATTCTGTATTGTGAGGATATCCTCTTCATGGGCGATACCTGTGATGCGGCCCTGCCAGCCGCCTTCCTCAATGATTATCTTCTCAACCTCATATACCCAGAAATTATAAAACATACAGCATAAAAAGGACAGGAACAGGCTGGCAATGAAGGCTGCCACCATAATCGATACACTGGAAGCGCGGCTGTTTTTGATAAAACTCCTGGAATAATCCTTCCACATCTGCCTCACCCCCGTTTCTCATCGCTGATAATTCGGCCATCCTCTATGGTCACAATGCGATCTGCTTCCAAAGCGATTTTTTCATCATGGGTAATCAGCAAAATGGTCTGTTTCAGATTCCGGTTGGATAATTTGAGCAAATCAATGATTTCCCTGGAATTCTTCTGATCCAGGTTGCCGGTGGGCTCGTCCGCCAGCAGAAGGGCGGGGCGGTAAATCAAAGATCTGGCAATGGCCGCGCGCTGCTGCTGGCCTCCGGATAACTGGTTCGGAAGAGCTTCCAGCTTGTCGGTGATGCCAAGGGACTGTATCACCTGCTGAAAATATTCCTGATTGGGCTTGCGTTTGTCGAGTAAGAGAGGCATCAGGATATTCTTGCGGACGGTCAAGGTGGGAATCAGATTATAAAACTGATAGACAAGCCCCACCTTCCTGCGCCGGAAAATAGCCGCCTGTGTGCGGTTCATCGTGGAAATATCCGTTCCCTCCACGATAACCTTTCCTTCCGTGGGCTGATCCACGCTGCCCAGAATATGCAGAAGCGTGGACTTCCCCGATCCGGACGCCCCTATGATCGCAACAAATTCGCCTTTATTTACAGTCAGGTCAATCCTGTCCAGGGCAACAACCTGGTTATTGCCGGATCCATATACCTTCCTGACTCCTTCACATTTTAATATTTCCATCTGCTTATTTCCTTCCTGTTATGTTTGTGACTCCTTCCTGTGCCGGCAGACCGGAGAGACTATGATTTATTATAACAAAGGAAAGTGACATCTCAGTGACTGTAAAAACGGATTTCAAAACAGGCTCCGGAATCCGGATTATTCTTTGCATGAATAGTCCCGTTCTGGCTTTCTATAATTTCCTTTGCCAGGGACAGGCCGATTCCGATACCTCCGCCTTTGGCATTCTGCCCGCGGAAAAAACGTTCGAAAAGGTGGGGCAGATCTTCTTTTGCAAAGCCGTCACCCTCATCCCGGATGATTATCTGTGTATAAAGAGGATTCTGTTCATACGAACAGTGGATAACTCCTCCCGCAGGCGTATGCTCCATACAGTTTTTCAGCAGATTCATAATCGCTTCCATGGTCCAGTCCATATCGGCGGTTATCCGGGCCGGTTTTCCTTCCGGGATATCCACTGAGACCCCCGCATGGGATAAAACCTCCTGCAGGTTGTCAGCTGCAAGCGTCAGGATGGTAAACACATCCGCTTCCTTTTTTTCGAAGGGCAGTGTCCCTGCATCCAGCCGGGATAACAGCAGCAGGGCTTCTTCCAGGTGTGTCAGGCGCTCCAGCTGCCTGCGTATCTGACTGATATTTTCCTTTCCCGAAGGACAGTCCATCATCTGCAGGGACAGGTGGATAGCTGTAATAGGGGTTTTGAGCTGATGGGCGATGTTGGCGAGATTTTCTGCAAAATGCTGCCTGGCTGTGAGGGCGGCGTCCCTTGTCTGGTAAGCGAAGGTTACCGTTTTATAGATTTCGTCCTGCAGCTTGGAAAATTCGTCCTCCTCTTCCCGTAAATGAAGGCCGTTTCCTCCGGTATTCACATTTTCCAGATAATCCGTCAGAGACTTAATCCGCAGCATTTCTTTTCGACGCATATGCCGGAAGGCGGCCAGAAACAGTCCTCCGCCGAAAAGAAATCCGGCAGCGGCAAAGAATATTCCATAGTTGGGGGCGGCTTTTGAAAAGTCTGACTGCCGGTACCCGTAGGCGGCCAGTATGCTTTTTTCTTCAGGCACAGCTGTTTTGTTCTTATAATCCTTCAGGATGGCAGGGATTACCGTTTCCGCTTCCGGCAGCTCGTCGATAATACTCCGGCAGATGCCGTTCAGCAGCTGAAACTGCGCACGGTTATAATGGCTCGTCATAAGTACGGCTGTGAAGGAGGCGGAAAGCAGGCCGACGGCCAATACGAATGATATAAGAATTCCGGTATTTTTATGACCGCTCATAAGGTGTCCTCCATACGGTAGCCGAAGCTTCTGATCGTTTTAATACAGGATGGATTATGCAGTTTTTCCCGCAGACGCTTCATGGTAACGGTAAGCGTATTGTCATTCACATAGCTGCCATTGCTGTCCCACAGCTGCTGCAATATCCTTTCCCTTGTAACAGTTTTCCCTTTATTCCGGATTAAAAGCAGCAGAAGCTGATATTCTGACTGGCTTAACGTGATTTCCTCTTCCCCGCAGAAAACCATCATGCGGTTCTGATCCAGCCTGACGGAATCGCAGGAAAGGTACTGCTCAGGCACATTCCCCGCCCTGCGGAGCAATGCGCGGATGCGGGAATATAAAACCTCCAGTTCAAACGGCTTCACCACATAATCATCCGCGCCGTTCTCAAAACCGGATACGATATCGCGGGAATCTCCCCGGACAGTCAGGAAGATAAGCGGCAGCTCCTTCCAGCGGGAACGGATCCACCTGCACAGCGAGTCACCCCGTCCGTCCGGCATATTCCAGTCTACAAGCGCGGCGGCAGGCACATGGCCTTCGAAAGCCTTTTGGGCAGCTGTAATGGTATGAAAAACGCTGACCCTGCAGCTGCGCTGTTCCAGATATTCTTTCACGATGCGCGCTATATTTTCATCATCTTCCACGTAATAAATATCAATCATCTTCAGATCCTCCGTCTGTTGGTGCGGATGTGCCGGTTAATATGCCTATTATATTTCGGGCGGTAAAAACATACAAGCTGTTGTTTACAGGACTTACATTTAAATTGATACAGCCGATACAATAAATGGGCAGATCGGCCTGACATGCCGCAAAATTATTCATAAATAAATTTGAGGAAGATAGAAACCCGGATATATGATAAAATAAATCCGGATAAACATAGCAGCTCTTATTTGCTGAGGAATGACTTATGAGGGAAACAGATATGAAAGAAAAAATATTGACGGATAAAAAATACGGATTAAGGGATTATCTGTACATTCCTTTTTCTGTTTATCCTTTTGGCTGCCTGCTGAAGCTGCTTACAAAGCTGGTGTCCGCGCTGCTTCCGGCTTTGCAGGTTCTGACAATGGCAGCCTTTATTGATCGTGTGACTCTGGTGGTACAGGGAAAGGCAGGCGGGAACGAGGTTTATGTTCCGCTTCTTCTGCTTGCCTGTATTCTGGCATTTACCTATCTGAACGGCCAATTGATCGCATTCCTGAACCTGAAAACGGAATTACGGCTTGCCGGAACCTATGAAACCGCACTCCTTGACAAAAGAGGGAAGCTGGAATACTGGCATATTGAAAATGACGATTCCTGGAATGTGGTTGACCGCACCTGCAAAGAGGCGACGGAAAAGCTTCTGAGAGGTTTTGACAGCCTGCTGGATATGGGAGAACTGCTCATCCGGGTTTTATCTTTGCTTATTATCCTTACACTGCAGGTATGGTGGATAGGACTGGCCATACTGGCTGTCTCCATACCGCTGTTCCGGGTTTCCCTGAAGGCGGGAAAAGAAAATTATGAGGCATACCGGAATGCGGAAAAAAAGACAAGAGAGGCTGAGTACCTGCATAAGGTCCTGACGGAAAGGGAGAGTGCGGAAGAACGGACACTCTTCGGTTACTCGGACTGGCTGAATAAAAAATGGCTGGAAAAGTATGAAACGGCAAGAAAAATTACAATGAGCGTAATGCTCCGGAATTATATTAAAATGAAAGGCTCCAGCCTGATTACCGTGGCGATATCCCTGATAATCATCCTTGTTCTGCTTTATCCCCTTTCTCAGGGAAAGCTCACGGCGGGGATGTTCATAGCTCTGGTTTCTGCGGCGCTTGAACTGATCCAGCTGATGTCCTGGCAGCTTGCCAGACTTACCGAACAGATGGCGAAAAATAAGGCGTACATGGATGATTTGACGGAATTCGTGGGTTTGTCGGAGGATGACGGCGCACTGAAGGAAAAGAACGCCAGCCCGGATGTGGTGGAAGAGGTGGAGTTCCGGGATGTTTCTTTTCGCTATCCCGGAACCGACAGCTACATACTGAAGCATTTTTCCCTCCGGATAGAAAAAGGAAGGCATTATGCGTTTGTTGGAATCAACGGCGCTGGAAAGACCACGATTGTAAAGCTTCTGACCGGCCTGTACCGGGAGTATGAAGGAGACATTTTTATTAACGGCAGAAACAGCAGAGAATATGACAGCCGCCAGCTGATGGATATGTTTTCCGTGGTCTACCAGGATTTCGCCAGATACCAGATTTCATTTGCTGATAACATACGTTTGGGGAACAGGACGGAAACGGATGAAGCCAGATTTTCCCAGGTTCTTTCATTTAATGAAATCGGGGAAATTGCACAGGCACTGCCGAATGGGACGGATACCTGCCTAGGGAAGATAAAAAAGAACGGAGTGGATCTTTCCGGCGGGCAATGGCAGAAAATAGCCATAGGCAGAGCGCTGTATCAGCGGGCCTCCATACGCATCATGGATGAACCAACCGCAGCGCTGGATCCCGTATCGGAAAGCAATGTGTACCGGATTTTTGGGGAAGCCAGCCGGGATGTGACCACCATATTTATCACCCACAGACTGGGGGCTGCCAGACTGGCGGATACCATTGTCGTTCTGGACGGCGGAAATGCGGCGGAAACCGGAAGCCATGAAGAACTGATGGCAAAGCAGGGAATTTATGCGGAAATGTTTGAAGCACAGAGGAGCTGGTATCAATGAATAAGAAAAAAAGAGGCCCTGTAAAATTATTATGGAAACTGACGCCCCTTGTCATAAAAGCGGCTCCGGGCGCATTCCTTCTGACAACGGTTATGGCGGTGTTCCATGGTGTTTCCTGGGGAGCTGTTACTGCGGGACAGCAGATTTTTTTTGATGGAGTAACAGAGTTTGCAACGGGAAAAGCTTCTTTAAAAAGAGTGCTGGCCGCCTTTTTCCTGCTGGGAATCGCATATGTGCTCTGCCACATATTTAACGGCGCCGGAAATTATCTCAACGAAATGATGGAGAAAAAAGCGGAAGGCCGGCTGTCCTTTTTTATCCATGAAAAGATGGCGGCGATGAAGCCGATCTATTTTGAGGAGCCCGATAAACTGGATATCTTCAATAAAGCGGAGGAAGGAAAAAACAATGCAGTGGAACTGGTTTCCGCTTTGCAGGGGGTTTTTACCTTTTACCTGCCTTATTTTCTTTTTATGGCATGGTATCTCTTTCATTTAAAGCCGGTGCTTGCCGTCGCTGTCGTGCTGGTTTTCATTCCCACCGCACTGACACAGATCGTACGGACAAGAGCCTTCGGAAAGCTGGAGGAGGAATCGGCGTCTCTCAGGCGGGAGAATACCTATTATGAGAACTGTATGGTCAGCAGAGAGTATTTTAAGGAAACCAGAATGCTGGGAGCCTTCCATTACTTCCGCGGGAAATACGCGCAGACGAAGAAGGAGCTGCTGAGCCTGAAATATAAGGCGACCTTAAAATCCAACGGACTCGAGCTGGTAATGAAGCTGATCACGCTGGCCAGCTACCTTCTGATTCTGGTGATGCTTGTAAAGGCCGTGATGAGGGGAGAAATCCCGGTGGGAGCCTTTATCGCCGTATTTAACTCTTTGAGTACACTTTATGATTTCATGGAAGAATTGATTTGCTACCATGTGGGGCATATGGCACAGGGAATGGGAAAAGTGAATAATTTTATGGACTTTCTGGATATGGAAAGCCAAGATGGAACACAGGAAGCCCAGCTTGTCTTTCATAATATCAGGCTTAGTAAGGTGAGCTTTTCCTACCCGGAGGCCCAGACGGAAGCGCTTTCGGATATTTCACTGGAAATAAAGAAAGGGGAAACGCTTGCCGTTGTAGGAGAAAACGGCTCCGGGAAAACAACGCTGGTCAGGCTGCTCACTGGTTTATATATGCCTGATAAGGGCTGTGTGGAGGTTGACGGACAGGATTTGGCAAAGCTTAAAAGACGGAATATCTATGAGAAAACCGCGGTGGTATTTCAGAAATTCCAGAAGTACAGCCTTTCTCTTACGGATAATATTGTCATAAGCCGCAGTGAAAAAGAACCCACGGCTTCGCTGCTGGATGAGGTGTGTGAAAAAAGCAGTGTAGAACTGAATGCGTGGGGACTGAAGGATGGGTATGAGACACTTTTGGGAAAGGAATTCGGAGGAACGGACCTTTCCGGCGGCCAGTGGCAGAGGGTTGCCATTGCCAGAGGGTACTACAGGGAACATGAGCTTATCATACTGGATGAACCGACTTCGGCTATCGATCCTTATGAGGAAACGATGATGTTCCGGAAATTCGCGGATATATCCAGAGGAAAGACGGCTGTGATTGTGACGCACCGGCTGGGCTCGGTGAAGATTGCGGACAGAATTGTGGTACTGAAAAAGGGACGTATTGCGGAGCAGGGAACCTTCCGGGAACTGATGGACAAGGATGGGGAATTCCGGAGGATGTATTCGCTGCAGAAACAGTGGTATGCGGATGGGGCTGAAAGCTTGTAAGAATTATGATAAGCCTGAACTGGTGAAAAGTTTCAGGAATTTTGGAAAACTATGACATATAGGTGTCATAGTAGGCTGTTTATAATGATGCTGTTAACAGAAAACCAGATTATATGTGAGAATGTATGAGGTAAAAAAATGGGAAATAAAAACAGCGTGAAAAGGGAAAATGTATTTTGGAATATGGATGTATATGCGGACTGTCCGCAGCTGGAAGATGATAAGTATCTGATGAAGCTTACTTCAGAGAGCGACTGGCAGGATTTGCTGAAAGTGTATTCGGATAAGGATGCGGTGCCTTTTTTCAACAGTGATAACTGTAATGGGGAGGATTTTTATCTGACTACGGAAGAGCGTATGAAGGAAATGATCCGTATGTGGCGGCTTTCCTATGAAGAAAGAGGGTTCGTTCGATGGTCTATAGTGGATAAGCTGGGCGGAAGCATTATTGGGACTATAGAGTTGTTTCACAGGGATGCGGCTGATTATTTTACGAACTGCGGTCTGCTGCGGCTGGATATCAGAAGTGACTATGAGCGGGAAGAGGAGATAGTAAGAATAGTATCGTTGATATTGGAACCGGCTTTTGTGCTGTTTCGGTGTGGTAAAATTGCAACGAAGGCGGTACCAGAGGCGGCGGAGCGGATAAAGGGCCTGAAGAGGCTGGGGTTTGCGGCAGCGGAGGAAAAAGTGATTGGGCATGATGGTACGCGGTATGGGGATTATTTTGTGGTGGTTAGGTGAGAGGAAACTTCAAAAGCTGTGTTGAATTATTTGTAGTTAATAATTGAAAATGTGATATATAAAAGAATAGAAATAGTACATGTTTTAGTAGATTAAAATGTGTACTATTTTTTGCGGACAAATAAGAATTTTAATTGTTATTAAGCTTGTCATTTTTTTTCATGCCCTAAATAATTTCATTTTAAAATATCTTAAGATATTTTGAAATATGGCAAAACCCGCCCAACAAAGGAAACAAAAGAGTTTAATAGTAATATAAGATATTTTGAATATTTCTTTGATTCTACTAAAATAATTTTTTTTATAAATGCGTTTATCCATCACATATTACAAAAGCTTATTAATATTCATATATTAATTGATAATGCAAATAATCATTTAACTCTATTAAGCCCTACGTTCACCATATAACACAAAGCGGTTCTAATTCCATCTGGGCATTCCTCGATAACCAGAAACATTTTTTATACTTTTTTATCGGCATGTCGCTGTCCTTCCCATACACATCGTCACGTATGAAAATGACTAAAGTATGCAATAAATCAACTATTTATATGTACTACACTTATTGAGTATTTCAACTATTCGTAATCATACGATAGTCATAAAGAAAAGTCTCAACCTGCTTCACGTCAAATCCCAAATTGTCAAAATATTCTGCTCACCGTTCACCAATCCCTCCATCCTTTATATCCCCTTCACCGCAAGTCCTAAATATCCCAACAGAAACTTATTAACAATAAAAGGTATAAAGACTGCAGACAACAAAAAGGTTACAAAATAGCATCATTCACTATGCAAAATGCAGAATTAAGACAGACAAGCAAATTCCGACAGGATTCCTTCAGCTGATAGCCAACAATTAAAATAACTGTATTTAAACACAACTATCTCTATATGCATCCCATCTTCTCCTCCGAAATGTTCATTTGGTACACAATCTCTTCCCGTATCCCATAAAAGATCTTAAAAATGCATATACTATCTTAAAAAAGTGAAATAGAAAAACATATAAAAATTACATAAAATCATATTGAAACAAGAAAAAAGCATATGCAATATACAAATGGAGGGAAAAGTATGAAAAGAATCATGAGTATGTTGTTGAGTACAGCATTGGTATTCACCTTAACCGCTTGCGGAAGCGGAAATGGAGACAGCCAGTCATCTGCTGTTACAGAGACAACACAGGAAATGCAGAAAGAAAGCACAGCAAACGATGGGGGAAACACGGCATCCGAAGAAAATGCAAAGCTGAAGCTGATGTATTGGGAAAGCGCTTATACCGAGCCGCTGAAGCAGGCGGTAGCCGGTTTTCAGGAAAGCCATCCGGGAGTGACCGTTGAACTGGAGGTTCCTGCAGGAGACTATGAAACAGTACTTCTTTCAAGAATCATGTCAGATGAAGCGCCCGATTTATTCATGTATTTCGGTAGTTCTGTTTTCAAAATGGCCCAGAACGGTTATTGGGGAAGCCTGGATGAGGGAAGCGCGTGGGTAGGAGATCTCAATCCTTCCTTTAAACAGAATATGACCTATGAAGGTTCCCTGTACGCCTATCCTCTGGATTGTTCGGGAGAAGGGGTATTTTACAATAAGAAGGTATTTGAAGACAACGGACTTAAAGTTCCTGAAACATATGAAGATTTTCTGACCGTATGTGATACCCTGAAATCCAAAGGAATTACGCCTGTTGCATTGGGCGCAAAGGATAACTGGACCTCCTATCATGCTTTTTCATCAGTGGTAGCGTCGTTCCAGACACTTTATGATGAAGAATTCGGCACCAAATTATATGACGGGGAAACAACCTTTAAGGACTCCAGATATAAAGATGCCTTTGAAGTAATGAAAGAGCTGAATGACAGAGGATATTTCACAGAAGGAACGATGGGCGTGGACTTAAATCAGGCGGCCCAAAGTTTGGCGGCCGGAGAAGCAGGGATGCTTTTGCTGAGCAGCTATGCGGTAAGTGTATTTCAGGATCTGGATCCCAATGTGGAAATCGGTTATTTCCCTTTCCCCAACAAGGAAGGCGAATCGGCAGTGGTAGCCTTTGTTGATAAAGCGATAGGCTATAGTCCTTCAAGCCAGAATACCGAAATCTGTAAGGAATTCATCAATTATATTGCCCAGCCTGAAGTCCTGGGCAATATGCTGGAACAGGTTAAATCCATTCCCTGCGCAGACGGCATAGAGTATGACATGCCCGCGGCATCCAGAGAATTATATGAAGCTATGAAGGATCACAAGGTATATGCGTTCTTTGATTCCTTCTGGCCCGGTTCCTGCAATACTGTTGTAGATAAGGGGATTACCGCCATACTTTCCGGAAGCGGTGACATTGATCAGATCATCAGTGATATGGATTCTGCATATCAGGAAGATAAGGATTCTGTTATCCGGCCGTTGCTTGTATATTAAGTGATGGGAGGGGGTCTGCCGCAGGCGGGCTCCCTTTTTCAAAAAAAGGAGTTATGGTATGAAGAAAAAAAAGGTCTGGGATTATTTGTGGGATATGCTTTTTATTCTGCCCGCATTTGTTTTATTCTTTGCCGTTATCTGGTATCCGCTTATTAAGAGCATTCTGTATTCATTTACCAATTATGACGGAATGTCGAAAAGCTTTGATTTCGTGGGGCTGACAAATTATATGAAAATATTCTCAAGCAAATATATAAAAGCGGGAATAGGAAATACGTTAAAATTTGCAGTGGTTAACTGTTTGTTATGCAATATATTCCAGCTGTTGCTGGCGCTTGTCCTGGACAAAAAGCTGATATTGAAAAGGTATCTCAGAGTGGCGTTTTATGTTCCGGTACTGCTCTGCACGGTGGTGGTTTCTGTTGTATTCGGGCATATTATGCAGTATAACGGGATACTAAATACTTTTTTCAGGGAAGCGGGGCTGGGAAAGTTTGTGATCGACTGGTTCGGCAATGAAACTGCGGCATTTATCATGGTGTGTGTGGTAAATATATGGCAATGGCTGGGATACGGAGCCATTATTTACCTGGGCGGGCTGCAGACGATACCGGAAAACCTGTATGAAGCGGCAAAGATCGACGGAGCAAGACCCTTCCAGATTTTCCGGAAGATAACCTTTCCGCTCCTTATGCCTTCCGTGACAATCCTCACGTTCCTGAATCTGACGGGAGGACTGAAGCTCTTTGATTTGCCTTATACACTTACGGCAGGAGCTCCCAATGATGCTACGGAAACCGTAAGCATGGTGATATACAGAATGGCATTTAAGGAGCGTAAGATGGGTTATGCATCGGCTGTTTCGGTTATTTTCCTTCTGGTGATTGCTGTGGTGTCTATCGTGCAGGTGGTTGCAACACGGAAAAAGGAGGTGGAAATGTGATGAAACGGGTAAAACAGTTTTGTCTGGAAGCGGTGATGCTTCTTCTGTCCCTGGTTGTTCTTTTCCCGGTACTGTATGCTGTGGTTTCCAGCTTTAAAACAAGAAGTGAAATCGGGGAGCCTCTCAGTCTGCCGCACAGCCTTTATCTGGGAAACTATGAAAATGTATTCATAAACCTGAATGTCCTTGGCATGCTGAAGAACAGCTTTATCGTCGTTGCGGCATCAATGATTCTGATTGTATTAATAGGTTCTCTGGCCGCCTACCCTCTGGGAAGGAAATCCAAAGGGATCTATATGATGCTTTATCTTTTTTTCCTCAGCGGATTGATGATACCTTTTTCAGCGGGGATCGTCCCTTTGTTTCAGCTGATTAAAGGGCTGCGGCTGATGAATTCGCTGGGGGCGCTGATTCTGGTATCGACGGGAAGTCTGATGCCCATAACAATTATGGTATTTTCCGCTTATGTCAAATCAATTCCGCGGGAGCTGGAAGAGGCGGCAATCATGGATGGCTGCGGAAGAATCAGTGTCTTTATGCGCATTATTTTACCGCTTCTGAAACCGGCGGTGATTACTATTGTTATTATAAATACCCTTCCCGTATGGAATGATTTTTTTAATCCGCTGCTGTTTATTTCCAGTGAAAGCAAAAGGACTCTGCCGATTGCAATTTACAGCTTTGTGAAGCAGAATGGGGCGGCGGATTATGGTTCTATTTTTGCGGTGTCTGTCATCTCCATTATTTTTCCGATTCTCCTGTTTTTGTGTTTTCAGGAGCAGTTTTATAAAGGGATGGCATCGGGAGCGGTTAAGGGCTAGTACATGAAAAAGTGAGAGGAGAAGAAGGATGAATTATGATACATATAAGGACAGGGTTTATGGCTGCTGGCTGGGGAAAATGATAGCCGGCAACATAGGCGGGCCGTTGGAGGACTGCAGGGAAATTATGGATTTTCAGTCACTGCATGAGATAGCCCCGGATGAAATGATGGTGAATGATGATCTGGATGTTCAGTTGATCTGGCTGAACGTACTTCTGGAAAAAGGCTGGGAATTAACCAGTGATGACCTCATGGAAGCATTTATCGCCCATTATCCATATGGGCCGAATGAATATGGATATGGAAAAAGAAATTACAGAAGGGGAATTAAACCTCCTTTGAGCGGAACATATGCCAATGAATTTTTCATGCATTCCATGGGCTGTCCCATACGTGCGGAAATCTGGGCCAGCCTGTTTCCTTTTTATCCGGAAAAGGCAGTGGAATACAGCTATATGGACGGGTGTATCGACCACGGTGCAGAAAGTATTTATGCGGAACAGTATACGGCGGCAATCGAATGTCTTGCCTTTTCTTTTACAGAGCTCATGGTTATTTTGGAATATGGGCTTGCCTTCATCCCGGAAGAAAGCCGGATTGCCGGAGTTGTGAGGACATGTCTTACGTGGTACAGAGAGGGATGCACATGGAAGGAAAGCGTTACAGAGCTTCATGATACCTATGCGAGTAATGATTCATCCATCAGCTTTTATAATTTCGGGGTGGAAATCCTGGCGCTGTTGTATGGGGAAGGAAAATTTGAAGAAACAGTTCTTCTTGCCATAAACGGAGGTTATGATACGGACTGCACGGCAGCAACAGTGGGTGCCTTCCTGGGAGCATGGAAAGGTACGGAGGCAGTGCCGGACGAATGGAAAGAAACGATAGAGGACAGGATTGTCACCGCCTGTGTTAATCTCAAAACAGAGTTTCATACTTTATCGGAGCTGACAGACACTATCTGCAGTTTGGGATGTCTGTATGACGGAGGGAAAAAGCGTATTATCACGAATGTTCCGGAGAAAAAGGATGATATCTTTTTCGAATCCGGAGAAAAAGCGGCTTTTATTACCGTTGATTACGAAGGACTGCCGGAAATAGGGCTTCATGATTCCTGTGTTGTTCTTGTTGCGGTAAAGAATAACAGCAAAGATGAACAGTATCTGGAAGTGGCCGGCAGAGAGGCTTTTGAAATATGTCCGGAAGGAGATACGAAGGATATCGCACCGGGAGAATGCAGGAGGCTTCGTTTCCTTATCAAATACCGGGAAGCATCTCCGGTCGTTTATGACACCAACCTTTTTTCCTGCAAAGTATATGGGAAGAATGGAAGTTTGCAGGAGGAAGCTTGTTTCGGGCTGGCAGGAAAGCCTGTATGGAAAGTTACCGGGCCATTTTTTAATCCCTATGATTTCAAAAAAGTCAGTGAAGAGAAGCGCAGGGCGGAAGAAGCCTATTTCAAAATCCCGTCCCGTAAGATATACAGATATTATAACCTGGCGGAAGCGCATAACAATTTTGTCTATCTGGACGAACCTTATCGGAAAGAAGATTTTTCAGGGGAAGGCTTCCTTGATTTATACAGAAAAGGACGTCTGTACGAAGCGGCTGAAGATACTGTCCGTATTGATGAAATGTTCGGATTTGGGGGCTGCTGCTGTGTGTACTGTGCCCAGCAGATGTATTCGGAACGGGAGGAAACCGTTCAGTGCCATATCGGAAGTACAACGCCCTATAAGCTCTGGCTGAACGGGGAACAGATTTATACACAGAATAATTCCAATGGTTATTCTCCCTATACGGATGTCTTTACAATGGATTTAAAAGGGGGAGAAAACAGAATTGTATTAAAGCTGCTCCGGTATTCGGAAGGGCAGAAATTTACCATGGTTATGCGTGAGGCTCCATATGAGCTGGCTGGCCGGATAAAGACGGATCATGCATATGGAGTATGGGAGGAGAAAGCGGATGAGGCTGAATGAGGATAGTTACAGGAAAAAGGTGAGAGCCGGATGGCTCGGAAAATGTATCGGAGGGAATCTTGGGGCGATACCGGAATGTCTGAAAAAACGTTCTTATTTCCTGAAGCCGGAAGATTTTATGCCTGAAAAAATGCTTGCAAACGATGATCTGGATTTACAGCTTGTCTGGCTCCAGGTGTTACTGGACAAAGGGCTTTCCTTTACAAGTGATGACCTGATGGAAGAATTCATTAAATGCTATCCCGCCAATCCTAACGAATATGGATACGGGAAGCGGAATTACAGAAGAGGAATAAAGCCTCCGGTCAGCGGCACTTTCGCAAATGAATTTTTCATGAATTCCATGGGATGCCCTATCCGCGCGGAAATCTGGGTCATGATCTGTCCGGGAAGGCCGGAAAAAGGGATAGAGCTTGCTTATCGTGACGGATGTCTGGATCATGGGGAAGAGAGCATTTATGCAGAACAATATATTACGGCGCTGGAATCTCTTTCCTTTTTGAGTCAGGACAGGCTGGAGCTCATAAAAAAAGCTATGGAATATATCCCTGAGACCAGCCGCATATATCATGTAATCTCAGATATTTCCGGAGCCTTTGAGAAGGGCTCCGAGCTGGAAAAAGTGATGGATTATCTGGAAACAGAATATGGAGATGTGGACTGTTCCATTTCTTTTTACAACATCGGCGTTATTGCCCTCGCTCTCCTTTACGGAAACGGTGAATTTGAAAAAACGATTACACTGGCGGTTAACTGTGGTTATGATACGGATTGTACGGCTGCCACGCTGGGCGCTGTTCTGGGAATTATGTATGGAGAAGAGATTTTCGGGGAAAAATGGCTGGGTTACTGCGGAGAGGAAATAATTACCGGATGTGTGAATCTGCATTATGATATACTTACTATTGATAAGTTGTCCCGGGTAACCTGCAATTTCGGAATAGAGACGGATTTACAGGAATGCGGAAAGGAGCAGGCGGATTCGTTTACGATAGACTATGTGGGGCTGCCGGAAATCGGCCCTGCCAAAACCGCGGAAATACGGGTAAAGCTTCCTCTATTTCTGGCAGGAGAAGAGAATAAGCTTGTATGGGATCTCCCTGACTGCCTGAAAATGGATAAAAGCGGTGTGGAGAAGAAAGAAAAAGGAACGGAATATTATTATACGATACGCATGGATGAAACGGTGGGCTGCCTTTCGGATCACTATATACTTAAAGCAGCTTTGAAGGACTCCGGTGGAAAAACAATCCGAATACAGAACATCGGCCTGGCAGGCGTACAGCCATTCCGCATATTGGGGCCGTTTTGGGATATGTATGACTGGAAAAAGGTATCAGAGGAGGAGCGCATAAATCAAAAAATGTATTTTCCGTTTCCTGAACACAAAATCTTTCGTTATTTATCTCTGGCAGAGGCTCATAACAATTTTGCCTTTCTTAACCGGGAATATATATCCGAAGATTTTGACAGCGACACATTTTCCGATTATTTCGACGCCGGGAAGAGGTACTATGCAGGTGAGGACAGTCTGAGGATAGATGAAATGTTCGGTTATAAAGGTCCCTGCTGCATTTATGCACTGCAGAAGCTGTGCCTGAAGACGGATGAGGAAGTGCAGTTTCATATCGGCAGTACCACGCCTTTCAAGCTGTGGGTAAACGGTAAGGAAGTCTATGCAATGGAGGACTGCAAAGGCTACTCACCATATAATGATTTGGTGAATAGCAGACTGAAAAAAGGGGAAAACCAGATAGTATTGAAACTACTTCGTTTTTCCGAGGGGCAAAAGCTGACATTTGTGATCAGAGAGGCACCTTTTGAACATACGGGACAGATAAAGACAGATCAGTGTTGGCTGCTGTAGGATAAAAAAGCGGCCTTTGAGGGCGGTAAGGTATGAAGGGAATACGGAAGTTCTGCGCAAAATTTTTCAGTAGTATCAAGTATGAGGTGTTCCTGGGGATTGCTCTAATTAACCTGGTGGTTCTGCTGTTGTTTTTTGCGGCGGCCAGTTACAGTACGCATAGGTTTTTTATTTCGGATCGGACGGAATCCGCCAGAATATTGAACGCCCAGGAGGCCCTGCTGATTGAAAATCTGATACGGGATGTGGATAAGCATATTATGAACCTGTATTTTTCGGATGATGTCAGGATTGTGCTTCGGGATCGCAGCACAGGCAGTGCCGAATATATTGACAGTTATTATTCGGTGAAAACCAGGCTTGCCGGGATCATCGATTTATATCCTGAGATCTACGGGATTTATATGTTTGATCTCGACGGAAAGCATCTGTATTCCCTGCAGCGCCAGCCGGTGCAGCACTTTATTAAAAATCAGGACGGAGGGTGGTTCCGGGAGGCCCTGGACAGAAACGGGGCGGTTCACATTCAGGGAAGGCATGAAAGCATGGCGGAAAGCGGGAAAGAAGTTATTACTATCAGTAGAAAGGTAGTGGATTTCAAGACCTATAAAGGAATTGGCGTGGTTACCGTAGAGGTTGATATCGATGAATTAAGCTCCCATCTTATGAACGGTAATTTTGAAGAATCCGCGGTCATGATGGTGATGGATCAGGATAACAGAATTTATTCCAATAACGAATCCTTATGTCAGGGGATTCTGGCGGATACAGAATTTACAGATAAACTGAACAGTAATCAGAATTATTTCTGGTATAAGAATCAGGGGAAAAATTACTATGTGGTCTGGCGGGAATCCGAAATCACCCAATGGAAGATTGTAACCTGTATTCCGAGGGAGGATATGCTTGATTTATCTGCCCGGCTCATCCGGATTTTTATTTTTTCAGCGCTTGTTGCCGTGATTTTGTCCATCTTTATTTCCTATCTTTACTCAGCCAGATCGACCAAACGCATTACTAATATTGTGGAGCAGCTGAACCGGTTTTCAGAAGGGGACAGAGGAATCATAATTCAGGTAAACGAAAAGAATGAAATCGGTTTTCTCCAGAGTTACCTGAATGTGATGATACAGAAGATAAATGCCTATATACAGACAGAATACGAAGAAAAAATCCTTCGTAAGGATATGGAAATCCGGCTTTTATACAGTCAGATAAATCCGCATTTCCTGTATAACACCCTGGGAATGATCATTAATGAGGCGGAAAAGGAAGGGGCGGAAAACACCACGGAGCTGATTGAGCTCTTGTCAGGGATGTTCCGTTATAACCTGCAGAAAGAACAGTATCTGGTTCCGCTGAAAAAGGAAATCGAATATATACAAAGCTACCTCTTGCTTTTGAAGAAAAGATATGGAGAAGGGTTTGCTGCTATTTTTGAGCTGGACCATACGCTGGATGAATACCCGGTTCCTCATATTTTCCTTCAGCCTCTGATCGAAAACTGTATTGTCCACGGTTCCTGTGCCGGACAGGAAAAACTGGACATAATAATCAGGACACTCCAAACGGAAACAGAAAAGCTGATTATCATAAAAAATACGGGACATATTCTGAACCGGGAACAGGTAAAAGAACTGAATGATATGGTTCAGAGAGAATTTGAAGTAGGGAAACAGGAAAGGGTGAAAACTCTTCAGAATATTAATTTCAGGCTGAAAACAGCGTGCTCCGGCCAATGCGGACTGAACTTTGAGTTTGATGAAAACTATGTGGTTTTAAAAATAAGAATCGGTTAGGCAGAAAGGCAGCCCTTGGACGTATTAGTGCCGAAGGAGGGGGATTTTATAATGTATAGTATTGTATTGATTGATGATGAGCGATGGATGCTGGAACAGATGTGGAGGATCCTGGAATGGGGCAGCCTGGACTGTAAAATTGCGGGGGAATTCACAGATGCACAGAAAGCTCTTGCAGAGATTGCCAGGCTGGCGCCTGATATTATTTTATGCGATATCAGCATGCCTTCCATGAGCGGACTCGATTTTCTGGATGAACTGCGGAAGAGAAAAATCGATACCGAAGTTATTTTTATCAGTGGATACAATCGGTTTGAATATGCCCAGAAGGCCGTGAACCTCGGCGCTTTCGGTTATCTTCTCAAGCCGGTGGACAAGAAGGAATTCGAGAATATGATAAAGCGATGCCTTATCCGATGCGGGAACAAGGACAGCGGCCTGAAACAAAAAGCATCGGAGGAAAAGAAGGATTCGGAAGAAAACAGAGGGATTGTCAAAAAAGTAAAGGAATATTTGAGTGAGCATTATGCGGAGGATGTGAACCTTGAATCCGTGGCTGACAGAGTGGGGCTTCATCCATCCTATTTAAGCAGTTTATTTAAAAAGGAGGAGAGTACCACTTTTTTGAATTATCTGACAAATATCCGGATAGAGGAAGCAAAGAGGCTTTTGCGGGAAGGGAAAAAGGTTCACTATATTTCCAGAAGCGTGGGCTATCGGAGCGAACAATATTTTTCATCCGTTTTTAAGAAACGAACAGGCCAGTCTCCGGCGGAATACCGGGAGAAGTATCTGGAAATAAGTATTAGCAGCCGGTAAATAACAGGAGATACCTTTACCAGCGTATGTGGATAAAGGTATCTCCTGTTTGTTTCTCTGTGTATAAATCAGATCTCTGTCTTCCAAAATCCATGCAGATTACAATAAGCATAAGCCGCCTTCACCGAATCCCCGTCCTCCAGTGTAAAATGCGCCACCGGTTCACAGGATGCATCCAGGCAGACACGCATGGTACAGCCGGCCTTTGTCACCAGGCAGATCCAGCCGATGCTGTGCTCCTTCGTCATGGGATGGAAAATACTTCCCACTTTAACCGTGATATGCTTTCCGTTGATTTCCACCACCGGCAGATGTTTTTCTGCAGCACCTTCCGATGTATTGGCTGTCAGGACTTCAAAGGGCTTGCAGCTGTCAGGCACGGCCGCATTCGGTACGCCGATGAGGGCTTCCAGTACTACAGTATGATTTTTGTCAGTTAAAAAAACAGGTTCTTTATTCATATGATTCCTCCAATTGCGGTATTTGCTGTATAGTGTCCCAAAGAAAGGAAATATTTATGCATTTATCCTGCAATCTGTAAATGGGCTGGAGCAATTTTTGCGTTGTATTGTATTTTGGCGCTGAATCAGTTACACTTAAACAGTAATAAATTAGTATCCTTTTATACACAAGGTTTCTTGAATATTTAAAAATGGTAAGATGAGAGTCATATGAATGATATAGTTTTTACGGAAAAGATATAACAATGAATGTATGTATTCTTATTAAATCTTTTATAAAATTATTGCAGAATACAGAAAATGTATTTTGGATGGAGTTAGCAGAGTATAAATCGGAGGGAAGTTTATGGATGATACAAATATTACTAAAAACTCGATGTTGGAAAAACTTATTTTAGATATTGAAAAAACGGTATTAAATGCAAAAGAAAATCTGTCTTATTCTGTCAACCATACAATTACAGAAACTTATTGGACAATTGGAAAATATATTGTAGAGTCGGAACAGGATGGTAATATCAGGGCGGCGTATGGAAGTAAGATGTTAACTATGTTGTCACATGAGTTGACATTACGTCTCGGTAAAGGTTATAGTCGCCCGAACCTAAATAATATGAGAAAATTTTATTTGTGTTATCCAATTTGTCAGACAGTGTCTGACAAATTGAGCTGGTCACATATATGTGAATTAATTAAAATTGAAGATGAATTAGAACGTAGTTTCTACGAAAAAGAAACAGTGAAGGAAAAATGGGATGTTAGGACTTTGCGTCGGCAAATGGAATCGGCACTTTTTTTGCGGTTAGCGGTTAGCCGGGATAAAGAAGGTATAATGGCATTGGCTCAGAAGGGAATTGAAATTCAGAAACCGGAAGATGTTATAAAGAGTACGTATACACTTGAATTCTTAAATTTACCGGAGTTGGATCAATATACAGAAGGCGATTTGGAAACCCGTATTATTGATAATTTGCAGAAATTTTTGTTGGAATTGGGTAAAGGCTTTACTTTTGTTGGCCGTCAATATCCATTTACAATTAATAATATTACGTATCATTGTGATTTGGTATTTTACCATAGAATATTAAAGTGCTTTGTATTAATTGATTTAAAGAAAAATTCTGTGCAGCATGAAGATATTGGGCAAATGAATATGTATATGGGATATTTTGCAATAGAGGAGAATATGGCGGATGACAATCCCCCAATTGGTATTATTCTTAGCAAAAATAAAGATGAATTACTTGTTGAATATGCCACATATGGGATGGATAGTAATTTATTTGTGTCTAAATATGAATTATACCTGCCTAATAGAAAAGAACTGGAAAAATTGGTAAATAGTATTTTAAGAGAACAGACAGAAGAAGTTTAATTATGTATTGGATAATACCATTGCATTTTTGGGTATTGGCAAGTGTACGATGATGTCAAGGCTAAGATCTGATAAATGCTTATATACGTCACACGGACAACTTTGCCGTTGACAACCTGATGATTCCTGCATATAATAAAACTGCTGTATATCAAAACAGCAGTTTTATTATATGCAGAATTAAAAAAGTGAGGTAAGTGCATGCGTGTGTTCAGTAAGGAGATTACAGCTGAATAGTTGAAGAAGGACGGCCTGAAGCCATTTCTGGCTATCAGTATGCCCTTTGACCGGCTTTTGCCGGATATCTGCCTTACGCAAATACTTCATACACTTCATTTATATGTCTGATCAGAAAACAGACGGTACGGAAGCATGACGTTATAAGGTCATGTTTTTTTATTCCCATAAACAGCCGCCAAAGCCCTGCGGACGATAGGTTCGCCGTCCGTAAGGGCCGGTGCGGTGGCTGTCGCGGGGAATTTAACCGTCCCTTTTTGGGAATCTGTCTGTAATCACAGTTCGCAGAAGCAGTATGTCCGTTTCGGGGCAGATACTTTTGCGGGCTTTTTTATTGCACAACGAAAACATGCAGGAAAAAGAAAGGAGCTGTCAATGAATATCATTGAAACCACTCAATTAACAAAAACATTCAAACGCTACAAAAAACAGGAAGGCCTGTCAGGCAGTATAAAAGGCCTGTTCCACAGGGAATATGAAGAAAAAGAGGCGGTAAAAGGCATGGATTTTGCCGTGGAAGAGGGCGGGTTTGTTGGCCTGATCGGCCCTAACGGGGCAGGAAAAACCACTCTCGTTAAAATGCTTACTGGCATCATTGCCCCCACCGCCGGTGAAATCAGCGTGATGGGCTATTATCCCAATAAACTGGAGAATGACTTCAAAAGGCAGTATGCCGTAGTAATGGGGCAGAAGAGCCAGCTTTTCTTTGAACTGACCACAGAGGATACTTTGCATTTGTTCAAACAGATTTATGGTCTTTCGGATCGGCAGTATCAGGAAAACAAGGAGTACTTTGTGGAGCTGTTCGGGGTCAAGGAACTGATGGATGTTCAGGTACGCACCCTGTCCCTGGGAGAAAGGATGAAAATGGAACTGATAGTGGCTTTGCTGCACAATCCCAGAATCCTTTTCCTGGATGAGCCTACCATAGGCCTGGATGCAGTGGCAGGCAAACAGATGCGGAAATTCCTGAAGGAGGTGAATGAGGAAAGAGGTACAACTATCCTTCTGACTTCCCATTACATGGAGGATATCAAGTCCCTCTGCAGCCGCTGTATGGTAGTGAACCATGGAAGCAAAATTTACGATGGCTCTACGGAACAGCTTTTTGACCGGTATCAGAAAAATAAAAAGATTACTCTGAGCTTCGATAACCCTACTCAGTTTACCCATAAAGAGAACGGCTGGAGGGTATTGGAGGACACCCCGTATAAAAAGGTGTTCGAAGTTCCTAAGGAAAAGTCGGGGGAATGCCTGGGAGCCCTTCTGGAACTGGCCCCGGTGGATGTGACGATCGAAGAGGAAGAAATCGGAAAGGTGGTGGAACGGATTTACCGGGAGGGAGGGAACTCCCTCTGCTCATCCGGGGGATCGCATTTTGCTTCGCAAACAAGGAGGGATTCCAATGCGTAAATACACGGAAACAGCCTTAATTTATTTCAAAGCCCAGCTTATCTGGCGGGCAGATACCGTATTCAATATGCTGTTTACTGTTACCAAAATTATATTTGCCTATGTTTTGTGGGACGCAATTTTTGAAGGAAAGGAAATGATCGCCGGTTTCACTTTTCACAGTATGCTTTCCTATTACATTATTAGTTCCTTTTTGTCTCAGATAGAAATGTCGGGCGGAATCAGCAGGGAGATCAGCTCCAGGATCCGGACTGGCACATTTTCCAAATATATGGTAATTCCGGTGAATATAGAAAAATATTTTCTGGCTATGGAAACGGGGGTGGTTGCCTTTCATCTGCTGTTCGATTTTCTTGCCGCTGTGGTGTGGATATTTATTTTCCGGATACGATTTGCTTTTACAAGGGACATTTTTACGATTGCCTGCGCGGTGATTATGGTAATTCTGGGCCTGGTTTTTATGGTACAGCTCAATTACTATCTGGGACTTCTGACTCTGCGGTTTGAAGAAATAAATACATTCCTGATGATAAAAGATAATCTGATTTCCCTGATAACAGGAACCATTGTGCCGCTGACGCTGCTTCCGGAGGGTATGATAGCCTGGATGCGTGTGCTTCCCTTTTATTATGTGACCTACCTGCCCTCCATGCTGTTTACCGGACGCTGCAGGGATGAGGCGCTGCGGGGTGTTCTTGTGCTAACATTGTGGTGCATTTTTATGGAGCTGTTAAATCGTAGAACCTATCAAAAATACAGACTGAGATATGACGGAGTGGGAATATGAAGGATAAAATACAAAATAATCTGAAATTTGTTTGTGAGCTGATAGGCTTGCGTTTCCAGCATTTGATGATGTTCCGGCTGGGCTTCTGGGGTCCGTTTTTTGTGGACGGCAGTTTGTTCCTGGTGGAATTGATGGTTTTTCAGGCGATTTATGCCAATGTGGAAACCATTGGCCCCTGGGGAAAAGGGGAGATGGTTATCTTTATCGGAACTTTTTCCCTGGTAAATGCGGTAAATATGGTGGTTTACTTTTTTGGGGTGAATAATATTTCCGATAAAATCAGAAGCGGAGATATTGATTTGTATCTGACCAAACCGGTCAGCCCTCTTCTGCGTCTGTCCTTTGAACAGGTAAATCCGGGTTCCCTGCCGCTGGTTCTCCTGAGCATATGTATTCTGTGGTACGGCGTCGGCCTGTGCGGTATTAAGGTGACGCCGCAGCTTGCCGCCGGATATGCCGCCTGGGTAATTCTGATGATTATTCTGTGGTATGAAATGGAGGTTATCATCCGATCACTTACCTTTTTTGTCGTTTCAACCAACAATATTACACGTCTGGAGGAGGCGGGGATTGATTTGTGTATGAAAATACCCGGCGTAGTTTTCCGGGGGATTTATAAACTTTTGTTTTATCTTATCCTTCCTTATGGAATTATCGCTACCTTTCCTACCATGTATATAAGCGGGGAAGGCTCTGTGAAAATGTGGGTTTATGGTATTGGCGTAGTTACAGGTTTTGGATTCCTGACGGCATTTTTGTGGAAAACCGGACTGAAAAGATATAATAGTGTGAGTTCGTGAAAAATAGAAAAAATGAACCGGGCTGCTATTTACCGCTGCTATCTCGAACGGGAATTGATTCCTGATTGTCATACATGAGATCCTGCTGTTCGCATTATAACAAATCAAGGTACAAATGAAAATACGGGAAACTCGCTTGCAAAAGGAGAATTCCATTTACAAAACGGGAAACTCACTTACAAAACAAGATTTTCAGTTACAAAACGGGAATCCTGGATTGCAAACGGGACTCTCGGGTTGCTATTTACCATCATAAAAAATATAGTATATAAATTGTAAAATATAGTTGACATTAAGAAAAATATATTATATTATGCGTATATAAGAAGGTACCCCCGATAGATAGCAGCCCGCGAGGGTACTTACAAGGTGCCTTCCCTGTTCCTGCCGTCCTGGCAGAAAAGAATCAGCTTTCAGCAAATAACCAATCACATAAGGAATGGAGGAGTATGACAGATGCAGATCAAATTAACCGCAGCAGAAAAAAAGCAGCTCTGGATTTTTCTTGCAGTTGCCTTTGGCATGCCCATAGTAATGGGGATCCTGATGGGTATCAGCTTTTACAGGGGGAATGATGTGAGTGTGTTCCCCAACGCACAGATGTACTATCCGGCAGCAGGTGTGATGCTTGCCTATATTTTAACCCGGAAAAAAGAAGAGAAGCTGCCCATGAAATTTTATGTGAGCTTTATAATCCTTACCGGCATCATGGCTGTGACAGCCATAATCAGTATGATACTTCCGGAGATACCGTTTGTTATGATAATCCAGTATATTATCATTATCGGAAGCCTGCTCTTATGGATCCCCTTTTTAATGGATAAAAAAGAAGTCAGGAGAAAATACGGTCTGGGGCTTGGCGACGGTCAGAAAAGAAGGCCATGGCTATATGTCCTCCTTTTCCTCGTACTGTATTTCCTGCGTATCTTTTTAAGCTATGTGATTGCCGGGCAGCCGGGGGAATTCCTTAAACTATTCCAAAATTCATATGTATGGATAAATATGATGGCCCTTCCCATTAATTTCTTCCTTGTATTCACAGCCTTTTTCGGTGAGGAATACGGATGGCGCGGATTCCTGCAGCCGATGCTTCAGAAGAGATTCGGCAAGAGGTCAGGAGTGCTGCTGCTTGGCATCATGTGGGGATTCTGGCATCTCCCTATCAACATGTTTTATTACAGCCCGGATACCTGGCTGCAGAGTGTCGTCAGCCAGCTGCTCACCTGCACGGGGCTTGCCATATTCTTTGGCTATGCGCAGATGAAGACCCGCAATATCTGGGTGCCCGTTATCATGCATTATCTGAATAATAATTTAATCGCCGTAGTGGCAGGAAGCGCCGATGTTATCAGCGGCCAGGTAATTGCCTGGGGAGATGTGCTCATTCTTCTGGTACTGATCGCCGTTTTATTTGCTCCCTTTATTTTTTCGAAGGCATATGGGAAAGAAGCACCGCAGGAGCAGAAAATAACGGAAGAATATACGGAATTGTAATTCGGAAATAAAGGAGGAATCCGGGTGAAGAATAAAAGAATGAAAATCGCCCGTATCGAAAAGGATTTTTCCCAGGAACAGCTGGCGGAGGCGGTTGGAGTAACGAGACAGACCATCGGGATGATTGAGGCAGGAAAATTTAATCCGTCTCTGCAGCTGTGTATCGGAATATGCAGGGCGTTGGGAAAAACCCTCGATGAGCTTTTTTGGGAGGAGGAAGACGAGGAATGAAGGAAGAAATAAAGTGGTGTGCCATAGGGGATTCTTTTACCTATCTGAATGATCATCTTGATGAAACGGACAATCGCGTGAAAAAGGGATATCTCACCCGAACCTGTGAATGTTTTTCCAATTTATCCGTTATCAATATCGGTATGAACGGTTCGTCCACGCCGGACTGGGTAAATGCAGAGCTGCCGGAGGCTGATTTATATACGGTTCTTCTGGGAACCAATGACTGGCACGGCGGCGTCCCTTTGGGCAGAAGGGAAGATTTTGTGCAGAAAAAGGAAGGAACCATATTGGGAAATATGGGCATCCTGATTTCCCATATCCGGCAGAAGGCCCCGAATGCGGCGCTTCTGGTTATGAATCCGGTGGAACGGGGGGATTTCGTCTATATTCTGGATCCCTTTAACAATGCCCTCGGCAGCTATATGCCCGACCAGGGGCAATGGCTTTCGGACATTGCGGAGGGCATCTATGAAACCTGCTGTGAGGAAGGAATTCCGGCTTTGAATCTGCATGATTTATCGGGCATTACTCCGGAAAATGTGGTTCGTTTCAAATGGGTGAAGACACAGGACGGCTATCGGAAGCTGCCTTATCCGGAGTATACGAAGATATTGGTCCAATTCGGGGAAGATGAATATCCCTATCCGGAGGAAGCGGCTGATTTTACCTACGATGGCCTTCATCCCTCCGATAAAGGGAATGAGGTGATAGCATCCCTGCTCGCGGCAAAGCTGGAAGAACTGCTGGGGGGCAGGCTCATCCGGAAAGAGGACTGAGTGTATTTCGACATCATGAGATATAAAACAAATCATAAATGATCGGAAAAAGAAAAGGAGAGAAACTATGGGGATTATCGAGAAAATGAGACTGGATGGGAAAAAGGGGTTTGTAACCGGGGCCGCACGGGGTATCGGAAAATGTACGGCGTCGGCATTTGCTGAAGCGGGTGCCGATATTGCTATTGTGGACATTGACATTGACGAAGCGGAAAAGACCGCAAAGGAAATTGCGGAGAAAACAGGCAGAAAAGTAATCGCCATTAAGACAGACTGTACCGATAAGGAGCAGGTTTATGCAATGGTGCAGCAGGTGGTAAAAGAATTGGGAGGGCTTGATTTCTGCCATAACAACGCAGGCATCTGCATCAATGCTCCGGCGGAAGAGATGACTTATGACCAGTGGCTGAAGGTTATCAATGTTAATCTGAACGGCATCTTCTTAACCGATATTGCGGCGGGAAAATATATGCTGGCCAATGGCGGAGGCTCCATCATCAATACCGCCTCCATGTCGGCGCACATCGTAAACGTGCCGCAGCCGCAGTGTGCATATAACGCCTCCAAAGCGGCCGTTGTCCAGCTGACCAAATCCCTGGCGGTGGAATGGGCAAAACGAGGCGTTCGGGTTAACAGTATCAGTCCGGGATATATCGGAACGGAGCTGACGCTGAATTCCCCGACACTGGTGCCTCTGATCGAAAAGTGGAACGAGATGGCGCCTCTCGGCAGAATGGGAAAGCCGGAAGAGCTGGAATCCATCTGTGTATATCTGGCAGGTGATACGAGTACCTTTACCACGGGTTCTGATTTTATTATCGACGGCGCATTTACCTGCTTCTGAAAGGAGAATACAAATGACAGAACGTCCGGACTTATCAACAAAACTGGATGCAGAAACCTTCCGCAGCTACTATTACCTGAAAGAAGAGCTGGTTTCCTTCTGCAGGGAGAATGGCCTGCCCGCCTCCGGCGGCAAGGAGGAAATTACAGAAAGAATCGCCTGTTACCTTGATACGGGAAGAATAGACCCTGTAAAAAAAGTATCCAAATCCAGGAAAGAGGTGGGAGTAATTACGGAACAGACAATTATTGAGCCTGATTTTGTTTGTTCGGAAAAACACCGTGCTTTTTTCAAAGAAAAAATCGGAAACAGCTTTTCTTTTCCGGTAGCCTTTCAGAAATGGCTGAAAACCAATTCCGGAAAGACCTATGCCCAGGCGATAGAAGCTTATTATCAGATTCTGGAGGAAAAGAAAAAGGGAAAGACGGTTATTGACAGGCAGTTTGAGTATAATACCTATATCAGGGATTTTTTTGAGGCGAATCCCGGCAAGACCCTGCAGCAGGCGATTGCCTGCTGGAAATATAAAAAAGCCTTGCCTGGCCATAACCGCTATGAAGATGCGGATTTAACCGCAGTCAAGGATTTATAGGGACGGCAGAATCCGCTTTTTTATCTGTACCCCGGTGTAAGTTAGGGGTTGACACCCTATGCCTGCGGTGCTAATATAAGAAAAATTAATCGCAGGTATGTGTATGCTTCATACCGGAAAGGCAAATGTTATGCTGAATGTTGTAATCAGTAAACTTTACGGGGACGACGATCGGCGGCGTTTGTATCGGCGGATGTTATAGGGACTATCCCGATAGTTCCCTAGCATCACAGGTACAAACGCTTTCCGTGTTGTACCTGTGTGGCATAGATTTCAGAAATAAGAGTCCACACTGGTAATCAGGTTACCTTTGCGGGCTCTTTTTGATCGTTTTTTCCGGATATTCATTCGGGCAGGCTGAATACCTGTCCGTAAAAGCCGGATAGCGGATTGTCCTGTACCGGGAACCTGACAGTTGGTATCTCTCAGGGAAAGGATGTGGTAAAATGAGACATAAAGACGATGTCCAGATGGATTTTAGTTCTCCTTACAAAAGCGGTACTGAAAAATAAGGATCGAAGGATCCTGTCACCCCGGAAAGCTTCCGTTATACCGGAAGCGGCAGAAAAAGCCGGCCGCCTGCTTCATGCAGCTTTTACCGGCTGTCAGCATTTCCGGGCAGAAAAAGGAGAAGAATTCATGATGACAGCATTTGAAACCATACAGGCAGAAACAGTCCCAACAGATAATGAAAACAATTTTCCGGCAGAAGGCCGGCTGCAGGAGGGCCTGAACCGGGAAATCACAATCCACGGAAGCGTTCATAAAATCCGTAAGATGAGCGGCTTTTCCTTCCTTATCCTCCGGACATCGGATCGTCTGATCCAGTGTGTACTGGATACCGGTAAATACCGTGTGGAAGGCTCCTTAAAAGAAGAAGCCTGCATACGGGCCAGGGCCCTGGTGGTGGAAGAGCCCCGTTCCAAAACCGGCTGGGAGCTTCATCTGACCGAAATCGCGGTACTTTCCGCACCGGAGGAGGAAATGCCCGTGGTGATTAACGGAAAAGGGATTGATGCATCCCTGGAAACACTGCTGGATTACCGCCCCCTCACCCTGCGGAATGAAAAGCAGCGAGCAATTTTCAAAATACAGGAAGGCCTGTGCCGCGGATTCCGTGCTTTTCTGGAAAAGGAAGAATTTACCGAGGTCCATACACCTAAAATTGTGTACCAGGGCGCAGAAGGGGGAGCGAATATCTTCCGGCTGGATTATTTCGGAAAGGATGCTTACCTGGCCCAAAGTCCCCAGTTCTATAAACAGATGATGGTAGGGGTGAATGAAAGAGTATTTGAAATCGGACCGGTCTTCCGGGCGGAAAAGCATGATACGGCAAGGCACCTGAATGAGTATACCAGTGTGGATTTTGAAATGGGATATATCAGCAGCTTCCGGGATATCTGCCGGATGGAAGCCGCCATGATAAAGAGCAGCCTTGAATATCTTCAGTCCCATTATGAAAAAGAACTGGCCCTGCTTAAGGTACGTATTCCGGAAGCCGGCAGCATTCCCTCCATCCGTTTTCATGAAGCTAAGGAGTTGATCGCCTCCCGGTATAATCGCCCGCTTTGTGAAAAAAATGATTTCGAGCCGGAGGAAGAGAAGCTGCTCTGCGAAATCGTAAAAAAAGAAACAGGGAGCGACTTTGTCTTTGTCACCCATTATCCAAGCGCCAAAAGACCCTTTTACGCCATGGAAGATGAAGAAAATCCGGAGGTGACATTAAGCTTTGACCTGCTGTTCCGGGGGCTTGAAGTGACCACCGGCGGCCAGCGTATCCACGACTTCCGGCAGCAGCTTGCCAAAATGGAACGGATGGGAATGGATCCTTCCCTTTTTGAAAGCTATTTATGGATCCATAAAGCGGGAATGCCGCCGCACGGGGGCCTGGGACTTGGCCTGGAGCGTTTTACCGCCCGGCTTCTGGAACTGGAGAATGTGCGGCAGGCGGCCCTTTTTCCCAGAGATATACACAGAGTGATGCCTTAGTGCAGCATTCAGCTGGAAGGAGTCCTGGAGTGTGCCTGAAAATGCATTTTTGCAATCTGCATGCCCAACTCTGGTAAGAAAGGAAAATAGCAAAAACAGTACAGAGCAACTATAAAATGCGTTCCGGGCCGGCAGGCTGTGCGGCTCCGGAACGGTATTTTCAGATAGGAGCAGCGATGGAACGATTGGAGAGTTATCTGCATTTTATCAGAGAGGCGGAGAGGCTGAAAAATGTGCTCCGCACAGCATGGAGCAGTGAGGGAAGACAGGAGAGTACCGCAGAGCATTCCTGGCGTCTTGCCCTGTGTGCCATGACTGCGGCCTGGGAATATCCGGAGCTTGATCGCCTGAAGCTGGTGGAAATGGTCCTTCTCCATGATATGGGAGAATTGTATGAGGGGGATATTTCCGCGGCGCTCCTTCCCGATCCGGAAGAAAAATACCGGATAGAGGAGGAAGCGGTCAACCGCGTGTTTTCCCTGCTTCCGGAACCGCAGAAAAGCCATTTCCTGGGGGTGTGGAAAGAATACAATGAAGAATCCACGCCGGAAGCAAAGCTGATAAAAGCTCTTGATAAGGCGGAAACCATTATTCAGCATAACCAGGGGAAAAATCCGCCGGATTTTGATTATGAATTTAACCTGGAATATGGGAAAAAGTATTTTCAGGAGGATGAGAAGCTCCTGCGTCTGAGAGAGAAAATTGATGAGGATACCGAAAATAGAATGAAGGAATAACAGGAAACAGGCAGGAAACGGATGCTTACGTATTCCTGCCTGCTTTTTCGTGTGCGCCGGCGGCGGATATTTCCAGAGATTTTTCATATTCGCTGGGCGTCATTCCCATATACCGTTTGAAAACTTTGGCGAAATAATAAGCATTTTCAAAGCTCAGGCGGCAGGAAATTTCACTGATGAGATATTTCCGTTCCTGAATCAGCCGGCATGCATGCTCCACCTTCGCCTGATTTATGTAGCTGACGAAGCTCTGGCTGTATTGCTTTTTGAACAGGGTGGACAGATACCCCGGGGAAATGCATACCTCGTCGGCCACATCCTGAAGGCTGAGGCGGTCTTCGATATGGCTGAGTACATACTGTCTTGCCTTTTCTACAGGCTCCGATTTTAAATTGGCTTCCTGCCAGATGGTTTCTGTCAGGGAATTTTTGAGTTTCTCAATCCATCCGATGACCTGACGGCGTGTCATGAGATTTTCAATTTCCGCATAGCCGGTGGTATCGTTAAGACTGCTGTCCTGGAGCGCTTTTGCGGCGCATCGGTATAATTCATTGCACAGCCATATCGCCTGGCTTTTCTGGTGAGTGGTTTCCTGAATCCTTCGTATGGCCCGATCCAACAGCAGGGTGCAGCCGGTGAGGTTCTTCGCATTCAGCTCGTTTTCCAGCTGGGAACCGATGCCGGCGAGTCCCAGCGGCTCAAACACGGCCGGTTCTCCGGATAGATTCCGGGAAGAAGTGAGCTCATCCAGGTAAAAATACTGGATCAGGCTGAAATATTCATTCCGGCAGGCTGAAAGCTGTTCTTTTCCGTAAAAACAGCCGGTAACCAGGATGGAAGGCAGGGCCTGGGTGATATTCCGGGAAGCGGAAGAGAACTTGGAGGAAAACAGGGCCATGCGGGATTCCCATTCCTTCCCCTGATGCCAGACAAACAGAGTGAGACAGTCCGTCTGACCGGTGGAGATAAAAAGGCAGGAGGAGCTGAAAACCGTCTCACACAGACGCGTCGCCAGTTCCTTTTCCCACGCGGTAAGATCCCTGCGGGCCTCCGCATCCAGTCTTTCCGCGTTGGGAACCTCACTGTAATCAAAAGGAATGTACACCAGTCCATAGCCCTCCAGCATATGATTTTTATCAAGCACCTCTCCGGCTCGCTTCAGAGCTTCTTCGTCCGGTGAAAAAAGGATTTCCAGGCAGGCATCCCGGACGAGTTCCCTTGCTTTTTTTTCATCATAAAAATGCATCCGATCCGCCTCTGCCAGCTTACTGCGCCGTTCATATTCCTTTTTTGCCTTCTGCAGGCTTTCCTCCAGGGCCGGGGCCTCCAGCTGCACCTTCAGCAGATAATCGGCGGCACGGTAACGGATGGCGTCCCGGGCCAGGTCAAATTCCTGAAGATTGGTGAGCATCACAAAGACGATGGAAGGGAATTCTTCATTGCATATTTTAAGCAGCTCCATCCCGTTCAGGACGGGCATGTTAATATCACATAAAACGATGTCCGGCGGACAGGAACGGATTTTTTCCAGGGCATCCCTTCCGTTTCTCGCCGTATCCATGATGGCACAGTCATTTTTTTCCCAGTCAATTAAGAATTTGATTCCGGACAAGATAATGGTTTCATCGTCCACGATTAAACAATTGTACATAATTGCTCCTCTCCATATTTCCTCAGTCCCGCTCCAGCGGGATATGTATGGTAACCCGGGTGAATTCCCCGGGCATGCTGTCATACAGAAGCCCGTACTGCGGCCCGTAATTGAGCTTCAGGCGGGCGTCAACATTGGCGACGCCGATTCCGCTGAGGGAATCCTTGTTGCTGTTTTTCAGGCTTTCCTTCAGAGACTGCAGCTCCTCAGGAGTCATGCCGGCGCCGTTGTCCTCTATGGTCAGATACAGGCCTTCGCCGTCCGACCGGGCGCGGATGTCGATTTCTCCGAATTCTCCGGTCGGTTCAATGCCGTGGAAAACGGCATTTTCCACAATCGGCTGCAGGGTGAACTTGATGATTTTGCAGGAAAGGAATTCTTCCGGTATCTCATAATGAATATCAAATACCTCCACATACCGCACTTTCTGGATATGGACATAGTCCTGTACCAGGGAAAGTTCCTCCTGAAGCGTTATTTTATCCCCCACGCCTTTAGCCACGTTGCGCAGGAGGTTTTCCAGGGCCCTGGTGGTAAGCTCAATATTTTTACTCTTCTGGATGACTGCCATCCAGCGGATGGAATCCAGGGTATTATAAAGGAAATGGGGATTGATCTGGCTCTGCAGCAGGGATATTTCAATGTTCTTACGCTGCTCGAACATTTTTTCCATTTCCGTCAGAAGCTCCTGGATGTGCAGCGCCATATGATTGACGGCATGGCCGATTTCACCGATTTCATCGGAAGAGGTTACGATGTCCGGGTTATAGGAAAAATCATCGGTTTCGGAGATTTTGCGGATATGGGCGGTCAGCACATGGATGGGCTTCGTAATTCTGGTGCTCACAATACGGGTGATAATCAGCCCGGCGCTTATAGTAGTGATCAGGATAATGCCGAGCAGGTAAAGGATATACAGGTTATCCCCGGCAAACAGGGTTTTGTCACTGAGTATACACAGATAAATCCCGAACTCCGGGATACGGCAGGAAGACAGTTCATATTTCCGTCCGCCTGTCTGCAGGGTGATGCCGTCTGTCAGATCGGAAAGCTCCCCGTAAAAATCAGCGGAAGGAGTAAAAGAGGAATAAAATATGCTCCGGTCTTCGTTTGTGATGAAAATCTGCTGCAGATCCTGGTAAGGGGCCAGCGGGCTTTTCAGAAGCTCCGGTTTGATTTCCATATAAAGATAATAACCGTCGGAAACGGAAAGAGGGTACAGGCAGGCCAGGATGATGGAATCCTTATCGGTTGAAGAGGTGAGAGCGGAAGCGGATACGTTGGGAATGGCAGAGCGCCAGGAATAAACGGGCGTTCCGGTTCCGTTCTGAAAACAGGCGGCGGCATATTCCTGCAGCTGCTCGGTTTCGGAAATATTATGTCCTCTTGATGCGGAGGCAGTGATACAGATATTATCCGAATTAAAAATGGCAAGGCGGGTGGCATACAGGGTGAGTGAGCTGGAAGAAAGATAGCTGTCCAGCGCTTCCTGGGCCTTCAGGCACATCCGCTTGGCAGAAACGTTATTCAGAGTATGGTAGCCCAGCGCCTGCGTGATATTCTGGTTGCTTGCGCACAGGGCTCCCAGGGTATTCAGTTCGCCGATATATCCGTTGAGCTGATTTCGGATTGTGATCAGATACTGCTCATTCGTCTGCCTTGCCCGCTCCGAAAGCCGGCTTCCCAGCAGAGCGGAGATGACCAGGCTGCTCACCAGAGTAAAGGAAACGATACAAATACACATGGCGAATAGAATTTTTATGGTTATGCTGTCTTTTAGCTTATTCTTCATGAAAAGACTCCCGTTGCTGTTTCCTGTTATTGTGTGTAAATGTGTATCCCGCTCTCCGCCTGCTGCGGCTGCGTTCCCTTGCCGATCGGGGCCTCCCTTCTCTCTGCCGCAGGCTCCGGCCATGCAGAGGTCCTTAAAGGGGAAACGACTTTTAGTCGTTTTTGCTCTCGCTCGGATAAATACGCAGCGGTACTAAGGTTGTAAAGGACACAACCTAACACTACAGCGAACATTTTAGCTTCTTGTTACGGTGAGATTGATAGGCACAATGATTTCTTCTGATGTAGTAGCATACCTTCTCTAGCATATGGGAACAGGTAAATGTGATTGTTTCCTGCAATAACAGTACTGACATTGGCATTGTTAAAAAGACCCCTTTTTTTTTACCAGAGCTTTGATCTGGGTTGTAAACAGGTGGGCTATCATCACAAACTGCATATGACGCTTCCAGCCTGTATAACTCCGGCACTCATAATGGCCCATCCCCAAATAACTTTTGCATTCTTCAAAGCTCTGTTCTATCGGCCATCTTAGGGTTGCTGCACGGTCTAATTCCTCTGGTTCTATTTCCCCGGGGGCATTTGATACGAAGTACTTGATTCTCCCATCTTCATACTTACGCAGGTACAGCCAGATTTCCGGGCCTGGTTCCACATAATTCCGGTTCCTGTCTGCACGGCAGCTTACGCAGCGGATCTGCTTTTTCTGTGCCTGGATCGGCCCTTTCGACCCTTCTGCCAGGGTTACCCACTCCCATGGGATTTCCGGATCCTGCGCGATGCTTTCCACCCGTACAGGGGATGGGGATAAAGGGGGATGCTTTCTGCGGCGTCCCCCGCTCCCCGGGGGGATACACTCCTGGGGCTGTTCCAAAAAGACCAGCTCCTTGCAGTTCGTTGCCGCAAAATACCATACCTGTTCCGGGAGGTGCAGGCCGTCCAGGAAGGCGTGGTCGTTCCCGTAAGCTGCGTCACAGCCTATCCACTGTGCATGGAAAAGCCCGCTATCCAGGGCCCGGTTTAACATATCCAGTGCAATCTGGTTCTTTGTGGCAAAGGTTTTTTCCGGTGGGAGGCGGCATTCTTTACGCAGGCCGTCATAGGATGGCCCAAACCACTCCTGTGGGATGTAGAGTTCGCGGTCAACCAGGCCATAGCCGTTATCCCCGGCATAAGCAAGGAAGACGCCGACCTGGCAGTTTTCCGTTTTACCAAGACAGCCACAGTACTGACGCTTTACCCCGACAGAGTGCGTTCCCTTTTTGGGGAAACCGCACTCATCCACAGACAGCATGCCATTCGGTGTATCCAGCATGGAGGACAGGCGTTGCTGGTACGTGTCCATAAGCTGCTGATCGGGTAAAGGGGAACGGGAATAGAACTGCTGCAGGGAACGGACCGAATCCTCACCAAGGAACTGTAAGGCAATGGGTTCCAGAGATTTACGGTCCAATGGGCTGAAGAATCCTTTGATAAGAGTAGAAAAATACTTTTTTTGGCTTTTCGCATGGAACTGGTCTGAAAATATCTGAAGATAATCCTGTAATGCGGAATCAAAAAGCTGAAAATTGGTTTTATCGGAACACCATTGTTCCAAAGTTTCCGGATCATATGCCGTATAAGTCATCATAAAACCACCCCCCTTAATTATATCAAAAAAGTGTGTAAAATCAAAAAGAATGTTCGCTGTAGTGCTAAGGACCGGCGTGTTTATACGACCCTTACAGGAATCCTTGCAGAGCCGCCGCCCGCAGGAGGGAACGGGGGAGGGCAGCCGGACGGAAACGATGGCAGACGCACAGGGCTCCGGGAACAGGTAGGCTGTGTAGGGCGGGAGAGCAGGGCGTGGGAAGCGGATCGGGAAGAGCGGGGGAGAAGTGAGAGGGCGGCTTGCTGATGTGAGGGTATGATATATGGGGTGTACATTTACATAGCTTTGGGCATTTGTTATAATTAGGTTAATGGAAAGCGGAGCCCGGATTGATGAATGGAGAATGGGTATGGATACATATACGGTGCTTCTGGTGGATGATGAGGAAGAGGTGCTTCAGGCCATCAGGAGGAAAATTAATTGGGAAGGGCTGGGCTTCTCTGTGATCGGATTTGCCAATAATGGCGTTAAGGCGCTGGAGATGGTGGAGGAATTTCAGCCGGATGTGGTTTTGACGGATATTAAGATGCCTTATATGGACGGTATGGAGCTGGCGAAGAATATAAAGGCGGAATTTACCACGACCAAGATTTTGTTCCTTACGGGTTTTGATGAGTTTGAATATGCGAAGGAGGCCGTCCATCTGGAGGTGGAGGAATATATTCTGAAGCCGGTTAATTCTACGGAGCTCATTAATGTTTTCACGCAGCTGAAAATAAAGCTGGATCAGGAAATCAGTGAAAAACGGAATGTGGCGGTGCTGCAGAAATATTATATGGAGTCTCTGCCGTTTCTGCAGGCTAATTTTTATTCTATCCTGATCGAAGGAAGGCTGCGAGAGGAGGAGATTTCCAGGTATCTTTCCGATTATCAGGTTTCTTTTGAAGGGCCGTTTTACTGCTGTCTTGTGGTTCACACTTCATCCAGCCGGGTGCCGGAGAATATGAATCCTCTGCTTCTGGCGGCGTCTGTCCAGAGGCAGGCAAGGGAGCATCTGGGAGAGAAGTGGCAGGCGAAATGCTTTTCCTATCTTGAGAATACGGTTTTGATCGCACAGCTGAAGAGTGAAAATGAGGTTCCGGAGCTGACGGATGAATGTGACAGGTTCTGCAGGTATGCCCAGCGTATCATCGGCGCTGTTGTCACCGTGGGAATCGGACAGGTCTGCGGGCGGCTTACCGGTCTGGCGCAGTCCTACAGCAGCGCGAGGGAGGCTGTTTCTTACCGTGTTATCTACGGCGTTTCCAGGGCCATTAACATGAAGGAGATTGCGCCGAAGGAAATGAGCAAATCCGACGGGACTCTCGATGCGGAGCTGCTTAACCTCTTCGGCATGATCCGGCTGAATTCCGACGAGGATATTATCAAAGCGGCCAGACGGTATCTGAACCATATATCCTATCCGGCCAAATCCCTGCAGCAGTATCATATTGATCTTATGGATCTGATAAGCGCGCTGTACCGGTTCGCTGTCAATAATGATATTGAGGTTCCGGAATTTACGGGGAATATCAGAAATCTGTATATACGGATTCTGGATCTGGAGCCGGAGGCACTGGAAAAATGGCTCATTGATATCTGCCTTTTGCTCCGGGAAACCTTGATCAGCGCAAGAAGCAAATCAACGCAGTCCTTTGTATTCCGGGCAAAAGAATATGTGGCAAGCCATTATTCGGACGAAGAAATTTCTCTGGATAATATCTGTGAGATGCTGGGTGTTTCCAATTCTTACTTTTCAACCGTTTTTAAAAAGGAGACAGGGAACTCTTTTATCGGCTATCTGACGGAATACCGTATGGAACGGGCATCACGGATGCTGATTGAAACAAATGAAAAAAGCTATATAATAGCGAAGAACGTTGGTTATACCGATCCCAATTATTTCAGCTATGTATTTAAGAGGCGGTTCGGTGTATCCCCTTCCAAATACAGAATGGAGCACGGCTCATGTGAAAAATAAATATTTCCGTAAATTTAAAATTTTCAGGCCCAGAGGGATACAGTCTACGATCATGCTGGTGTTTTCCGTCATATCCATTTCGATCATGCTGATCCTGGGCATTGTGATGTACAGCAGGTTTTCCGCCCTGTCCCGGGAAAATACAATACACAGTACGGAAAAGCTGATGGAGCAGGCCGGGGAAAATCTGGAGGATTATTTGGTAAGCATGCGGCAGATTTCGGATGCGGTTTATTATAATGTCATAAAAGAGAATGATTTCTCTTATCAGAGTGATGCCATTCAGAAAGGAATGGATCTTCTGTATGAAGCCAATAAAAGCAATCTGCGCAGCATTGCCATATATAACGGGAGCGGGAGCCTGATTGCGGCGGAGCCGGTTGCGCGCCAGAAGGAGGATCCGGATGTTACCAGGCAGGACTGGTATATACAGGCTATGGGCAAAATGGAGAATATGCATTTTTCCACTCCTCATATCCAGAATCTGTTTGATGACGGTACCTTACGTTATTACTGGGTAATTTCACTGAGCCGGTTTGCGGAATTTTCCGATCACGGGGAGCCGCAGACAGGGGTTCTGCTTGTGGATATGGATTATTTCAGCATTTCCCGTATGATGAAACAGATCAATGCATTAAATAACGGGCAGTATTACTATCTGTGTGACAGCAACGGGCAGATTATCTATCATCCGCGCCAGATTCAGATAAGCGACGGGATCGCAAGTGAAAACAGTGCGGTCGCCGCAAAGTACAGAGACGGTGTCTGTGACGAAACCTTTGAAGGGGAGCACAGGACGGTGATTGTAAATACCATAAGCTATACCGGCTGGAAGCTTGTGGGGGTGATTCCTGATTCCACATTCACTCATGGAATGATTAATGTCCGGTATTTTATTGTTATGCTCATGCTGCTGATGGTAATTACGCTGGTCATTATTTACCGTGTGGTTTCGGTAAGGATATCCAGCCCTATCTGCAGGCTGAATGATTCGGTTATGGGATATGAGGCGGGGGGAAAGCCGGAGATTTATATCGGCGGTTCCTCGGAAATCAGGTATCTGGGACATTCGATTCAAAGCTCTTATGAAAAGATTGAAGTTCTTATGAAGGAGATTGTCCAGGAGCAGAATGAAAGAAGAAGAAGTGAACTGGATGCGCTGCAGAGCCAGATCAATCCCCACTTTTTATACAATACGCTGGATTCCATTACGTGGATGGTGGAAGGCGGACGCAATGACGAGGCCGTATTCATGATTTCCCAGCTGGCAAAGCTTTTCCGGATCAGCCTGTCCCAGGGACGAACGGTGATCAGTGTGAAGGATGAACTGCAGCATGCGGAAAGCTATATGAACATACAGAAGGTACGGTATAAAAATTCATTTTCCGTAGTATTTGACGTGGATCCTGCTATCTGTTCCTATTGTACGGTAAAGCTGGTTTTGCAGCCAATTCTTGAAAACGCTATCAATTATGGGGTCAGCGGTATGGATGACTGCGGGGAAATAAAGGTGACAGGGAGACTCAGGGAAGGCAGTATTGTTCTGTCAGTAGAAGATAACGGTATCGGGATGTCGGAGGAAGAGGTGCGCTTCCTGCTTACGGACAGCAGCAGAGTACGTAAGCATGGTTCCGGGGTTGGCCTTGTGAATGTAAACAACCGGGTTCAGATTCTTTTCGGAAAGGAATTTGGGCTCCGGGTGGAAAGTGAGCCGGACGAGGGGACCACTGTCTCCGTCTTTCTTCCGGCAGTGCCGTATACGGAGGAAAACAGGAAGATTCTGGAGATGGGACATATATTCAACCGGGAAGAAATGAATAACAAAGATACGTAGAGTAATTGCGGCTGTGAGGGGACAGGGCAGTTACGAGTAAGTTTAAAATACGTTCTGGGGCAGGTGGAGATGAAGAACAACAAAAAAATGTTTTTTCTTACGGAAACCCTTTTGGCAGTCATGGTGATTGCCGTGGCTTTTATTATGGTGCGGGAGAGGAACGGAAAGGAACAGGATAAGATTTCCGTGATAATCCAGGATTCGGAGGACACCCAATGGGCGGCCTTTCAATACGGGCTGAAAATGGCGGCGGAGGATATGGATGTCAGGATGTTTATTGTCAGTACCGGCAGCACGTTAACTGCGGAAGAGGAAAAGAGCCTGATAGAAAGGGAAATTGATAACGGGGCGGATGCGATCATCGTGCAGCCTGTTCCTGGCTCGGAAGAAATGCTGTGGAAAATGGGAAACCGGGTTCCCGTGATGCTGATAGGGAATGCGGCGTCTGAAGAAGGGGAGGAATCCCTGCTTCCGGTGGTGGGACCGGATAATTATACCCTGGGAGCTGCTTTGGCGGAGGAGCTCCTGAAGGATTATAACGGAAATCTGAGCGGAAAGACTCTGGGCATATTTTCCAAAACAGGGGATTCGCGCGCGGCCATCGAACGGAGAAGAGGATTTACGGATGCCATGGAACATACAGATGCCAGCATCAGCTGGTCTGCGGCGGCGCCCTTTTCGGAAGAAGGGGAAGCTCTTTTGGACAGCCAGCCTGCTGTGGATTTAGTGATTGCCCTGGATGACAACAGCCTTACCATGGCGGGTGAATATGCCGCTGCGAATAATCTGCATGGTGCGCTGGTGTATGGGATCGGGAATTCCACGGAAGCGGTTTATTACCTTGATACGGGCATCGTGGGCTGCCTGGTGGTGCCCGATGAGTTTAATGTAGGCTACCAGAGCCTGAAAGAGGCGGCGGAGAGCCTCACACATTATCTGCATAAAATGCAGGATCGGACGGTTTCCTATAACGTTATCCGAAGAGATAACCTGTTTTCCAGGGAAAATCAGGAAATTATTTTTACAATGAGCCAGTAGAATGGCAGGGTAAAACGAGGGGGTATCATGAAGGCAAAAAAATATACGGCAGGAATGCTCGTCCTGTCAGGAGCGCTTCTTCTTGCCGCCTGCGGTAAGCAGCCGGCCGCGCCTGATAAGGTATATGTGGGAGTGGCAAGTTACGATGGCGGCGACGTGTTTATCGGAGAATTGATTGACTGTCTCAAAGAACAGCTGAATGGATTTTCGGGGGACGGAATGGAGACAACGGTGACAGTCCGGGATGCGGCAGGCTCCCAGCGCACCCAGAACGATCAGGTGAAGGCGCTGATAGATGAGGGGAGCAATGTATTGTGCATCAATCTGGTGGATCGGGCCGACCCTTCGGAGATCATTGATCTGGCAAGGGAAAATGATGTGCCTGTCATATTTTTTAACAGGGAACCTGTTGCAGAGGATATGATGCAGTGGGAAAAGCTTTATTATGTGGGTGCGGATGCGAAACAGTCGGGGGTGATGCAGGGTGAGCTGGCGGCGGAGCTGATACATTCGGACAGCCGGGTGGACCGCAACAGGGACGGGAAGATTCAGTATGTGGTGCTGGAAGGAGAGCCGGGGCATCAGGATTCCATTATCCGGACGGAAAATGCGGTGGATACGCTGAAAAATAATGGAATTGAGCTTGAAAAACTGAGCTACGGAATAGCCAACTGGAACCGTGCACAGGCCCAGAACCGGATGATGCAGATGATCGGCCAGCATTCCAATGAGATTGAGCTTGTCCTGGCGAACAATGACGATATGGCTCTGGGAGCCATTGACGCTTATGCGAAGCTGAATATTACGGAATCCGCCCTGCCTGTGTTTTTTGGGATAGACGGCACGGATGCGGGGCTGAAAGCCGTCCTGGAATCTAAATTGTCCGGAACCGTGTATAATGATAAGGAAGGGCAGGCTGCGGCAATGGCAAAGCTGGCGGTTTCGCTTGTTTCAGGGGAAGGCCTGGAGGAAATCGAGTTTGAGAACGGAAAATATATTTATCTTCCCTATTATAAAGTCACAATGGATAATGCGGAGGCTTTTCTGAATAATTCCGGCAATTGAGACGTTTGCTCCCGGCAGAATGCCTGCAGTCCGGTGAATCTACAGTGTAATTACTTATTTGACATGAAATTTTAAACATGAAATTCGGAAAATGTGTTGACATGACCGGGTGGATATGATAGAGTATTCAAGTACGCGAGTACATTACATGCAAGCAGAGTATCCACTCTCACCCTATAGCAATCGGGCTCATAGGTGTTCATAGGTTCAGTAAACCGGCAGGAAACTGCATGGATTTAGGGAATTTAGGTGGATAGTCTGACTATCCACTTTTTTTGGATGTCAGGATGTTCCGCATAGCGCGGCATCCGCAGATTAGGCGGCAGGGAAGTCCGGCCGCAGGCAGTTTATTTATCTTTTAATTGAGGACGCACGGAAAGTGCGGATCCGTTTGTTTCTTAGGAGGGCAAAACAATTAGCGAATTATTAATTAACGAACAGATCAGAGACAGGGAGATACGTTTGATAGGAGAGGATGGCTCTCAGCTTGGCGTCATGTCTTCTAAGGATGCTATGAAGATAGCGGAAGAAGCAGGCCTTGATTTGGTTAAGATCGCGCCTACGGCAAAGCCGCCCGTATGTAGAATAGTGGATTACGGGAAATACAGATATGAGCTTGCACGTAAGGAAAAGGAAGCAAAGAAAAAACAGAGGACAATCGAGATTAAGGAAATCCGTATGTCTCCCAATATTGATACGAATGATATGAACACCAAGGTTACTGCGGCGAAGAAGTTCATCACCAAAGGAAACAAGGTAAAGGTTACCCTGCGTTTCCGCGGACGTGAGATGGCTCATATGTCCAAGAGTAAACATATTCTGGATGATTTTGCCCAGATGCTGGCAGATGTGGCAGTAGTGGAAAAGGCTCCCAAGGTGGAAGGACGTACTATGACCATGTTTTTAACTGAAAAGCGTTAATACGTACAGTTAAAATAGATTTTCAGGATAATGAGTATAGGAGGATTTTGTTATGCCCAAAATGAAGACAAGCAGATCAGCTGCAAAACGTTTTAAAGTTACCGGAACCGGTAAGTTAAAAAGATCCAAAGCTTACAAGAGCCATATCTTAACGAAGAAATCCACAAAGAGAAAAAGAAATCTCAGAAAGCCGGCTATTACGGATGCAACCAATGTTAAGAATATGAAGAAGATATTACCGTATTTATAAGTCGTAAGGAGGAAAATTAAGAGATGGCAAGAATTAAAGGCGGCATGAATGCCAGAAGAAAACATAACAAGGTATTAAAACTTGCGAAAGGTTACAGAGGAGCTAGATCCAAACAGTACAGAGTAGCAAAGCAGTCTGTTATGAGAGCTCTTACCTCTTCTTACGCAGGACGTAAAGAGAGAAAGCGTCAGTTCAGACAGCTGTGGATCGCACGTATCAATGCAGCGGCAAGAATGAATGGTTTATCTTACAGCAAATTTATGTATGGCCTGAAGCTGGCTGGTATCGATATGAACAGAAAGATGCTGGCAGAAATGGCTGTTAATGATGCAGAAGGATTCACAACTCTTGCAGAAGTGGCTAAATCCAAAATTGCATAAGACAGAAAACGTATTTTTGCAGATTTGTTATTAAGGCTCCGGGTAAACCGGAGTCTTTTTGCTTGTAGGATAGGCTGCTGTGTGCTATAATAACAAAAGCGGACAGGCATTCACGAAATGCCGCAGGCCAGTACTAATTGAATGGATATGGAGGATGTCGATAGATGGAAATATTGCTTTTGATGGGCGGTATGTTATTGATTATTATTGTTGCAGTAGTTGTTGCGGCGGTTTCTTCCGTTGTTTCGGCCGTTGCGGCAAGTGAAGCGGATGACGAAGACTGATTTTGAAACTGTGACAGGGCGGCCAATACTGGCCGCCCTGTTTTTCTTGGACGATGACGGTCAGAAGAGCCTGGCCGCCGCTGCTTGTTCAGGAGTCCTTTCCGATTGTAAAGGAATTTTTGTAAATAGTAATAAAGGTTAAAAGAAATTTTCCGCAGACAATTGCAATAATGGCTCCTATGAGAATCCCCGCTGTCATAGTAACACCTCTTTCTTTATTACGTCTTTTTTCTTATACCTGAATTATAGCACTTATTATAAAAAAAGGATGGTTTTTGAGGTTAAGATAGTGCTAAAAAGCTTTTGATGCTTTTGGTTTCCTTCGTGCAGGAATTTTCTTCAGGGATAAAGGCACCGGTGGGAAAAAGCGGAAAAAAGAGTCGGCGGGGTGGAAAAAGGGTTGATGGGCGGAAAATCATCTGTTATAATGAATGCATGTTTCAGAAGGAGGTGTGTGGATGTCGTCTGTTCGATAAAATGGGAGACAATAAAATCAGAGACTCTCAGGTCATGAGGGCTTTTTGTTGTACTTATTTTGCGGATGGATGAATTCAGGACGCTGTTTGGGAAAACGGCGGGCTTCTTTTTGATTATCGCTTATAGTAGGCAGAAACTCCGAATGGCAGGGGTTTCTGCTTCTTTTTTGTCCGGTAAAATTAAGAAAACGTAATATTTCAGGTCAAAAACAGAAAAAGGAGAAAATTTTCATGAAGAAATCAAGTCTTTCCGGTGTGTTTTGTTATGCGTAGCAAAGGCTGTCGTGTAACATTTTCAGAAGAATAAAAATGATACTTGTATAGCCTTTGCTCATTCCTGACAAAACAAAAAGGAGAGAGCATGATGAGCTATAAAAAAGCGGCAGATGTACTGCCGGAAGAATTAATAGATTTGATACAGAACTATGTGGACGGAGAATATCTTTATATTCCGCGGAAGGAAATGAACCGGAAGGCCTGGGGGGAAAACACCGACAGAAAAAAGGAGACTCAGGTGAGAAACAGGGAAATATACCGCAGATACAGGGAAGGAGTGCCGGTTTCCCATTTGTCTGAGGATTATTATCTTTCTCCGAAGAGTATTCAGAAAATTATCGCCCGGTGTCGGGAGGGTTCCGCATGATTGAAGATAAGGGGACAGCTCTGTTGGCTGTCCCCTGTCTGATGGACTATGGTTTTTTCAAGGCGGCTATAAATTTGCCGGATACTCCCTCTGAGAGCCGCCTTTTCTTTTCAGAAATATCAAATCGGTTGCGGAGGAGTTAAGCCGGTACCTATAATAGACTCATAATAGTGACGGTTTGACGGCAGAGAGGATGTATTTTCATGAAAAGGAAAAAGAATGAAACGGAATGGGGGAACCTTGAGGGACAAAAAGAGCGGCAGCAGGGGCTTGTCGCATGGATCGGAAATAAACAGGCTCTGGTGCTGCTGGAAGGAAAGGAAATTGTGTGCATGCTCCCCGGCGGTGATAACGGCCTGGAAACGGCAGTGGGTGACCGGGTGATTATAGAACAGATATCGGCACAGCAGTATCGTCTGATTGAAATCCTGCCCCGCAGTACGGAATTATACCGCGGAAACCGAAGGCAGGGGAACAGAAGAGAAGGAAAACAGCAGCAGGGAGGCAGAGATGAAATCAGGATTGCGGTCAATGCAGATTGCCTTGTTGCCGTAGTGAGTGCGGATTATCTTCTTCATCAGGCCGGATATCTGGAAATGGCGGCTGCGGCGGCGAGACGGGCCGGTATGGAGGCAGGCTTTTTTATCAGCAAATGGGATCTGGTGAAGGAGAGCGCGCAGGGGCTTTTATATGAGAAACTGGATATTTACAGAAAGACGGGGGATTTTGTATATGTGGGATCCGCACGGGAACCACAGGAGGAGCTGATTCATGCTGTAAAGGGAAAAAGCGTGGTGGTAGCCGGTGACAGAGGCTGCGGAAAGACAACGCTGATCCGGGGGATACTGCAGGCGTCAGATGGCATAGAAGGGATGGAAGGCCCTGCGGGCGGAACGACTGCCGCGCATCTGTATGCGGGGACAGACGGGACATTGCTGACGGATACGCCGGGCTTCCGGGACTGGGCGCTGTCTCATATGACAGAAGAAGAGCTCGGGGCTGTTTTTCCGGAAATCATAGAATTGGCGGAACAATGCAGGTTTGCGGATTGTTCCCATACACATGAGGATGGCTGCAGGGTATTGGAAGCGCTGCGGGAAAAACGTATAAGGCGGGAACGGTTTGATGTTTATCAGATGATGAAGGAAGAGACGGATGGGATGCCGGCTAAAATGAGGCGGACACGGATTGATTACAGACATAATCCATGTATGGAAAGCTTTGTCTGCCAGGTGTGCGGCAATCCGGCAGTGCCGGACGGAGCGGGGAGTATGCACAGAAACCATTGTCCCAAATGTCTTTGCAGTGTTCATGTGGATAATGAGCCGGGAGACAGGGCGTCCCTGTGTAAGGGGATAATGGATCCGGTGAGCGTATGGGTACGTAAAAACGGGGAATGGGCTATTATACACAGGTGCCGGTTATGCGGCACCCTGAGCTCCAACAGAATAGCGGCTGATGATAATCCGGCTATGCTCATGTCTATTGCGGTGAAGCCGCTGGCGATGCCGCCTTTTCCTCTGGACAGGCTGGAAAAAGGATTGGAAGGGAAATAAACGGATTAATGTCAAGGCCGTGCCGTACACGTGATGTACGGCATCGGAGCCGCTGAAGCGGCATCTTCAGGGCATTCGCAGGGGAAACAGTATAATTAACTTGGCAAACTGACAGAAAAAGTGAATATCTGCTATTGACAAGGGGAATACTGGAAACTATAATCATATTTAGTGGCAGAAAACCACCAATAATATATTCCTCGATAGCTCAATGGTAGAGCACTCGGCTGTTAACCGAGTTGTTGTAGGTTC
>ERZ773260.738-NODE-738-length-46150-cov-7.833474_pt1 | contig 46150 bp, 32 predicted proteins | sample MGYA00511387_ERZ773260 | MGnify/ENA primary metagenome ERZ773260 (study PRJEB29015, sample SAMEA2737745) | human gut metagenome | biome: human gut; feature: human-associated habitat; material: faeces | place: China | collected 2012 ...
CATGGCCGAGCTGGAGGATAACAACGCGCTCAAGCGCGGCGGCGATGCGGGCGCACGGTTTGTTAAACAGCGTGCCGCGTTCCTGCTTTCAAAGCGAACAATGCTGACGGAGGCGGAGCTTCTTGATTTTGACGATGAGCTTATTCGGCGCGGCATAAGCTGCGGCGGCGCGGCGGACATGCTTGCCGCTGCAATTTTCCTTTCCCTTGCGGATGAGGAACAGCGAGGTTTCGCTGAACTTATAAAAACAACATTATAAACAACGAAAGCGTATAATTGCATGGATGCAAGACCAATCGGCATTTTTGATTCGGGCATGGGCGGCGTGAGTCTGCTGCGTGACGCAAGGATGCTTTTACCGACGGAAAATTTTATATACTACGGGGACAACCTTAACGCTCCCTACGGCGACAGAACAGAGGAAGAGATTCTTGCCCTGACCGAGAATTCCGCTGATTTTCTGCTGCAATTGGGCGTTAAAGCGCTTGTTATCGCCTGCAACACGGCAACGAGTGCCTCCATAAACGTTCTCAGAAAAAAACTTGACGTTCCCGTCATAAGCGTTGAACCCGCAATAAAGCCCGCCTGCGAAATTCCCGGGGACGGCAAAATCTTCATGCTTGCCACCGCCGCAACAACGCGGCTTGCAAGGTATCGGGCGCTTCAGGAGCGAATGCCCGACCCGCAGCGCGTGCTGAACTTCGGCATAAGCGGCATTGTTGCGCGAATTGAAAGCGGAATCGTCGCCGACGATGCATTTGACGACATTTTTGACGCATATCTTGCACCGTATCACGGCATGAAAGCGGACGGCATTGTTCTCGGCTGTACTCACTACATTTTTATTGCCCGCGCCGTTGAAAGATATTTCAAAAAACACTTCTGCGGGGAATGCCGCCTGTTTGACGGCAATTCGGCAACCGTTCGGCAGCTCGGAAGGGTGCTTGAACAAAGCAATCTCGGCAATTTCACGGGCTGCGGCAAAGTCGCATTCCACACAAGCGGGAATTCGGAAAAGCTGAAACCCGTGTTCGATATGCTGCTTGATATGCCGATTTACAAACAGGGAGAAGAATAAAACACTTTCTTCCGTTAAACAAAACCGTTCAAACACAACATTAATGCCCTCGGCACGGGTTCTGCCGAGGGCATTTTCGGATTCCGCACGACCGGCGGCGCAGTCTTCAAATTCTTTCCTTAAACCGATTTTTCTTTAAATCAGTTTTTTCATGCAGTGAATTGCCGAACCCGCATTTGCTTACAGTTCCGCCGTCACAATGAACCCGCCGTCATTAGAACCGGAAATAAAATAACTCCTGCACTGTGCGGGCACGGGAATATTCACGCTTTCCGTGCCTGCGTTTTCGTCCGTCGGAACAAAGTATATGACGTATCCGGAATCGGGAAGAGCGGAAAACTCCGCCGAACCGAGATCCTCGGGCTTTGCGGCGGAAAGACTCGGAACATGCAGCAATTTCGTCTCCGGGGTGAAGCCGCGGAGATATTCGATGTACTCCTCGAATGTTATGCCGAGAGCGCGGACCGCTGCTGCGTTTTCCTTGCCGATATAGCGAAAATGCCACGGTTCATATGCAACATGCGTTATGTTCTCCTTTTCCGGCGGATAGCGAAGAATGAAACCGTAATCCGCACAATGCGCCTTCAGCCACTCAAACTGCGGGTGATTCGGAAGCGTCACGCGTTCGCCGTCCTTTGACATTGACGAAAGGTCGGCCGCAAGCCCCGTGTGGTGTTCGCTCGTTCCGGGGGCGGCAACATAGGCATCCGCCGCTGCCTGACCGTAGGCCGCAACATAATCATCGTAAACCCCCTGTTGATATTCAAGAGTTCGATACGCGCTTGTGAGCAGCAGCCTGTCGCCGCCCGTCTGCTCCGAAAAAGCTTCCGCAAGCGCGGAGAGCGCGGAAAGTGCAGGTTGAGCAAGACTTAAATCATTGCGTGCGGTCAAAAGCGAACCTGCGGCGGTTACCGGAACAACATCGGTTGAATCCGCTGCGGGGAAACCATGCTCAAAATTTACGAGTGCAAGCTGTCCCTCCGCCGCATCGGAAACGCTTACGGAAACGAAAGTATACGGTGCGGGAGTTGCCGTCGGGAGCGGAGCTGCCGTTGGGAGCGGAGTTGCCGTCGGGAGTGAAGCTGACGTCGGCACGAATGTGTTCTGCGGCGGGGGAGTGCGCTGCGCCGAACATGCGGGAAACCCCGCCTTGCAGCACAACGCGGCCGAAACGGCGATTATAACGGCGCAAATTACAAGAATCGCTGCAATTGCCGTTTTTCTTTCGGAGGGCGCGTGACCCCTGCGGCGGCGAACTCTGATTGAAGGTGCCGAAGACAAATGTTTTTTCATGTTGTTATTTCCTGTTCAATATTTTTCGTGCAAAGTATAATATTTAAACGAACACCGAATAAACCCGTGCGGGCGTCACTGCGCGCCTTTGAAGTAGTTTTCCGCTTCCTCTGCGGAAACAAGCGTTATTTTTGCATCCTGCACGCGGAAGATTTTGTCGCAAAGGGCAAGTATGCTCGGGCGGTGAGTTGCAACAATGCAGGTCTTTTTTGCTCCGCAGCTGCGGTTGAAGCTGCTTCCTTTTGCAATTATATTGCGGATTATCAGCTGCTCCGTCTCAATATCCAGTCCGCTGGTTGCCTCATCAAGCAGCAGTATCGGTGCATCGCGCAGAATTGCTCTTGCAATGGCAAGCCGCTGCGCCTGTCCCTCGCTTATGCCGTGTCCCTTTTCCCCGATGCAGGCATCTATGCCCCCCATTCTTGTTACAAAGCGGAGCGCACATGCGGCATCCAGTGCAGCCGTCAATTCCTCGTCGGATGCTTCCGGGCGGACAATGCGAAGATTTTCCGCAATCGTTCCCGAAAAAACCGTGTTGCCCTGCGGAACATAGGAAAACAGCCTGCGATGTTCGGCCGAAACGGTGTGAGCCCTGCCGCTGTCATCCACAAGCTCCGCAAGCCCGCCTTCAGGTCGAATAAGCCCGAGAATCAGCCGAAGCAGCGTTGTTTTTCCCTGTCCGCTTGCGCCGATAACGGCTATTATCTCGCCCGGTTCCGCCGAAAAAGAGCTGCGTGTCAGCACGGGTTTGACAGCCGCATCATCGGAGTAACGAAAATCTATGTTCGTCAGGCGAAGGCTGAGCGGGCGGGAGGCAAGTTCCGCAGCCTGTTCGGGAGTTTCGGCCTGCGGCTCCGGCGGAAGATCCGAAAGCTCGCGGACGCGGTGCGCGGAAACGGCACTGTTCAAAAGCTGCGGAACAAGCTTTATGAATGAAGAAAAACCCGCCGTGATACGCGCTCTCTGCTGAAGGAAGAATGTCATCGTTCCATATGATATTGCGCCGTGCCAAATAAGGCTCAGACAGTATCCGAAGGTTGCAAACGAAACGATATATGACGAAACGGTGAGCAGGATGTTTGCTCGGATAAGGAAAAGGTTGTTGTCAAGGCTTGCCGTTTTGCACTCCTCCTGCTTGCATCGGAATCGCTCGCCGTAGGCTTCGGCCGCGCCGAGACTCTTGACCGTGTCGTAATTGCAGAAAGTCTCCGTTTCAAAGCTCATGAGCGCGCTTTCCTTTTCAAGCACAAGGCGGTGAAAAAGACGGGATTTTTTCATTAACCCGCGGCTGACGACAACAAGAAACGGTGCGCTGAGCAAAGCAATAAATGCCATGGGCACGTTGTAAAACAGAATCGTGACGAACGAAGATGCGAAAGAAAAGCCCGTTACAATGACGGAGGGAATCCAGCTTATTGCAATTGAAGCCGCCGTTTGCGTGTCCCCGTTTAAGCGGTTCAGAATGTCGCCGCTCTGAAATTTTTTAACGCCCTGCCAGTCCGCCCGCATAAGTTTGTCGAAAAGTTCCGCCCGCATATCGTTGTTCACCCGAAGAGCAATTTTTGCGGAAACACGCGACTGAAGGCTTGAAAACACAAGCCCCGCAACCGCACTTGCCGCAACAGCAGCGATAAGCAGCCAGAGTGAGCCGATTTTTTTGTTTATAACAATATCTATTGCGTACTTGCTGATGATTGCGGAAACAAGGCTCAGTGATGCACTGAGCACGCCGAACAGTATCTGAATAACAACAAACCATTTGTATTTTTTTGTGTAACCGAAAATCCAGCGCATATCCGAAAAGAACTCCTCTGCCGAGCCGTCCCGGAAACTGCCGAAAATGCGTTTTACAATGCCTGCCGGACCGCGTCCGCCGCTTTTTTGTTCGGTCTTTTGCAATGTGTTCACCCTGTTGAATCGAGAATCAGTGTCCGCAGCGGCATGTGCTGCTCGGGCGCATACCTCTGCATTATGGATTATAACAAAAAACGAGCGAAATAACAATACGCCGAAAAACATTCAAACTTTTTGCAAAATGCGGAAAAGCAGCGATAAACCGCGCAATGCCGCATAATGTTTATTATCTGCCGTTGTGAATGCGATGCTCCGGACGATTGTTTTTCCGGTTGAAAAACTTTAACCAATCGTATTTTTGAGTGGAAACATATGTTCGGAGTTTTTGAACCGACATCGGGAATCCGCAAAACATGCAGGAATTTTCGAAATACTTCTGATTTATGAGAACAAGATTTTAGGGAACAGGATTTGAGGGAACGGGATGAAACTTGTTGTTAATGCTTATGCCTGCAGCGGGGCAAGGAGTGCGGATCGAACCGAAAAAACGGCGGGGAAGCTCCGTTCCGCCGCAGCAATTGTGCTTGTTGCCGGCAGCGGCTTTTTTCGCTCCGGCGTTTGCGGAGAAGTTTTTGATATTCCGACCGTTGATGCGGGCGGAGGGGCGGTGCCGTCTTTCATCGCCGCCGTGCTTCCCGCCGAAACCGATTCGGAAATTGCGGTATTAAAAATCGACGGAGACGGCAGGCTCGCCGACGACGCGGCTCAGTGCATACACTGGGATGCGGGCTGTTTTGAGCTGTGCGTATTGCTGAACGAAAAAAATCGCTCGGAACCCGAACCCGCACGGCTCGGGAGCGTTGATTTTCCGACAGGAAACGGCAGGCAGCGGAGGATTGCGCTGTTTCGTGACGGTGGCCTCAGAATCTCCGTTGAAGAAAGCGGGCAGGAACGAAGCTGGTATGTTTGCGGCGGCACGGACGGGAAAGCGCATGTTTTGGACATCGGAAGGGAAAGGCTGCTCGTTATTCATGCCTCGGGCTGCCGCCGATGCGAAAATTCGGAAGCCGAAACGCCCGTGCTCGGTTTTAAATGCGGCTGCCGATGTGAAAAACTTGTTGCTCTGAACGACAAAATCGAGGTTGCCGCCGCTCTTGCCGGGGAAATCTGCCGCATTGAAAACGGATACCTCACCGCAATTGAGCCGCTCGGAACCGTTTTGGGACATGAAAAACGAACAAGGTATGAGTTTTTCGGCGGTTCACTGCGCGAATTGCCGCCGGAAACGGGCTTTTTCACAAATCAGGCGCATATGCCGAACTCCCCGCGGGAAACCGCACTTGCATTGATGCAGGCCGTTCGGCTCGGCAGGGAGGATGAGGCCGATGCTCTGCTTTCCCGCGAGCTTGCCGAAACGCTCTCGTTTGCGGAGCTTTGCGATTTTTTCGGGAGCTTTGCGGACGAAAGAATTGCCCCGTCGGGGTTATGCGAACCCACCGCATATGATAATTCAACCGCCGAAAAAATCATCGTCGGTGCAATAAAAACCGATGCAGGCGGGCTTGTCCGTGCGGAAAAATTCGTTTTCACGATTGAAAACGGCGTTGTGACGGATGTTGAAGGGGAGGATTAATTCCAAGCGAACCTGTGTTTTTGCCGACTTGTCACCGCATTTCTTTCGTCCCGCAGTCAGGCGCGAAAATCCTCCTCCGCGATTTTCCACAGAAGCCGAACGACTTTCTCCGCGCACTGTTCCTGCGCCAAATACTCCGAAAAAGCGGATGTGTTCCAGTAGGCGGAGTACATAGCGATTTTTGAATACAGTCGATAGGCGCGAAACTCCTGCGGCGTAAAATTATAATATTTACGGATAAGCTCCGTGCTTTCGGCGTATGCTTTTGTAAGCATCCGATAGATCTCGTCCGCACTGCGGCTCTGCATTATCTCATCGGTATAGAAAAAGTTCAGGGCCGCATTTGCAAGGTAATTCGCGATAACTTCCGTTCCGGACATATTGAAATCAAACAGTCCCGAAATTCGGCGGTTTTCGTCCACGCACAGGTTGGAAAAATTCTCGTCTCCCTGGAAAACGCAGCGCGGAAGCTCTTTGTAAAACGATTTTAGTTCGCGGCGGATGCTTTCGTTTTCCTGCGCCAATCTTTCGGCAAGAGCATTTTCTCCCGCTTTTTGAAGATCCGCCGTCAGGTGATTAAAATTATCCTGCTTTTCGTCAATTTCAAGTCCGTCAAGTTTATCATAGGGTGAAAGGTCGAATATCGAATACATTGATACCGTTTCCGTCAAATCCACGTTTCTGTATTTCTCGGCAAAGCGGGCAATGAAAATTCTTCTTTGAGTCCGCAGCTCCTCAAGGCATCCGTCCTTCACGTCGTCGGCAACGGTTTCGTCCAGGTACTCGGAAAGATAGCAGATGTTTCCGTCCCGCTCAACAATGAACCTGCCGTCTTTCGCTTTCAGGAATTTCGGCGCATGCATTCCGAATTCGCGATAGCGTTCTATCAGCCTGTTCAACTCCTCCAGTCGTCCGTCCGTCATAACGGGTGCCGAATTGATGCGCAGAACGTACTTCCTGTCAATCAGGTAATTGTGGCGGATATCCGAATCTCCGTGCGATGAATCCGTAAATTCCACTGTTTGAACGGAATCCGCACCGAACAGACGCAGCAGCTCCCTGACCGTGCCGTAAATTTCGCTTCCGTTTTTTATCTCTGTTTTTTCCATATCCGCCTCCGAATCAATCATTTGCTGCCGAAGCACTGCAAGTATAGCACAGAAAGCCTGCAAATTAAAGGGACATGAAGCATTCGGGAAAGAATCGCGAAGCATTCGTGAGCGAATCGCAAATTGCGGCATCCGCCGCCCGCCTTTAAAAACTGCTTGCATATTCCCGCACGGGGCATTATAATAAGAATGCCGATTCAGTGCATTTTCATTTTATGAAAAAGGTTCGGTTATGCCCTGCCGTTCCCGATGCCCGCATACAGCAATCGGCGGCTTGCCCCGACGAAAACGGGAATCTGACGCACGGAGGAAACGAATGCGAGTTTTTAAAACTATGTTTGCCGCGCTGCTTGCGGCTTTGATGCTTGTGAGCCTTCCCGGCTGCAAAAAAGAAAAGGAATTTGTTGTGCCGAGCAATATGACGCGCGAGGAAGCTGCTCTGTTCACGGCGATTGCAAATGTTTGCCCCAAGGACGACAACCATTCAAAAGTCGAATATTTAACTTTCTTCATCGAGGGCTGGAGCTTTGACAAGCTTCCTTCCGAAATTACCTCCTATCTCACAGAGTACTGCGCGAACAGCGGAGCGAACCTTGTTCAGCTCAGCTATAAGGATCTTGTTGCCCAGGGCTATATCACAAAGGGCGACGGCGATTTTTACAAGACCTATGACGACACCTACAAGATGGGGTTGGGAAAGATTTTCACCTTCACCCTTAAGGACGGCGAAAGCACCGATGCGGACACATGCACGGTTGCCGTCAAAGGCTTTATTTCCGAAAGCGACACAAGCGGGTTTGACGTTGAGCTTCAATACGTTGACGGCGCATGGAAATTCGTAAAGTATTCCAATGCATGGAATCAACACCAGTTCTTCACTCCCGAACCGGAAAATTCGGACGGACCTGAAAAAGGCTGATATCACCGTTATCCGAAACACCGAACCCGAATGAAAAGCCGAATTTGCATCTGATTCTGCGGGGCTGCCGTGAGCGGCTCCGCTTTTTTTCATATTTCTCGCGTAATTTTTGCCAAAAAGCTTGAAAATCGCACCGTTCTGCGCTATAATCCGCTTGAGGTGAGAAAAGAATGAATCGTAGCAAAAAACTTTACAATCTTTTTTTAATTCTTGTTGCCGTTTCGATGCTTTTTGTGTCGGTTTTCGGCAGTTTTTCCGTTGCAGACACAAACACCGAAAAAAGCGAAAAGTCTGACGATAATTATTTATTGTCCGATATTCCCGACGAGCTTTCGGACGAACCGCCCTTTGACGCCGAAGCCGTTTCCGAAAAGGATGCGGAGGATTACCGCAAATGGGCGCAGCGCGATCCGCGCTGGGGGCAGCTCCCGATGGGCGCAAGCGGAAAAACGGTGGCGCAGATCGGCTGCCTTGTAACATCCGTAACAAAGATAATTATTCAAAGCGGATACAGAACATCCGACACGTTCAACGTTGCAACGCTTGTTAACTGGCTGAATGCCAACGGCGGCCTGAGTGACAGCGGCAACCTGTATTGGTACAAGCCCGCGCAGATGATAGACGGACTTGAATTTGAAGGGATGGAGTATTACGAGGGTGATTCTTCCTCCGCCGCAATGCAGGAAAAGATAATGAGCTATGTGCGGCAGAATAAGCATGTTATTCTGACTGTAAAAAACTATGGGCATTACGTTGCCGTTGATAATGCAAAAAGCATTGCGGAAGGCCGCGTTTTTATCATGGACTCGCTGAACAATGTTGCGGGGAACGCGGATGTTGCGCTGGATTCCCGTTATCCGTACGTCAGCAGGCTGTGCATCTATGCGGGCAATAATCCCAACGATTCGGACTACATCTCCCGGTGCAGCTTTGAAATGACGCATCTTGAGGCGCAGGTCAAATCAAGAGCAACGCTGTTCTCCCTGCCCTGCGACGCAAGCGCGGGGTTCGGCTCGGTTGCCGTTTCAACCGCCTCTGCCGGCGAAAAGCTCGTTGTAACAGGCGACCTTGTAAACACCCTCGGGCAAAGCTGGCACCAAGTGTTTGTTAACGGTTCGCATCTTTATGTAAAGCAAAGCGAAATCGGATTTGTGCGGTTTTTAGATGATATTGAAATTCAGTCCGAAACGATCCCGCAGGGAACGCTCCCTCTCGGAAGGTCATTCGCGCTTACGCAGACCGTTGTTTCGCGGCACAGCATAACGCGCATTGAGGGCAGGTTTGCGGACGGCGACGGGGATACGCTCATGTCCGCCGCGGTGCTGCCCGGCGTTCACGGCGGGTTTGACATATCCGGCACGGCTGTTGACGCCGCACTCCGCTTCGGAAATCTTGCCGTCGGGCATTATGCCTACGAACTTAAAGCGATTGTTACGGCAAGCTCCTCTCTCACAAGCCGAACCGAAACGTTTACGGAGATCCTCGTCTGCCCGTTTTCGATTGAACTTGAGCCGCTGCGCACGTACACAGTCACATTTAAGGACGGGATGACGCGCGAAGTCCTTTCGCAGCAAAACATATACTACGGTTTTTCCGCCGTTGAACCTCCTCTGCCCGTGCACAACGGTTATGTTTTTTACGGTTGGTCGGAAGACTTTGATAATGTTCGGAGTAACCTTCATGTCTATGCAAATTTCGGCCTGCCTTACCTTATCGGCGATGCGGACGGCAACGGCGCGGTTGAATTTACGGACGCGCTGAGCATTCTTCGCCACTCAATGGGCACCGGTGTTCCCGGAATCCTGCTCGCCGCCTGTGATGTGAACGGGGACGGCACCGTTGATTCCGTCGATGCACTGATGTTGATGCGGCGGCTGCTTGCGGCACGCGCATTTTGAGCATACGTCGGTTAAATTAAGTTAATTAACAAGCTGCATTTGTGCGAAATGCGGGCATTTCGGCCTGCATCTGCTGCGCAAATGCAGTTTTTCATTTTCAAAGGCGCTTACGTCATTTTTTGTACTTCAAATTGAATTCCTTCCATTTTTCGATAGATTATAGATTTTTCTTGACTTCAGTCCCCGTTTCTGGTAATATTATTCGGACAGATTTGCTTCGGCGTTTTAAACACGATATGCACCGCAGCGAATCAACAAACATAACACGGAGGAAAACCGAATGAATCTCAGGAAAACTGCTGCACTGCTGCTCTCGCTCATCATGTGCTTCAGCCTCATCGTTCCCGTCGGCAGCTTTGCCGAAGGGACCGTCACCGCTGCCGATAACGCAAAGCGCAGCGAAAATCTGCTTGCTTTTGCCGGCAGACTGCACAACATGACCGAAAAGTATTCCGTTGAATATACCAAAAAAGCAGCGGATACCGACCCCTATGCAAACGGACGAATCATCGTCAAGAGTGCCGAAGAGCTGGACTACACCGGCTCCGTTGCGCATGTAAACGGCTACAATGACTGGCACATTATTCAGTACAGAACTTCCGAAGAAGCGCGCAAAGCGGCCGAAGCTTTTGAGCTTGTAAAGGGCGTTCAGTATGCCGAACCCGATATCGTCATGCAGGCGAATCAGGAACCCGGCGTGAACGAATTCCTCAGCTGGGGCTACGGTGCGGACTATGTTGATGCTTTCAACTACAATGAGTGGATGCTCGACTATGCCGGCGGCGTTGAAAACCTTCCCGAAATCATCGTTGCCGTTATTGACACCGGTTACGACAGCGATCACCCCTATCTTGTCGGCAGATCCGTTCCGGGTTATGACTTTGTAAACAACGACAGCAACCCCGAGGATGACCACGGCCACGGTTCCCACTGCGCAGGCACCATCCTTGACGGCAACCTTCCCAACGTCAAAATCATGCCTCTTAAAGTTCTCGATGCCGAGGGTTCCGGTTATTCCTCAGAGATCATTCTTGCAATGGAATACGCTTCCCTCAACGGCGCGGCTGCGGCAAACCTCAGCCTCAGCGGCCCCTGTGACAGCGACCACAATGCATACGTTGAAGTTGTTGCCGAGGGCATGGCACACAACGACATCGTTTACTGCGTTGCGGCAGGCAACAACTACGGTTCCGACGCTTCCACCCGCTGCCCCGCAAACGTTCCCGACTGCGTTACCGTTGCGGCACACGACAGGAACAAGCGTATGGCCGATTTCTCCAACGTGGGCGAAATCGTTGACATTACCGCTCCCGGTGTCGGCATCCGCAGCGTCCGTATGGGCGGCGGCTACACCGAAATGGACGGCACCAGCATGGCGACTCCGCACGTTGCGGCAGCATGCGCACTTCTTAAAACCTTCAACCCCGACATGGGCGCATTCGAAGTTATCAACACTCTCAAGGGTGCTGCCATCGATGTCGGCATCGAAGGCGGCGGCACCGGTATTCTGAACGTTACCGACCTGCTTAAGTTCGACAACATCATCAACGGCGAAGGCAGCTTCCTGCACTTCACCTCCGCAAGCGAATATCCTTGGAATGCGGATGCAAACTGCGCATTCAGCGGCAATGCGGGCGTGAACAACAGCACTTCCGTCCTCAGCGCAAAAGCAACCCTCGGTTCATATCAGCGCATCAGCTTTGAATACAAAGTCAGCAGCGAACAGAACCACGACTATCTCCGTTTCCTTGCAAACGGCGAAGAACTGTTCTCCGCAAGCGGAAGCCAAAACTGGCAGACCTACACCTGCTACATTCCCACCCACGGCGATGTGCTTCTCACTTGGGAATTCAGCAAGGATGCAAGCGGCGCGGCAGGCGACGACAAGGCCTACATCCGCAACGTTGTGCTTGAGGAAACTCTCAGCTCCGTTATCAACACCGGCAACGGCAACTTCCTGTTCGAGGGCAACAACTATCCCTGGACCGTTGACGGCAATGCTGCAAAGAGCGGCAATGCGGGCGTGAACAACAGCACCTCCGAAATCAGCACCTCCGCAAACATCAATTCCGGACTTACCTTCCGCTTCAACTACAAGTTCGACGGCGGCGCAGGCGATAAGTTCCAGTTTGTTGTTGACGGAAATGTTGTTCTTGAAGTTTCAACCGCATCGGATTGGACTCAGTACGATTACCTCATCGAAGAAAGCGGCGACCACACCTTTGCTTTCCGCTATGTTAAGGACGGCAGCGGTGCGGCGGGCAGCGACTGCGCATGGGTCAAGGAAGTTAACCTGCTCTACACCCTCGAATCCGCACTCAACGTTCCCGGCGGCGAGCTGAACTTCACCAGCGCAGGCAGCTATCCCTGGGCGGTTCTCGATGACTATGCAAAGAGCAGCAACGAGGGCGTGAACAGCAGCACCTCCGCAATCTCTCTCAGTCTTACCATGAGCGCGGGCGAAACACTCACCTTCCGCTACAAGGTCAGCAGTGAACAGAACTACGACAAGTTCATCTTCACCGCAAACAACACTCAGGTATTCTCAAAGTCCGGCAGCCTTGCATGGGAGGAATACACCTACACCGCAGCCACCTCCGGCACCTACAACTTTGAGTGGAAATACACCAAGGACGGCAGCGTCAACCGCAACGATGACTGCGCATATCTTGACGATGTTGAATATCATTCCAATGCGATCCCCGGCGATTCCGACGGCGACGGCACCGTTACCGTAAGCGATGCACTGCTTGCAATGCGCTATGCAATGGGCACCGTTACAAACATCAATGTGAATGCAGCCGATGTTGACGGCGACGGCAATGTTACCATCACCGATGCCGTAACGATCCTCCGCATGGCAATGACCGCATAACCTTGACTCGACCGAATCGGCTCGGTTGAATCGAACTTAACCTACCGACAGGGACTGCCCGCAGACATGCGGGCGGCCCCTGTTTTTTGATTACGGTTCCACGAATAAGTTTTATTTCCCGGGAAACACGGCTTCGTTTCCCGAGCCCGGCTCAGACTTTTCTCAATCACGGCTTTTTTAAGAAAACGGCTCTTTAATTCGGCGGCGAAATGCGTTATAATAGAATACCGGTTCAAACCGCAGGCATTCAAATGCACATTTCACTCTGAAAGGGTTCAAATAAATGGCAGCAACAGGTTCAAACGGCGCAAAGAGACGCTCCGGACGGGGCTCCGCAGGGCGCAGCGAACAGCGGCCCGCTTCCGCTTCACGAAACGGAAAAAAGCAAAGCGGCAAATCCGCCGATTCGGCCGATACCAAGCGCGAGATAATCGGAGTCGTGCTTATACTTGTCGGCATCATACTCGGCATATTCTGCTATGCCCCCCGTTCGTCCCAAGGGGTCATTGCGGCAATTGTGCCTCTGCTTTTCGGCATTTTCGGCATCGGAATGTATGCAGTGCCCGTGCTTTGTGCGGCACTCGGAGTTTGTGTTATCGCAATTCGAAAGGACAATTCCCGCACGGGCACGATCGTTTGCGCAGCCGCTGCCGCATTCGCGCTGCTTTCGTTCATTCACCTTGCCGAATATGCAAAATCGATTCCCTCCATGAGCTTCGGAGAGACTGTTTCCCATGCATGGTCCGCAGGCAGCCATCTGCGCAGCGGCGGAGGTTTTTTCGGCGGAAGCCTTGCGTACCTTTTTGCAAAGCTGTTCGGCGTCACGGGCGGATGTGTTGCACTGGCGGGCATTGATATTATCATGCTGCTTGTTATCACAGGGCTTTCCCTCCGAAAAACGGGCAAAAAGCTTGCCGAAAGCGTTGCGGAGGCTCATGCCGTTTCGCGTGCCCGCCGACAAACCGAGCTTTACAACGAAAAACTTGACGACACAAAACCCGAGAGAGGGCGCAAAAAACAAAGCTCATCCAACGAGCCGCAGTTTGACGAGGACGGATTCCTTGTTCATTCCGGAAAACCGCTCACGGCGGGGGACAGCGATTACGGGGCGGAAAGCGGCGAACAGGTTTCCTCCCTTGCAAAACGCAGCAAAGCCCGCAAAAGGCAGGAAGCGGAGATGTCCGCACGTTCCGAAACCGTGAATGCGGCGGACATTGCCGAAACCGTCGGCACATCCGATTTCACCGCACGGCGCACCCCGCAGAAGCGCAGGCCTTTCGGCACCGCAAAAAACAATGATGAACTTGAGTTTTTCCCCGTTTCGGGGCCGCTCAAAACAACAAAACCTCAGAAGCACAGGCGCAGCGGAAAACGTGAACTGAAAACAAGCAATTTTGTTCCCTCCGATGTTGATGTTGACAACGGGTCTCGGGAGGATTTTCCTTCCTACGGCGATGAACACATTGACATTCCGATGAACCTTTCCTATGCCGATGTCGAACGCGACGAAGAGGGCTTTGCTCCTCCGACAGCGGATGACGACATGCCTTTCGAGCCGGATTATTCCAACGAGTCTTCCGATTCGGCTGTTTCCGCGTCGGAAGAGCCGTTTGACAGCCCCGCCGCCGGAGATTCAACCGAAGCCGATGATGACTTCCTGCGCGGCATTCCGGTGACACGCATGGAAGACATTCCGCCGCAAAGCATCACGGAACAGTCCGAAACGGCGCAAAGCGGCTTTTCCGCAGAACGCAAATCAACACCCGTCGGCAGCAATGATTCTTCGCAAGGCGGCAGTCCCTCGGGAAACACCGTCTCCTCCGTCGTTCCCGCCGCCGTGATCGAATACCAACGGCCGCCGTACAGCCTTCTGCGCCTGCCCGACCCTGCCGCAGCGGTTGCATCCGAATCGCCGACGGAGAAGGCAAAGGTGCTTATCGAAACGCTCAACAGCTTTAATATTTCCGCACGAATTGTAAATATCAGCGTCGGCCCGGTGATAACAAGATTCGAGCTCCAGCCCGCACAGGGGATCCGCGTGAACCGCATCACGACCCTGAGCAACGATATTGCACTTGCGCTTGCGGCTCCGCGTGTCCGCATCGAAGCGCCGATACCCGGAAAATCAGCAATCGGCATTGAAATTCCGAACAAGGATACCGCACCCGTGTACCTCCGCGATGTGCTTGAAACGCGTGAATTCAACACTGCAAAATCCCCGCTCACAATGGGCTTGGGCAAGGATATTGCGGGCAAAGTCGTGCTTGCGGATCTTGAAAAAATGCCGCATATGCTGATTGCGGGTCAAACGGGCTCCGGTAAATCCGTGTGCATCAACTGCATCATATTGAGCTTGATCTTCAAATCCGCACCTAAGGATGTTCGAATGATCCTCATCGACCCGAAAGTCGTTGAGCTGTCCATCTTCTCCGCGCTTCCGCACCTGTTCTGTCCCGTTGTTACCGAACCGAAAAAAGCGGCGGGCGCACTGCGCTGGGCGGTTACGGAAATGGAGCAGCGTTACGGCAAGATGGGAAAAGTCAACGCCCGCGACATCTACCGCTATAATGCCATGCAGGAGCGTGAGGAGGATAAGTGGCCGCGCCTTGTTATCATAATCGATGAACTTGCCGACCTTATGATGGTTGCTTCAAAGGATGTTGAAGAATCCATCTGCCGCATTGCGCAGCTCGGCAGAGCCTGCGGCATTCACCTTATCGTTGCAACTCAGCGGCCGTCCGTTGATGTTATAACAGGCCTTATAAAAGCCAACATTCCCTCGCGAATTGCGTTTGCCGTTTCAAACGGCACGGATTCCCGCGTTATTATGGACGCAAGCGGCGCTGAAAAGCTGCTCGGCAAGGGCGATATGCTTTTCCATGCGAACGGCGCAAGCAAGCCCACACGCGCACAGGGTGCGTTTGTGTCGGATGAAGAAGTTGAAGCGATTCGCGACTTTTTCCTTCAGAATCAGGTGGCTGCTCCGTCATATGACGAAAGCGTGTTAAGCGAAATCACCGGCGGCGGGGGAGGACTCGGCCAAGGCAACGGCAAGCAGGACGACGATCTGCTTCCCGATGCGGTGCGTCTCGTTGTTGAAAGCGGCACGGCCTCCATTTCAATGATTCAGCGCCGACTGCGCGTCGGCTATGCGCGTGCGGCAAGGCTTGTTGACATCATGGAACAAAACAAATTCGTGAGCGAGCCGGACGGTGCAAAGCCCCGAAAGGTGCTCATTGATGCAGCCGAATACAACCGCATATTCGGCGGAAATCTGCAAAGCGGCTCCCCCGGGAGCGGAAAGGATACTGATTAAGTGAACAGCGATAAATTATATTCAAAATGCCCCCGTGTCGGTCTCGTCTCCCTCGGATGCAGCAAAAATGCCGTGGATTCCGAAATTCTGTTGGGCGAACTTAAGTCACGCGGGTTCGATATCGTGAACGATGCCGCGCAGGCGGAAATCATTATCGTTAACACCTGCGGCTTTATTGAAAGCGCAAAGACGGATTCCATAGATACGATTCTCGATATGGCGCAATATAAAACCGCAGGCAGCTGCAAACTGCTTGTTGTCACGGGTTGTTTGAGCCAGCGTTACGGTGACGAGCTTGCGCGGGAACTGCCCGAGGTTGACGTTTTCAACGGCGTAAAAAACTATCCCGCTCTTGCGGAGCGGCTTGCAGGAATCTGCGGAGTTGAACCCGCGCCCGAAAGTGCGAATGCTGCGGCGTGCTGCGGCATCCCGAAGCGACTGCTCACGACCCCGTCATATCGCGCATATCTGCGCATTGCGGACGGCTGCGACAATCGCTGTACTTATTGCGCGATCCCGCTGATTCGCGGCGGCAGAGTCAGCACCCCCATGGAGACCCTTCTTGCCGAGGCTGAACAGCTTGCAGAAAGCGGTGTCACGGAGCTGACCGTTATTGCGCAGGACACTTCGGCATACGGCATTGACCTTTACGGAAAACCCATGCTGCGTGAACTGCTTGAAAAACTGACCGAAATTGAGGGGCTGCATTGGGTTCGCGTGCTTTATGCCTATCCCAACACCGTCACGGAAGAGCTTGTTGACGCAATGTACCGCAACCCGAAAATCTGCAATTATATCGACATTCCGATTCAGCATATCTCGGCACATATGCTGCGCGACATGAACCGCCACGGCAGCGCGGAACACATCCGCGAAATCACGGACTATATCCGCCGCAGTGCTCCCGGGTTCATTCTCCGCACAACGGTCATGCTCGGCTTCCCCGGCGAAACCGAAGCGGATTTTGACGAGCTTATGCATTTCATGGCGGAACATCCTTTCGACAGGGTGGGCACATTCACCTATTCCGCCGAGGACGGCACACCTGCCGCCTCCATGCCGAACGCAGTCGATGCGGAAACCGCCGAACAGCGGCTTGACAGGCTCATGCGTCAGCAGATGAAGATTTCCCTTGAGCTGAACCGCGCAAGAATCGGCACCGTTGTTGAAGCCCTTGTTGACGGCGCGGACGAGGAATTCCTTTTCTGCCGTTCCTACGCCGAAGCAGCCGATGTTGACGGAATCATCAAGGTTCCGCATTGCGGAAACCCCGTTCCCGCCGGAAGTTATGTCAGCATCAAAATCACCGGCGCGGATTATTATGACCTCTGCGGTGAATTGGTGCCGTCCCTTAAAGCTGCCGCACGGTAAGCCGTCACCACCCCTTAAAACTGTTACGGAGAAACAAAAATGAACCTTCCAAACAAGCTTACAATGCTTCGCATGCTTATGATACCGCTCTTTATCGCATGCTTCTATCTGCCCGAAAGCTGGCTTATCGGCACACTGAACGGCGTTCCGCTGCTGCTCAAATATGTTCTTGCAGCAGTGGTTTTCCTGCTTGCCTATGTTACGGACACGCTGGACGGGCGCATTGCGCGCGCACGCGGCCTTGTTACCGACTTCGGCAAACTGATGGATCCGACGGCGGACAAGCTGCTCACCTCCGCCGCACTCATCATGCTCTGCCGATTTGAAGTCATGAGCTTCGGCAATTTCCTGATGCCGGTGTTCACATTCATCATCATTGCGCGGGAAATCTTCGTCAGCGGCATCCGCCAGCTTGCCGCAGGCAAGGGCATTGTTATTGCCGCAAAAGCCATCGGCAAGGCGAAAACAACGCTGCAATTTGCCGCAATCCTTATTACCCTGCTTTGCGGACCCGTGTTCACGGCAATAGGCATTCCGGTGGATTTCGTGCTTATCTGCGCCGCCGCTGCGCTGACGGTCTGGTCCGGAATCGACTACACCGTCGGAGCCAAGGATCTTTTCAAAAACAGGTGAGCGTTCTCCGCATCTCAACATGATTAATGCTTTTAAATCAGCCCCGATTTTTTCGCGGGCTGATTTTGTTCGAAAATATTCCGAATACTTTCTTTCATGAAAAAAGCTTCAATTAATTGTCTTTTTATCCATGACCGACTCTAAATCGGCTTTTCTTTTAAGAACGTTTTTTAATCCCGTTTTCCGTGTTCAAACCGCAGTCGGTTCAATTTCGCAGTGCTTTTTAATTATATTATTTTTTGATGTTGACACGCAGTGTAAATCATGGTAAACTATTAAAGTTGTTTTTTCATATCATCTTGAATAAAACGATAGAAAAACTAAGGAGATCTAAAATGATCAAAAAAATCGTATCTTTGTTGCTTGTTACAGTAACAATTCTCTCGCTTGCTGCACCGCCTATCTGTGCTGAAGCATTGAATGCCGACAATATACCCATTGTCGAGTACATTCCTCAAAATCCAGCTACCCCCTCTGTTCTCAGCAACGAGGGTAGCTCTGACGATCGTTATGCCGACGCAAAGATTATATCTGTCAGTCGTGAAGCAACACTTACTTCGAAACAGACAGATCTTGCAAATCTTATGAATGAACGCAACGTGGTTTTTTTCAAAAACCAATCTGCATACGAGGTTTCCCAAGCAACAGGAATCCCTTCCGGTTTGTCATGTGATTCTACTGAAACAAGTACAGTTTTGCTCGGCACCTCTGTCACCAGGATTGATGAACAGTATTTCTTTACCGAATCTGTTGCTGTTCCTCTTTTGCCCACAGATGAACCTTGCGACGACTGTGGAGAAAACTGCACTGGCGAATGCGGCGCAATCAATCCCCCTGAAGGTGGTTCACCCATAGTTATTACGGATGATGATTATAATTGTGCAGCACGCGATGTCTATTGCTCTGAGCGGCTTGACGTGGACGCTGAAATCCGGGCCTCGATTCTGCAAACTCCTTATAGATTCAAACGCGAAATCTATGTTTTTCACAAGCAGGAGCGAGTCGGAAGGCTAAGTATGATCGTTACGACATATAAACGCGGTCGAATGTACTTTGATGGTCAAAATCGTGATGTATACGATGTTGTCGTGTTGTGTAAATCTGCACCAAAAAGCAACAGAAAAGTCAAAAGCTTTATGACGAGAATCGGTCACGACTACAACACAGGTTATCGTTCCGGTTGTATCATTGACGAGTCGGAAATTCCGAGCTACGGAAAAACTCACTCTGTCGAATTGGGACTGAACGCAGGCGCAAATTCTTCTGGTGAAATTGAGGCCGGGCTTGGTGTTAACTTCACTTGGAGCTATGAATCAAAGGCGTTCAACTGTGCAAACGACTTCTTCGAATCTCGTTATCGAGAATGGCGTATCAAGCCGAAGACATCGGTTAACACTCTTGGCGATGCGTGGAAAATGCAGCCTGGAATAAGGACGTTCAACAATGGCAATTCCGGCAAGTATTTCTTCGTTCGCATCGAAACCGAGTTGCGCAATGGCTACTTTGGAATGACTCGTGGGAAAGGTTCCTATGAAGTACATTGTTCTTTCGATTAATTGAAAAGCATAGGGTGTTTATTATTAAGAAAAGAGGTCTAAGATGAAAAAAAGTACAAAAATCACAATTATCGCGATGTCGCTCGTTATTGCACTGCTTATTGCGGCAGTGGGCGTGCTTTGGTATTCGCTGAACACCGCCGAAACGTTTGCGAACCGCAGCCGAACCGATATAGCTCTCGGCAAGTATGAGATTCTGCGCGACCGCAGTGCTTCCCCCGAAAAGTTCCTTGAAGCCGCAAAAGCCAAAGATTATGACATCATAATCTTTTCAAAGGAACAGACACTTGCTCTCGGGGAAAAAATCAAAGAGCTGTTTCCCGACGGCAATGCCGACAGCAGGCGTTTCACCATTGGAATTGAAGATGTTATGCCGAATGACCTTGCAAAGCTCTTCAACGATGAAATGTTCTCAAACCTTGAAATTTCCGGTTCGTATTGCGGTGTGATCATTGATTTTGACAGTGTCCCCGGTGCATCCATGACGGTAAGTCCCTGCGCGCCCTCCTACTCCGGCAGCATCATTGTTGAACAGGCTGCAAAGAAGTTTTCGGATGAGCTGCTGTCCCAAATTCTGCATAACAGAAATTTTGAAGGCAGTCCCGAGGCGGCTTCCGACGGTTTGAACTGACCGAACCCGCCTTCTCCGCTTCAAACATCCTTTGTGTGAAGGATATGTGCAAAGCCCGAAGCAATTTATCATTTTAACAATGAACAAAAATCCGAAAAGCCGTGCCGCATCGGCAGCATTGTTTTTCGGATTTTTTTATTTTCGCTTTTATCGGCTTCGGTGCGCTCACCGTTCAAACGCCTGCACGGTTCTTTCCGGCTTTTTTTCGGTTTTTTTACCCACGCTCTTAAGCGCACGGATATTCCGCATCATATACATCAGGAACGAAAAGCACATCATCGCCGTGCAGATTATTATCAGCGTGTCCGACAGCACAGGAGCAATATTATAGAACACAACATGTGCAATCATCAGCGTGTATAAAAGAAAAGTCGTCAGCTTGCCGTGCCATTCCGCCGCAAGAACCTTTCCCGTGCGGCGAATTACGGCAATGCCCATGCAGCCGGTGACGATTTCCTTCACGATTAGCAGAACGCAGGGGAACAGCAGGTTGCCGAAGCGCGTCAACAGGCATGCAAGCATCACAATTTGTGTCAGCTTATCCGCAATCGGATCGAGCGCCTTGCCGAGGTCACTCACCATCCCGAATCGCCGCGCAATAAAGCCGTCCGCAATATCCGTTGCGCCCGAAAGCAGCAGCACCCATGCCGTTGCGGAATAATCCTTCCGAACAAGATACAGCCACGCAAGTGCAGGAACAAGCAAAAGCCGGAATGCGGAAAGCACATTCGGCACGGTCAGAATCTTGTTTTTGTAAGTTTCGTTTTTGCGGGCATCATCCGCCTCGTTGTTTTTCATGTTCTCCTCCCGTCGGTTCATCCTTTTTCTTTCGGGCTTTTTCGTCGAACATACGCTGCCCGGGCTTTTCTCTGCATTTCCTTTTTCGCATTGATTATATGCCGCCTGCCGCAACGTTGTATCAATTCAACATCAACGCCCGTTAAAAAAAGCAGATATCATCTTTTTAAGGAAATTACCCCTTTTTCAGTCTTTCTCGACGGGGAAGGATTCATTCTTTATTTTTAATTTTTTTGCTCAAACGCAGCGGATTCCGCATTCTTCAGCCGAACGTTATTTAAGTTTCGGATTCGCTGTTCGACATTTGCTCCGCATACCTTTCATCGCCCCACCATTTCGGCATCAGCTCATTCAAAGTAATCGTCTCACGCGTTTCGTAGTTAACAAGAATTTCCGCATCTTTGTTGCGCGGGGACAGCTGCATGAAAAACTCGCGGCACGCACCGCAGGGCATTCCGCTTCCGCCGCCGCAGGGCGGTGCATCACGGAACGCGATCATGCGTTTCACAACAGTCTGCCTGCTGTTCACAAACATATTCAATGCTGCAACGCGCTCCGCACAAAGGTTCATCACACCGCTGCAGCTTTCAATGCAGAATCCCGTGAAGATCTCTCCGTTTTCGCTTTCAAGTGCGCAAACAACATGATGCGCATACACAAACGGCGTAACATCCTCCGGATGATATTGTTCCTTTGCTTTAAGGTACAGTTTTTCCCAAATATCCATATCGATAATACCTCTTAACTCTCCCAACGATTATCAGCTGCGGTTGTCCGCCGTATAAACTATGCAGCCTATGCCCGCAATCATTGAAAAAAGTATTGCGCCGCCCATTCCGTCCGTAACAGCCGAACCTGCAAAAAAGCCTGCAATTCCGGCAAGTATCATGATAATTACCGAAACTGTTGTTCTGAATTTTTTCATATGCTTCTCCTTATTTTGAATTGCGTTTTCCGCCACGGCTCATTTTCGGGTCTGAAAGCACAAAAAAACAACTTTTATCGTGGTAGACAAAAGTTGTTTTCCTGATGGTGCGGTTGATGGGACTCTCCGCTCAAATCGTCCTTTGCTTGCACTCCGTGCTGCGCGTTCGGACTGCTTTCGCTTCCCGGCCGGGCAAAACGCTCCACCGGACCGTTTTGTTTCCCCGGCTTCAAGTCCCGTACGTCATTATTAAATAAGAGACATCCCTTCGGAATGTCTCTTACATGGTGCGGTTGATGGGACTTGAACCCATACGGTCTCCCATACGCCCCTCAAACGTACGCGTCTGCCTGTTCCGCCACAACCGCATTTTCACTGCGAGAGATATTATAACGCTTTCCGATGCATTTGTCAACACAAATTATGTCCGAAAGTCAATATATTTTTAAAGCTGTGCAAATTTCCGCCTTTTGCCCTTTTGCAGGGTGCAAAACGTGCTGCGTTTATGTTATAATATAGGCACAGCAAACCCTTGTTTCAGGGTCGTTTTACGAATAATATCGGGAGGTTGGGGCGATTTTCGGCTTTTACTGCGCAATTCCGTCCGAACCGGAAAGGGAACAGAACATGCAAAAAGATAAAGCACTTGAAATGGCACTCGGTCAAATCGAAAAGCAATACGGCAAGGGTGCAATTATGCTGATGGGAGATGCCGCCTCAAGGATTCAGGTTTCCGTCATTCCGACGGGCTGCATTGAGCTTGACGCAGCTCTCGGCGTCGGCGGCGTTCCGCGCGGAAGAATAGTTGAAATATATGGGCCGGAATCCTCCGGCAAAACCACCATTGCGCTGCATATCATTGCCGAAGCGCAAAAAATGGGAGGTATGTGCGTTTTTATCGATGCCGAACATGCGCTTGACCCCGTTTATGCCGAAAAGCTTGGCATCAGCATGGACAAGCTCTATGTTTCCCAGCCGGACAACGGCGAACAGGCACTTGACATTGCGGATGCACTCGTTCGCAGCGGCGCGATCGACGTTATCGTTGTTGACTCCGTTGCGGCTCTCGTTCCCAAAGCCGAGCTTGAAGGCGACATGGGTGATTCTCACGTCGGCCTGCAGGCAAGACTCATGAGCCAGGCATTGCGCAAGCTTGCCGGCGTTGTCGGAAAATCCCGCACCTGCGTTATTTTTATCAATCAGCTCCGCGAAAAAGTCGGTGTTATGTTCGGCAATCCCGAAACCACCACCGGCGGCAAGGCGCTGAAGTTCTTTGCCTCCATCCGTTTGGACGTCCGCAAAATCGACACGCTGAAACAGGGCAATTCGCCTGTCGGAAACCGTACGCGCATCAAAGTCGTTAAAAACAAGGTTGCGCCGCCTTTCCGCGTTGCCGAGTTCGACATTATCTACGGTGAAGGCGTTTCTAAGGAAGGTTCCATTCTCGATATGGGCGTTGCAAACAAAATCATCACAAAGACCGGTGCATGGTTCTCCTACGGCGATATCCGCGTCGGACAGGGCAGGGAAAACGCACGCAATTTCCTGCGCGACAACCCCGAGCTTTGCAAAGAAATCGAAAAGAAGCTCCGCGACCTTATCGAAACAGCCCATGACGAAACCGCTCCCGTCAGCGAGGATGAGCCCTATTCCGAGGAAGAATAATTCAAAAGCAAACCGCGCTTTATGCCGTGCATACCGAAAACATGCCGGTTGACGCCCCGGTTAACGTTCCGCAGTTAAATTTTCAATTACAAAAGCTCCGCAGCAGGTATTTCGGCCGTGCGGAGCTTTTTCGCATTTTATCCGTTTTATTCAAATTCGAATTCTCAGCCCAATCCGAGCGCGGCACGGAGTATCAGCACGGCGTCCGAAAGCGTGACGTTTTCGTCCCCGTCCGCATCGCAGAGCGCGGCAGTTTCGGGCGAAAGCTCTGCCGTTCCGAGTGCGCACCGCATCACGAGCAGCGCATCCGCCGCCGTCACAATACCGTCCCCGTCCGCATCCCCGGGAACACCGGGTTCGCCGCCGTCAACGAAAATCCACCCGCTTTGCGTCTGCGTCGGCACGGGATATTGATCGTTGTCGGTCATCATATAATTAAACTTTTTAACTTCAACGCGGATTTCGGAATCCTCCGCAGCGCCTGCAAGCACGGTAAAATTCATTGTGTGAATAATGCCGTTGTTTGCCTGCGTCATGCCTTCGTTTCCCGGGTACAGCACGCCGAGGCTGATCCTGCCGGGCATGGATGTGTCCAAATGGTTAAGCGTGTTTTCCCAATCTATCGCGCTGCCGCGGGTCACGGAATTCAACTCCAACGCCTCCGGATCATACCAAACCGTGACTGCAAGCGCATGTGCAAGATAGTCTTCGCCTTCAATGCAAAGATTGATATCTGCCGATTCACCCGCCGCCGCCGCTGCCGTATCCGCATAAAAAAGCACCGTCTCCGTGTTTATCCTGAGTGCCTCGGCACTCGCCGCCGCAGGCCGAACAAAGCCGCACAGAACCGCTGCGGCAAGAATGATTGCAGCAGCAAGAAGTCCTGCAAATCCGCATTTTGCTTTCTGTATTTTTCCGTTTGTCATCTGATTTTGAACCCTCCCCGTGATTCTGCACTTATTCTATCTTTTTTTTGCATGATTTGCAACACCCTTCAACAAAAACCTCGCCCCCGCGGTTGCCCGCAGGGACGAGGTCAGGAAGAAATCCCGCTGTTCTGTTGATGGGGGAGGGGAATCATGCATCAGGGTGAGCGACCCTACCCGTCGAAGTTGTTATTGCTCGATATGCATTGCGAAACGAAGTGCCAGCAGCGCATCCATGGAGGTTATGAATCCATCGCCGTCAACATCCGCAATCTGCTGATTTTCAACGGGCAAAATGTCCATTGCCATGCGCAGGATCGTCAGCGCATCCGCCATGGAAACATTGCCGTCACCGTCAACATCGCCAAGCATTTCATACTGTGCCGTGACAACAAGGTCTGCCGTGATGTTCGTGAACGCCTTGTCCCAGCCGGTGAAGGTGTAACCCGTGCGGGTCGGGTCGGCGGGTGCTTCTGCGTCGCCGCCGTACTGTACCTGCTGAGTCTTAAGCACTGTTCCGTCCCAGTCCTTGAAAGTTACGGTGTAGGTATTGATTTCATACTGTGCCGTGACAACAAGGTCTGCCATGATGTTTGTGAACGCCTTGTCCCAGCCGGTGAAGGTGTACCCAACGCGAGTCGGGTCGGCGGGTGCTTCTGCGTCGCCGCCGTACTGCACTTCCTGAGTCTTAAGCACTGTTCCGTCCCAGTCCTTGAAGGTTACGGTGTGCATTTCGGGCTGTGCGGCCGCAACAGTGACAGCGCCGTTTTGGATAGCGAACTCTATGGGTTCACCATCATAGTTGTAAATGTCATAGTTCTCATAATCGTAGGTTACGGTTATGCTGTACGTGCCGGGAGCCGCATCATCTGCAACCTTAAACTCAAGGTAGATTATTACACCGTTTTCAGTGCAGTTTCCGGATGTGGTATTTCCCCAAAACAGGGGTTGCGGATTCTCGATTACCGTACTGTGCAGCTGTCCGGGAAGTAATCCAGTGTCCTCAAAACCGAGCAAGGTAAGGTTTTCATCATAACCAACCATAATTCCCATGACAACCACACCGGGGTTATTGGCAAGTTCAATGGGGATACGAACGGTTTCTCCCGGGGCAGCTTCAGCATTACCCACAACTATTGTAGGTTCGTTTTCAAACGTGGTATTGTCCGGTCGGACCGCAACGATACCTTTCTGACTGCTGTACGGCAAAGTGGCGTATGCCGGCCACTTTGCAAGGTGACGCATAAGAATCATGCCATCGAGGTTATTTATCCTGCCATCAGCATTTACATCAGCGCCGGGTGAAATCATCGAAGCCGGGTAGGACGGCCACTTTGCAAGGTGACGCATGAGTACCATGCCGTCAAGATTATTCACTTTCCCGTCCCCGTTTACATCGCCGTAAACTATATCAGTTACAGTCAATGTGCCGTTTACAGTTGCGAATTGAACCGCTTCTCCTGACTGGTTGTAGATATCATAGTTATCGTAATCATAACTTACTCTGATATGGTACTCACCCTCCTCCGCGTTATCGGCAACCTTAAAGGTCAGAGTTGCAATCTTGCCGTTAACCGTACAATCAGCCGTCGCTGTCGGATTTGCCCAATACAAAGGTTGAGGATTCTCAATCTCTGCGCTGAACATTTGCCCCGGAATCAATCCCGTATCGCTAACACTGAGCAGCGTAAGATTCGAATCATATGCAACCTGAATTCCCATGGTTACAAACCCCGGATTATTCGCAATGCTGATATTAACCGCAACGGTTGAGCCTGCGGAAGTTGTTTTGCTTTCAACAACAATCTGCGGAGCATCGGACGGCACGGGTGTTGAAACCGGTTCGTTCTGCACATACTGTGCCGTAACAACGAGGTTTGCGGTAACATTATTGAACGCCTTGTCCCAACCGGTGAAGGTATAGCCCGTGCGGGTCGGGTTTGCGGGGGCTGTTGCCGCGCCGCCGTACTGTACCTGCTGAGTCTTAAGCACCGTTCCGTTCCAGTCCTTGAAGGTTACGGTGTAGGTGTTTGCGCTGTACTGTGCTGTAACAACGAGGTCAGCGGTAACGTTGTTAAACGCCTTGTCCCAGCCTGTGAAGGTGTAGCCAGTACGTGTCGGATTTGCGGGTGCTGTTGCTGCGCCGCCATGGAAGACCGACTGCGTTTTCAATACGCTGCCGTTCCAATCTTTGAATGTTACGGTATGCTTAGTTACCGTAACGCTCTTTGATGCAACACTACTGTTGAACCTGCAATTCTGCATTGCAATAGCTTTTACCGTTGCCGAATTGCTGAGAACGAACGCACCATTGTATTTGTTACTGCTCTCCGTGGGATTTGAGCCGTTTGTTGTGTAAAAAATCGTTGCTCCGCTGCTTCCGGAAATTGTAACCTTCGTTCCGTTTGAAACGCTTGAAGAAGATATGCTCGGAGTTGAGACCGTCAAAACGGAGATAATCTTCGTTCTGCATTCCGGACCGAAACCACCGTCAACAGTAAGACCGTATTTACGTTGAAAACTCTTAAGTGCTTCGGCCGTGCCGTATCCGAACTGTCCGTCAACATCGCAGCTGTAGCCGCACTGATTCAGACAGGCCTGAAGCCAACGTACATAAGTGCCGCTGTCACCAACGTTGAGGTATGTGCCGGAAGGGGGCGTTGAATACTTGTTAGGATTCTTCGGGTTTGTCAAATCCTGAACTCCGCCGCTCGGAGCGGGAGTGGGGGTGGGGTCGGGAGAAGGAGTTGAGCCGGTTGTGTATTTAGGCACACCGTAACCCCGGATATTTGAGTTGCTGAGACTCCATTTCCTTGACTTTACATTATTATCGCCTGTGTTGCCGCCGAGAGTGGTAACCTCGCTGCTGCTCACGCCTATAACAATTTCAACATGATCCCAGTGGTATTCATCCCCGGGCCAGTCAAAAAAGACCAAGTCGCCAACCTTCGGAGTATAACTGCCACGGTTGTAAAAATCAAGGTTTTTGAAATCTCCGTTGTCGCTGCCCGCACATGCATAGGAAGCGTTGCTGATGATGCTTGTGGGGATGCCCGCCTGTCTTGCGCACCAGCTGATAAAATATGCGCACCATGCGTAATACGATCCTCCGGAATGTCCCTGAACCTGCGTGCCGTACCAATAGCCGTATTCGGTATAGTTGCTTGAGCCGCTTGATTCACCGTGAAGTTGGCTTGTGTTGTCCCCCTCATGATACCCAAGCTGGCTGCGCGCAACATTCACAAGGTCGGTGCGCTGGTTGCCCGTAAGCGAAACATTGCAGAGCTGAGTATAATACTTGCCGCTGCGATAGGACGCCGACGGAATGTAAGAAGGGGTAAGCATGGGCTTTACCGAAAGTGCGGCTTCGGCGGTGTTTTCCGCCTCCGCACGGGTCGCAGTCCCGCTCTGTCCGATTTCGGCAGCAGCCTGCAAGGGCAGCACCGAAACAAGCACCATAAGTGCAAGCAGCAAAGCGGTAAACACTCTGAACTTTGTCTTCATTTGTCATGTTCCTCCTGACTGATATGGACTTGGTAGTTTTTGCTCCTTCTCAAGAGCATATAACACCCGAGCGGACATTTACCGCGGGCGGTTATATCGAAAAAATGTTAAGGAAATAGGCTGCCAACAAATCAGCTTGCTTTCCGCAAGCAAACGAATAAATAAACTCCTAAGTGTTGCTCGCAAGAAGCAACGATCCTTTTAATTGTGTTCGATGGTGGGGCTTCTCTGCAAAATCAAAATTTAACTGAAATTGTTTTAGCTATCATCGATAAGTTCTTAAATCTTCTTTGCGAAAGCAATTATACTCTCTGAAAAGATGCATGTCAAGTGCATTTGCACACAGTCCTCCATTTTTTTCAAATATATTTTATTGTCTCATGCTTTTTTTGCATCGCGGCGGCGGGTATCCAACAGCGGCATGTCAAGCACAACAATATCCACACCCTTTTCGGACGTCAGGTATTGCCACTGTTCAATTATCTCCCGATAGTTTCTGCCGAGCCTGTCGATGGACTGCACAAAGAGCGTGTCCCCGCGGCGAAGCCTGCGCAGCAGCTTTTTGTATTGCGGGCGGTCAAAATCCCTTCCGCTCTGCTTGTCCGCAAATATATATTCCGCCCGAATTCCCGCGTTGCACATTGCCGCAAGCTGCCGCGCTTCGTTCTGTTCCCTGCTTGAAACGCGAACATAGCCGTATTGCCTCCCTCCGCAATGTTCCGTTTTTCCGTTTTTATGCATTTTTCTGTTCCTCCGATGTTCTGCAAAGAATCACTTCCCTTATTATAGCGAAAGTGTGTAACTGCCGTTTGCGGAGCGGATATACCGGATATTATTTCGTTTTTATGCTGTACGCGTTTTTGTACACTTGACATCGGTTTAATGCACTTGTATAATAGGATGGAGTGTCTATATGCTGCCGTATTCTCGGCACCGCTGCGACACATTAACATAAATCGGAGGTGAAATTCTGTGGCTTTTGATGCTTTATATATAATTCTTCCGGTCGCTGCTGCCATTTTCGGCGCAGGCGGCGGAGTATTCGTAAAAAATATATATGACAAGAACAGTGCAGAATCCAAGGTCGCCAAGGCGGACGAGATGGTCAAAAAAATGATCACCGACGCACAGAAGCGCGCCGAAACACTGAAAAAAGAGACCATTCTCGAAGCGAAAGAAGAAGTCTACCGCCTTAAAACCGAGAATGAGAGGGAAAGCAAAGAAAGGCGGAGCGAATTGCAGCGCGCGGAGCGCAGACTTCAGCAAAAGGAGGAAAGTTTCGACAAAAAGCAGGATACCCTTGAGCAGCGCGAGCAGCAGCTTGCAAAGCGCATCAAGGCGATCGATGCAAAAGAAGCTTCCGTCAGCAAGCTTTATGATGCACAGCAGCAGGAACTTGAACGCGTTGCGGGCATGACGCAGGACGAGGCAAAGGACGTGCTTCTCAACAACGTTGAAAAAGAAGCAAGGCATGAGGCTGCGCTCATCATTCGCGACATTGAATCCAAAGCAAAGGCCGAAGCCGACAGGCGCGCCGTGAACATCATTTCCATGGCAATTCAGCGCTGCGCAGCGGATCATGTTGCGGAATCCACCGTTTCCGTTGTGGCTCTGCCCAACGATGAAATGAAAGGCCGCATCATCGGCAGGGAAGGACGCAATATCCGCACACTCGAAATCGCAACAGGCGTCGATCTCATCATTGACGACACGCCCGAAGCGGTCATCCTTTCCGGCTTTGACCCCATGCGCCGCGAAGTTGCACGAATTGCACTCGAAAAGCTCATCCTTGACGGGCGCATTCATCCCGCACGGATCGAGGAAATGGTGGAAAAGGCACGCAAAGAGGTCGAAACCCAAATCCGCGAAGCGGGCGAACAGGCCGTTTTCGAATCCGGCGTTCACGGTTTGCACCATGAGCTTGTTCGTTTGCTCGGCAGATTGCGCTACCGCACCAGCTACGGTCAGAATGTTCTCAAGCATTCAATCGAAGTTTCGCATCTTGCCGGACTTATGGCAACGGAACTCGGCGTTAACGTTCAGCTTGCGAAGCGTGCAGGTCTGCTGCACGACATCGGCAAGGCGGTTGACCACGAGGTTGAAGGCACGCATAACCAAATCGGCGCGGATCTTGCAAAGAAATATCGTGAAAACAACCAAGTTGTTCACTGCATTCTTGCACACCACGGCGATGTTGAACCCGGAACGGTTGAGGCCGTTCTCGTTCAGGCGGCGGATGCAATTTCCGCAGCAAGGCCGGGCGCAAGGCGTGAAACCCTTGAAAATTACATCAAGCGTCTTGAAAAGCTTGAGGAAATTGCCAATTCCTTTGACGGCGTTGACAAGAGCTTTGCGATTCAGGCGGGCCGCGAAGTCCGCATTATGGTCAAGTCCGATACCGTTTCGGATACGGACATTGTTGTTATCGCAAAAGACATCGTCAAGCGCATTGAATCCGAGCTTGAATATCCCGGACAGATCAAGGTCAATGTTATTCGCGAAACCCGTGCAACGGAATATGCGAAATAATTGCGCCTGACGTTCCGAACAAATTTTTTCAACACAAAAACCCGTTCCCGAGGTTAGCTGTCCCCGGGAGCGGGTTTATGTTTGTCTGTTTGTCGTTCGCGCTTCCGTCCGCATTTCGCTGCTCCGAACACAGCGGAACCAAACCGAAATCAATCTCTGTTTTCGTTCAGTTTTTCAATCGGACTTCCGCAAAGCAGTCTTCCCTTTGCCGCAAGGCTTATCAGCACGATAACGGCGGCGCAGGCAAAACTCAGCCCGAGCATTGTCCAAACGGTTGCACCGAACCGCTGCAGTCCGTACAGTTTTGACGCAAGTGTGGAATTCAGGCTGTTATACGCTTCCGGGAATTGCTGCACGAGCCTCCGCGCCGAAAGCACTGCATAGCCCGCATACACGACCCAGCCCACCGCTGCGGCAATTAAGCCGTTTATTAATGCCGTGCCTGCAAATTTTCCGACTGCCTGTCTGCCCGACATGCCGATTGCGCGCAATATTCCGACGTTTCGCATTTGCTCCCTTGCCTCCAGCGTGAGCGCATTCATAAGCAGCATCAGCATTATGACCGCAATGCATCCGCCGACGGACAGAATCAGCGTTATCTGCTGAATGCTTGTTTGCAGATTCGCCGCAAGCGACTCGCGGCGGTTGGACATTCGCACCCCGAGGTCCGCCGCCTTTTTCGCAAGCACATAGTCCGTTGCAGCGTATCCGGAGCGGATATCCGCATAGCAAAATGCGCCCGTGTAAGCAAAATCCCCGTTCATTACATAACTGCCGTCAACGATGTAATCGCGGAATTCATCCGTCAGCTCCGCAAAGGCATTTTTAATCAATGCGGTTGAAGCGGCAACGTTGAAAGTTCTTGCTCCGTAGGCCTCAATTTCGGTAACGGATGTTGAAATATCGGAACAATAAACGATTCCGCCGACCGTATAGGAAAAAGTTTTGAGCGAATGTTCGCTTTCGTCCCCTATATAGTTTTTTTGCGCCGCTCCGTAAAACGAAAGTTCGATTTTGTCGCCCGGCTTTATTCCGATACTGTCAATATCCCCGTATGTTTCGCGCAGTTCATCGTCATACATTCCATAGTTAATCATGATATTTCCGTCCGAACCGCGCACCGCAAAAAGCAGAACCTGTTCACCCCGCTCATAAGCCTGCCTGTCGAATGCGGAAAGGTCAAGTTCAACATCATCGCGTGCAAGAAGCCTGTCCGTTATGAATTCGGGGTATGCATACAGATTTGAGTGTATGCCGTCATCATACGGCACATAATAGTATCCGTCGCGAAGCTCCGCTTTGTCCGATGCCCGCGAAGCGGCAAACGCAGGGGAGGATTCCGAACCCGCATAATTCAGCTCAACTTTCATAAGTATATACGGATCGACCCGCACCATGCCTTGAATTGTGCGCATCTGCTCAACTGCCTTTTCGGGAATCAGGTGTTCATGCATCACATCGTTTTCGTAGTCAAAATCGCTGCTGCAATAGATTTGATATGCGGGGAACCGTTCCGTTTCATGTTTATTGCTCAAAGGCGATGCGGATTCCACCGCCATGAAAAACACTGCCGCACAGAACAGGGAAGCGAGCGCAACGGTCAGCACACGCTTTGCCGCCGCAATACGGCGCGCTTTTTTCCGTGCAATATGCAGCCTGCCCGTCAGCGGCTGATGCAGAGCGGTTTGGAAAACGATCAGCCGCATCAGAATGATTCCGAACAGCCAGCAAAGCACGGCGAGCCCCACTTGTTTGAAAGGGATATCAACAAAAATTTCCGCGCCGTTTTTGAACAGCGCCGTGCGAAGCAGCAGCCATGTGCCGCCCGCGCCGAATAAAATGCCGAGGGCAACCGACGGAATGCAGATGAACAGCATCTCAAAAATCTGCATTTGCCGAAGCTGCCGTTTTGTTACGCCGATGCTGCGGAAAAGCGCAATCTGCCTTATTTGTTTCTGCATCTGCATTATGTTGACGCAGACAACCGCAAGCAGCGTGACGGCAAAAATCAATGCCGTAAAGAAAATGTTGTATGTTTGAGTCTCCTGCTGCGCAAACTTTGTTGCATTGAATGCAAGCGGAACGCTGCCCACGGTCTGATACACTCTTGCAATAAAGTTTGTTTTGTCCGTGTCGAACCCGGTGCAGAAAAAATTGCTTGTCGGTGCATCGCAAAGCTTTATTCGCAGATCGGAACCCTGCTCCTTCTCTGCATTATTAAAGGCCTCCGCCTGCAATTGCGCCTGCCGCACAATTTCCGCACACGCATTTTCCGTCAGGAGTGCGCTGCAAAGGGTTGCGGAAATTCCGCTTTCGGCGCGTGAACTTGTGCCGTCAAGTTCGCAAACGGGCTTCGTTGCCCAAGTCCAAACATCCGTGTATTCTTTAATAATGCCGACAAGCTGATATGTTCTGACAACGTTGACGGGGTGCGACGTTCCCAATGCGGAGTTTTCCCGCGCCGCAATGCTGACGGAGAGCGTGACATCCTGTCCAAGGGTGTAATCGATGCCGAGTTTGCTCAAAAGATCCGCTTCCATCGCGATTTCGCCGTCACTTTCGGGAAATCTGCCTTCGTTAACCGTAATGTGGCCGAGTTTTTTCAGCGTTTCGTCCACTGTGCCGACGCCGTCCTCCCCGATTGTTCCGTAAACATTCATGACGCCGAGTTCATCCAGCCAGTCGCTGTTTGCGGCTGCACCCTTAAGCTTTGAATTGATGCCCGGCAGAATCAACTGCCACTCGCCGTAGGTCGTTTTTCTGAACACATCGTTTGTTTTTATCATGCTTCCCGAAACGGACAGCGTGATAACCGCAAATGCAAACGATATTGCAAGGATAACGCTCATAAGAACGCTGCTGCGCTTTTTTCCGCAAACGCTTTGCCACGCCAGCTTCAAACACTCCATTTTTGCCTCCGATCCGACAGCGGGTTTCCGCCCGCTGTCCGCTTTGCTGCTGATGATACCCCTTATTGTAAATTAAAAACCTTACGAACAGCTTTCAGCGTGCCTTACAATAACGTAAGACGGGCACGGCTGCACATATTATGTGTCGAAAATACGCCGCCGAAAAACAAAAAGCAGCCGAATAAGCGGCTGCCTTTTTTGGGGAGCTTTCCGCAGCAATCTTCTGCAATTCAAAACAGCCGAACGATCGCCGTTATCAGCAGAACCGATGCCGCAGCAATAACAATTCCGGAGAATACGCAGCGGCAGACAAAGTTGGTTTTCGGAGTTGTGCGCACATATTTTTCCGTGACCTTTCCCTGTTCGAAAAGTTTTTTCAAATCAGGGGAAATATAATTGCGCCTGCGGAAAGCGTTTGCCAATATTGAACCGCCGAAGATAAGAAAGAAAACCGCAGCGAGGATTTCGGACAGCCTGCTCACCGTGTTCCAATCCGCTGATGCCGCTGCTCCGCTTGCGCTCACGGCGGCAGCACCGAATAACGCCAACAGCAAATATGCCGCCGCACCGATGCGCAGCCCGTAAACAAGCTTTTTAAGTTTCTTTTCGTTTTTTTCGGATGAAGTTTTTGTTTCGGCCGCATTCTGCCGTGAGTTTTTGTATGCCATTGTTTGCCCTCTCCGTTCCGTTTTTTCCGCCTGCCGTATGCCTGCGCCGCTGATATGGTACCACCCGCCCGCGTCCGTGTCAAGCATCGGGAGCGTTCACGATGCTTCGCTTTCCGAAAGGCTCGGCTCCGCCGTTTGCTTTGTCCGAATACCTTTTAATCGTTTTTTTAAAAAGTTAAGGCGCGAAAATGTTCCTTCACTTGCGTCTGCCCGTCTTAAATGATATAATAGACTTGCGATACAACATCGGTTTCGGAAATGCTCCGAATGAGTTCCGCTTACCCCTGCTGCACACCGCAGGCTTAAGTCGGCAATTCACTTCAGACCGATTGATTTTTTGCAAACAAATTCACGGAGGAAGCACTCATGTTCAAAAAAACCGCCGCCGCTCTTCTTGCGCTCATTATGCTGCTGAGCTTTTTTGCCTGCGACACGCCCGGCGCAAACGGGGGAGAGGATTCGATCCCGTCGCAAAGTCCGACCCTGCTCCCGAGCGCGGCCGACACCGCACAGCCCACTCCGACGGATTCCGCGATCGAATACAAAAAGTTTTCGACCAAACCCTTTTCAAGGGCAGCGACCGTCAGCCGGGCGGTTCTTCACGATGATGATCGCATATCGATTTCGGCGAACGAACTGGTTTATATCGATGATTTTGCCGTGCTGAAGCTTACGGCGGAAAATAAATCGGCGGATGACTTGCTTGTTTCCGATATTTCGATTTATGTGAACGACTGCCTTGTTGAAGTTGACTTCAGGCACAAATTTGCTGCGGGCAAAGCCGAAGATTTCAGTCTGTATATGCCGATTCTTGATATGATGCTGTACGGCATTCGGGAAATTTCCTCCATTGACATTGAATTCCGCATTGCAGCCGCTTCGGGCGAAAAATACTTTACAGAGCTTGCCCACCTGTCTGCCGCTTCCGCACAGCCGCGGGAACCGGGCGCATATGATTACAGCGGCTATATTGCAGGCGATATTGCTCAGGCCATTCATTATGATAAGTTGAACGCTTTCAATGACTCTCCCGGTTTTGAATCCGACGGATTGAGCCTTGCTTCATCCGCGCTCATCACCGTCAACGAAAAATACCGTGTGCTGCTTGAATTTGAAAACGCCGCTGCCAAGCCCGCAGAGGTGAACATCGGTTATATCAAAATCAACAACCTTGTTGTTTTTAACGAATTTGATCATGCCGCCTTCCGTATTCATCCGCAAAAACATGCTGTTATCAGCATTCCGCTTTTCACGAAAGCACAGCTGCTTTTATACAGCATCGGCAGAATTGCGGATGTGCAGTTTGATATCACGCTGACAAACGAAAACGCCGAAATTCTTTCGCGCGGTTCGGCTTCCGTTGCGATTCCCGGCAGAGTCGGAAACTTTGACTTTTCCAATCAGTATGCCAATTATGATGAAAACGGAGTTTGCATGTTGGTTGCCGGACCCATTGAGAACTTTGATCTTGCAAACAAAAATCCGCTTATCCTCGTTTACGTCAAAAACGAAAGCGGGAAGACGATAAGCATTTCAAGCTTTGAAAAATGTTTGTTTATCAACGGGCGGCCCGTCGAATGTGTGAGTTTTTCAAAAATTCTGCGAAGTGATGATCGTATGCTTTTTGAAATTGAAATTGATGCGGCTTCACTTGAAACCGAGCTTTCCGCAATTTGGGAAATTGCCGTATCATTCGAAATTTCGGATGAGAACGGTAATTTGATTTGCAAACCCGAAATAAAGCTTCAGGATCCTTCTCAGTCCCCTATAACATCCGCATAACTGCGGCACCGCATAATTGCGGCACCGCATGATTGCAATGCTGCATAATTGCGGCACCGCATGATTGCAATGCTGCATAATTGCTGCGCTGCATTCGGCTTTCTTTATTCAAATTCAACGTTCGTAAGGCAGCCTTCATGCAGGGTTTGCGTGTCGGCTGCCTTTTCCGCATTCTTTTTCTGTTGAAACCGAACATCACAAGTGATATAATCAATTCGGAGGAATTTTTGCGATTTTTGTTTTATTCTGCGAGATATTTCCTCAAAACTAAATATACAAAGCAAGGATAAAGACGCGTCCCTGCCGGCAGTTCGAAAGCCCCTTTCGGGATCGGCTGCCGCCGTTTGGCTGTCCGTTCCTTGCCTCACGAAATCCCGACCCGATTCGGATTTAGCTTAAACGGCTGCTTTCGGCAGGAACTGCTTCAAAGCTTTTTCCGTTGGCACGGGGCCTGTTGTGCGCTTTATCGTTTTATTCCCGTACGGCGGAAGCTTTTTCCGTCGGCACGGGGCCTGTTGGTGTTTGCTCGGCGGCAGGCAAATAAAAAAAAACAAAAGCACCGCGGAAAATAAAACCTGCAAATGCGGTTTCCGTTCCCGGGTTTTCGCAGTATTAACACGGAGTAGGTTATAAAAATGAAACTGAAGTTTTTGGAACAGTACAAACACCTCGGAAAGGAGATATATATCCTTTTCTGGGGACGAATCGTAACAAGCATGGGCTCGCTTATCTGGCCGCTGCTGACCTTGATTCTTGAAAACAAACTCGGCTATGATGCAACTCTTATTGCGGGCATTTCATTTGCAATGTCGATACTGCAATTTCCGATGCTTCTGCTCGGCGGCAGGCTTGCGGACAAGCGCAACCGCAAAAACGTCATTGTCATCTGCGATCTGGTAACGGTTGTTTGTTATATCATCTGCGGTCTGATTCCGCTTTCGGCATACAGCATCGGGCTGTTTTATGTTGCAAGCGTTTTTGCAACCATCGAGGGCCCGTCATACGATGCACTGATTGCCGATCTGAGTGACGGAGAGGACAGGGAAAAGGCATACAGCCTTCAGTATCTCGGAATGAACCTCGGGCTTGTGCTTGCGCCCACAATCGGCGGTTTTCTGTTCAAAGACTATCTGTGGCTTGCGTTCATTATCACGGGCATTGCAACGCTTTCTTCAACGCTGCCGATTCTTTTCTTTGTCAAAACGCTCAGCATACCGAAAAAGAACATCAGCGCATACGAACAAAAGCGTGAAGGTGTGAGTGTTTTTTCGCTTCTGCGTGAAAGGAAAACGATACTTATATATCTGCTTGTTGCGGGAATCGGCGGGTTTGTGTATGCTCAATTCAACTACCTTCTTCCGCTTAACATGGGTGCGCTTTACGGTGCGGAAGGCGCGGAAATATTCGGCGTTATGACAAGCGTCAACGCCCTCGTTGTAATCCTTGCAACACCCGTTGTAACGACCTTTTTCGGGCGGATTCGGGATGTTCGAAAGATACTTCTGGGCGAAACGCTGATAGTTGTCGGGCTGTTCTGCTATCGGTTCGTTCAGGGAATCATCCCGCTGTATTTCGTTTTAATGACTGTTTTCACCATCGGTGAAGTATTCAACACCATCGGCGTGCAGCCCTATGTGACGCGGCGCATTCCCTCAACGCATTGGGGAAGGATGAACTCGATAATATCCATTGCATCCGGTGCTTTTTCCGGAGTCGGCAACCTGCTTATCGGCAAGCTTGTGGACACCTCGGGCTTTGATTCCGCGTGGCTCGTTATCGGCATTGCGGGAATTTTTCTCATACTCTGTGCCGCCGCAATGTGCATTACCGATAAAAAATATTTCCCCTTGCTTTATGAAAAAAGCACCCCCGGAGGTACTCCCGAAGCGTTTTCGGATTCGGAGCCGGAAAGCTCTGCGTCGGGATCCGACAAATAGCATTCGGCCTTTTCGGCTGCATTTCAGTACCCGTGCCTTTTGTCAAAAGTAAAAATTCAGTTTGCAAAGATGCGCGAATTGTGTTAAAATTGTGAACGGAGAAGCAGATATTTTCCGCTTCTCCGAGTATTATCCTTCGGATTTTTTCCGCAGCAAAAATTTTTTTGAAAGATAACGCAACCGAATCGGCGCGAATTGCGTTATATGAATGGAGACAAAAATTGTCCGACCGCAGTTTCGACAGCATATATAGTGATTATTCACGCCTTGTCTTCTGGGCGGCATATCGTGTTGTGCCAAACAGGGAGACGGCGGAAGATATTACGCAAATTGCTTTTGAACGTGTGCTTTCCAATCTCGGCAGGCTGGCCGGCCTTGACGACGGACAGTTGAAAAGCTGGCTTTACCGCGTGTCCACAAACATCGCGCTTGATCATCTGCGCCGTGCAAAACACGAAACGCCGGTTGATGCGCCGATAAGCGAGGATATCGAGGATTCAGCCCTCCCGCTCGATGAGGAAGTTGAAAGGCGCCGAAAAGCGGCAAAAGTTCGAAGTGCGATCGACAAACTTGACGAAACGAGCCGCAAAATCATATTGCTGCACTATTACGCCGGTATGACCGTTCGCGAAATTTCGGCTTGCACGGGCATCAGCGAAGGAACGGTTAAATCGCGGCTTATGAAGGCAAGAAAGCGGCTTGCGGTTATGCTCGGAGAGGAGGCAGCGGATGAAAAAAAGCGGAAGAAAAAATGATTATTTCTGTTCGAATACGGTGAATCTCGAAGCAGCGGATTCCAATCATTCCGCCGACACATGCACGGAATTTGACAGTTCCCGCACAATTGACGAGCTTCTTCGTTGGGCTGCAAACGAAAGCACGGCCGAGATTGATTTCGAATCGATTCGTCTGCGCGCTGTTGAGAGCAGCCGAAAGTCCAAAATGCAGCGCATACGCCGAATCCGTGCGTTGACGGCAGCAGGCGCGGCCATTCTTTTGATCCTGTTTGTTTTTGCGCTCACCATCGGAAAAATCAACGATTGCGCAAAAGATCCGCAGGTCAGTGCAGGCCTCACGCCGAATGCAGGGGCAACACCCGAACCGTTTTCCGATCCGATGAACCTGCCGTCCGGATATGACAGTTTTCAAAACGCCGGAACCGTCGCCGATGAGGCGATAAAAAACACAAACATGTTCCCGCAGAATCTTCCTTCCGAAATGCACAAAAAGGTTGATAACGATTCCCTGCGCATTTCTGCCGAAGGTTTTGATGCAAACGGCAACCGCCTTTATTACGATTGCGAAGTTGTTGATGTTGCGCCGTATCAGCTCTCTGTCGGTCAGGTCGGTTCGTTTTCCGACGGCGTGGATATTGTTTACTATTGGCAGATAACAAGCGGCACATGCTTGCGCGTTCGTTTCTTTGGGTTTAAGCAGGCAACCGCTGAAATGCTCTTTAACCAGCTTTCCGGACAGATAACGGGCACGAGCGGGAAAACCGCTGCTGTCGTGGCCGCACCTGCCCCGTGGATACCTTCCGTTATCGGCACGGGCGATTCCGAACCGTCCGAAGGCGGTACGCTGCCTGTCGTCAGTGTTCCTTACATCGACAATTCGCCTGCCGAAACCGCACCGGTTTATGCTGCTCCCATCGGAACAGCTCCGACAGTTGATATTCCTTTTGAGCAGATATCGGACTCCGGCTACGATGCAATCGGGGAAATCCCCGTCGTTGCCCTTAACTCCGAATCGGCGGAAATCGGCGGCACATCGGCAAAAGCCGGCGGAGGTTCGGTCTGCGAAAGATCCGACAGGGTCAGTTTGCCCCGCCCCGGAAGCAGCAAAGTTGACTGCGGAAACAACGATTCAAACACCGACAAAGACATTGCAGACGGTAGTGACGGTGCCAAAAACGCCTACAGGACGCAGCTCAATGATACGAACGGTACGTTCGACAAAACTCCGGCTGACCGTCCCTGATTTTTGGGCAAACGCAGGACAAACCTGCATCAGGACACGGCTCTCATATTTTTTGTTCTCCGAATTGTTTTCGATACTCTTTAATAAACTTAACTCGGAAGGGATCCGCGCATAATGAGCAAAAGAAGAAGATGCAGAAACGTCGTAACAGTTGTTAATGTGCTGAAAGAGCAGGGTGTTTTAACAATTGATATTCAGGAGGCTTTCCGCCGCGGCAATGTTGACGCCCTTATTTTTTCCAATAAAGATGCGGTGCTTATCAAGCACTCATGCGGAGCTTACATGCTTTGGGCTGCAACCGTTGAAGCCGGAAGGCTTGCCCTTCGCGAGGTTCCCGAAATGCGGGTTTGCGTTGTTCACGGGCAAGCTGCTTTTGAGGCAATTCGCTGCGAACGAAAAGGTTTTTCTGTCGAAAAACCCTGCAAGCAATTCTGCCGCTACTCCATGCAGCGGCACAAGGCGAAATCGCCTTTTCCGATTCGGGAACTGACAACGGACGATCTTCCCCAAGTTGCCGCGCACTATAAGCTTGAATCCAAGGAAGAAATAGCTGCAACGATTGAACACGGGCTGATGTTCGGTGCCGAGGTTGACGGAGAACTTGCCGGCTTCATCGGAATGCACACCGACGGCAGCGTCGGAATGCTCGAAGTATTTAAAAAATATCGCCGGTGCGGCGTCGGCAGTGCACTTGTGTCGCACATGAACAACTATCATGCCGACAGAGGATGGACCGTTTACGGACAGGTTTATTTCGATAATGATGTTTCCCTTGCGATGCAGCGCCGTCTCGGGCTTGCCGAATCGGAAGACTATATCCGCTGGATCATCGGTAAGGATACGTTTTAAGTCGGTTTGCTCTGTGCATGTTTTTCGCTGCACACGCACGGATTCGGCATCAATAACCGTTCCGTCGTCTATCACAGCTCAGTCAAAGATTCTTTATAAAAAATAAAAAAGGGGCTGTTGCAAAATCAAGTCATATTTGCAGCAGCCACATAAACCTGATGTCGGTTTTGCACGCTTCTTCTATAGCTCTGCTCGAGAAAATTCCTTGCATGTTTGCATATGCAACAATCGAAAACATAACCTCAGGGTCAATCTTTCCCCACCGCCTGATTTTTGCTCGTTTTCATTGTATAATCAGCTCGCTTTTTGTTGGTTTCTGATCAATTTAATTATACACGAAAGCAGCAAACCGGACAACCCTTCCTGAGTTGCCCGGTTTTGTTTTGGGGACTAATGCAACAGCCCCTGTAGGTTTATTCATTTGCTGCTTCTCTTTTTAGCTACATCCATCCATGCAGAACCTTCCCACTGAATAGGGGAAATTCCCTGTTTCTCCGCAATGTTCCTAATTCCATCTTGCAGCTTTTTGTAGTTTTTGTACTCAGATATGGCACTCCACGCTTCGCCGTTATAATAGTAGGATTCGCCGGAACCGGTAATCTTGTTTTCCTCGGTGTTGAACTGCTGCGTCTCTTTTAGAGCTTCAAGAATAAAGCTGTCAACCGGTACATGCAACTCTGCCTCAGAAAGGCCATTTGGCAGCATATCAAGCAGCCACAGATATTTCAGCGTCATATTCACCCATTTCTGTGCTTGCCCGTATGTAAACGCAAAACCGTCTTTAAGAAATTTTTTCCTACCATCATCATAAGGCGTATTCATTTGACAAATGATTTGAGCGCACCGCCCGTCATGCCATGTGTCGAAATCGCCGGGATAATTCGGAAAGATCTCGATGGATTCAATTAGTTTCGAGCAGACATCTTCAATTCGTTTTTTCCGAATATCAATGAACGCATGTGCATCAGTACCGACCGTTGCTTTTTCCAGCTCTGTTGAAGAATAGGTATATTTGACCGTGCGAGCTAAGTCTAAATATGCACGGTACGAACACTTTACTTTCCTTGTTTGGTCGAGGTCTCCACTGCTGAATCCAAAGTAGTTATAAAGCAGAAAATCCATTATTTTTTTGTTGTCGGCAGGCTGATTCATGATGTTATCTCCTTTGCTTATATTATTTATATTTCTTCAACGCTTTTTTCAAAGCGTTTTTAACCTTTTCCCGCAAGCGTTGAGGCTCCGGCACCGTCACATCCGGGGCGAAATTCAGGGCAAACTGCTCCATGGTCTTGGCCACCCGAAACACCGCCCGGACATTGTCACCGGCATACATATAGGGGTGCTCCTTCATATAAGTGGCCAGATCCGGCGTCCGGCCGTTGGCCCATTTCATGTGCTCAAAGGGCTTGGCAGGCTCGTCCAGAATTTTCAGCTCCTTTGATTTTTGTTCAAAGCTTAATCCGAAAGCTGCCACTCGATTGTTCTCTGTCCCGAATCGGCAAGGATTTGGTTGCACTTTGAAAAATGTTTGCAGCCGAAAAATCCGTTGTAGGCCGAAAGCGGGCTCGGGTGCACCGTTTCAAGCTTTACATGAATCGGGTTTGTGATGACCTTTGCTTTTTGCCGCGCATTCGCTCCCCAAAGCAGGAAAACAACCGGCTCCGTCTTTTTGTTAAGCTCGGAAATTACCCTGTCCGTAAAAATCTCCCAGCCCATTCCCTTGTGGCTGTTCGGCTGATGTTCGCGCACCGTGAGAACCGAATTCAACATTAAAACGCCCTGTTTTGCCCACTCGGTAAGCTCTCCGTGATGCGGGGGAATGAACCCGACATCGTCGGAAAGTTCCCGAAAAATATTTTTCAGGGACGGAGGCGGGGCGATGCCTTTCAAAACGGAGAAGCAAAGCCCGTGCGCTTGGTGCGGCCCGTGATACGGATCCTGTCCAAGTATCACTGCCCGCGTGTTTTCAAACGATGTATATCGAAGCGCATTGAAAATATCATACATATTCGGATACACAACGCATTTTCTGTATTCGTCGGCCAGGAACTTCCGCAAATTCCTGTAGTAGTCTTTCTGAAATTCGTCTTTAAGAATTTCGTCCCAATCGTTGCCGAGATTTACCATTTATCCTCCGTATTTTGCTGTGCTTTGCACAAAATCAACATACTTTTTTGTTTTGCTCAAATGCCGAGCATTGCAGAAGCGATTGCAAAATAAATAAGCAGCGCAATCGCATCAACAATTGTTGTAATAATCGGACTTGCCATGACAGCGGGATCGAGTCCGATTTTTTTCACAAGCAAGGGCAGCGTGCAGCCGAAAAACTTTGCAACAACGACCGTTGCCAAGAGTGTCAGGCTTACCGTCAGCGAAACAAAAACCCCCAGTCTGTCGAAGAGCATCAGTTTTCCGAAGTTTACAGCAGCGAGCGTTGCGCCGCAAAGTAATGCAACGCGCATCTCCTTGAACATGATCCGAAAAATATCAGAAAACCGAATCTCCGCCAAAGAAAGGCTGCGTATAATCGTTACGGACGATTGGCTGCCGGAATTGCCGCCCGTGTCCATCAGCATCGGGATGAACGATGTCAGGATGATGTTTGCTGCAAGCGCAGCTTCGAATTTTCCGATTATCAACTGTGTGAAAACCGCTGAAAGCATCAAAAGCAGCAGCCACGGTATGCGGCTTTTGTACAGATCCATCACGCTGAGCCGCGGATACGGTTTGTCCGACGGGGTGATAGCAGCCATCTTTTCAATGTCTTCAGTCGCTTCATCGCGCATAACGTCGATTGCATCGTCAACCGTAACTATACCTACCAGCCTGTTTTCGCCGTCCACAACGGGCATGACTGTCAAGTCGTATTTTGCGAACATATCCGCAACAACTGCAATATCATCAAGTGTTCCGACGGAGATAACATTTTCATCCATCAGATCGGAAACAACGGCCCTCGCATTGGCAAGCACAAGCGTCCGCAAAGAAACAAGGCCGATAAGCCTGCGTTTTTCGATTACATAACAGATGTCAATCGTTTCCTTATCTACTCCGGTCAGCCGAATATGATCCAGTGCCTCCGCGGCGGTCATGGATGAATGCAAATCCGCAAATTCCGGAGTCATTATGCTTCCTGCGCTGTCCTCCGGATATTTCAGCAATTCGTTTATGTCACGTCGAACATCGGGCGAAGCCTGCTTCAAAATGCGCTTAACAACGCTTGCGGGCATCTCCTCCACAAGATCCGCCGCGTCATCCGCATACATTTCATTCACAATATCAGCAAGCTCTTTGTCGGAAAAAGCATTTATCAGCTGCTCCTGCAGCACGGGTTCCATTTCAACGAAAACATCCGCCGCCGTTTCCTTTGGCAAAAGGCGAAAAAGCATGAGCAGCCGCTGCGCAGGCTGATCACGGAAAATCACGGCAATATCTGCCGGGTTAACGGTTGAAAGAATATCTTTCACGCTGTTATAATTCTTGCGTTCGAGCAGAACCTCCACCGTCTGCGATAAATCTGTTGAAAACACTGCCATTGTTCTTCTTTTGAAAGCCGCAGGTCGAGAAACAAGGCAAAAGACCTGCGCTTGCAGCATGGTTTCGATTGAGAAAAGCTGCCGATGACTTATTGCGCGGATACGCAGCAAATTCCGAGTATACCCCGATTTCAAGCTGTTGTTCACGCAACAATTTTTCGAAAGCTCCCTATGGTTTTTTTCTCAAATTTCGCTGCCCGGATGATTCAGCCGGAGTTTGAACGCGGAATTGCGGGTTCATGTGAAAGAACGCAAACAGGAACGGTTAATCTTCCGCTCCAAGCCTGCCGCAAAAGCCTGCCATATGAAATCACTTGTGTTTCAACAGCAAAACTTCAATTGCAAAACAGTATAACCGCAGGAGTCATACAGGGTTTGTTCGGCGCATTCAGTACATGTTTTTGTTTTCCGCGCATCATGTTCTCGTTTCGGTTGGGAACATCCGCACTTGTGCTGCTGTCAGCTTCCATAATAACTCCTTTGATTTTTTTCGGTCAGGGACTTTACCTTTTCCGTCTTTTAAGTGTAAAATAAACTTGTGCATTTGTCAATCCCCGCAAAGTAATTTTTGAACACCGTCCGTCCTTTGCCGTTTTGTTCTGCCGCGTGCGCCGACCTCGACTGTCTTTTCGCTGTTGACAAACGGACAGCACGGCACTATAATCAAGAAAAAAGTGCGAAAGGGTGCGGATTCATGACGGAAGGCAAGATTTACAGCAAAATCAGTCTGTTTGCGCTGCCGATCTTTATCGGGCAGCTTTTTCAGCAATTTTACAATGTTGCGGATTCCCTCGTGGTCGGCCGTTATTTGGGCAAGCAGGCACTTGCGGCCGTCAGCTCGTCCGGCAGTTTGATTTTTCTTCTTGTCGGATTCATTAACGGCGTTTTTGTAGGCGCGGGAGTTGTTATCGGACGATATTACGGCGCACGCGAAAATGAAAAAGTTCATACCGCCGTTCATACCACAACCGCCTTTGCCGTGCTGTCGGGCTTGTTCCTTACCGCCGCCGGAATGCTTCTCACGCCGGTTATTCTCCGCCTGATGAACACTCCCGCCGACGTTTTGCCCGAGTCCATACGATACTTCCGTTTATATTTTGCCGGCGCACTCGGCAATGTTCTTTATAATGCCTTCAACGGCATTTTTCAGGCGCGCGGCGACAGTCGGCATCCGCTTTACTATTTGATAATTTCATCAATTACCAACGTTGTTCTTGATATTCTGTTTGTAAAATATTTTAAATGGGGTGTCGGCGGGGCTGCAACAGCAACGGTTATATCGCAGTTCCTGAGCGCAATTATCTCATTCGTTAAACTCACCACTGTTGACGACGTACACAAAATCGTCCCGCGTGATGTTCGTATTGATTGGCCGATGCTTAGGGAAGTGCTTGCGACCGGATTGCCGACAGGCGTTCAGAATTCCGTGATCGGGCTTGCAAACGTAATCGTTCAATCCAACATCAACGATTTCGGCTCCGATGCGATGGCGGGCTGCGGTGCGTATTTCAAAATAGAAGGGTTTGCTTTTCTCCCGGTAACAAGTTTCAGTGTTGCACTTACGACTTTTACAAGTCAGAACCTCGGAGCGAAGCAATATGACAGAGTAAAAAAGGGCACTGCATTCGGGCTTGTCTCCGGCGTTGCACTTGCGGAACTCATCGGAATTGTTTTTGTGATTTTCGCACCGTCGCTTATTGCCATGTTTAACAGTTCGCCCGAAGTTGTCGCTTTCGGCGCAATGCAGGCACGAACGGAAGCACTTTTTTACTGTGTTTTGTCGCTTTCACACTGCATGGCCGGAATCATCCGGGGAGCGGGGAAAACGATGGTTCCGATGCTTATCATGCTGATTTGCTGGTGCGTTATCCGCGTTGCGTATATTACGATAACTGTGCATTTTATTCCCGATATCCGCGTCGTTTTCTGGGGATATCCGATAACATGGATGCTCAGCTCGGTCTGTTTCACGCTCTACTATTTCAAAGGCGACTGGATGCATAATTTCGAACGCTTGGACGCACGTCGGAATGCGG
>ERZ773260.744-NODE-744-length-45938-cov-8.822113_pt1 | contig 45938 bp, 42 predicted proteins | sample MGYA00511387_ERZ773260 | MGnify/ENA primary metagenome ERZ773260 (study PRJEB29015, sample SAMEA2737745) | human gut metagenome | biome: human gut; feature: human-associated habitat; material: faeces | place: China | collected 2012 ...
GCTCTGCTCTGCTCTGCTCTGCTCTGCTCTGCTCTGCTCTGCTCTGCTCTGCTCTGCTCTCAAGATTATGTTCTCTCCCTACTCTTTGTCAATGCAATTTTTTTACAACTTACCCCTACAATCTGGAATCACATATTTTCGTAAATTATCCCATTAGTTCCTTTAATATACAAACTGTATGTTTAAGCCCCTCTTCAACAGTGAAACTATTTCTATACCCCAATTGCTTAATTTTATTATTGTTCAACGACGAATTGCTCATTGGATTAAATGCTTTCAATTCATTCTCTGTTGGATCGGCAATAATCAATTTCACATTACCTGCTTCAGCATATATTTTTGCCATCTGTCTTATCGTTGTAATTTCATCATGACCTATGTTGTATGCCTGTCCTTTTTTTCCTTTTAATAATGCTGTAAGTATTTGAACAGCACAATCCACCGAATAGCAATATGACCTTTTTTGTAATCCAGAGCTTTTCATAACAAGTTGCTCTCCAGTTGCTGCTCTAAATGCAAAATCAGAAGAGATACGCTTATCTACTTTTTTTGCAGACGGTCCATAAATATGTCCTGGTCGTACAATAACGCAATCAACTCCAAATTCCGATGCATAAGATTTGCACAGCATCTCAGAAGCTCTTTTAGCAATAGTATATGAAGACCGAATATTATCAATGTCTACTTCGCCATAATCGCCTTCCGTAAATGACTCTTCCGTCTTTTTGTTTCCATAAACTTCGCTCGAAGAAATATAAAGTAGTCTTTGGATCCTATTATTCTTAGAATAATCCAATAGTGCATGCACACCATCAAAATTCGACAAAATAGTTTCCACAGGTTTTTCTGTATATAACTCTGGAGAAGCCAATCCAGCTCCAGAAATGATATAGTCTGGTTTTATGTCAAGATTTATTTTTTTTAAGGCATCATAGTAAACATACTCAACCTTATGACATCCACCAAATCTGACCTGAAATTCTTTTTCACTTCTTGCTCCAACGTATACCTTGTCGATTTTATTATATGTAACAAGCACATCTACTATTGCAGAACCTATTAATCCTAAGCCACCAGTGATAAATATATTTTTGCCATCAAGTTTAGTTAAATCAGAATTTCCAACTGCTCTCAGCAGATCTGCTTTGTAAAGTGCAGACTCTAATAACCTCATCATTTACCTCACTTTTTTATCCACTCATCATTCTTTGCATTTAATAAAGCTTTAAAAATCTCTATATCTTCTACTGTAGTAATCTTAATATTTTTTTCTGATCCTTTTGAAAAATAAGTCATATAACCATATTTCTGCATCAATGAACATGAGGCAGCCATATTGGTTACTCCATCTTTAATTGCTTGGTTGTGAACCTTCCACAGTTCATCAAATGCGTACGAATGCGGTGTTTGAGTTCGCCACAGTTCATCTCTGTTTAGAGCTTCGTTCGATTCTATACCATCTTTTGAAACGAAAACTACTTCTGTAGTAGGAATCACGGTAACCGCAGAGCCATATTTTTTTTGCTTTACAAGATTATCTGTAATCACATCTTGCGGAAGCATCGGCCTATTACCATCATGAATCATAACAACAATATCACTCGTCGATTCATGATCCTCCTTAATTGCTTTTAAGCCATTATAGATTGATTCCTGACCAGTGGAACCTCCCGTAACAATTTTCTTAAGTTTTGTAATATTAAACTGTCTTGCATATGCATCAAGGACTGCACTCCACCCTTCAAGGCACGCAACATAAATTTCATCAATACTGGGATGCTGCTGGAATGCTTCTAATGTATATATAAGAATCGGTTTATTTTCAACAGTTAAAAATTGTTTGGGCAGGTCTTGATGTGTTCTTGTTCCCGTTCCTCCAGCAGTTAAAATAGCAATATTTTTCATAACTCAATTCCTCACTTACTTTGATATCCATACTCATTTGGCAAAAGTTTACTACATTTGCCGCTATTTGATTTCCAATTTGGATTTGGAATTCTCCAATCTTCGTTATAAATACATTTTAAAATATCTTCTGCATTATCCGGAACCGGAACTGCTACACCATCAACGCTAATTAGCTTTGTACGATTCACTCTTCTATGTTGTCTTTATTTTTTTACCTGTTGCACTTGATATTATAATCTGTCTAGCTGCCCTGTTTCTCCACCCGGAACAACCTTTTTCACCTTTTCGATCCGGAATTTATAAAGCAGTTCGTTCAAATACGATATCCAGCTTTCAATGCATACCACAACGATTGCATCGATCATCGGGTGATTCTGAAAGTGTTCCAGGGTATGAATGATGATCGGCTTGTTGTACATTTCCAGAAACTGCTTGGGTCGCTCCTTGCTGTGCATCCGGCTGCCGACACCACCGGCAAAAATCACTGCTATATTCATCATACGCTCCTCTTACCTCTTTATATATTTCGCGAAGAATTTCATTTCGTTCTGAAAAAACAGGACACTGATTGCAAGCAAAATGCTCCCGATCACAACGCAGTAAAAAATTGCATGAACGATCCAGCTTCCAACCGTCACGTTCTGGAGGGGAAGCAGCTTATAGCAGAGGGCAAAGCCCGCTCCTGCGCCGACAGCAAACAGAAACAGCTTCCGGTAGAAAATGCGCTGCACCCGTCCCGGAACGATTTTGCTTGTGTAGTACACATGAAATACCATCCGATAGGTCATGCCAGCAATTGTGCCAATGGTTACGCCAATCAAGCCAAGCTTTTTTACCAGCGCTACCGAAATCACAATATTCAGCGTAGCTTCAATGTAAGCAGGTACAGTAATTTCCTTGAACTTGTTAGCTGAATAGGCCAGGTTCAGGTGCGGCAGCTTGACCAGGTACAACGCTTCTGACAAAACCAGTAAAAATCCAAACAACGGCTGGTTGTACTCTGTATCGACAATGCCTCTGGTATAGAGCTGCACAAACGGTGTGATGAGCAAAGCTGTTACGGTAAACAAGAAGAACACCAGAACAAAAACTATATATTCATATATATCCAGCTTTTGGTTCAGTTCTTTCCAGTTTTTCTTTGCATAGGCCTGTCCCACCGTGTGTGCAATCCCGGACAGACACGCATCGATCACTTGCTTGATCCCACTGCTGACAAGACTGTAAACGCTGTAGATTGAAACGGTTTTCAGGTTTGCCAGAAATGTAAGGACAGTAACGTCCGTGCTGTTATGAATGAATGCCGCCAGATTGATTGCAAACCCATTCCATCTGGATTTTATAAGGGAATTATCCGGCTCAACCTTCCAGTCGATTGTATAGTTCTTTTTTACATACCGGTTGAATATGAGCGGCTGCAAAAGAAAGAGCGAACCGCTTATCAGCTTTAAGACATGAATACTGGGGTAAATAAAAACCGAGATTAATGCAAACAGGACATTGAAGATCACGATGAGCGTCTGCGTGAAATTTACCACATAGCCCTTTTTATCCGCATTCAGGAGCGTTCGCAGCGTCAGCGAATACATGTACTGGATCAGCAATGTGAGCGAAAGGATCAATGTCAGCGAACATACATACGCAAATTTGAACTCGGTTTTGAAATACAACGGATATACAATGGACAGTACAACCGAATAGCCGATGAAAAGGGCTCCGATCTTTTTATAAAAGCGATCTGCCGTTACAAGAACTGATGAAATTTTATTATTGTCCTGCTCTACAATGGGTTTATACAGGTTTGCGATAATAACGCCGGTTATTCCGCCCTCAACCAGCGTTATGTAGCTTAAAAACTGGTTGAGCGACGATACCAGCCCGTTCACTTCCGAGCCAAAGCAGGTAAGAATGATTTTAGGCAGAATAAAACCGCTTACAAGCGTAAAAAACTGCAGAACCATTCCCGAAATCATGTTCAGCAGGGTTGCCTTATTTTTCATTTTCCGTTACTCTCCATGCTTTGATGCCATGGCTTACCCGTTGGTCTTCCGGGGGGAGCTGCATGTAGTCTCCGTAAACACATTTGAGATAGGTATCATAGTCTTTGAAGCCTTTTACTGTAATGTCGTTAAATTGGTAATCAACAATTTCATCAAACAGTGCACGTGGAACTGCCTTTGTCCCCCACGTCAAATCCTGAATATAGCGACATTCTTGATTCTTATATTTTTTACAAAAGCCGATATACCGTTCAACCAGTTTTTCTTTATTGAATTTTCCAGCGATCCAGACCACAATCTTGTTCAGGTAATTATAAATTCCTTTTTTTCTGGTTGCCTCCAATGCATAAAAGCCATTCGCTTCCAAATTTTTCTGGTATAGCTTTTGCATCAATCTAACACGCTGACAATATGACCGCGTTCCGCGATCCGGCACATTATCAAATGGAAAAATATCAATCCATAATTCGGATGGATCATTTGCGAGGTTATCTTTTACTGCAATCGACTTATTGTAGACTTTTAAAAATGGCATGTCGGTCTTATCGACTTCATAACCAGATATCTCCAGTTCTTCACCAATTCGTTTATTTTTCCGCAAGATTTCAATCAGACGATCATAATCCTTTCGTAAAACAGCAATATCAATATCATCATCCCACGGAATAAATCCGCCGTGCCTTACAGCGCCCAGCAAGGTTCCGCTCATAATAGAATACTGAATTCCGTGTCCTCCCAGATATTCATCCAGTTCCTTTAGCATCCTACACAATTCAATCTTTATTTCGATGCTGTCCAACTGTTCTTTCGCCATTTTGCCTTCTCCTCTCCACCACAACTTTTATACGCTGCAGTCCGTCCATAATGTGCTTTTATACTCTTCTTCATTTCTGCCAAAACAGAATATACGGAACAATTCCGCTCTTATCCTCAATAAGGTGAATCATACTATACACTAACGGTAGATATAGAATTCCATATAAAAGTCTCTGATTTCTTATCTTCGAGCATTGTTTCAACAAATCAGGCAAGTAAACCACAATCAATGCTAAAAATGGCCAGAGAATCCGGTTCATCAAGATATTTTTTGAAAAAATCATACCTATCACCAAACAAAAGGTGCATCCAAAATGGTATGTTTCCATTCCGCCCAGTTTTGTATCCCTTTGAACAAGCAGACTCACTGCAGTCAATACTATAAACAAGATTAAATACAGAATGATAACCCTGCCTTTTCCGTCGGATGCAAACAACTGCGCAGGATTTTCTCCATTTACATACATTTCGTAATAGGGAAAAATTTTTACAATAATCCGGACGCCCGTTGTAAAGAGTATCGCCCCACACACTGATAAAAGTGTTGAAACAAGGTGGATTTTCCAGATGCTTTTACAGCATTTCGCTATCTCCACTCCCAAATAAGAAAGCGCGAATACAATAATTGTATTGTGTATCCCTACAGCCAGAATAAAGAGCAGCCAGCCCTTATAGTTTTTTCTATCTTTTTCAAGGATTGCAAAAGCATTAATTGCCAACGAAATTGCCATGAATTGTCGTGTTCCATTCATGCTTTCATAGAACAAGGTCAAGCCTATAAATAAAACACACGACAAAAAGTAATCCTTCGATTTTCTTTTTATAAACGCTAAGAATCCCACCGCAATTACAAGAGAATTCACAAATATGCCAAGCTGCGGAAAATAAATAACCCTCGTAATGAAGTAGTGCATTCCAACATATACGATTGCGCTTGGAATTTGTGATACTTTTAGAGCCTGTGTTAGAGACGATGACCGCGCAATGTTTTGATACATCCCATAATATGTTGCCGTATCGGTTCCGACTGTGTACTTTCTAAGCGCCATTGTCATTCCAAACATAAAAAAGCAGCAGCAGAGATAGAAAACTTCCCCATCTGTTGTTTTTTTTATGCTTTTCACATTATATTTTCTTAGCTGCCACAGTAAAAACACAAGAGAAATTTCAATTAAATAGATGCTCATGGCGCAGTCCCTGCCTCTGCAAATTTTTTTGCCGCAATTAACAGGTTTTTATTTATAATACAGAGCAATGCCGCTATTCTGTTTTTAGCTCTGCATTTCTTATCTCGCACAATTTCAAATTTTACGTTATCCAAATAATCACAAATTCTGGCATACGCTTCCGGGTACGTCGTTTTTATATCTTTATTGCTTAATAAAACCTGGCAGTAGTCACTGAACTTTTTAGATTTCGCAGCAGCGATCAACTGTGGATAATGTTTTTCACAAAATGTCACGAGATTATCCGCAGCATCTAACTCGTCTAAAGAGCCCTGACCAAAAACATGCATAATGCTGCCTTCTCTTTGCAGATAGAAGTACTGTTTTCGTGTCGTAACGCTTACACGCCTTACCGATGAATAGTATTTATATGTAGTAAACTCGTCCTCATGGTATTTTCCTACCGGAAACTGATATTCTCTGGCAATAGACGTGGGCAGCAGCATTGCACAAGCACTGGTGTCCAATGTGTCTTGGTACAGCATTTTTTCTAACGCTTTTATCCCTGTATAGCAGAACTCCTGAGCTTCATCTCTTTTTTCCGTAATTTCATTGGACGAACTATATTTACAAATACCTGTCACTGCAATATCTGCCTGATATTTTTCCTTTAATTGAACAAGTACTTCCAAATAATCCGGTGCGATAAAATCATCGCTATCAATAAATGTAACGTCATTTCCCCTTGCGTACTTAATTCCAAAGTTTCTTGCATCAGATAATCCGCCATTGCTTTTGTGCAACGCCCTAATACAATCGTACTTTTGTGCGTAACGATCACACAATTGTGGACAATTGTCTGGCGATCCGTCATCCACCAGTAGAATTTCAAAATCTCTGTATGTCTGTGCCAGAATACTTTGGACACATTTATCCAGATATTCTTCCACCTTATATACAGGTACGATTACGCTAATCATTTTGTTTCCTTTTCTACTGCTTCCAAGTAATACTTCTGCATTCGCAGCGCTTCCGATGCACTGTCAAAACCCGCGGCAGCAACTTCTTTTGCGTGGCTCCTTCTGACAGGCATATTCTCTTTGCAAGCCTTTAGAATTTGCTCCGCCCATACATCGTTGCCATCGTCAAGCGCAATAAAGTGGCCAAGCTCACATGCATCGGCTTCCCTCGTTACCTCCGTTGAAAAGAACATTGGCAAACCGCAGCTCTCCGCTTCAAGCCCAACAACCGGAAGTCCCTCATAGAGGGAAGGAAGCAAAAAGCAATCCATTGCATTGTAAAACTGCTGGATGTCCTCTCTTCTTCCTAAATAGGCAACCTGTTTTTTAATTCCCAACTCATCGATTTTTTTCATCATCTCCTCTTTGAGATCTCCATCGCCAATCAAACATAGAATCGCATTTGATTCTTTTTTGGCGACCGCCCCAAAGATTTCAATCATCCGAACAGAATTTTTTTGTTCTGTAAAACGTCCGATATGACCAATTACAGTTTTATCGCTCCAACCAAATTCTGCTCTTGTCTTTTCGCGGACTGCCGGATCATACGAATTGAATTCGGTGTTGATTGCCGTCTTGAACACATCTACTTTTCCGGCATCAAACAGCTTATTGCCAAACTGCCAGCGGCCACAATCAACTCCACAGGACATATAGTAATTGGCAAACCACTTTGACATAGGACGCAGCATCTTTTTAAGAATCGTTTTCCAGTCGTCCTCATGTGCCATGGATAGACTTTCCGATATTCTCACCGGAACCTTGCAATGTTTCGCAACGGCCATAGGAAAAAGATTCATCGTGCTATTATAAGCATGGACAACCTTATATTGATTTTGCTTAAAGATGCGCATCATATCGGTCATATTCTGAAAAATATGTTGATAAGGTGTGATCCTGTAAACTCGCCCTCCCAGATTTGTAATCTCCTGCTCTGGAATCGCCTGTGAATCAGAATCACATATAAAATCAAATTGAATTTTGTCCCGATCAATATGCCGATAGTATTCCATGATCAGATTCTTTTTTCCGCCAGAATCCATCTTCCCAACAATGATTGCTGCTCTCATGGGTTTCATTTACCGCCATCCCTTTGCTCAAAAAATTCCAACGTCTTATCAATCACCTTCTGGATATCCTCTTCTGCAAGGTTATAATACATGGGCAGACGCACCAGCCTATCGCTGTCAGGCGTCGTATGTTCATCCTCTCCTGCGAAACGTCCGAACTTCAGGCCAGCCGGAGCACTATGCAGCGGAACATAATGGAACACACACAGGATATCGTTTTCCTTCATAAATTGTATATATGCCTGCCGTGTCTCCAGATCTTTGCATTTCAGATAAAACATGTGCGCATTATGCACGCAGCCCGCCGGAACTGTCGGAAGTTCCAAAATTCCCTTGTCAGCCAGCGGTTTGAACGCCTCATAATAGCGATTCCACGAAGCAAGCCGGTTCTCGTTAATTTCATCAGCCACTTCCAACTGCGCCCAAAGATAAGCTGCATTCAAATCGCTCTGTAAGTAGCTGTCGCCAAAATCGACCCAGTTGTACTTTGCTACCTGTCCCCGGAAAAACTTCGAACGGTTTGTGCCTTTTTCACGCAGGATTTCAGCCTTTTCAATATATGCGGGGTTATTGATAACGATTGCGCCGCCCTCTCCCATTGAATAGTTCTTTGTTTCGTGGAAGGAGTAGCACCCAAAATCGCCAATTGTGCCCAATGCCTTGCCTTTATAGGTACTCATAACCCCCTGCGCCGCATCTTCCACAACCATTAATTGATGCCGCTTTGCGATATCCATAATGGCATCCATCTCACAGGCTACGCCCGCATAATGAACAGGACAGATGACTTTTGTTTTTTCAGTGATAGCAGCTTCGATTTTCGTTTCATCTATGTTCATCGTATCCGGGCGAATATCGACAAACACAAGCGTAGCTCCGGCCAAAACAAAAGAATTGGCAGTGCTGGAAAATGTAAAACTGGGCAAAATCACTTCATCACCCGGTTTGATACCACAAAGCAGAGCAGCCATATCCAGTGCCGTTGAGCCGCTCGTCGTCAGCATAACTCGTTCAGCCTTAAATCTATTCTCCAGCCATTCATCACACTTTTTGGTGAACGGTCCGTCTCCGCAAATTTTGTGATTTTCAACCGCTTCATGCATATACTTAAATTCCGTGCCTACAAAAGGCGGAACATTGAAATGAATCATCTTTTTCCTCCGTTTAATCATGCACCATCTTCGGGTGTTATCTTATCGATAATAGTCAGGTTCTTTTATTTTTTTGCTTCTTTACATCATTTTCAAATTTAAACAGTACAATTTATGATGATACTCAGAAGGCAACGCAGCAATTTCCAAACCGTCGCCGTCACTCTATGATGACAGCCGCGTATGCTCACCGCTTCACCCCAAACGCCCGTTCGGGGTTCTTCTTCCTTTGTTTGGCATCGCTTTTCTTTTTCGAATGCCTTGCTCAGAATTTGAACGTCTCTTTCATCCCCAGCCACTTCTGATCCTTCTCGCTCAGATTCAGCACCGCGTCCTCTCCGAGCGTGTATCCCTCGGCAGACGCATTTCCCTTATATTCGCCCTTTACATCCGGCCACTCAACACCAATCTCCGGGTCATTCCAAGCCAAGCCGCCCTCATCATTGGGATGATAAAAGTCATCGCACTTATAACAGAATTCCGCTTCGTCGCTCAGGACGAGGAAGCCGTGCGCAAATCCCTTCGGAATCAAGAACTGCTTTTTGTTTTCCGCTGACAGCGTCACACCATACCATTTTCCATATGTTTCGGATTTTGCTCTCAAATCCACCGCCACATCAAATACAGCGCCGCGCACCACGCGAACCAGCTTCGTCTGCGGATACTGCTTCTGGAAGTGCAGGCCGCGCAGCACGCCCCTGACGGACATGGATTGATTGTCCTGCACAAAGTGGACGTCAATTCCCGCCTCCCGCATATCCCGCTCACTGTAGGTCTCCATAAAATAGCCGCGCGCATCGCCGTGAACGGCGGGCGTTATCACGCAAAGCCCCTCTATTCCGCCCACGTTTTTCTCAACTCGTATCTGACCCATTTAACGAATCTCCCGTTTACTTTTCGATTTCCTTCAGATAACGGCTCAGCGCATCCTGCCAGGTCGGAAGCGGCGTAAAGCCCGCCTCCACCAGCTTGCGCTTATCCAGTCGGCTGTTAAACGGCCGCGCCGCCCCGCTCAGGCCATATTCCGCCGTCGTAACCGGCACCACCTGCGTGGCATACCCCGCCTGACGGTAGATTTCCTTCGTAAAGTCATACCAGCTGATGTAGCCGCCCTCGTTGGTCGCATGGTAATAGCCGTATTTTTCGGTTTCGTTCATATCAATCAGCAGCCGCGCCAGATCGTATGTGTACGTCGGCGTGCCGATCTGATCGTTAACCACGCGAACCGTGTCGTGGGTCTTCCCGACATCCAGCATCGTCCTGATGAAATTCTTCCCATTTAGGCCGAATGCCCACGCGATGCGGACGATGAAATACTTTTCAAGCGTCCGGCTGACCGCCAGCTCGCCTTCGAGCTTGGTCTGCCCATAGACGTTCAGCGGCCTGTAATCCTTGCAATCCGGCTGCCACGGTTCGGTCCCCTGTCCGTCAAATACGTAATCCGTGCTGATGTATGTCATCTTGCAGCCGAGCTTTTTGCAGGCGTCCGCAATATTCTGCGTGCCGCCCACATTGATCGCGCGCACCTTTTCCGCCTTTTCGGGGTCTTCCGCCAGATCCACCGCCGTCCACGCCGCGCAATGGATCACAGCGTCCGGCTTTACGTCCGTGATGACCCGCTCTACAGCGGCTCTGTCGGTGATATCCAGCGCCACATACGGTGCCTTCGTCACCGCGGAGCCGTCCGCCACGCCGCCGTAGCTTTCCTGAATGTCCGATCCGACGCCTTCATGGCCGCGCCCGATCAGCTCGTTCATCACGTCGTGGCCAAGCTGGCCGCCAACGCCCGTCACAAAAAACTTCATGCCCTGACCTCGGCTTTCGCCTTGTACATCTCTTCGTAGTACTTCTGGTAGTTGCCCGAGGTGACGTTCTTCATCCATTCCTCGTGTTCCAAATACCAATCGATGGTCAGCACAATGCCCTTTTCAAACGGCGTCTCCGGATACCAGCCCAGATCGTTTTTGATCTTGGTCGGGTCGATGCCATAGCGCCGGTCGTGGCCGAGGCGATCCTCCACATGCCGAATCAGCGCCTCGGAGATTCCTTCGTCCTGCAAACGCTCGTGGAGTTGCTCGATGATGGTCTTCACGATGAAGATATTCGGGCGTTCATTGTGGCCGCCCACGTTGTAAACCTCTCCGCTTCTGCCGCCTTCGGCCACCATGTCGATCGCCTTGCAATGATCCTCGACATACAGCCAGTCTCGCACCTGCATGCCGTCTCCGTAAACCGGGAGCTGCTTGTGATGCTTGACGTTATTGATCATCAGCGGGATCAGCTTCTCCGGGAACTGATACGGGCCGTAGTTGTTGGAGCAGCGGGTGATGTTGACCGGCATGCCGTAGGTGTCGTGGAACGCCTGAACAAAGTGATCCGCGCTCGCCTTCGAAGCCGAGTACGGGCTGTGCGGATTGATGGGCGTCGTCTCCATGAAATACCCTTCCGCGCCCAGCGCGCCGTAGACCTCATCGGTGGACACCTGCAAATACTTCTTGCCCGCCTTCCAGCGCTTGGTTTCCGGCTGATACCACGCCTCCTTGGCGCGCTGGAGCAGGTTCACCGTGCCCATGACATTCGTTTGCACAAAGATTTCCGGGTTCGCAATCGAACGATCCACGTGAGACTCCGCCGCAAAGTTGATGACGCAGTCAAAGTCGTATTTTTCAAACAGCGCCGTCACCAATTCCTTGTCGCAGATATCGCCCTGCACAAAGATGTGGCGCTTATCCCCTTCCACGCCCTTCAGGTTCTCCAGATTGCCGGCATACGTCAGCTTGTCCAGATTGACCAAGAGAATATCGTCGTGCTTTTTGAGCATGTAATATACGAAGTTCGATCCGATAAAACCCGCGCAGCCGGTGATCAAATACGTTTTCATCTGTTTTCTCCAATCGCATCGATGTATTTTCCGTCCAGCACATCCTTCAGATACTGGCCATACTGATTCTTCTTTAGAACCTCGTAAATCTCCAGCACTTCTTCCCGCGTAATCCATCCGTTCAGATACGCGATTTCCTCCAGACAGGCGATCTTGCGGTGCTGGTGCTGTTCCATCGTCTTGACAAAGTTTGTCGCATCCACCAGACTTTCGTGCGTGCCGGTATCCAGCCATGTAAAGCCCTGCCCCAGCAGCTCCACGTTGAGTTCGCCCTGTTCCAGATAAATGCGGTTCAAATCGGTGATCTCCAGCTCGCCGCGCTTCGAGGGCTTCAAGTGCTTGGCATACTCCACCACGCGGTTATCGTAGAAATACAACCCTGTCACGCAGTAGTTGCTCTTGGGATGTTCCGGCTTTTCCTCGATGGATACCGCCTTGCCGTCCCGGTCAAATTCCACGATGCCGAATCGCTCCGGGTCGTCCACATAATACCCGAAAACGGTGGCTCCTTTGCCCGCCTCGGCATTCCGAACCGCCGCCTTTAGGCGCTCGTTGAGGCCATGCCCAGCAAAAATGTTATCGCCCAGCACCATCGCAACCGTATCGCCGCCGATGAACGCCTCGCCGATGATGAATGCCTGCGCCAATCCGTCCGGCGAAGGCTGAACAGCATACGTCAAATTCACGCCGAACTGCCGTCCGTCTCCCAGCAGACTCTCAAAGCGCGGCGTATCCTGCGGCGTCGAAATAATCAAAATATCCCGAATGCCCGCGTTCATCAGCACCGACATCGGATAGTAAATCATCGGCTTATCGTAAATCGGGAGCAGCTGCTTACTCGTCACCTTGGTCAGCGGATACAGGCGTGTGCCGGAACCGCCCGCCAGAATAATTCCCTTCATCAGACCTTCCCCTTTTTCATGCATTTAATCAGGCAGACACGCTTCTCATTTTTTCAAATGTTTTCATGCAAAATGCAAAGGCATCTTCTACCTTTTTATCCATGGTCATTATACCGTTATTTATTTTATCTGTCAACGTATCCCCATCTTTTTCGGGCGCGTCCGACAAAAAAACTTCCTCCGTTCATTCTCAAAAAGAAGACGAAGAACCATCTTGCTGCCGTTTGAGTCTTGGAAAAAACCGATTTAAAAGGCCGTCCTCTCCCCTTCAAAGGAAAGGACGGCTCGTCATCGTCACGCCAGCTTCAAAATCATTTCCAGCAGCCTTTTCACGCTGGTCTTCACATCTTCGCGGTTCAGCTTGCCTTCCCGCATCATTTTCAGGGTGTGCGCCGGATCGCCGCAGCCCATTTTCACGTCGTTGCCCGCCGCGATTTCGGTATATTGCGGCGCATGGGTGTACCAATCCGTCGTCACCATGCCCTCAAAGCCCCATTCGCCGCGCAGGATATCCGTCAGCAGCTCGCGGTTTTGGCTCGCCCACAGACCGTTGAGCAGGTTATAGCTGCTCATCACCGTCAGCGGCTGCGCCTTCTTCACGCAGATTTCAAAGCCCTTGAGGTAGATTTCGCGCAGCGCGCGCTCGGATACGCGGGAATCCGAGTCCTTGCGGTTCGTCTCCTTGTTGTTGCAGGCGAAATGCTTGAGCGACGCGCCAACGCCCTCGCTCTGAATCCCCTCGACCATCGCCGCGGCCATCTCGCCCGCGACGAGCGGATCCTCCGAATAATACTCAAAGTTGCGCCCGCAAAGCGGCGTGCGATGGATGTTGATCGCCGGGGTCAGCCATACGCCGACGCCGTTTTCGTGCACTTCCTTCGCGCCCGCCGCGCCGACCTCGCGCACGATCCCCGTGTTCCACGTGCAGGCCAGCAGCGTCGCGCACGGGAAGGCCGTCGTCGTCACGCCGCATTCCGGCTTGATGCGAAGACCCGCCGGGCCGTCTGCCGTCATCACGTTCGGCACGCCGTAGGTCGGCAGATTGCCGAAGCCGAACGTGTTCGCCACGCCGCGGTTCGGCTGTCCGCCCAGCAGGCGCACCATGTCCTCGTCGCTGAGCAGGCTCATCCATTCCTCCAGCGTCAATTCGCCGTTTGCCACCTCGATCAGCTGCGGCTTGATCGGTGGAATCCACGCGCAGCCCGGAATCTGATCCGGGATTTCCAGCGGATACTGCCCCTCGTCCGGAATGCCCTCCAGCTTGCGCCAGTCCTCGCGCGGCGTTTCCGGCGCGCAGGAAAGCGTGCGGTAGCTTCCGTCGGCCAGCATGCGGCGATGCAGCCGCTTCGGCGCGCACTTCTCCGAAAGCTGTGCCAAAACCATGTCGCCTTCCAGCGCATAGCGATACGCGACGTCCGCCGCCTCCCGGACATTTTCACCCAAACGGAAGCGGTATTCGCCTCTTTCCAGCACATACGCCGATTTTTGAATCGCGCCCTCATCGTCGTAGGCGGCAAACGCATACGGCGCGAACGCAATCGTCAGCGTTTCGCGCTCGCCCGGTTCGAGCAGGCGCGTCTTGGCAAAGCCGACAAGCGCCGTCGCAGGCTTGGTCATCCGCCCCTTCGGCAGGTTGACATACGCCTGCATGACGTATTTGCCCGCGCACGTTCCCGTGTTGTGAACCGTTGCGCGGAGCTCGATCTCTCCCGCGTCGTTCAGGCCGCCGGCAACGTCGCGCAGCGCGAACGTCGTGTAGCTCAGGCCGTATCCGAACGGATAGCATACCTCGTCCGCCGCGCCGGGAATCGTTTCAAAGTAGCGATAGCCGACGAACACATCCTCCTGATATTCCACGTACATTCTGGATTCCGCAAAATTGGCCGAGGACGGATAGGCCGCGAACGACGATGCGAACGTGTCCGTCAGATGGCCGGACGGGCAGACGTCGCCGACCAGCAGATCCGCCGCCGCCAAGCCGCCCTCCATGCCGCCCTGCCAGGCCAGCAGCGCCGCGCCGACGGCGGGGTTGTCCTTAAACCAGAGCGTATCCATCATGCCGCCCGTATTGAGCACAACGGCCACGCGTGGGAACGCCGCGAGCACCTTTCTAACCATGTGCTCTTCCTCGAACGAGAGGAAGTAATCGCCGTCGTGCGGCTGTCCCGTGCGGTCATAATCCTCGCCGGAAAAGCGGCAGATCGTGATGACGGCGGTATCGGTGAACGCGCGCGCCTGCTGAACCAGCGCGTCGTCCAGAATCGGCTCTCTGGTCTTTCCCGGCGTTGCGCCCGCGGCGTACTGCGCCTGGACGTCTTCGGCATAAAAGCGTTCCAGCGGCTCAAAAATCTCGATTTTGCCCTCGTCCTGCTTCATGCGGAGCCCCTGCGCCAGCGAGCGGACATAGGCCACCGTCGTGTCTCCGCTTCCGCCGCCGCCCTTGACATAGTCCGCCTGCGCCTTGCCGAAGACCGCCGCACGGCTGCCGCGCTTCAGCGGCAGCGTTTCGTTTTCGTTTTTGAGCAGCACCATGCCCTCGGCCGCCGCCCTGCGGGATAGCGCAATGTGCGCCGCGCTGCCTGTCACGCGCCGTCCGTCCTCGCCCAGCGGCGTGGCAGGCATAAAGCTGATTCGCTGCCATTTGGGTTCCATGTCTTCGCGCCTCCATTCGTTTTTCCGTCGTGCATCCCATTCGTTTCAAATGTCCATGCCGTCACGGGCACGCTTCTCAATCGCCTGTTTTAATCCCTGCGGAAGATGTCCCTCGTGTATACCTTGTCCTTCACGTCGTCCAAACACTTGTCGTAGCGGTTCGCGATGATGGCCTGACTCATTTCCTTGAATCTGGCCAAATCGTTGACCACCGCCGAACCGAAGAACGTCTCCCCGTCCTTCAGCGTCGGCTCGTAGATCACCACCGTCGCGCCCTTTGCCTTGATGCGCTTCATCACGCCCTGAATCGAGCTCTGGCGGAAGTTGTCGGAATTGGATTTCATGGTCAGGCGGTATACGCCGATGGTCACGGCCTTTTCCTGCCTCCGGTCGTATTCGTTGTCCTCGCCGTATCCGTAATAGCCCGCCAGCCTCAGCACGCGATCCGCGATAAAGTCCTTTCGGGTCCTGTTGCTCTCCACAATCGCCGACATCATGTTCTGCGGCACATCGGCGTAATTGGCCAAAAGCTGCTTGGTGTCCTTCGGCAGGCAATATCCGCCGTAGCCAAAGCTCGGGTTGTTGTAATGCGCCCCGATGCGCGGATCCAGACACACGCCCTCGATGATCTGCTTCGTATCCAGCCCCTTGCTCTCGGCGTATGTATCCAGCTCGTTGAAATAGGCAACCCGCAGCGCCAGATACGTGTTGGCGAACAGCTTGACGGCCTCCGCCTCGGTGAAGCCCATGAACAGCGTTTCAATGTCTTCCTTGATGGCGCCCTCCTGCAGCAGCGCCGCAAACTCGTGCGCGGCCTCCGTCAGGCGCGCGTCGCTCAAATCCGTGCCCACGATGATGCGGCTCGGGTACAGATTGTCGTAAAGCGCCTTGCTCTCGCGCAGGAACTCCGGGCTGAAAATGATGTTCCTGCTGTTAAACTTCGCCCGAACGGATTCGGTGTAGCCCACGGGAATCGTGGATTTGATGACCATGATCGCATTCGGGTTGTATCGCATGACCAGCCCGATCACTTTTTCAACCGCGCTCGTGTCGAAGTGCTGGGTTCTGGAATCGTAGTTGGTCGGTGCGGCGATCACCACAAAGTCCGCGTCGCTGTATGCCGCCTCCGCGTCCAGCGTCGCCGTCAGGTTCAGCTCCTTCTCCGTCAGGTATTTCTCGATGTATTCATCCTGAATCGGCGATTTTCGGTTGTTAATCATCTCAACCTTCTCCGGCACGATGTCAACCGCCGTCACCTGATGCTTCTGGCTCAGCAGCGTCGCGATCGACAGCCCCACATAGCCCGTTCCCGCAACCGCAATTTTCCTTTTTTCCATGCTTCGTATTCCTTTCAACGCTCTTTCGGCATTTTTTTCGTCCCATTCAAACGGCAAAAGCCCGAGACTGCCGCTTTGTCTGGCCTCGGGCTTTCATATCAAAGACGCTTGATTTCCGCGTTCAACCCATCATGGATAACGTTCGGCTTCATCTTCTTTATTATAATCTTCCTTCTCCGCGCTTGTCAAGCTTCCCGACCGCTCGCGCGCGTTCCTCTCGCGCGTCGCTCTTGACATTTTCTTCATTTAGGCGTACACTGATTCCATCAATTCCCAGTAACGCAATAGGAAAGGATGATTCACCGATGAAGCCTGTTACCGATTCCCTGCTGAATCGTTTCGGCGCGGATTATGAAGCCAGCGCCGAGCGCCATCTCGCCACCCTCGCGCTTTCCAAGAGCGAATTGAGCAGCGTCGCGTTCTCTTCAAAGGGCGCAAACGCCATGCGCCAGAAGTTTTCCGTCGAGGTGCCGACGCTGGACGTCACCAACCAGAAATCCAGCGGCCGCTGCTGGCTCTTTGCGGCGACCAACGTTCTGCGCGAGCGGATCGCTCAGGCGCGCAACCTCGAAAATTTTGAGCTGTCGCAGAGTTATCTCGCCTTTTGGGATAAGTTCGAGCGCTGCAATTACTTCCTTGAGAGCATTTTGGAAACCGCCGCCCTGCCGACGACTGACCGCACGGTGATGCACATTCTCTCCACCGGCGTGCACGACGGCGGCCAGTGGGATATGTTCGCCAACATCGTCCGCAAATACGGCGTGGTGCCCAAGGACGTCTATGACGAGACGTATCAGAGCAGCAACACCCGCTCGATGAACGCGCAGCTCAACCGCACGCTCAAGGTCGCGGCGGCAGGCCTGCGCCGGATGGCTGCCGACAAAGCCGGCGCGGATGCCATTCAGGCCGAAAAAAACAAGACGCTGGATGCGATTTACGGCTTCCTCTGCAGCTGCTACGGCGAGCCGCCCAAGGCCTTTGATTTCGAGTTTGTCGATAAGGATCAGGTCTATCACATCGAAAAGAACCTCACCCCGCTGACCTTTGCCGAGCGCTACGTCGGCGATCTGCTCGATCAGGTCGTCAGCGTCATCAACGCCCCGACGGCCGATAAGCCCTATCACAAGACCTACACCATCCGCCTGCTGGGCAACGTCGTCGAAGGCCGCCCCGTCGTCCATCTCAACCTGACGATGGACGAGCTCAAGGCCGCGATTATTGCCCAGCTCAAGGCGGGCAAGGTCGTCTGGTTCGGCAGCGACGTCGGCCACTTCGGCGAGCGCACGCTGGGCGTTTGGGATGATCGCAGCTTTGATTTCGCCGCGCTGACCGGCCTCTCTCTGACCATGGACAAGGCCGACGCGCTGGATTACGGCCTCGCCGCCATGAATCACGCCATGGTGCTCACCGGCGTGAACCTCGACGAAGCCGGAAAGCCGACCCGCTGGAAGATTGAAAACAGTTGGGGCGACAAGAACGGCGAAAAGGGCTACTATGTCTGCTCGGATAGCTGGTTCGATCAGTACGTCTTCCAGGCCGCCGTCGAGCGGGAATACCTCGGCGGTCTCGCCGACCTCGCCGCGCAGGAGCCGATCGTCCTCGAACCGTGGGATCCGATGGGCACGCTGGCGGATTAAACGCGCACCTTCAAACATCAAAACGGATTGCCCGTCTGCTTCTGCAAACTTCAGCAATCCGTTTTCTTTATTGTGCGTCCGCCGTTTTTCTCGGTGGGTTCACCCGTTTGAATTTAATTGCTCGTTCCGGCGTTGTTTCCGGGCAGTCTTCGTCAAATGTAATCGGCATTTTCCGCGCGTTCTCCAGTTCCGCCAATTCTTCCGGGGTAAACGATATCGTTCTTCCTTCGTCCATACGTCTTTCCCTCATATTCTCTCCAGTAAATGAGAAAATCCGAAATTCTACACATATTTCCATAACGGGCGCGCGATGCGCGCCCCTACAACGTCGCGGAAAAAAGTAGCCGCTATTGTCGTGCCATACCCGTAGGGGCGCGCATTGCGCGCCCACTTTTCGTGCATCATTTGCTTTTTTCAATTATTGTTCTCTCTTCTATTTTGATCTTATCACATCCATTCCGTTAAATCAAGCGTCTTCTTTTTCAAAGGGCATCCTTCCCCTTTCACACCGCCCTCCTCTTTGGAATAGGCTATGGTATCTGAGAGAAAGGAGGGCGGCGGAGTTTTTGACGAACTCCGCCATGCAGATATGGAACAAGATCGAAGCATTTTGGATGCGCCCGTCGCGCCCCTGCCCAATCCCGGCGAAGGCGGTCCCGTCTACTCCGGGGAGGACGACGGCCCGGTTCCGGTGATTCCCTGGCCCAATCCCGACGACGACGGCCACGTTCCCGTCGCGCCCCTGCCGAACCCCGGCGAAGGCGGCCCCGTTTCCCCCGGCAACGTCATCCAGCCGCTGCCCGTCCAGCCCCTGCCCACGATTACATACGCCGCCGTTCGCTTTCTAAACGCGGCCTACGGCTATCCCGCCTTCCGCGTCTATGTGGGCAACCGTCGGGCGGCCGGCCTGCTGAATTTCGCGTCGCTCTCGGGCTATACGCGCCTGACTGCGGGCTACCAAACCGTGACCGTCACCGGCACGGACGGCTATATCTACATCCAGAAGACCATTCCGTTTGAATCCGGCGGCCGCTTCACCGTCGCCGTCATCAATCGCCCCGGCGGGCTCGATCTGCTGCGCATCACGGATACCTGCTGCTTTGCCCCGTCGCGGGCGGCGCATTTCCGCGTCGGCAACCTCGCCCGAAACAGCGGCGCGCTCGATGTTCTCCTGCCGGATGGCCGCGCGGCCTATTCCGACGTGCGCTTCAAGGAGATCACCTCGTTCAAGCGCATCGCCCCCGGCGCATACGAATTTCTCTTTGCGGAAACCAATCAGCTTCCCGCGCCCGCTTACACGGATATCGAAACGCTGGATTCCGCGTTCATCGGCGCGAATCCGCTTCCCGATACCGCCGCGTCGGTCTATCTGCAAGTGACGCGCGGCCGCGCCTACACGGTCTATCTGCTGCAAAGCGGGCAGGGCTACAACGCCGTCAGCCCGCTGGTCGTGGAGGACGTCATCCGCTGATCCCATTTTATAAAACCGGCGAGCCGCCTTTTGGACAGCCCGCCGGTTTTTCCTGTCTTTTCGCTTATTCTCGCGTATCTTTTTCGCTTACTTCACCACGCCGATGGCGTTCATCTGCGCCGGGATGGACAGGGTAGCCATGCCGTTGGTGTAGAAGGTCGCGGTTTCGCCCGCTTCCATCGTCACGCCGTCCGGCAGGGAGAGCACCACCTGCTCGCCGCCGTCCGCCGGGGTCACGAGCACACGGCCGTCCTCCTCCACCGCGTCCACCGTGCCCGTCAGCGGATAGACGTTGATCGCCAGCGCCGCAATCTGCGCGGGGATGGAGCGCGTCATCTTGCCATCGTAGATCACCTCGGCATATTGGCCGACGGCCAGCTCGCCCTGCTGGAGTGAACCGTTGTAGAGCGTGTCGTCGAAGATGTTGACCTGCACCGTGCCTTGCTGCGTGCCTTCCAGAATCAGATATTCGTCGTTGATCTCCGTAATCTGGCCGCAGAGCGTGTCAATTTCCTCCGCGCCGTCCTCCGTCTCCGTCGTCTCCGTTTCTTCGCCCAGCGCGTTCGTCATTTCCGTCTCTTCGTTCGGCGCGCTCATCGTCGTCTCCGGCACGGCCGTTCCTTCCTGCGTCGCGCCCTGCTTTTTGTCACTCGCGCCCTTTACCGCAAAACCGATTCCCAGAACCACCAGAATCGCCGCCGCGAAAATCATCCACTTTTTCATATTGTCGTCCTCCTGAATGTCTTTTTGAAGTCGAACCGCTTTGTTCGATATCATTTAGACGGATGAGGCGGCAAAAAAGTTCCCGGCTTTCAGAAATTTTTTTCGGAAAATTTCGAATACCCCAAAATGCCGACCGTCTGCGTGGTCGGCGCGAAGGCTCGCCCGTTCCACGCCAGCGTCGTGATGAAGTCGCCCAGCGCGTCCGCGTGATACAGCCCGCTGATCTTCTGCCACGTCACCAGCTCCAGCAGCCCGTCGCGGTTCACGTCCGCCGGGTAGAGCAGGCTCACGGGATCGACGAAGCCCGTCTGCGGCTGCCTGAGCACGCCGTTTTCGTCGTAGAGCTGCGCGAGATAGTCGCCGTCCTTCCCCGCCAGATCAATGAAATACGCCATGCCCGTGTTTTCGCTCTCCGCCCGAACGACGTATTGATCGAGGTACTGCACCCGGTATCGCATCCTCTTGGCGTATTGCTCGCTGTCAAACACCGTCTGATACGCGCCGTTTTGGTACGCGACGACGCTGTACAGCCCCACCGCGCCGCTTGACCCCGTTTCCAGCGCGATCAGCGCATCCACCCGGTCGCGCGCCGTCATGCTGCCCAGCACCAGCTGCGGATCATAGCCGCCGTCGTGCGCCAAAGGGACGCGCGCGGTTCTCCCCGTTCGGCCATCCGTGATTTCCAGCTCGATGTTCTGCCAATACGCCGATCCCGCGCTCTGTTCGCCGGATAAAACCAGATTTTCCGGCGCGCCGTCGCCCGTCAGGTCGCCCCGTGCGGTTGCAATCCGTTTCCGCATAGCCTCTCCCCCTTTTCAGAAGAGCTTATGTGGCGGGGCGGGAAAAAAGCCCTCGCGGACGGGCTTCAAAACGGGCTCTGCCTCCGCGATTTCCCCATACGTAAAAAAAATCCCCATGCCCGGCGTCGTTTCGATGCGGACATGGGGAACCGTTTATGGATTTAGGAAACCGACGGCCTTCTGTTCGCCGCGGCGCTGTCGCCCTCCCGGCGGGTCTTGCCCGCGGGCAGCTTGCGCTTGGGTTCGCCGGGCACGAGCGTCGGCGCTTTGCCCTCGGAAATGACTTCCGGCGTGATGACGACCTTCGCCACATCGCTGCGCGACGGCAGATCGAACATCGTGCCCATCAGCGCATCCTCAATGATGGCGCGCAGGCCGCGAGCGCCGCTCTTGCGGACAATCGCCTTCGCGGCAATCGCCTTGAGCGCGTCCGGCTCGAATTCCAGCTCCACGCCGTCCATCTCCAGCAGCTTGCCGTACTGACGGCACAGCGCGTTGCGCGGCTCGGTCAGGATGCGCACCAGCGCGTCCTCGTCGAGGTTATCCAGCGTCACGATGATCGGCAGGCGGCCGACAAACTCCGGAATCAGGCCGAACTTGAGCAGATCCTCCGGGCGGATATCCTTGAGCACCTGACCGACGTTGCGCGTCTCCTTGCTCTTGACGTCTGCGCCAAAGCCGATGGAGCCCGCGCCCTCGCGCTTTTCGATGATCTTGTCGATCCCGTCAAACGCGCCGCCGCAGATGAAGAGGATGTTGGTCGTGTCGATCTGGATAAACTCCTGATGCGGGTGCTTGCGTCCGCCCTGCGGCGGCACGCTGGCGACGGTGCCCTCGATGATCTTGAGCAGCGCCTGCTGCACGCCCTCGCCGGAAACGTCGCGCGTGATCGAGGGGTTCTCGCTCTTGCGCGCGATCTTGTCGATCTCGTCGATGTAGATGATGCCGCGCTGCGCCGCCTGAATGTCGTAATCGGCGTTCTGAATCAGGCGCAGCAGGATGTTTTCCACATCCTCGCCGACGTAGCCCGCCTCGGTGAGGCTGGTCGCGTCCGCGATGGCAAAGGGAACGTTGAGGATCTTCGCCAGCGACTGCGCGAGGAACGTCTTGCCGCAGCCGGTCGGGCCGACCATGACGATGTTGCTCTTTTGCAGCTCCACGTCGCCGCGCTTTTTCGGCGCGTTGATCCTCTTGTAATGGTTGTAGACGGCGACCGCCAGCGCGCGCTTGGCCTTTTCCTGACCGATCACGTACTCGTCGAGCACCGCCTTGATTTCGGTGGGCTTGGGCAGGTTCTGCGGCTCCTGCGTCGGAGCCGTGCCCAGATCATCCGCGATGATCTCCTGACACAGCGCGATGCACTCGTCGCAGATATACACGCCGTTGCCCGCAATGATGCGGCGAACCTGATCCTGCGTTTTATCGCAGAAGGAGCAGCGCGCCACGCGCGGCTGCCGGGTTTCGTCCTTATCTCTCGGCATTTCGCACCTCAGAAAACATTGATTTCACGTCTTGGCCGGATAGCAATTCTCCCCTCCCTTTTCGGGAAGGGAGAACGCTCTGGCTTACTTTTTGCGCGGCTGGTAGATTTCGTCGATGATGCCGTAGGCGAGCGCCTCTTCGGCCGTCATGAAGTAATCGCGTTCCACGTCGCGCTCGATGCGCTCCAGCGGCTGATGGGTCATTTCGCTCATCAGCTTATTCATCTTGCCCTTGGTGCGCAGCAGCCACTGGGCGTGAAGCTGCACGTCGGTGGCCTGCCCGCTCGCGCCGCCGCTGGGCTGGTGAATCATCACTTCGCTGTTGGGCAGCGCAAGGCGCATCCCGGGTTCGCCCGCCATCAGCAGGAACGCGCCCATCGAGGCGGCCATGCCGAGGCAGACGGTGCGAACCTTCGGCTTGATGTAGCGCATCGTGTCAAAGATGGCCATGCCGTCGGTCACGCTTCCGCCCGGGCTGTTGATGTACATGGAGATATCGGCGTCCGGGTCTTCCATTTCCAGAAAGAGCAGCTGGGCGACGATGCTGTTGGCCAGCGCCTCGTTCACCTCGCCGCGCAGAAAGACCACGCGATCCTTCAGCAGGCGGGAGTAAACGTCATAAGAACGTTCGCCGTAAGGCGTCTTTTCAATGACGCTGGGTTCAAAGTAATAGTTGTTGTTGGTCATCATGGACGCCTCCTTAACAGGCGTTTATTTCTCAATTTCCTTTTTCGCTTGTATGTCCGCTTGAATATGCGTCAAAGCGATTTCACACGCGAAACCGGCGTCGGGTCGATTACTCGGCCTTGGCGTTGTCGCAGAGGAACTTCACGGCCTTGTCGCGAATCACGTCGGCCTTGAAATACTCGCGGTCGCCCTCGGTCAGGTTCTTCTTGAGCTCTTCGACGCTCTGGCCGATCTGCTTGGCAAACTTCTCGATCTCCGCGTCGATCTCCTCGTCGCTCACTTCGAAGTTCTCGGCGTTCTCAATCGCTTCGAGCACGAGGTTCGCGCGAACGCTCTTCTCGGCCTGATCGCGGTACTGGCCGCGGAAGCTCTTCTCGTCCTGACCGGTGTACTTCATAAAGTCGGCGAGCTTGAGGCCCTGCTGAGCCAGACGCGCCTCGAAGTTGCGGATCATGGAGTCAATCTGGCGCTCGATCATCGCTTCCGGAATCTCGACCGTGGCGTTCTCCATCACCTTGCCGATCACCGCGTTGGTGAACACGTTGTTGTCGCGCTCGGCAGCCTGAGCTTCCAGTTTGGCGCGAACGTCGGCCTTGTATGCGTCCAGCGTGTCAAACTCGCTGATGTCCTTGGCGAAATCGTCGTCAAGCGCCGGAAGCTGGGTCTCGGTGATGCCGTTGACCTTCACGTGGAAAACGGCTTCCTTGCCCGCCAGCTCCTCCGCGTGATATTCGGTCGGGAAGGTGACGTTCAGGTCCTTCTCCTCGCCGATGGTCATGCCGACCATCTGCTCCTCAAAGCCCGGAATGAAGGTGTGGCTGCCGATCTTGAGGGTCTGGTTCTCGGCGGTGCCGCCGGCGAACTTCACGCCGTCCACGCTGCCGGAGTAATCGAGGTTCACGGTGTCGCCCTCGGCAACCGGGCGGTCGTCAACGGCGACCTCGGCGGCCTGCTTGTTGCGCTCCTTCTCGATCTCGGCGTTCACCTCGTCCTCGGTCACGAGGGTGTGCTCGCGCTTGACCTCAACGCCCTTGTACTCGCCCAGGGTCACGTCCGGCTTGACGAACACTTCGCAGGTGAACTGCAGGTTCTTGCCGGCGCCGATCTGCTGGATATCGACCTGCGGACGATCGACGACCTCGAGCTTGTTCTCGTCGATGGCCGGGCCGTACACCTCGTCGAAGATCATCTCGAACGCCTCGTCATAGAAGACGCCTTCGCCGTACATGTTCTCGATCATCTTGCGCGGAGCGTGTCCCTTGCGGAAGCCGGGGATCGCGACCTGACCGCGCACCTTGATGTATGCCTTGCCCATCGCCTCGTCGAACTTGGCCGCGTCGATGTCAAAGGAAAGTTTCACCTTATTGCTGGAAATCTTTTCAACAGTGGTGCTCATGATCTTATGCTCCTCTACGGTAATGGTTGCGCCCCGGAAATCCCAAAACGCTATCTTATATTATAGCACGGGGCGGATGGCTTTTCAATCCTCAATCCGTGGTATTGAAGCGTTTTTTTGTGGTTTTCGGTCTTTTTTTCTTTTGCCTTTCTGATTTTTATGCCGCGTCCCGCTTTTTTATGCGCGTATGTTTTCATCTTTGGGGCAGGCTAAACAAAAAGGAGGCGCGCCATGTCCCTGCTCTGTGTTCTTTCCGCCGCGCCGCGCACCCCGGCGCAGGTTCGCCCGCTCGCCCGCCGTCTGCTCGCCATGCGCCCCTGCGCGGATGCACTGCTGCTTCTGTGCGACCTGCCGGATGCCTTTTCCGAGGTCATGCCGGAGGATGCGCCGCTGCTGCGCGCGCTGCAATCCGCCGTAATGGCCGCAGACGCGCGCTGTCCGGGGCATTTTCTGCTGCTCGTCCGCAAGCGCGTCTGGGATGACGCGGCGCGGCTGTATCTGGGCGAAAACCAGCCGCTTTTGCCCATGCAGACCGTCGCCGCGCTGCTCGCCCATGGGCACGCGCCGTCCGCGTTTGCCGCCGCCAGCTTTTCGCCCGCGTCGCTGGCCGGGCAGTTTTCCGCCGCGCTCTTCTGCCCCGCCGACGTCTCCTGCGCGCCGGATGTTCCGCGCCGCATGCTGGCCGCGCTGGGCGAATCCGGCCTTCTGGCCGCGCGCGTCCTGCCCCCGCTGACCGACGATGCGCCGCTGTCAAACCGTCTGCCGGGCTTTTCTTTTTGGGAATCGCGCGCCGCGTCGGATGATTTCCTCGCCCGCCGCCGTCGCGCGCGCCTTTCCGACGGCGTGCTTCTCGCCTCGTCTCGGGCTTTTTCCGTCATTGAAAAGTCGGATGGGTCGGACGTCTGCCCGCTGTGGGACGCTCCCGCCTTCGTGGCCGATGCTTCCCCCTCTCTGCGCGGCGCGCTCCGCCAGACGCGGTGGGATTTGGATCGTCTTTGTCGCCTGCCCGCGCCGACGGGGCTGCAAAAGCTCATGCTGTCTGCCCCGCCGCTTCGGCTTCTTCTGCTCTTTTTCGCCGCCGTGTCCGGTTGGGAATGGGTCGCCGTGTTGGCGCTGCTGGAGCCTTGCGCCCTGCTGCATCCGCGCATGCTCCCCGCCGCGCTCGTGCGTCTCGCCTTTCTGCCGATGACGGCGCTCTGCGCGGCCAACGCATTTTTCGCGCATCGTCTGGCGCGTTCCCCGCTTCTGCGCGTCCGCTTTCCCAAGGGCGCGCAAACCCCGGCCGCCTGCGCGGTCTGCGGCGCGGCGCTGCTCCCCGCCGCGTTTCTCAGCCTGCGCGCCCTTGCGCCGCTGCTTTTCGTTTCGCTGCTCTGGCTGGCCGCGCCGCCGCTGTTCCGCGCGCTGAATCTTCCGGAAACCGAACGCATCCCGCTCAGCGACGCCGAACGCGCGCGGCTTCTGCGCCTCGCGCGGGAAGCGTTTGCCGCGCCTGTCGATCATGCCGCCCCCGGCGCGGCGATGCTCGTCGCCTGCGGCGGCTGTATGCTCGGCTTTCTGGAGCCGGACGAGGCCGCGCGGCAAATGACGGCGCTCCTTCCCGATCTCTCGTCTGCGCCGCTTGACGCGCATGAAACCGCCTGCGCGCTGGCCGCCGCGCAGGCCATCCGCGAGCGCATGGCCGATTGCGACGCGGCGCTCCGCTCCCTTCCCGCGCAGATCGAGCGCGCCTGCGCCCCGGAGGCCGCCGCGCCGTGGCTGGCCGATATTCTGGATGGCGCACAGGCGCGCAGCGCGCTGTTCCTGCCCCTGCGCCGGGTTCGCGTCCCCTCGGTCGTCACCCATCCGCACGGGTTTCTGGCCCTGCCGGATAAAGCAAAAACGCCCGACGATGCGTGGGCGTTTCTGATGCTTTGCGACGCGCTCTGCGCGCATCCGTTTTATCCGCTCTTTTGGCGTTCCCCCGTCGCCGCTCCGTATCGAAGCCGGGTCACGCTCGGTTTCTGACCGGGCCGCGCAGCATGTCGCCCGCCTGCAATTTGCCGCCGCAGGGGATGCGCACCCGCTCCATCGGCACGTTCACCACGCCGACATGCTCGCCCGTCCGCTCGATCACGATGTCCTCGATCACCAGCTTTTCGCTGCCCTTCGGCGTGACGGTTTCCAGCTCGTCGCCGACGAAGAAGCGGTTCTTCATCTCCACCAGCGCCTCGCCGCCCGACGCATCCAGCACATAGCCCATATATTCGGCCGCCTGCGTCACGCCGACCGCCTCGCCGCAGACCTTCGGCTGGCCGAAGTAAAAGCCCGTATCGTATACGCGGTGGCTGATCTTGTCCAGCTCCCCGCGCAGCCGCTTTTGCAGCGCCGCGTCCGCCCGATAGCCCGACGGGCTTTCCGCGTATGCGTCCATGGCTCGGCGATACGCCCCAACGACCGTCGCGATGTAGATTTCCGTCTTCATCCGCCCCTCGATCTTAAAGCAGCAAACGCCGCTCTCCATCAACCTCGGCAGGTGCTCCATCATGCAGATGTCCCGGCTGGAGAGAATCGCCGTTCCCCGCTCGTCCTCCTCGATGGGCATGGCCTCCTCCGGCCTCGTCCGCTCGCGCAGGGTGTAGGTCCAGCGGCACGGCTGGCTGCACGCGCCGCGGTTCGCGCTCCGCCCGTTCAAAAAGCTGGAAAGCATGCAGCGCCCGGAATACGACATGCAGGCCGCGCCGTGGATGAACGTCTCCAACTCGATTTCGTCCCCAATCGCCGCGCGCATCGCCTCGATCTGCTCAAACGTCATCTCCCGCGCCAACACGACGCGCTTTGCCCCCAGCGCCCTGTATACGCGGGCGGATTCGCTGTTCGTCGTGCTCGCCTGCGTGCTCACGTGCACATCCAGTCCCGGCACTTCCCGCGCAATCCGCGCAATCGCGCCGAGATCGGAGACGATTGCCGCGTCCACGCCGATATCGCGCGCCCTCTGCGCCGTCCTCACCATGCCGTCGAGATCGCCGTCGAAAGCGAAGATGTTCAGCGTCAGGTTCACCTGCGCGCCCGCCGCATGCGCCAGCCGCACGGCCTCTTCGAGCTGTTTTTCGTCGAAATTGTTCGCCTGCGCACGCAGGCCGTATTGTTTTGCGCCACAATAAACGGCGTCTGCGCCGAAGCGCAGCGCCGTTTGGAGCGCCCTCATGTTGCCCGCGGGCGCGAGCAGCGAAGGCATTGTCTTCATCCTGTCCTCCGATCAATTCAGGCCGCGGCTCTTGTCGTATTCCTCCCACAGCGGGCGATACATGGCCACGGCGGCGTTGTGCTCGTCCAGCGTCTTGGAGAAATGCAGCGCGCCGGAGGCCGGGTCGGTCGAGCAGAAGTACAGATACTTCTGCGCCACGTATTGCTCGTCCGGGTACAGCGCCGCGACAATCGCGTCCATCGACGGGTTGCAGATCGGGCCGACCGGCAGCCCCTTTCGGGTGTACGTGTTATACGCCGAGTTGACGGAAAGCTCGCTGTCGCCGAGCACCATCTTCTGCGAGCCGGTCGCGTATTTGATCGTCACGTCCGAGCCGAGCGTCATATCCGCCTTGAGCCGGTTGTGGAAAACCGCGCTGACCTTGGCAAAGTCGCCCTTCTTGGCTTCCTTTTCGATCATCGAGGCGAGGGTCACCACCTCGTCCATCGTCATCCCCAACTCCTGCGCGCGCTCGTCGTAGCCGCTCAGATACGCCGCCTCCATCTGCGTCAGCAGGCGCTTGATGATGGTATCGGCGCTCGAGCTGGTGTAAATCTCATAGGTGTTCGGCGACAGATAGCCCTCCAGCGCGTACTTGCGCTGGCTCGCCGTGCCGGTCTTCACCATCTCCTCGATGAAGTAATACCCGCTGTAAGCCTCGCCCGATTTGCACAGGCCGAGGAACTCGTCGGCGCTTGAGAGAATCTTCTGCTCCACCAGATAATTCGCCACGTCCTCCACCGTCCAGCCGGGGATGATGGTGATGCTCGTCGTCAGCGGCTTGCCGTCACCGGCGATCAGTTGATCGAGGATCTCCGTCGCGGACATCGCGCGCGAAAGCTCGTAGTCGCCGCTCTGGATCTTCTGCCCCATGCCCATGAAATCGGCCATGTATTTGAAGACGGTGTGGTTGTGGATCAGCCCCGCCTCTTCCAGATTTCGGCTGACCGCGGAGAGCGAGCTGCCGGATTTGACGCTGAAGGCGACGGTCTGGCCGTCCGCGCTGTCCATCGGCGAAAAAAACATGTCGTCCACCTTCTGCCAGCCGGTGTACACCAGCCCGCAGATGATGACAAACGAGCAGACGAACACCAGAATCGGCCGCAGTATCCGCCAGATCCAGTCGTACCAGAAAAAGCCGTACCGCCTGCTTTCAAGCAGCTCGCGTTCCTCCGCGTCGCGGATCGGGCGCTTCTTTTTCTTCGCCAATGTCGCTTTCCTCCCGGTTTATTGCTTGTCGGGCACGTCAAAGCGGATGCCCGCCGCCTCGGTCAAAATCTTGAAGATATCGGCCAGCGTCTTCTGCATCTGCATTTCCGCCATCAGATAGGCCTGCACGTCGCTGTTCATATACAGCAGCGAAGCGAGCTGCTGAAAGCGCTGCATGTCCTCGGTGGGCATCTCCCCCGCCGCGCCGACCATGCTCATCTGGAGCTGCACCTGCAGCCGCTTGTATTCCTCCAGCAGCAGCCGGTTGGTTTCATCCGCGTAGGCGCGCTCGCGCAGCTCCGCCAGCTGCACACATTCGTCGCTTCTCTTGATTTCCTCGGCCAGCTTGTGCGCCGTATCGTAAATGTTCATGCTTCAACTTCCTTGTTTTTTATGTTTCCATGATGATCGGCAGAATCATCGGGTTGCGCTTGATGAGATCGAACAGATAGTTGTGTATCTCGTCCTTGATCCCGTTCTTCACGCTCGTCCAGTCGCTCTGCTCGATGCGGTCATACCGCTGCAAGACGTTCATCGCGACGTTCCGCGCGCCGGAAATCAGCTCCTCGTTTTCACGCACATAGACGAAACCGCGCGAGATCAATTCCGGCCCGCTGGTCACCAGCCCCGTCTCCCGGTTCACGCCGACGACGACGATAATCAATCCGTCCTGCGAGAGGTGCTTTCTGTCGCGCAGCACCACGTTGCCCACGTCACCCACGCCGAGGCCGTCCACCATCACCGAGCCGTTGGGAATCGGGCCGGTGATGTTCGCCTCGTCCTCGGAAAGCTCGAGCGCCTGCCCCATTTCCAGAATGATGACGTTGTCCTCCGGCATGCCCAGCTCCTGCGCCAGATGCGCGTGCCTGTGCAGCATGCGGTATTCGCCGTGCACCGGGATGAAGTATTTCGGCTTCACCAGCGTGTGCATCAGCTTCAGCTCCTCCTGACAGGCGTGGCCGGAGACGTGCACATCCGCGATGCGGTTGTAAATCACGTTCGCGCCGCAGCGATAGAGCTGGTCGATGATTCTGGAGACCATGATCTCGTTGCCCGGAATCGGCGTCGCGGAGATAATCACCGTGTCGCCCTGCCGAATCTGCAATTTGCGGTGCTCGCTGTTGGCCATGCGCGTCAGGCCGCTCATCGGCTCGCCCTGGCTGCCCGTCGTCAGCACCACGATTTCGTCGTCCTCGTAGCAATCCAGATCGCCGACGTCGATGAACACATCCTGCGGGATTTTTAGCTCGCCGATTTCCATCGCCAGCTTGGTGACGTTGACCATGCTCCGGCCGACAAAGCAGATTTTCCGCCCGAACTCGATGCAGTTGTCCACCACCTGCTGAATTCTGTGCAGGTTCGAGGCGAACATCGCGATGATGATCCGCCCCTTCGCATCCTTGAACAGGTTGTGGAAGGTCTCGCCGATCTTCTTTTCGCTCATCGTGTAGCCGGGGCGCTCCACGTTGGTGGATTCCGCCAGCATCGCCAGTACGCCGCGGCTGCCCCACGCGGCCAGCGTGTTGAGATCCGTCACCTCGCCGTCGATGGGCGTGTAGTCGATTTTGAAGTCGCCCGTCACGATCACCGTGCCGGCCGGGCACGTAATCGCCATCGCCACCGCGCCCGCAATCGAATGGCTCACCTTGATGAACTGCACGGAGAATGCGCCGACCTCGACCACGTCCTTCGGCTTCACGATATGGAACTGGATGTTGCCGATATTATGCTCCGCCAGCTTCCCGCGTATGAGCGCACAGGTCAGCTTCGTGCCGTAAACCGGCGCGGGTACGCGCGGCAGCACATACGGCGTCGCGCCGATGTGGTCCTCGTGCCCGTGCGTAATCAGATACGCGCGCACGCGCTCCCTGTTTCGCTCCAGATAGGTGATGTCGGGAATCACAAGGTCAATACCGAGCATATCCGCCCGCGGGAAGATCGAGCCGCAGTCCACCACAACGATGTCGTCGCCAAACTCGAAGGCCGTCATGTTTTTGCCGACCTCGCCCAATCCGCCCAGCGGAATAATCCTCAGCTTCGCCAAATGCGTCTCCTCCTTTCTGTCGTCTCCTTTTGTTTTTTATCTTCCAAAAGCCCTTTATGTCGTTCTCAGGCTTTCAAAATCCGAACATTTCTGAGGGATAATATCTCGAGCCTATTCAGTTCATTATAGCACAAAAGCCCTGCTTGTCAAAGTCTATCCCGCCAAAAAAGAAGGGAAGCGCCCGTTTTTTGAATCCCTTCGAGCGCTTTCCGTTCATTTTTTCTTTTTTTGTTTTTTAGCCCGCCTGCGAGCGGTTCGCTTTTACAGGTGCCGCTCCAGCATCGCGGCGATATCGGCCTTGCCGCGCGCGCCGACCGCCTGCTCGACGACCTTGCCGCCCTTCATCACAACCAGCGTCGGGATGCTCATAATGCCAAACCGGCGCGCCAGCTCCGTCTGCTCGTCCACGTCCACCTTGCCGACCACGGCGCGGCCTTCAAAATCCGCGGCCACTTCCTCCACCGCCGGGGCGATCATGCGGCACGGGCCGCACCACGTCGCCCAGAAATCGACCAGCACCGGCTTTTCGCCGCGCACGGCCTCGTCAAACGTCTTCTCGTCAAAATGCATAACCATATCAAGTTCCTCCTGTCTTTATTTTTTCGCATCCGTTTCTTCGGGATGCGTCACCGAAATGATCTTCTGCTCCCAGCGCCCCTTGGAGAGCTTGGGGTCAAGCGCGCGCATGATGAAATACGCCGCCGCCGTGCCGATGATCGCGCACAGCGCCATCAGCAGCTCGCCGTTTCCAAAAGCGCCCGTCTTCGCAATGCCCCAGCCCGCCGCCAGTCCGGCGATAAAGCCCGCCAGCGGCAGCATGTACGCCAGCGCTGAAGCCTCCATCACGTGAGAATCGTCCATCGCCACTTCGATGACGTCCCCAACCTGCGCCTTGCCCTTGATTTTGACCATGTGCTTGGCGCAATTTTCGCTGCCGTGCATACATGCGTGGCAATCGCCGCAGGCCTCGTGGCGCTCAAACGCCACCGTGAGCGTATCGCCGTTTACGGCGGTCACAACCCCTTTGTTGGTCATGGGTCTTCCTTTCCCGGTCGCGTCGCCCCCGACGTTCCCGCTTTACTCGTAAATCTTTTCGAACTTCGTGAAGCCCTCGGCCTCCAGCAGCTCGATCTGGTGCTTCATGTTCTTGCTCATCGGCAGAACCGTCGCCACCACGCCCGCCCTGCGCGCCTCGGCCGCCTGCGCGAGCACCTCCGCCTTGCGCGCCGTCGGCGCCTTATTGCCGATCAGATACGCCACGGAGCCTTCCGGCAGCTTGAAGCTGCCCTGCTCGTGATCCTTGAGGATGGTCACGATGCGCTCAAAGCCGATGGAGAAGCCGCACGCGCTGACATTCTGACCGCTGAATTTGCCGATCATCTGGTCGTAGCGTCCGCCGCCCGCGATGGCGAAGTTGTAGCCGTCCAGCGTCACCTCGAAAATCGGGCCGGTGTAGTAGCCCATGCCGCGCACCAGCGTCGGGTCGAAGACGATCTTCACGCCCCCGCCGAGCATCGGCTGCACGCAGCCCACGATGTCCGCCAGCGCCTCGCCGACGCGCGCCTCCAGATATTCGCCGTTCACACCCGCGCAGAAGTCGGCAATCTCCATGCCCGGCTTCACGCCGCGGTAGAACGCCATGTATTTTTCCACCTTTTCCGGCGCGTAACCGCTCTCCAGCAGATCCTTTTCGATGCCGTCCATGCCGATCTTGTCAAACTTGTCCAGCGAAATCAGCGCGCCGCCGATTTCCTCCTGCTCAAAGCCCGCCGTGAGCGCCGCCGCCGCCAGCATCCGCCGGTCGTTGATGTGGATGGTGAAGGCGTTCAGGTTCGCCTCGGCGAGGATCTTGCTGAGCATCGTCGCCGTCGCCGTAATCAGCTCGATCTCCGCCAGGCTGCTGTCGTCGCCCAGAATGTCGATGTCGCACTGGGTAAACTGGCGGAAGCGCCCCTTCTGCGGGTTGTCCGCGCGCCAGACGTTGCCAAGCTGCATCGCCTTGAACGGGGTCGGCAGCTTCTCCTTGTTGTTCGCGTAGTAGCGCGCCAGCGGCACGGTCAGGTCGTAGCGCAGGCCGTTGTCCGCCAGCTCGCCGTCGCCCTTGTCCAGCGCGCGCTGAAGCTCCGCGCCGCGCTTCATCACCTTGAAGATCAGCTTCTCGTTGTCGCCGCCCTGCTTGCTGGTCAGGTTCTCGATGTGCTCCATCACCGGCGTTTCGATCTGCATGAAGCCGCACGCGCCGTAGGTTTCCTTAATCATGCCAAGCACATGCTCGCGCAGGCGCATGTCGGCGGGGAGCATATCGCACATGCCCTTGACGGGCGTTTTGATGAATTTCATGGTTGTGATTCCTTTCGTATGTTCTCCCTCGGTCGCGGCTTCGCCGCGTCAGAAGGAGTTATTCGCCCTTACTCTTGATTTTCCTGCATGCGCCGCCATTCCTCGCGGGAAATGAGCACGGTTCGCGGCTTCGTCGGGCCCTCGGCCTCGGCGGTGATGCCGCGCAGCGTCATTTCGTCCACCAGCCGCCCCGCGCGCGCATAGCCCACGCGCAGCCGCCGCTGGAGCATGCTGATGGAAACCTGCCCCGCGTCCACGGCCAGCTCAATCGCCTTGGCGAGCATTTCGTCCACCGGCTCGCCCGCGCTCGGCGTGTCGGAGGATGCGCCGCTGTCCTCGTCGGCCGCGGTGTTCATCTGCTCGATCACGTCCTCGTTGTAATCCGCGCTGTGGCAGCCGCGCACAAACTCGACGATGCGCTGCACCTCGTCGTCGGAGACGAAGCAGCCCTGCACGCGCGTCGGCTTGCCCGCGCCCTGCGGCGCATAGAGCATGTCGCCCTTGCCCAGCAGCTTTTCCGCGCCGCCGGAATCGAGGATCGTCCGGCTGTCGATCTGGCTGGACACCGCGAACGCGATTCGGCTCGGGATGTTCGCCTTAATCACGCCCGTGATGACGTTGACCGACGGCCTCTGCGTCGCGATCACCAGATGGATGCCCGCCGCGCGCGCCAGCTGCGCCAGTCGGCAGATGGATTCCTCCACCTCGCCGGGGGCGACCATCATCAAATCGGCCAGCTCGTCGATGATGACGATGATCTTGCTCATCGGCTCTTCGTTTGGGCCGATGGCGTTGTTGTAGCCGCGGATGTCGCGCACGCCCATCGTCTCAAACCGCTTGTAGCGGTGCTCCATCTCCACAACCGCCCAGCTCAGCGCCGCGCTCGCCTTCTTCGGGTCGGTCACAACCGGCACGAGCAGGTGCGGAATACCGTTGTAGACGGAAAGCTCGACAACCTTCGGGTCGATGAGGATGAGCCGCACTTCCTCCGGCTTGGCGCGGAAGATGATGGAGTTGATGATCGTGTTGATGCAGACGGATTTGCCCGAGCCCGTCGCGCCCGCAATCAGCACGTGGGGCATCTTCGCCATATCCGCGATGACCGGCGCGCCGGAAATGCCCTTGCCCAGCGCCACCGCCGTCGGCGATTTCTCCCGCATCATCTCCGGGCTTTCCAGCACGTCGCGCAGGGAGACCGTCGCGATTTTCTGATTCGGGATTTCAATGCCGACCGCCGGTTTTCCGGGAATCGGCGCTTCGATGCGCACGCCGTCGGAGGCCATGTTCAGCGCGATGTCGTCCACCAGACCGACGATGCGCGATACCTTCACCCCCGGCGCGGGTGCAAGCTCGTAGCGCGTGATGGCCGGGCCGTGGGTCACGTTCAGCAGCTTGGCCTGTACGCCGAAGCTCTCCAGCGTGCCGAGCAGCTTGCGCGCGCCCGCCTCGTCCTTGGCGCGCTGATCCGGGTCTGCCGTCGTGCTGCTCTGGTTGAGCAGATCGATCGGCGGGAAGACGTATTCCTCCTTCGCCGTCTGCGGCGCTTCGTGCACATCCTTGGCCGGCATGACGATGGGCGTTCCGTCGAGCCGGTTGCCGCGGAGCTGCACGACCGTCTGCTGTTCGTTGACCCGCTGCGCCTTCAAAACGTCCTGCCCCTGCGGCTGAACCGGCGGCTGATAGCCCGCGTTGCGCTCCGCCCGCGCTCTGGCCGCGTCGATGGCCGCCGCCGAGTAGCTCGACGGGGTGCTTCCGCCCGCCGTCTGCGCGCCCTGTCCCGGCCAGCCGCCGAACGATCCGCTCGCCGGCGGCGCAGGCGCTTCCTCCGGCTCGTCGCGGGATTCGTCCGCCGTCACCTGCGCGTCGCCGTCGTCGTATTCGACGTTCGCCGCCTGCCATGCGGAGGAATCCCCCGCTTCGTCCTCGGATGCGTCCGCCTGCCGGAAGTAGCGCTCGTCGATGGGTCTGTCCGCGCCGTCCGCCCGCACGTTGGTGATGGCCGCCGTCTCGTCGTCCTCGTCATCCTCCGTATACGGGGCGTTCGGCATGTTCGGCTCAATCGGCGCGTTCAAATCGGTCGGCTCGCCCCGTGCGTTCGGTTCGCTCGGTTCTCTCCATTCATTGGGTTCGTTCGGATAGCCCGGTTCGTTCGGATAACCCGGCGCGCTCGGCGCGCTCGAACCTTGCGGCGCGTTTTCCGCCGTCGGTCGGCCGTAAGCGTCGCGCTGGGGCGCATACCCGCCGGTTGGCTGGCCGCCGTTCATCCCGTAGAGGAAGGCGTTTTCCGCCTCCTGCATGGTGAAGCTGTTGCGGCGGCTCGGCGTGGTGGGCGTATGCTCGTCCAGCGGCGCGCGGGTAAATTCGTCGTCCCGCTCGATGTAGAGCTGCGCGCTGTCGGAAATCGTCCTGCGCTTTCGCGGCGCGGCGGCTTTTCTCGGCGGCCTGCTCGTGATCGCCGGCTGGTCGTCCGGCGGCTCGTCATCCGGCCGCCGCATCACGGTCAGCGTCGGCTTGTTCTTCCGCCGGGGCGGCTTGTCCGTCTGCGGCGCGTCCTCCGTCGGCTTCGTTTCAAGCGCCTGGCGGATCTCCTCGTCCCGCCTGCGCTGTTTTTCTCTTTCATCGGCCTCGCGCGCGGCGGCTTCCTGCTCTTCCTTCTGCTTTTGCAGGCGCTCCTGCCTGCGCTTCTGCCGCTCGATGGCCAGCGCGTTTTCGCGCTCCAGCTCTTCCTCCTGCCGCGCGTCGCGCAGCGCGTCCTTCTCCTCCCGGCGCTCCCGCATCTCCACGCGGAAATCATCCGCCCATTCGGATATCCGCATGCCGATGCCGCCGAACGAGAACCCCGTGAGCGTCATCAGCGCAATCGCCGTCGCGAAGATGAGCACGATCATGCCGCCCCAAACGTCCAGCCCCTTATACAGCGGCCACGCCAGCAGCGCGCCGATGAGGCCGCCGCCCTTGCAATCCAGCGAGCTCATCGTGAACGAGCGCGCCAGAAACGCGCCGTAGCTCGCCTGCGCGCCGTCCGCCGCCAGCGCCGCGTTCACGCCGGAAATGCGGAAAAGCTGGAACATGGCCTCCACAAACAGGAAAATCAGCGAGCTGAGGATCAGCGTTCTGGCGCTCAGCTTTCTTTCGCCGAAGAACACGAGCACCACGCCCGCCCAGCAGACCACCACCGGCAGCAGCAGGCAGAGCATGCCGCCCAGCCCGCGCACAATCAGCATGCACCGGTTGAGGAAACCGCCGTTTGATGGGATGAACTGGCAAAACAGCGCCAGCAGCCCGAGGCAGAGCACCGCAATGCCCGCAACGCCGCGCGGGTCAACGCCCTGATTGGTCTTTTTCCCCGGCTTTCCCCGCTTGCCGGAAACCGTGCGCTTTTTCTTCGCCGCCGCGCCCTTAGCCGCTTTTTTCGCCATCTTCTTGCCTCCAAGGGGTCTTTTCGGGCTTGCCGCCCAAACCGGCTCAAAGCCCGAAGCTCCAAGCCCGCCCGCTTTCTTTTATAATGATCATCTATCAGTAAATGAGCAAATCCGAAATTTTGCACAAATTCCGATAACAGGCGCGCGATGCGCGCCCCTACAACGTTGCAAAAAAGCAATCGCGTACCCGTAGGGGCGCGCATTGCGCGCCCGCGTTTTGTACAGAATTTGCTTTTTGCTCAATGATAATCTATAATCCCAAATCATTCAGAATATGAAAAAAACAATCTGCCCGCGTATAGTCAGGCAGATTATTATACCACGTTTATTTCCATCAGTAAAGCGCTTCGGGAATCGCGTCACGCAGAATCAGACACTGTAACACACTGTTTTCATCCACATGCGCCTGCAAAATGCGCCCGGAAAGCGCGAAGAACAGGCTCTCGCCCGCCTCCAGCATGCGGTCGGCGGCTTCGTCCTCGTCGTAGACCCTCGTTTCCAGCGGCTCCCCGAGCAGCGCGGTCAGCTCGGCCTTCGTCGTCTTGCCGACGGTCAGCCCGCAAACGTCCGCGCGCGTGGTGCGGATTGCGGAAACCGGCGTTTCCGCCTCGTCCGTTTCTGCGTATTTGGGAATCTCCACCGCCCAGCCGCGCAGGCTCGCCTCCTCAAACAGATACACGCGGGAATCCTTCGTGTAATCCGGGTCGGTCAGCAGCGTGTAGGCGGAGAGCACTTCGCCGAGCTTCTGCCCCACCGCCGCCCGCGTCATCGGCCCCGGCAGCCTGCCGTCCCCCGCCGCGTCGGCCAGCGCGTTCATGTCGCCCTGCGCATGCGCCGCCTCGTATACCGGGCTGCTTTCGCCGATATACGCCGCCAGCTCGTGCCACGCGAACTGCACCGCACCGCTCTGCTCGTCAAAGTAGCGATAGCTGTCGTCGGGATAGAACACCGTCAGCCCGTATTCGTCCACGGCGTATGCGTCGCGCGGCATCGGCAGCAGCTCGCTGTATTCCATATAGTCGCTCAATTCGGGCAGCACATCGTCCTCGATGATCCGCTCCATCGCGCCTATCGCCGTGTCCGCGTCGTCAAAAAGCTGCTCCATGCGGATTTCCTCGCCGGTCGTCCGGTCAAGCACCAGCGCGCGCACGGCGCTTCCCGCCGTGCCGTCCGGCTGTGTGCCGTTCCAGCGCAGCACGAGCGACGCGACGTTCCCCAGCGTGTGCGTTTCGCCGCTCTGGATGATCTCCGCGCCCGCGCGCTGGGTCAGCTGCGCCGCCTTCGCCTGCTCAAAGCGCGCTTCAATCAGCCCGTTCGCCGTCGCCAGCGCCGGGTCGGGCGTTTTCTCCGGCGCGGCGGTCGTTTCAGCCGCCCCCGCCTCCGCCGCCGAAAAGACGGTCAGCGTCTGCCCGTTTTCTTCCTTTTGCTCCATATTCACGTCAAGCTCGGCCGCCGCCCACGCGGGAAAGCTCAAGCTCAGCGCCATCAGGATCGCTGTCAAGCGTTTCATGGCGTATCACCTCTTGCCCTCTATTGTACACGAAAAGAAATCGCTTTGTAAAGAGACGAACGCCCCCGCCTTTTTCTTCCCCCCGACGGATCTATTTTTTCAAAAAATCATCGGCTGGAGCTGCCGCCCCGCGAGCGCCGCCTCCGCCGCCGGGAGAATCTGCGCGAAATCCGCCACGCAGCTCGTCGGCTTCGCGCGAAAATCATCCTGCTGAAGCGGCACGAAATACGTCCCCTTTCGGTTCATCAGCAGCCCGATTCCCGCCGCCGCGCCCGCCAGCGCGTCGTTTGTCGATACGGCGATGAGCACCGGCCGCCCGTTCCGCCTGTGGCTCTTGACCGCCAGCGTCGGCGCGGTGTCGTATATGCCGCAGGCCAGCTTGCCCAGCGTATTGCCCGTGCACGGCGCGAGGATCAGCAGATCCAGCAGCTTTTTCGGGCCGATGGGCTCGGCCTGCGCAATCGTGTGAATCACCTTTTCCCCGCAGATTTCCTCGGCCTGCGCCGCCCAGTCCGCCGCGCGTCCAAAGCGCGTATCCGTCGCGTAGGCGTTTTCGCTCATAATCGGCAGCACCCGATAGCCGTGCTCCACCAGCAGATTCATCTGCGGAAAGACCGCCTTGAACGTGCAGAATGATCCCGTAATCGCAAACCCGATGGTCAAGTCGCGCATTGCGCATCCTCCTTCCGCGTCCCCATCGCCCGCGTCAGCGCGTCAAACAGCGCTTCCCCCGCGTCCAGCGGCGCATACCGCCCCGGCAGGCCGCTCTCCACGCAGACCTGCAGCCCCAGCTTGACCGCCTTCTGCATTTCCAGTCCGTAGGGCGCGCTGGCCAGCTCGATGATCGGCGTATCGCGCGCCGTCGCCGCCAGCGCCGCGTCGCCGAGCACGTGCGCCGGAATCGTGTTGATAATCACATCCGCCTGCCTGCACGCGGCCGCGATCTGCGCCAGCGGCACGGGATGCGCCCCCGCCGCGTGCGCCATGCGCATCTGCTCCTCGCTGCGCGCGCAGACGATGACGAACATCCCCAGCGCGCAGAGCCGCGCCGTCATCTCCCGCCCGATGCGCCCGTAGCCCGTCACCAGCGCCGTCTCGCGCATCAGCGCCCGCTTTTTGACCCGCATCACCGTCGCCAGCGCGCCCTCGGCCGTCAGCCGCGCGTTTTTGCGCAGAAACGTCTCGTCCTTCTCCGGGCGAACCACCAGCGCCGTCTGCGCCAGCTCCTCCTCCTTCACATCGCCGCCCGCCAGCACCGCGCGGCAGGCCGGGATCAGCGCGAGCACGCGCTCCCGCTCCAGCCCGCCCTTCGCCGAAATCAGCCGCTCCTCCCGGAAGCTCCTCGGCCACGGCAGCATGACCGCCTGCGCAGGCGGCATTTCGTCGGGAACGTCCGCCGCGTCCTCGATGTGCAGCGTCTCCCAGCCCGCGCGCCCGGCGGCCAGCAGCGCCCCGCGCATCCTCTCGTCCCCGCCAAAGGCAATCAATCGCATGTTCATCCCTCCCGGCGATGATATGCGGGCGTCTGCCGTTTTCATGCCCCGCGCCTTTTGGGGCAATAAAAAAGAAGCCGTCATGCTTCAAACCAAACATCTCAAGAAACAAATATCGAAGCATTTTGGATATGGGGCTTTGCCCCATCGCCCCACCAAAGGGCTTTCCGATCGCCCTTTGGAAACCTTCGGGCGCAAATACTTGATTTTACTCTTGAAATATCGGTTTTGTTAGCTTGACAGCCCCTTATTTTTTTGAGGCGTAATCTTTTGGCTTATTCCAGCATCGACGTGCAGTGCGGGCAGCGGGTCGCGTCGTCGGCAATCTCGCCCTTGCAGAACGGGCAGATGCGCTTAGGCTTGGCCGGGGCGGCTTCCGGCTTCTTGTGGATCTTGTTCATCGCGCGGATGACGAGGAACATGCAGAACGCGGTCAGGATGAAGTTGATGACGTTCTGGATGAACAGGCCGTAGTTGATCGTGCCGACGCCGGCCGCCGCGGCCGCCTCGGCGGAAACGTAGCTGCCGCCGTCGAGCGCGACGAACAGGCCGCCGAAGTTGATGCCGCCGGTCAGCACGCCGATCAGCGGCATGAAGATGTCGTTGACCAGCGACGTGGTGATCGAGCCGAACGCCGCGCCGATGATGACGCCAACGGCCATGTCGATCACATTGCCGCGCATGGCGAACGCCTTGAAATCCTCGAAGAATTTTTTCATGGGTATCTCTCCTCGCTTTCTTATGCTTTAAGCGGCTCTCGCCGCACAGCTTGCTGACATAACAGTAAATGAGCAAATCTAAAATTTTGCACAAATTTCGATAACGGGCGCGCATTGCGCGCCCGCGTCTTGTGCAGAATTTGCTTTTTGCTCAATTATTGATATATCAATAAAGGGAAGCCGTTCCGTGCGGCTTCCCTTTTTTATGATTCGCTTAAAATTTATTCGCCCAGAATTCTCGCCTTGTTCAGCGGGAAGACCACGCAGCGCACATGTCCCTTAATCATCCTGCGCTCCAGCGCGCCGACTTGGCGGCTGTCCTTGCTGTTGTTGCGGTTGTCGCCCATCACGAAATATTTCCCCTCAGGCACAGGGAACGGCCCGAAGTCCGTCTCGTTGGGCGTCATATCGAACTGCTGCTCGACGTGCTCGCCGTTCACATACAATTCGCCTTTTCTCAACAAGATCGTTTCGCCCGGCAGGCCGATCACGCGCTTGACGCGATACATGCCGTCGTCCGTGTTCGGGTAATCGCAGATCACGATGTCAAACCGCTCCGGGTCGCCCATCAGATAGTCAAACTTCGTCGCGATCATAAATTCGCTGTCTTCCAGCGTGTTGAGCATCGAGCTGCCGTCCACGCGAACCGGCTCAAAGATGAACGTGCGCACGACGAACGCCAGCGCCGCCGCCACAACGAAAACCATCACCCATTCAAAAATCTCGCGCTTCAAGCTCTTTTTGGGCTTCTCCTTTTTCTTCTTGTCTTTCTTTTCCTGCTCCATGAAAAAATGCGCCTCGTTTCCTTGAATTTTTAATCCGTCTCGTTGGTGCCGCGAATCGGCTCCTTCGCGTGCTCAATCACCTTTTTCATGCGCTTGGTGAAATCCGCGCGATCCATCATCACAATGCGCCCGCAGCCCGAGCAGCGGATTTTGATGTCCGCGCCCACGCGGATCACCGTCCATTTGTCGCTGCCGCAGGGGTGGGTCTTGCGCATCTGCACCAAATCGCCCAACTGCAATTCGTCCATGCCTGCCGCCTCCTTTTGTGCGTCACCGCCCATTATAGCAGGGGCTTTTCCGCTTTTCAAGCATAAACCTCCGGCGGCAAAACCATTATATGCGCGTCGCGCCGAATTGTCAATTATATTTTGCTTTTTGTCAAATTTATCCGCCGCTTATTCCGGATCAATTCGGTGGATTCTCTCGCGCAGCCGCATCATCTTTTCGTCCGTCTGGTGGATCACGTCGGCACATTCCCGCAGTTCCCGCATGATGGCCTCGCTGTCCTCCACCTGCTTTTTATACTGCATATCGTGGTCGAGCGTCGCCCAGAAGTCCATCGCAATCGTGCGAATCTGGATTTCGCAGCGAACAGGCCGCACCTTGTCGCTGAAATACACCGGGATTTCGACGATCAGGTGATAGCTCCTGTATCCGTTGTCCTTTGGCGCTTTGATGTAGTCCTTGACCGTGATGATTCGAACGTCCTTCTGCCGCGCCAGCATCCGCGCGATTTCATAGATGTCGTCGATGTACGCGCACAGCACGCGAATCCCCGCGATGTCCGACAGGTGCTGCGTCATGTTGTCCACCGTCACCTCAAGCCCCATCTTTTTGAGCTTTCGCGCGATGGAGGACGGCTTTTTCAGCCTGCTCTCGATAAACTCGATCGGATTTCTCCGATACCGCACCGTCATGTCCTTGGAGAGCACCTCCAGCTTGGTGCGCATCTCCAAAATCGCGCAATGGTAGCGCATCATCGCTTCCTGATAAAGCGCCTCCTGGGCAAAAACGTGCTCACTGTCGGATGGAATGATATCCGTATCAATGGCCGTCGGGCCCCTTAATTCGTTATTTCTCATGGCCTTGCTCACCTTTACAGGCATTGTCGCCCATTTTTTTGATACGATAATTGTAACATATTTTCACCTATCTGTCTATCCGCTCTTTCCTTCGGTCATTTCCCCATTTTTTGTGCGCGCCGCCCGCCTTTGCGGTTGACGGGGAAACAAAGGATTTGATAAAATGAGCATATCATCCTCTACTCAGATTTGAAAAGAGTGAAATCGGCTGCCATGAACGGGCATTATCTGCTGGTCATGGGCGAAAACGGCATTCAAAGTCTCAATACGCTTTCCAAAGAACTCACCATACTTTAACATCATTGTTCAGGAGGTACGGTTATGCTTTCATCTGATCCCCGTTACGGCAACTACCTGAAAATTTTGCAGGAGGAGCTCGTTCCGGCAACGGGCTGCACCGAGCCGATCGCCATCGCATACGGCGCGGCTAAGGCTCGCGAGCTTCTGGGCGTACTGCCAGAATCCGTTCTGGTGGAGGCCAGCGGCAACATCATCAAAAACGTCAAGAGCGTCGTCGTGCCCAACACCGACAGCCTCAAGGGCATCGAAGCGGCGGCTGCGGCCGGCATCGTCGCAGGCCAATCCGACAAAATTCTAGAGGTCATCGGCCAAGTAACACCCGCGCAGCGTGCCGAAATTCGCGTGTATCTGGCCGATCACCCCATCGTCGTCAAACCTGCTGAAGGCGACAAAGTCTTCGATATCTTGATTACCCTTCGCGCCGGAAGCAATCATGTCAAGCTCCGCATTTCGGATTATCACACGCATATCGTCTATATCGAGAAAAACGGCGAAGTGCTGTTTCAGAGCGGCGAGGTGCTATCCGACAGCGCGCGTGACATGTTGACGGATCGCTCCTGCCTGTCCGTAGAAGGGGTGCTCGACTTCGCCTCCACCTGCAATTTGGAAGACGTTCGGGCACTGATCGAGCGCCAGATCGACTACAACTACGCCATCGCTGAAGAAGGTATGCGGCATAGCTGGGGCGCGAATATCGGCTCCGTGCTCAAGGAGCATTACGGCGTCGGCATCTATTCCCGCGCCCGTTATATGGCCGCGGCAGGCTCCGACGCACGCATGAGCGGTTGCGAAATGCCGGTCATCATCGTCTCCGGCAGTGGCAATCAAGGCATCACCGCCTCCGTCCCGGTGGTGGAATATGCCAAGGAATTGAACGTCAGCCGCGACCAGATGGTGCGCGCCGTGCTTCTTTCCGACCTGCTGACCATCCATCTCAAAACCGGCATCGGCCGGCTGAGCGCCTATTGCGGCGCTGTCAGCGCGGGATGCAGCGCAGGCGCCGCCATCGCCTATCTCCACGGCGGCGGATTCCGCGAAATCGCGCATACGCTTGTCAATTCGCTGGCCATTGTCTCGGGCATGATCTGCGACGGTGCAAAAGCCTCCTGCGCGGCTAAAATCTCCGCCGCCGTGGATGCGGGTCTCGTCGGTTACAGCATGTTCCGCAGCGGACAGCAGTTCCGCGGCGGTGACGGCATCGTTACCAAAGGTGTGGAGGAAACCATTCGCAACATCGGCCGCCTCGGTCGGCTCGGCATGCGCGAAACCGATCGCGAGATCATCCGCATTATGACCAATCAGCCCGCCTCCGAAGAGGCCGATTGAAGCGTCTTATCGTTCGGCGCATCAGCAGATGATACGATTGCTTCGCATCGTAAACCTTCGTCACAGGCTAGGCATCAAAACACAGGCGCCCCCGACAGAAGAATCTACGAATACGCACCGCTGAAGTTTGGATTCATCATCGCGATGCTTTCGTTATTCCATTTTCGCTTTATCGCCCTTGAGGAATATGCTATAATGGAATTGTATCATTTCACATGCCAAGGGAGAATCGTTTATGCCGCCGATTACCGTGATGATTAAGCCCGTATCCGGTGCCTGCAACATGCGGTGCCGTTATTGCTTCTATGCCGACGAAATGAAGCGCCGCGAGGTCGCCATATCCCCCCGCATGAGCGACGCGCTGCTCGACGTCACGGTGCGTCGCGTCATCCGTTCCGCCGATTCCGCCGTGCATTTTTTGTTTCAGGGGGGCGAGCCCACGCTGATCGGCCTCCCTTTTTTTGAGCGGCTCGTTCAGCTTGAGCAAAAATACAACACGCGCGCCCTTCGCATAACCAACGCGGTGCAGACCAACGGCTATGACCTTTCCGACGAAATGATCGCCTTCTTTGCCAAAGAACATTTTCTCGTCGGCGTTTCGCTGGATGGAACGGCGCAGACGCATGACCTGATGCGCCCCGACGCGGCGGGTCGCCCTACCGCGTCCGTCGTCCGCAAGACCATCGAGCGCCTGCGCGAGGCCGGCGTAAGCGTCAACGTGCTGTGCGTCGTCAACGGCGAAGTGGCCAAGCGTCCGTCCGAAGTCTTTGATGCGCTCGCTCCGTATGAATACATCCAATTCATCCCCTGTCTCGACGGCCTTGACGGGCAGACGCGGGATTACTCCCTGAGCGGCGAAGCCTATCTCGCCTTTCTGAAAGAAACCTTTGACCGCTATTATCTGGCTTATACCGAGGGACGCCCCGTCTCCATCCGCAATTTTGACAACTGGATCGCCATGCTCATGGGCATGCCGCCGGAAAACTGCGCGATGGTCGGGCGCTGCGGTCCGAGCCTCGTCATCGAAAGCGACGGAAGCGTCTATCCCTGCGATTTCTACGCGCTGGACGCTTGGAAGCTCGGCAGCATTTCCGACGATTCTCTCCGGCGAATGCTCACGGGTGAACGGGAACATGCCTTCCTTGCGGAATCTCTGCCCGTCCCATCTGCCTGCCGCGCATGCCGCTGGTATTCCCTGTGCCGCAACGGCTGCAAGCGTGAACGTGTTCCCGAAACCGGACTGAACCGTTGGTGCGGCGTACACGCCGCCTTCTTTGAATATGCCTATCCCCGTATGCGGGAAATGGCTAAGGCGCTCCAAAAAACAGACTAAGGAGCTGTCAAGCTTAAACCGAACATTTCAAGAAACAAATGTCTAAGCATTTTGG
>ERZ773260.751-NODE-751-length-45703-cov-24.974544_pt1 | contig 45703 bp, 46 predicted proteins | sample MGYA00511387_ERZ773260 | MGnify/ENA primary metagenome ERZ773260 (study PRJEB29015, sample SAMEA2737745) | human gut metagenome | biome: human gut; feature: human-associated habitat; material: faeces | place: China | collected 2012 ...
CAATTCATTCAAAAAAACTTCGTTTTAGACTTGACTTTTAATAGTTAGTCTTTCTTTTTTAGAATTAAAAAGTTGAGTTCTCTTAATATTGCACGAGAACTCAACTCCAACAAAAAAAGCAGAATTCTTGTGTGCAATTAGAGCAATAGGTGAGTTGACAAACAACCCACAATCCCTATCACGAACCATTATGGTATGGTTCCCTAATGCACTATCGAATTCTGCTCAATCCAAATCAAAAATTTTTTAATGTAAAATTTGCAGGCCCATTATATCTTCCTTTCCTTATAAACGCTCAGCCTGCATGGTACACAAATTTAATCCTTTTTTGAACATCTAAATAGTGTGCTAATACAATCTTATCTCATCTGGATAAGACTCCTATATACCATATATTGTAACTTTTTTTTGAGAAATGTCAATATGTGGATTGTTAAAAAATATAAATTATTTGATGTACATTAGCGTATTTCCTGTTCTAAGGTATCAAAAAGGGGATGCGAAAAAAATTCGCCTAAACTGATTTCAAAACCATCACATATTTTCTTAACAGTTGATAATGTAATATTTTTTCTTTTATCATCAAAAATAGAATAAATGGTAGATGGAGTAACACCACATAGATTAGCCAATTCATTGTATGCAATGCCCCTTTCCTTACAAAGCAATTCAATTCTTCTTGCTACAGCTTGTTTTACATTCATTTTAATGCTCCTTCTCAATGTTATTTGAAGAAAGGATACATTTTTATACGCTTTGGCGTGTACGCAGTTGCGTATATCGTTAGAATGTGTTATGCTTATCAATGGAAATCTTTGTTATTTCCTAATTACTGAATGGAGGTATTTTTTTATGAAACGAAAGAAATTAGTAACTGTCGCAACTGCAATTTGCTCACTGCTCATGTCATCAACTGTATTTGCCGGAACATGGCAGACAGGAACCGGAGAAAATCAAGGAAAATGGTGGTATGACAATGGCAATGGTTCCTATACCAGCAACGGCTGGCAGTGGATTGATGGCAATAATGACGGAACAGCAGAGTGCTATTATTTTGATAATAATGGGTGGCTGTTGACTAATACTACCACGCCGGATGGGTATAGCGTAAATGCAGACGGGGCATGGGTGGAGAATGGTACAATTCAGATTCAAACAGCAAAAACCAGCGAAATTACAGATGGAAATAAAATACAATTAAAAAATGGATTATATCAGTATCATCATGCGGATATTTATGATGAAACAACCGGAACTCTTGTTTCCACAGGGCCAGTCTATAATTTTGATGGAAGTAATTATGATGATGTTATAAATCAACTTTTTCTATACGGACGCCCTGGAGATCCTAGAACCAGCTATTATATAGAAAATATTGATGAAAATAACATTTTGGCATTTGATGAATTGGGATTGGATGCAAACTACTTACTTAGTAACCCAGATTGCTATAAAGATTGGACAAATTTCAATTTGACTAGAAAGGACAATAAATATTATCAGTCTGATTATAATTCAGATACTTGGTATTGGATAATTGAAAATGACGAGACTTTCAAAGCATTTGAGACATATGCCAAAAAAGATAGTGAGACTTTAGAACCAACAGGAGAAGTTTATACACATGTCATTACATATAAAAAAATTCAATAAGTAGTAATCAAGAGGTTGATGGACACAAGCGTCTATCAACCTCGTTTTAGTATTATGAGTTATTCTCAACCATACAAAAAATCTGTCAAGAACAGGCTTTCGTTTGTAATCACAAATTCTTGACAGATTTTTCTTCTAACCTTCTAGATATTGCAAAATAGATTTGAGTACCTCTTTGAGTACCTTTGCATAAGAGGATGTGCAAACCCTTTCTTTTCTAAGTATATGAGAGCGACCATGAGAGTTCGAATCTCCCTTCCGCTACTTGAATCCTCTGAGTTGTTCAGGGGATTTTTTGTATTATAGGAGAAAGTGTGCTTTATGGCAGAAAAACGCTTCGTTGGGAACGTCATGCGGCGGCGGAGAATTTTGTCGCAGAAGCGGCCTGCCGCAGCCTGAGAAGCCCGCGAACTTCTTTTTTGTATAAAAAGGTATTTCGTTTGCAGAAATTGCCATATGGTGGATGTTTATTTTTAAGAAAAATTACATAGATTAGATAGAAAAATTTTATTGTACTCTGTTCTCGGGTGTGCTATAATCCGAAAAAACAAGTTGATTAGGCAGAAAGGAGAGTCAAGTGAAAACATTGTTAAAAAAGTATGGGCATGTATGGGTGCTGTCATACGCCTTTCTGTACCTGCCGTGGTTTCTTTATCTGGAGCAGACTGTGACGGGAGATTATGCGGTGATGCATACAGCTTTGGATGATTATATTCCATTTAACGAATATTTTATTATTCCCTATCTGTTCTGGTTTGTTTATGTGGCAGGGGCAATTGCGTATTTCTTTTTTACAAACAGGCAGGATTATTACAGACTGTGCGGTTTTTTGTTTGTGGGAATGACCATCAGTCTGATTATCTGTACCTTTTTTCCAAATGGAACAGATCTTCGGATAGAGGTAGATCCCCAGAAGAATTTCTGCAGCTGGCTGGTTTCCATGCTTCATGTGGCAGATACCTCTACCAATGTATTTCCCAGTATCCATGTATACAATTCTGTGGCCGTTCACTGTTCTGTGATGAACAGTGCAGCTTTGCGGGATAAAGTATGGCTGAGGCGGGGGTCCTTTGTGACTATGGTTCTGATTTGTATGTCTACTGTGGTTTTAAAGCAGCATTCCGTACTGGATGTGGTAGGCGCGCTGATTCTGGCATATCTGATGTATCCTCTGGTGTACGAGACAGATTATGCGGCTGCAAGAAAAACCGCGGGACAGAAAGTAATAAGCTGAATATTTAAAAACAGGAAAGGCTGTAGGACAGAAAATGGTTCTGCGGCTTTTTTCTTTCAAAAAAGAGTTTATATAAATTTTCTTAGTTGTTTTCCGGATTTTATGTTATACTCTATTATAGTATACAGTGGGAGGTTTTCCATGTACTATTTTATCGTGAATCCGGACGCACATTGCGGACAGGGCGAAAAAATATGGAGAAGACTGGAACGCAGGCTTTTGCGGTCCGGAACAGAATATCAGGTGTTGATGACAGAAGCCAGAGGAGATGCCTGCCGTTTTGCAGAGGAGCTTTCCAGAAACTGCAGAGAGCCGCGGACAATTGTGATTGTAGGCGGGGATGGAACGGTGAATGAGGTGATCAACGGGCTTTCTTTCAGCAGCAGGATTACAGTCGGCTACATTCCTATGGGAATGGGCAATGATTTATCCAGAGGGCTGAAGCTGCCGAGAAGTCCCTACAGATGTCTGAAGCGGATTATGAATCCCAGACAGTTTGTAGAGCTGGATTATGGCATTCTGTCTTATGAGCTGGAAGAACCAGTCCATCGCCGTTTTGCAGTCAGCAGCGGAATTGGGCTGGACGGGGCAGTCTGCCACAACATTTTGACTATGGGCAGAAAAACTAGGCGGATTGTTGGAAGCTTTGGACGGATGTTTTATATCCTTATGGGGTTAAAGCAGCTGCTTGTGACAAAGCCTGCATCTGGCTATCTTTTGCTGGACGGAGTGAGGCGGGTGGAATTTAATCATATTTATTTTATATCATCCCACATTCACCCCTATGAAGGGGGCGGATTTCAGTTTGCTCCCAGGGCAGATTCCTCAAATGGAGAGCTGGAGATCTGTGTTGTTCATGGTACGTCCAGACTTCGGCTTCTTCCGGTTCTGACAGATGCCTGGTTCCGAAAAATCGGCCGTCACAGAGGCGTAAGGTTTTTCCGGTGCAAGGAGGCGCAGATCCATGTAAACAGACCGCTTCCGGTTCATGCAGACGGAGAGAGCTGTTGCTGCCAGACAGATATTCACCTGCGGTGTGTTTCCAGAAAGCTGCGGTTTATTGTCTGAGGAAAGAAATTAAAAAAGGAGAATATCATTATGAGAATCGGACAGGGATATGATGTCCATAAGCTGACAGAAGGGCGGAAGCTGATTCTGGGAGGCGTAGACATTCCCTATGAAAAGGGGCTGGCAGGCCATTCTGACGCGGATGTTCTGGTTCATGCCATTATGGATGCGCTGCTGGGAGCAGCGGCGCTGGGAGATATTGGACAGCATTTTCCGGATACAGATCCGGCATATAAGGGAATATCCAGCATGAAGCTGCTGGAAAAGGTAGGGGAATTGTTGGAGGAATCCGGGTATGCAGTGGAGAATATTGATTCTACCATTATTGCTCAGAGACCGAAGCTGGCGGCCTTCCGCCCGCAGATGGCAGAAAACATCGCTCATGCGCTTCACCTGGAGACGAATCAGGTCAGCGTAAAGGCAACTACTGAAGAGGGGCTTGGATTTACCGGATCAGGAGAAGGCATTGCTGCCCAGGCTGTGGCGCTTCTGTCCCATATGCGGGATTTTGTCAATGACAGCCGGACTTTAGGAGGCGGCTGCTCAGGCTGCTGTCAGGAAGCGTAGCCATCAATTGTGAAAGCAGGCTGGTTTCATCAGGGGAAAGAAGGCTGATGGCAGCGCTGAAGCATTGGCGAAGGCCATAAAAAGCAAGGGAGAAAAATTTTAGGAAAGGAAAAACGAGGATATGTACCAGATGTGTACCTATTTTTCGTGAAAGCAATCAGTATTATGAAAATATTTAATACCTTATCCAGAAGAAAAGAAGAGTTTGTTCCGCTGACACCGGGACAGGTAAAGATGTATGTGTGTGGACCAACGGTTTATAATTTCATCCACATTGGAAATGCCCGTCCCATGATTGTGTTTGATACAGTACGGCGGTATTTTGAATATAAGGGATATGAGGTGAACTTTGTATCCAATTTTACCGATGTGGATGATAAGATTATCAAGAAGGCCATTGAAGAGGGCGTGGATGCAGATACTATTTCCAGCCGGTATATTGCAGAGTGCAAAAAGGATATGGCTGATATGAACGTTAAGCCGGCCACGGTTCATCCTCAGGCAACCCAGGAAATCTGCGGTATGCTGGAGATGATCCAGACACTGATTGACAAGGGCCATGCTTATGTGGCAAAGGACGGTACTGTATATTTCCGTACATCCTCTTTTGCAGATTATGGCAAGCTGTCTCATAAGAATCTGGATGAGCTTCAGTCAGGATTCCGTGAACTGAAGGTAACTGGTGAGGATGATAAAGAGGATCCGTCTGATTTCGTGCTTTGGAAGCCGAAAAAAGAGGGTGAGCCTTACTGGGAGTCTCCCTGGTGCCAGGGACGGCCGGGCTGGCATATTGAATGCTCTGTGATGTCTAAAAAATATCTGGGAGATCAGATTGATATCCATGCAGGCGGTGAGGATCTGATTTTCCCCCATCATGAAAATGAGATTGCACAGTCTGAGGCAGCCAATGAAAAGCCGTTTGCCACCTACTGGATGCACAATGGCTTCCTGAATATTGACAATAAAAAGATGTCCAAATCTCTTGGAAATTTCTTTACAGTCCGTGAAATTGGTGAAAAATACGATCTCCAGGTGCTTCGGTTCTTTATGCTGAGCGCCCATTACCGCAGCCCTCTGAATTTCAGTGCAGATTTGATGGAAGCATCGAAAAACAGTTTGGAGCGGATTTTGACAGCAATGGATCGTCTCAGAGATCTGGATGGAAAGGCTTCCGGAGATGTGCTGACAGAGAAAGAACAGGCAGATGTGGCAGCTGCAAAAGAGCTGATTGCTAAGTATGAGGCTGCCATGGATGATGACTTCAATACAGCAGATGCAGTTTCTGCAGTATTTGAGCTGGTTAAGTTAAGCAATAGCACAGCCTGTGAAACCAGCAGCAAAGCATATGTGGATTATCTGAAAGACACCATTGCAAGGCTCTGCGATGTTCTGGGAATTATCACAGAGCGGAAGGCTGATGCTTTGGAAGCGGAGATTGAAGAGATGATTGCTGCCAGACAGCAGGCCAGAAAGGAAAGAAATTTTGCTCTTGCCGACGAGATTCGTCAGAAGCTTCTGGATATGGGCATTATTCTGGAGGATACCAGAGAGGGTGTGAAATGGAAGAGAGCATAAAGATTCCATCTCTGATGAAGGAAGCGCTCCAGTTGGAGCCTATAGATGTGTGCAGCTATTCTCCTCTGGCTCTGGCCTATATGGGAGACGCAGTGTACGAGGTTCTCATTCGTACAAGAGTGATGAACCGGGGCAGTATGCAGGTGAATAAGATGCATAAAAAAAGCGCCAGTCTGGTGAAGGCGGAGGCGCAGGCCAGGATGATACAGGCGCTTCAGGAGGAGCTGACAGAGGAAGAAACAGCTGTCTATAAACGGGGGCGCAATGCCCATTCCGCTTCATCTGCCAAGAATGCGTCTATTCGGGATTACAGAATGGCTACAGGATTTGAGGCCTTGGTTGGATACCTGTATCTGACCGGGCAGTATGAGCGGCTTTTAAAGCTGGTACATGACGGATTAGAGAGGATTGGAGAATTTTCATGAGATACGAAGAACTGACCATAGAGGGGCGCAATGCAGTAATGGAAGCATTCCGCTCCGGAAAAACCATTGACAAGCTGTTTGTTCAGGACGGATGCAAGGACGGGCCGGTTCAGAGCATTGTCAGAGAGGCAAGAAAGCACGATGCTATTATTTCTTTTGTACCGAGAGAACGTCTGGATCAGATGTCGGAAACAGGAAAGCATCAGGGTGTGATTGCCTATGCGGCAGCCTATGAGTATGCCCAGGTAGAAGATATGCTGGAGGCAGCCAGAGAAAAGGGAGAACCGCCCTTCCTCTTCCTGCTGGATGGAATTGAGGATCCGCACAATCTGGGAGCTATTATCCGTACTGCCAATCTGGCAGGGGCGCATGGCGTGATTATTCCCAAGCATCGGGCGTCCGGACTGACAGCTACTGTAGCCAGAACCTCAGCAGGGGCGTTAAATTATACGCCTGTGGCCAAGGTGACAAACCTGGGAAGCACCATCGAGGAATTGAAAAAGCAGGGAATGTGGTTTGTCTGCGCAGACATGGGCGGAGAAATGATGTACCGCATGAATCTGAAAGGGCCTATCGGTCTTGTTATTGGAAATGAGGGAAGTGGAGTCAGCAGACTGGTACGGGAAAAATGTGATATGACGGCATCGATTCCTATGAAGGGAGATATTGATTCCCTGAATGCCTCTGTTGCTGCCGGTGTTCTTGCTTATGAGATTGTCCGGCAGAGAATCATGGGATAGAGGTGCAGTAAGCAGTACAACAGGATAGAGTTTTTGGAAGCCGGGCAGTGAGGCAGTAAAAGGAGTATGATAAGTATGAAAAAGCATAGAGTTTTTTTTCTGGCCGCAGCAGCAGGCGCAGTTCTGTGCCTTTGTCAGGGACCGCAGTCACAGGCATGGGCGCAGGTTCGGACACCCCAGGCAGCAGGAACGGCAGTCTATGGCAACGGGATTGCTGTTCTGGATGCTTCTAATGCAGGGGAAGGCTACTGTATGATCCGCTATACCGGCGGAGTTCCGAAAATCAAGGTTCAGATTTCCAATGGAGCAGTGATTTATACTTATGATCTGAATGCAAGAAATGCCTATGAGGTTTTTCCTTTTTCTGAGGGAAACGGCAGCTATTCCGTGAAGGTTTTTGAACAGGTATCAGGGAATCAGTATTCTCAGGTTATGAGCCAGAATGTCAATGTATCTTTGAAGGATGAATTTTCGCCGTTTCTGTATCCAAATCAGTATGTAAATTTTACAGAAAACAGTGCGGCCGTTTCTCTGGCACAGCAGGTAACATCAGGCGCAGTTGATGAGATTGGGAAGGTAAAGGCCGTTTATGAATATGTTGTTGGGAATATGAATTATGACTATGCAAAGGCTCAGTCTGTCCAGTCTGGCTATCTTCCCAATGTGGATCAGGTGCTGGCATCAAAAACAGGAATTTGTTTTGACTATGCAGCAGTTATGACAGCCATGCTCCGTTCTCAGGATATTCCGACGAAGCTTGTTGTAGGATATACAGGGGACGTATATCATGCATGGGTGGATGTTTATATTAAGGAAATGGGCTGGGTGGACAATTTCATTTATTTTGACGGAGTCAGCTGGAAACTGATGGATCCCACTTTTGCCTCTTCTGGTGGAAATACGGACGCAGTGAAGCAATATATCGGAGATGGAGCTAATTACCGAAGTAAATATTCCTATTAGAGGTGACTGGGGATGGAAGAGAAGAAAAAGAAAAAGAGCGGAATTTATTCAGCAGGGAACCTGTCGGCATTTTGCCTGCAGGTTTCTCTGCTTTTATCATCAGCAGTTCCTCTGGATGAGGGGCTTTCTGTTATGGCAGAGGATGCCCGTACCCAGGAGGAAAAGAAGCTGCTTCAGGGGCTTGCTGAGGATGTGGAGCTGGGAGAACCCCTGTTTTCGGCTTTGGAACGGACAGGAGAGTTTCCTTCCTATGTAGTGAAAATGGCAAAGCTGGGACATCAGACAGGGACCCTGGATCAGATGATGAAGGATTTGTCTGTGTATTATGAAAAGGAATTTCAGCTTATGCGGAGTATTCAGAATGCACTTACCTATCCTGTGATAATGGTTTTTATGCTGCTTACAGTCCTGTTTGTGCTGTTTACCAAGGTAATGCCGGTATTTGAAGGAGTGTATGAGCAGCTGGGGGCACAGATGTCACCTTTATCCCAGACAGCCATTCGTTTTGGAGGAATTTTCAGCGGTGGGGCACTGATTCTTTCCGGGATAGCAGCGGCGGCTGCTCTGGCAGTATGGACGGCTTCCAGATTTGGAAAAACATTCCGTCTGGCAGAAAAACTGACAGAGAGTATGAAACGAAGGAGCAGACTGGCTTTGGCCGTGGCGGGACGCCGGTTTACATCCGTTCTGGCTCTGACTCTCCGCAGCGGTATGGAGCTGGAAAAAGGAATGGAGTTGGCGGGAGAACTGGTTGAGAACAGTCTGGTGGAAGAAAAACTGAAGGAATGCGCGGAGGATTTGGAATGCGGAGCAGGATATTATGAGGCAATGAAGAAAACAGGTCTCTTCAGTGGATTTCATATTCAGATGATACGGGTAGGTGCAAGAAGCGGAAGTCTGGATCAGGTGATGGAGAAGCTGTCCGATGATTATGAAAAAGAGGCGGAGACAGCGATTGATACCATGGTTGCCAGATTTGAACCGACGATGGTAGCGGTACTGGCAGTGGCAGTAGGACTGGTACTGTTGTCTGTTATGCTTCCGCTGGCGGGAGTTTTGTCAGCCATCGGTTAGGAGATGCCATGAGAAAAAAATGTGATTTTAAAATGTGGTTCAGCCTGACTGGCTCTGTGGCTGTGGTACTGGCAGCGGCAGCCCTTATGACAGCAGGAGTATCACAGTTATCCCGCAGAACAGAGGAAGAGGGGGCCCGGAATCTGGTTCAGGCAGTGCGCAGAGCCTCGGTTCAGTGCTATGCCATAGAGGGGAGATATCCGCCAAGTGTAGAATATCTGGAGGAAAATTATGGGATAGCTATTGACCGTGAGCGTTATCATGTGTTTTATGAAGGCTTTGCGTCTAATATAATGCCGGATATTACAGTGTTTCCGGTGTCTGAGCTGGAAGAACAGGGGGAGTAGCAGATGAACCAGAAAAAGAAAACTGCAGGAGCAAGTGTGAATCTGCTGTTTACTATGCTGCTGTTTCTTGTGTTTTTGCTTTGCGCTTTGTTTACCGTTCTTTTTGGAAGCAGAGTTTATGAAAATATCAGCAGCCGGTCAGAGAATAAGGATACGGGAAGTGTAGCCCTGCACTATATTGCCAATAAGGTGCGTCAGGGAGACCGAGAAGGAGCAGTCGATGTGATTGATGTAGACGGAACTCCGGTTCTGGAATTGATTCAGAGCGCAGGCCAGGTGGATTATTATACCTGGATTTACTATCGGGACGGCAGTATCCGTGAACTGTTTACCAGAGAAGGAACAGAGCTGGGGCTGGATGATGGACTGGAAATTATGGAGTGCAGCGGACTTCGCCTCTCGAAAGAAGGATCCCTGATAGAGGCGGAAACTCTGGGAGAAGGAGGCGGACGGATGGTTCTCTCTGTCAGAAGCGGAGGTTTCGCTTATGAATAAAAAGAATGGTTCCGGTTCAGGAATGTTTATGTTGGAGATGATTATGGCAGTCTTCTTTTTCCTGCTCTGCTCTGGCATCTGTGTCATGGCTTTTGTGAAAGCAGATCGTATGAGTCACTTAGCTCAGGATACAAACCAGGCTGTGATGATAGCAGAAAGCATGGCGGAAACATGGAAAGTCGGGGGAAAAGAGCTTCTGGAGGAAAAGACAGGAGCTATTTCTTCAAAGTCGGAAGAAACAGAAAAGGATGAGGATTCCCAAAGCTCTGTCTGTACGGTGTACCTGGATCAGAAGGGGGAGCAGGCTGCAGCTGAATCAGATGTATTTTTTATGGGAATTCTGTCTCAGAAGGAAAAGAACGGTCTGGAGACGGCAGAGATTACGGTTATTCGACAGAGGGATCAGAAGCAGCTGTTTACTATGACCACAGCCAGATATGTGCCGGAACAGGCAGAGTAAGGAGAGGGATGGAATGAGAAAACAGGCAAATATCGGGACGACCTCCCTGATTTTAATTTTTGTAATTCTCTGTCTGTCCACATTTGGTCTTTTGTCTTTGAGCAGTGCAAAAGGAGATTTGAGTCTGGCAGAGAAAAATGCAAAGGCGGTTCAGGCCTATTATGAGGCAGACGCTGCAGGAGAGACCTTTGTCCAGATGGTCCATCAGGTTTTCCGGGAAGCGAAAGAGCAGAAGCTGGCCGGGGCTCGGCGGGAGGATTATTTCAAGGAGAAGCTGGGAAGCTATTATCTTGACGGTCTGGTGCAGACGGATATCGGAATGGAATTCGGACAGGCTTTGCATATTGAGCTTCGGCCAGAGGCGGATGAGGAATACAGGATTCAGAGCTGGTATGTATATAACCGGGAAGAGTATGAAATTGACAGGTCCATGCCTGTCTGGACAGGGGAAATGCCCTGATAAGGAAGGCTGCTCAGAGTGCGGTGGTTCAGATGAGGAATAGGACAGGAAGAACAATTTAGGAGAAGGGGAAAGCGGATGATTGAAGAAATTTTAAAGCAGGCAGTGGCGGAGCATGCATCTGATATTTTTTTAATACCCGGCATGGCTTACGGCTTTAAGCTGGGCGGAACCATTGTACATAAAGGAGAAGAAAAAATTTTTCAGGAGGAAATGAACCGGCTGATTACTGAGCTGTATCACACGGCAGGGGAACGCAGCATGGAGCGGGTAACGTCCTGCGGAGATGATGATTTTTCCTTCGCAGTACCGGGAGTAGCCCGTTTCCGGGCCAATGTATTTCGACAGCGCAATTCGCTGGCTGCGGTTATTCGGGTAGTGAATTTTGAACTGCCGGATCCAAAGGAGCTTCATCTGCCCCAGACAATTATAAATATAGCAAAAATGACAAAGGGGCTGGTATTGGTGACAGGGCCGGCCGGAAGCGGAAAAAGCACAACCCTGGCCTGTGTCATTGATGAAATTAATAAAACGCGAAATGCCCATGTGATCACTCTGGAGGATCCCATTGAATATCTGCACCGCCATAAAAAAAGCGTAGTGACCCAGAGAGAAATCGGCACGGATACGGAGAGCTATGTCAGTGGGCTGCGGGCCTCTCTTCGTCAGGCTCCAGATGTAATTCTTCTTGGAGAAATGCGGGATTTTGAAACGATTAAGACTGCGATGACGGCAGCGGAGACAGGACATCTGGTAATTTCTACTCTTCATACAGTGGGAGCGGCCAACACGATCGATAGAATTATTGACAGTTTTCCGCCAGATCAGCAGCAGCAGATCCGGATTCAGATCTCCATGGTAATGCAGGCGGTGATTTCTCAGCAGCTGATTCCGACAACAGACGGAAAAGAAATTCCTGCTTTTGAAATAATGTTTTTAAATAATGCAATTAGAAATATGATTCGGGAAGCAAAGATTCATCAGATTGACAGTGTAATTTCTACGGCTCAGGAAGAGGGGATGATTACCATGGATGCCAGTCTGATACAGCTTTACAAGAACGGGAGGATCAGCCGGGAAAATGCTGTTATTTACAGCAGCAACAGTGAATTGATGGGAAAGAAGCTGAACAGGATTTAGCGGACAGATGAAAACGCTCCGCTAGGAACGCCATGCGGCGGAAGAGAATTTTGTCGCAGAAGCGACCCGCCGCAGGCGGAGAAGCTCGCTTGCGAGCTTCTTTTTTTTAAACGTTATCCTCTACAGTCATAACCCGAAGACCCAGATCACTCCAGGTATTGCCAATCAGATAAGAGGTATAATTTCTTCCGGAAGCAATATCAGTCTGGAAAGAAACCAGCGGCTGAGGAAGGTTGGATCCGATTCCGATGGCTCCAAGAACAAGAACAGGGATTTCCTTCAGGAAGGTATAGGAGCTGGAACTGGTAATATAAAACTGATAGGAGCCTGCCATTGCCTGTTTATAAGGAGTAACAGACTGAAATCCTACGTTGCGGAAGACGGTTTCTCCTCCATACAGCAGAAGATCGAAACGGGAACCGCTGCAGGTCATGTTGGCAAAGCGGTAACAGCCGGAACCAGAAGGAAGATTGGTACATCCCATGTCAGATACCCGGATCATTTCCAGACCGCCGAAGGCAGAATCTGTGAGAATCATTGTGATTTTCTGTCCTGCAATAAAGGGAAAATTCTGCTGCAGCAGTACGGAACGAAGGCCGTTGGTACGCCGTACAGTGACAGTATGGAAGCCGTCGGAAATCCAGTCATAGGTGGAGATGGTTCCAAATCGGGAATTCACGGCATAGGGTGTTCCGTCAATGGAAATATTTACCGGGAAGGAATTGGAGGAGGCATTTAAAAAACGTACCTGCCCGAGAAAACGGGGAGGCAGGCTGGGGATAGAGGGGCGGCCAGGAAGCCAGCCATGCTGATGTCCTCCAGATGAACCTCCGGGGTATACGGGGCCCCCTTCTCCTGGGAAGGGGAGAGGAATGACAGGCCCTGGTCCCATATTGCTGTCCGGGTATACGGGACCGCCTTCTTCAAAGTCTGGGAGAGGGATAACCGGGCGCCCGCTGTCGTTTTGATTTGGAATATTGTCGGGATATACGGGACCGCCTTCTTCAAAATCAGGGAGAGGAGTGGTCAGTCCGTAGTCATTTCCAGCAGGGACGGCATCCTTCCCTGTTTGAGTGTTTTCTCCTGGGGTGTCATTGTAATGTGTATCGTTTTCAGCCATAAAAAGCCTCACTGTTTTTTAATTTACTTTATGTACAGGAATGGGGGCTGGTTCCGGAATATGAGAAAAAAGGACAGTTTTTAGATCGTATGTTGGAAAAGAAAACGCCGGAACCCTGTAAAACCAAGGTTCCGGCGCACTTTTAATCGAGCTGCTGACGGGAATCGGACCAAAATCGGTTAAAAAAGCCTAATAAAACAGGAGGTTTGAGGGATGCTCTTCCGAACTCGACCCTTTACTCGACCCCAAAAATAAAAGTTGAAAGTAAAGAATTAAGTAAGTCCAGGGTGCCGAAGGCACAAGGCTTGCCCTTGACTTACTGTCTTAAATATGATTGTATCCCCATCATAACTAAAGCCAGAAAGGACACTTTGCCTTTCTGGCTTGATTATTTTTAAGTCATATCATTATCACCATTATACACAGCAACAGTGACGCCACTATTCTTCTGTATAATTGTCTCATACGTAATCTCCTTTACTGTTTAAGCCCATACTTATTAAGATACTCCTGAAGAGACATTCTACCCTCTGCTACAGCAATAGCTTCTGACATCGGAATCCATGCCTCGTTACCGTATCTATCTTTTACTAACTGACAATCTTCTGGTTTCATCTGATTTAATTTCAGTGTATCCTCGCCCATATCGCCACAACTACTAGCTACCCAATGCTTATCTATACTCCAATCTGCACGCTCTGTCCAGTTATTAGCACATCCGAAAACGTTGGTAGCTCCTGATTCCACACCGGTAGGATCGCTGTATTTCCACTCCCCATTAATATTAATTTTAAGAATTGGATGATCAACTGAATTTAATACGCCACCTACATACTCGTGTTCAATACCTACGTTTTCGCAGAGAGCACCTGTGAGTAGCGTGTAATCGCTACATACACCTTTCTGATCCCTAATCGTGTAATACATTAAAGGGCGCGTATAATTGCTATCATAATCCAAGAAACTCACAACCTCATTCACAACAGCTGCATAGCGTTCCTCGATGTTCTCGACTGACAAAATATCATCCTTGCGCCTCTCTGCCCAAGCATCGGCCTGTGCCATATTATCTTTCGCAGGAGCATCACTATCCTGGCTATCAGGACTATAATGATACCACTGAGTTTCTTCTGCGTGAGCTGTCATTGCTCCACCAAATACCATTGCTGCTGCCATAGCTAAAACTACTAAACTTTTCTTTCTCATAATATTACCTCCAAAATTGAACTTCTGTTTCTTACGTAATAGACCTACTCGCTCTCTAAAATATTTAAACAGCTGCCATAAAACTGCTGTTCTGTATGTTGTATCATTTTTTTAATCAGTGGATGACACGCACAACCAACAGCTATAATTAACAGAATTATGGCTACTCCTGCTATAATCGTACTATTTTCCTCAATCACTGATAGTAAAAAACTCGCCATTGAAATTATAATCGCTACAAGATTCATTTCAAATCCATTAGCTTGTTCAGCCAAAAGCTGCCGATTCTTCACATAGGATTTTAAATACTTGTATTCTGGTTTATTCTTATTTTTTTCTGCAATCTCTATAACCTTTTCTTCTAATTCGTCTTGCTTTTGACGAAAATATTGGATCTTCTTAGAACGCTTCAAACATGCCAAATACTTTTTCTCCATGTAATCGCTTTTTAGATTCTCTATTTCCTGAATCATTTCCCTGATAACTTCAATTTTATCTTCTCTGATTTTTTGCGTATCCTTTTGATTAATATTTTCCATATTGTTCCATCCTCTTTTGTTTAATAGAGAACTAAAAAAGCAAGGTGTAAAGCCTGACACTTCACACCTTGCCGTATTTACGTACAACAAAAAAACTCCTAGCCATTTTCCATCTTGTCTAAAGCTATAACTTAGATTATAATGGAAAGGCATAGTAGTGGTAGCAACCATTGTGAAAGTGTTTTGCAGAACACTTTTCACACCTGAGAGAGTGCGGGAACACTTTCTCAGGTGCTATGCTTTTTTAGTTTTCTAGGTTCATTTTAACATGGAAAGAGTGGTAATTCAATACATAATTATGGTTCTTTGCAGTTACCTAAAATGAAACCGTACATTTTACAGGCAATAGCATCTTCTACTGTTGCAATGACGCTCTTCCTTAAACTGTAAAATACCTTATATTCCTAAAAGGCTGACTATGAAGGCTCTCCTTTCTCTCTGAGTTTTAATAAGCCTTTATAAATTGTATAACTGATTGTTTGTCTTTTACAAAAGTAAATTTTACTGCAACATAAAAAAACTCACTTTGTTCTCTTGGAGTCAGTAAACTATAGTAATCTAAAATACAGCCTAACCAGTTAGCATTTATCTTTTTATTTCTAAAGTCTGAAATGGTTATACGTCTCTCAAAATACCCATGCGTACATAAAAGTTTATAGTAATCCTCTAATTCTTTTAAAGGTAAATTAAGCATTTTTTTTAATATGAAAAGATACTTGTAATCTGGTTTTGAAGCTTCATATTCTGTCATACTGTCAATTTTATCATTTATTTCTGCCAGACCTATGGTATCTGGTTTTCCATCATTTGAATCTGCCGAATTAATTTCCCACATCTCCATATATGCATCAAAAAAAGACTGCATTTCTGGTGTGAAATTATAAAAAATGTTATACAATGCTACTAATTGAGGGATATAAGTATATTGCTCTCTTATCAATCTTGAAAGCAATAGTATATTTTTTCCTAATTTGGTATTGGCAAATGCCTGCTCCCTTGCGCTTTCATACAACGCTTTGTATGCCCCAATACTGGGACGAATTTTTTCCCGATATAAATCTAATGTTACCGGTTCCTGTTCTTCCAGTTCCAAATAATCATCAATCATATTGTACATAACAACTTCGTCAATTTCCAAAACCTTTGTTCCTGCACGAAAGAACCATTCATAATCCCTTTTTGCTTTTTCCTGATCATCAAAACATCTTTTTGCGGTTTTACTGCTATAGCTAACTTTGCTGTCTGATATGATTTCTTTCTGGTTCTTTTTTTCTATTATATCGGCTTCTTCTATCTTAATTTCACTAAGTTGATCGCAAAAACTATTAACACTCATGCCTTCTCGACACTGAATTTCAAAAAGAAGAATCTGTCTATAAGCATTTAATTCTTCTTCGCTTAAAATTTTCCTGTCCTTTGACACTCCCAATCTACCCATAATTTTTTCCCCTTTCTTACAAAAACACTAATGACATGGACATTTTTAAAAATTTTCTATCAAACTATTTCTATATCTGCGAGTATTGTCCAAAAAATCCCCCTTTTTCATTGCTACAATATAGGTACAGAGTTTTCAGTAACTCTCACCCGTCCACTGATACCGTTTTAATAATAGCATGGGTGAATTGTTACTTCAAGAACTCTACGTCTTGAGACAAAAAATATACAAGCCCTGCTGGGTGCACACATCAGGCAGAGGAGAAAAATATGTCAAACAAAACTGCGAAAAATAACTCACCAAGAATTATTAGCCCTGACTATAAAAAAAATAAGAAAAAGATCGGTGAAAATTTCGGACGATTTCGATATAACAAAGACTGGACTTTGCAAGAACTTTCCATTAAATTCCAAACATATGGATTATATATTTCTACTAACACGCTTAACTGCTACGAAAATGGCACAACAAATATAGCGCCTGATGTCCTTTTCGTATTAGGGAAATATTTTCATGTGGATTTAAATGAGCTAATTTGCGGTGAACCACTCACTTGCTACAAATCAAATGACCCCAAATACCAGTTGCTAGCAAATGATCTTAAGAAACTGTGTATCTCCCATAATATCAAACTCGAAAACTAATCTTTTTGTATTTTTTATACTTTGCATGATAAGATTTCATGTTCTGTATGATGGTTACCCTCGTTTTTCTATTATAATTATGATAGGTCGACCAAACAAGTCCGGACGCAGTCATGCATAACTGCGTTCCAGAAAGGAGGTTTATGAACAATCAATCTTGGCAAGTTATGGACATTCTAACCTTTGCTGATTCTGCGTATCAGCAACTCGACTATATGTCTTCATTGCTTGAAGACTGCCTGAATGTTTTAAGAAATACTGAAATGCCACTAGGATACTGCTCTGTCTCCGAGATACTCAGTATACTTATGGCAGATACTCAGATGGTTTTTGATGTATTAGAGAAAGCAATCAGCATTTCCCAAAATATAAACCATCGCAACTGTCTAATTGAACGCTTTAACAAAGTAGACTGTCTTTTAAAGCGTTTACAAAAACTTTCATCTTCTTTAGCACGTCAGGTGTGAAAGATGAAAGACTACGTTATGAATACTTATTTATCAAAGGAGGACTGAATCATGTTAAGACCTAGCGATTTCGTTATGAATGATTTTGCAGCTGTAGCTTGTAGTCAGGAAGCATTGTGTGTCCATGTGAAACCTTATAAAACTTATAAGGGTGGAGTACCTGGTGATGTAGCCGGATTTACTTACGAGTTGGTTTTGCCATCACGCAGGTTTGAACACATTTCTTTAAAAGTGCCAGGAAATGCCCTGATTGCACCCGAATTGTTTTCCGTGCCGAATATGGCTATCCGCATTGGACAAATTCAAGATTTCTCAGCGCGTTGGTACAAAACGGCATCCATGGATGACTATGCACTTTCCTGTACAGCCAGCAAATTCACTCTAATAAAGGAGGTGGAATAATTATGGATAAATGGTTTGCACATTTTGATCGTTTATCAGAAGAGTTTTTAGAGGGGCTTAAAAAAGCCCCTGAAACCCTCCGCAAGAATAAACGGCTCATAGAGAAACTACTGTTCTGTATTGTATTATTCCTAATTGCTGCCAAAATCAGTGTAAGCCTGATTTCTGCTATTTTTTATAGGGTAGTAAATTTCTGGCTGCAAAACAAAGAATCCATTATTGGACTCTTAATTGTAGCCTGCGTAATATACAGTATTATTACGTCTCATAGAGAAAAACGCCGAAAAGATACAGAACGGAAAATAGCAGAAGAAGCGAAACGGTTAGAACGTAATGCGAAAACCAATTATGTTTATCTTCGTTCTTTTCTATACCAGATTTTAGATGAACGATTATGTTCCCTGATTGGGATAGTGAAACCAGTATCACCCAATTTGTTGAATGATGTTCACCCACTAACACAGGATGATAGCCATCATATTCTGTATTTCAATTATAAGGTATGCAAGCTTGATTCCACGCCTTTTTCTCAAGGGACAGAATATGTGAAAAATCTTCTTTCCTCACGTATTATAGGAAAAGCCCAAATAGATGGAATCGAAGGGATAACTGCGCCAACTGGCGACAGTCTCGTAACCCCTGTCTATGTTGATGCCGTAAAGGATTTAGGTTCAACCGCTGTTTTTGTATTAGTTTTTGACAGCGAAGCATATCGAAAGCTGAAATCCATTCCAGACGCATCAGAAATAGATCACAATTTAATTGAGCATATCTGACGAAGGAGATTCTTATGATATTAGGGTATTGTCTGAACGAATGGGAGCACTATCGAATGAAAATCCCTGTGGAAACAACACTGTCAAAAAATCCCCATGTTCTTATCACCGGGAAATCAGGCAGCGGAAAATCGCAGTCTTTTTTATGGTATGCTTATCATATCTTGAACATTCAGGAAAGCTTACTGTATATATGCGATTTTAAAGCAGGGATAGAATATTCCTATTTACGTGATAATTCTTCTTATACATATGCTGATCATGCAATTTCTATGATCCATGATTTTTATGAATTATATTCGTTGATGAGAGTTCATTCCAATTTCAATATTCCCCATATTACATTAGTAATCGAGGAATGGTTTGGACTTCTCACATATATGGAAACCATAGATAAAAAGAAGAAAAATGAACTCATGTCAAAAATAGGTGAAGTTCTCGCTCTCGGCCGTGGAATCGGGAACGGAATTGGAATCTTTCTTATGGTACAGCGCGCAGATAGTTCCAATTTCAGTGCCGGAAGCCGTGAACAATTCCAAAGTATTGTTTCCTTCGGACGGCAAAGCAAAGAACAGAAGCAAATGTTATTTGCTGGTGAAGAATTGACCAGTAACCGAAATTATAGTGCTGGACAGGGCATTGCATTAATTGATGGCCAAAATGGCGCACAGGAAATCATTGTTCCCTGGGTTCCAGAGCAGCGCAAATTAATGGAAACTATCAGCCACTATTTAGATTGCCAGCCCACATTGCAGACGCTTATCCGACAAATACAGCAGACCGAAGACGCTGCGGAGCAAGCGCCGTAGGTCTGCCGAGCAGGCGGCAACGCCGTCTGCTCTCTATGGACGTTGGGTTAGTATTACCCCAACGTCTGGGACAAATACATTCACTATTATTCATTCTCATAAAAACCTTATATTCTCATACCTTTTACAATAATTGTTCCGACATTCTACTGGGACAAACTGTGGGACAAACGGACTTTATGGGACATTTTACCAGAAAGGAACTTATTATGCCAGAACCATCAAATCTACCGAAAAGCACTGAACAGTCACGCTCATGGTTTGCGGTTCTCAATAATCCAGAAAAACTGGATTGTTTTTCTGATTTATCACCAGAAGATATTGTTAAAAAAGCAATTACTATGTGGTGTGAGAACAAGCCGCAACGCAGTTGTGCCATCAACTATGAAATCGGGGACTCTGGAACACCTCATCTGCACATGGTTTTAGAAGATCCTGCAAAAACACGTTTTTCTGCTGTGCAGAAATTATATCCTGGCATCCATATAGAACCTACAAGGGGAAATAAACAACAGGCAGAAGACTACATAGAAAAACGCGGAAAATTTGCTGAAAAAGGGCATACCATCATTGTTCCTGCCCAATACAATGGAACCATTACCGCACAACAGGGACGTCGAAATGATTTGAAGGACATAGAACTACTAATTCTTGCTGGTTTGACTCCAAATCAGATTATGGATCTTAGTATTGAGTATCGGGCTTATGAGACTCTTATTAGAAAAGCTTTCTTTGCAAAGCGGAGCAAGGAAACACCTATCAAACGGGATGTTCGTGTGTTTTGGCATGTAGGAGAAAGCGGAACCGGAAAATCCTATACATATGTAAACCTTTGTCAACAATTTGGTGAGGACAATGTCTATCTTCTTACTGATTATGACATAGGAGGATTTGATCTCTATTGCGGAGAACCAATCCTTTTTATGGATGAATTTAAAGGAACCATGAAATTCCAGCAATTATTAAACTATCTGGATTGCTATAAGGTACAAATTCATTGCAGATATGCGAACTCCTATTCTCTTTGGAATGAAGTTCATATAACTTCTGTATACCCACCTGATGAAGTATATTCCTTTATGGTTGAATCGTCCAGACAGGAAAGAGATCGGATTTCTCAGCTATTACGACGGCTCAATCAGATTGTTTATCACTATCGGGATGAAAGTGGCCATTATCTGCATGTATCTATTCCTGCATGTGAGTATAGTAATTACAAGGATTTAAGGCAACGTGTCTATCATCCAGATGGTTTTATACCTGTAGGAAAATCTCCTTTTAACACATAATAATAAATAAACGATACAACTTGCTTTTTTATGATAAACTAACTTGAAAAAAATTATCATACAAATAACCTTTTTATATTGCAAATAACCTTCTTAGAGTTTTTCTGTTCCAGTTTATTTGCAAGCTGTATCATCTCGAAAGGATGGTACTTTTTGCATAAAAAAATACAATGCAACAGCCAAACGGCCACAGCCGTATGGTCTTTACTTGAACAGTGTGATATAATGGAACTCGATACGGAAGAGCTTTCCCAACTAATAGAAATGACAAAACAACAGAAATTAGAGAAAGCAATCTTAAACGAGCACATTGAAAACTTTTATCATATCTGGCAGAACGACAAAGGCGTATATTTAACTTATCTTCCAGCAAAGGACAAACCCAAGGGGCGTAGAGCAATATCCGCTTCTACACAGGAACGTCTGGAACAAAAGATTATAGCTTTTTATCTTGAACAGAAAAAAGACGAAGCTCAGGAAATAATTACGTTGCGAAAACTATATCCTCAATGGTTAAAAGTTAAATCATTGGAAACCACAGCTTCTACTTATATTCGCCGGATTGACAATGACTGGAAACTCTATTATGAAACGGATTCCATTGTTGATAAAGATATTACAAAATTTACAAAGGCATTTTTGAAAGAATGGGCTTTGACAAAAATTCGTGAAAAGTCTCTGACCAAAAAGCAATATTACAATATGGCTGTAATCATTCGTCATATATTGGAATATGCAGCAGAGCATGAATGGATTCCAACAAATATTTATAATTCTTTTAAAATAGATGGAAAATTATTCCGTAAGGTCAAAAAACCAGATGACGAAACACAGGTTTTTCTGATTACGGAGCAGCCTATGATTGAAGCAGAGGCATGGGAAGATTTCTATAAAAATGGATATACAACAGCATTGGCAATTCCGCTTGCTTTTCAAATTGGTGTGCGGTTAGGAGAATTGACAGCACTTAAAACAACTGACCTTTGTAAAGATGGCAAGTATCTTCATATACAGCGTATGGCACAGAAGGTAGAACGCCAACGTCCAGACGGCACCTGGTATCCAACATCATGGACTACTGTAGAGCATGTAAAAACGTCTGCCGGAAATCGGTATGTATATCTGACAGAGGAAGCAAGGCGAATCATAAAAATTATTATGGATAATAATGCAGAACATAATTGTTATGATGATGATTTCCTTTTCTTTCAAAATGGTAAACATATTACTCCTATAGCAATTACCACCAGACTTCGTAAATACTGCAATCATATTGATATAAAGCAGAAGGGAGTACACAAAATCCGTAAGAGTTATATATCAGCCTTGTTAGATGCTGGAATCAATATCAATGAAATCCGAAAGCAAGTTGGACACGAAGATGAACGGACTACGCTGCACAATTATGCATTTAACCGTGTAGATACATTGCAGAATGAGGCAGCTATTGAAAAAGCGTTAGGAATTTAAGAAACGAAAAAGGTCGACCCTACTCGACCCCAGGCAAATAGAAACAAAAAAGGCCGGAACCCTGTAAAACCAAGGCTCCGGCGCACTTTTAATCGAGCTGCTGACGGGAATCGGACCCGTGACCTCCGCACTACCAATGCGACGCTCTACCGACTGAGCCACAGCAGCACATTCACAGACTGAAATTGTCCGATGAACTTTATTTATAGTATCATGGCTTTTTTGCTTTGTCAACCTCTTTTCTAAACGGCGGTTTTATGTTATGATACAGTATTATCAGAGCTTTCGCCGGACGGCGGAGATTATTTCAGACGGAGGAACCTTGCAATGGAAAAGGAAAAAGAGGTTTTGGAGACGGTTGTCTCTAAAAATTTTATCGAGCAGGAGATTGATAAGGATCTGGCAGAGGGTGTTTATGATCATGTACAAACCCGTTTCCCGCCGGAGCCCAATGGATATCTTCATATTGGACATGCAAAGTCAATTCTTTTAAACTCTGGATTGGCTAAAAAATATGGCGGTAAGTTTAATCTGCGCTTTGACGATACCAACCCCACTAAGGAAAAGACGGAGTTTGTAGAGTCTATTATGGAAGATGTAAAGTGGCTGGGAGCGGATTTTGAAGATCGCCTGTTTTTTGCATCTAATTATTTTGATAAAATGTATGAGTGTGCAGTTTTGCTGATTAAAAAGGGAAAAGCCTTTGTTTGCGATTTGTCAGCAGAGCAGATCAGAGAGTATCGGGGAGATTTTACTACTCCGGGAAAGGAAAGTCCCTACCGCAACCGCAGTGTGGAAGAGAATCTGCGCCTGTTTGAGGAAATGAAGGAAGGAAAATATCATGATGGCGAGAAGGTTCTCCGCGCCAAGATTGATATGGCATCTCCCAATATCAATATGAGAGATCCGGTTATTTACCGTGTCGCAAGAATGAGTCATCACAATACGGGCGACAAGTGGTGCATTTATCCTATGTATGACTTTGCACATCCCATTGAGGATGCTATTGAGCATATTACCCATTCGATCTGTACTCTGGAATTTGAGGATCACCGTCCGCTGTATGACTGGGTTGTGCGGGAGTGCGAGTTTGAGAATCCGCCGCGGCAGATTGAGTTTGCTAAGCTGTATCTGACTAATGTGGTGACAGGTAAGCGCTACATTAAAAAGCTGGTAGAGGACGGTATTGTGGACGGCTGGGATGATCCCCGTCTGGTATCTATTGCGGCTCTGCGCAGAAGAGGATATACTCCGGAGGCAATTAAGATGTTTGTAGAGATGGTAGGCGTATCTAAGGCTAACAGCTCTGTGGACTATGCAATGCTGGAGTATTGTATCCGTGAGGATTTGAAGTTAAAACGTGCTCGTATGATGGCGATTCTGGATCCGGTGAAGCTGGTAATTGACAATTACCCGGAGGGTGAGACAGAAATGCTGGAGATTCCCAACAATCTGGAAAATCCGGAACTGGGATCCCGTATGGTTCCCTTCAGCCGTGAGGTATATATTGAGCGTGAGGACTTTATGGAGGTTCCGCCCAGAAAGTACTTCCGTATGTTCCCAGGCAATGAGGTTCGCCTGATGGGGGCTTATTACGTTACCTGTACTGGATGTGAAAAGGATGAAAACGGTAATATAACCGTGGTTCATGCGACCTATGATCCGGAAACAAGAGGAGGTTCCAGCGACAGAAAGGTAAAGGGAACCATTCACTGGGTTGCTGTAGAGACAGCAAAGCAGGTAGAGTGCCGACTGTATGAGAATATTGTGGATGAGGAAAAAGGCAAATTAAATGAAGACGGAAGCCTGAATCTGAATCCCAATTCCCTGACAATTCTGAAAAACTGCTACGTAGAGCCGGCCCTGGCTGAGGCAAAGGCCTATGACAGCTTCCAGTTTGTAAGAAATGGCTATTTCTGTGCAGACAGCCATGACAGCCAGCCAGGACAGCCGGTATTCAACCGGATTGTTTCACTGAAGAGTTCGTTTAAAATTCAGAAATAAAACGGAGCAGCGCCATGGAACTTTTGATTCCTCTGGATTTAAAAGCGAAAACAGCTTTGTATGAACAGATTTATGCTTATATCCGCAGGGAAATCCGAAACGGAAGCCTGAAGGCAGAGGAGAGGCTGCCTTCTACCAGGGTGCTGGCAGAGAACCTGAAGGTCAGCCGCAGTACGACACAGATGGCCTACGATCAGCTTCTGGCAGAAGGATATCTGGTGTCCAGACCTTACCGGGGTTATTTTGTCAGCCGTATTGAAGAGCTGGTGGAGGGCGGTCAGCCGGGTGAGCCGGAGATGGCAACCAGTGAGCCGAAAGGGCCTGACTGCCGGATTGATTTTTCTCCCCGCGGGATTGATCTGGACAGCTTTCCCTACAACATCTGGAGAAAGCTGAGTCGCAATACCCTGGTGGATGACAATAAGGAAATGTTTCATTCTGGAAACCATCAGGGGGAGCCAGGCCTGCGCGAGGTAATCCGCAGTTACCTGCACTCTGCCCGCGGAGTAAACTGCAGCGCAGAGCAGATTATTGTGGGAGCAGGAAGCGAGTATCTTCTGATGCTGCTTGCCCAGATTCTGGGAGGAGATCTTAAGATTGCCATGGAAAATCCCACTTATAAACAGGCATACCGGGTATTCTGCAGTCTGGGATATTCGGTGACTCCTGTGGAGATGGATGGAAAGGGAATGGATCCTGTTTTGCTCGAAAAAAGCGGAGCAGATGTAGCTTATGTCATGCCTTCCCACCAGTTCCCGACAGGGGTTGTTATGACAGTAGGACGGCGTCAGGAACTGCTAAAATGGGCATCGGGAGGGGCGCGCTATCTGATTGAGGATGATTATGACAGTGAATTCCGTTACCGGGGAAAGCCGATTCCTGCCCTGCAGGGAATGGATCGTCAGGGAAAGGTGATTTACTTGGGAACCTTTTCCAAATGCATCGCACCGGCTATTCGTGTCAGTTATCTGGTGCTTCCGCCGGAGCTTTTGAAGAGTTACCGCCGCAATGCAGGCTTTTATGCGTCTACTGTGTCCCGGATTGACCAGAATATTTTATATCAGTTTCTTTCTCAGGGACATTTTGAAAGGCATCTAAACAGAATGCGGGCGATTTATAAGGCAAAGCATGATGTGCTTCTGGAAGAGCTTGCGCCTTTGGCGCAGGAATTTCAGATTGGCGGAGAGTATGCGGGGATTCATATGCTTCTGACTGGGAAAAAGAACCAGAGCGAGTCGGAGTTGATGGAGAAGGCATTGGCTGCCGGAGTGAGGGTATATGGACTTAGCAGCTATTTTATTCATCCTGAACACAACCACAGGCCTGCCACGATGGTTCTCGGGTATGCCAGCCTCAGAGAGGAAGAAATCCGTGAGGGAATCCGTCTGCTGGTTTCCTGCTGGAAATAAAAGAAAGGATTGTCAGCTGACGAAGCTGCGCTTCGGCGTGAGAATGTGCCAAAGCACATTTTTGCTCTATGTATCAGGTGATTGTTTCAATAATAAAACAGTCCGGATGTTCTGCTGTATAAGACAGAATCTCCGGACTGTTTTTCGCATTTTTAATTATTCCATGATTTCTTCGCCGTCTTCAGCCAGAGCAGCATCGGTATCGATAGAAACGCTTACTGTATCCTGGGGGTTGCCTTCCTCTTCTTTTTCGGCATCAGGTTCAGCAGCTTCTTCCGGTGTTTCCTCGTTTAAGGGAGCAGCGTCTGCTTTGGGGGCTTCTTTAACGGATGGGGAAGGAACAGTATCCTCATCTTCGAAGATATCTTCTTCATCGCTGTTTCCAAAAGAGAAGCGGGAGGCAGTGTCAGCAGCAGCGCCCATGGCCTCTCTGGTGGTATCGGCTACAATAGCAGCGGCATCCTTCATTACATTTTTTGCAGCGCCGGCAACATCTTTGGCTGCATTCAGCATATCGCCTGCAGCAACGAGAAATTCGTCCTTATCAGCATGGAGAGACACATAATTCCGAGTCATGGTACTGTCTGGAACAGGTGTATCCTCCTCATCTTCAAAATCGTGGAAATCCTCATCCAGTTCCTTATTGAAAGACTGATATTTTCTGAAGTAAGAAATTCCGGCAGCAGCAGCGCCGGCAGCAGCAGCCAGCATTACAAATTTTCCCAATCCCTTTTTTGCCATATGTGTACTCCTTTCTATTGACAGACAGTTTGTTCTGTCAATCTGCTATTATGAATATTGTAATACGAATGAGAAAAAAAAGAAAGGGGACAAGTGAAAATTTAAAAATTTTATAAAATTAGCACTCGACACTTGACAGTGCTAACAATGCGTGGTATAACTGGTATTGTGAATCGAAAGAGGGATTTTAAGGAATCCTGTAATGAAAAAGTAGAAGAAGAATAAGGAGGAATCATCCATGAAATTAGTACCGTTATTTGACCGTGTTGTTTTAAAACAGCTGGTTGCAGAAGAGACTACCAAGTCAGGTATTGTACTGCCGGGTCAGGCAAAGGAGAAACCTCAGCAGGCAGAAGTTATCGCAGTAGGACCGGGCGGTGTGGTTGACGGCAAGGAAGTGACCATGCAGGTAAAGGTTGGCGATAAGGTTATTTACTCTAAGTATTCTGGAACAGAAGTAGAAGTAGAGGACGAGAAGTTTGTAGTAGTAAAGCAGAATGATATTCTGGCAGTGATTGAGTAAAAGATAAATAAGACAGATTTGGAGGAATGCAATTATGGCAAAGCAGATTAAATATGGCGTAGAAGCCAGAAAAGCCCTGGAAGCTGGTGTAAATCAGCTGGCAGATACTGTTCGTGTAACCCTGGGACCGAAAGGAAGAAACGTAGTTCTTGATAAATCCTTTGGAGCTCCGCTGATCACCAATGACGGCGTTACCATTGCAAAGGAGATTGAGCTGGAGGACGCATTTGAAAATATGGGCGCACAGCTGGTAAAAGAGGTTGCAACCAAGACCAACGATGTAGCTGGTGACGGTACTACCACTGCAACAGTTCTGGCTCAGGCTATGATCAACGAAGGTATGAAGAACCTGGCAGCAGGAGCTAACCCGATTGTTCTGAGAAAGGGTATGAAGAAAGCAACCGAGGCTGCTGTAGAGGCTATTGCAAAGATGAGCCAGCCGATTGAGGGACGCGACAGCATCGCAAGAGTTGCTGCTATCTCTGCTGCAGATGATGAAGTAGGCGAGATGGTTGCAGAGGCTATGGCGAAGGTTTCCAATGATGGCGTTATTACCATCGAGGAATCCAAGACCATGAAGACAGAACTGGATCTGGTAGAAGGTATGCAGTTCGACCGCGGTTATGTTTCTGCTTACATGTGCACAGATATGGATAAGATGGAAGCAAACCTGGACGATCCCTATATTTTAATTACCGATAAGAAGATTTCTAATATTCAGGAGATTCTGCCGGTTCTGGAGCAGATTGTTCAGTCTGGCGCTAAGCTGCTGATTGTGGCTGAGGATATCGAGGGTGAAGCTCTGACCACTCTGATTGTTAACAAATTAAGAGGCACCTTTACTGTTGTAGGCGTAAAGGCTCCGGGTTATGGCGACAGAAGAAAAGAAATGTTGAAGGATTTGGCTATTCTGACCGGAGGTACTGTGATTTCTGAGGAACTGGGTCTGGATCTGAAGGAAACCACTATGGCTCAGCTGGGACGTGCAAAATCTGTCAAGGTTCAGAAGGAGAATACCATTATTGTAGACGGCTGCGGCGACAAGGATGAGATTGCTGCCCGGGTTGCACAGATTCGTGCCCAGATTGAAGAGACTACCTCTGATTTTGATAAAGAAAAACTGCAGGAGAGACTGGCTAAGCTGGCTGGCGGCGTTGCAGTAATCCGTGTAGGTGCTGCTACCGAGACAGAAATGAAGGAAGCAAAGCTTCGTATGGAGGACGCTCTTTCTGCTGCAAGAGCAGCTGTGGAAGAGGGTATCATCGCAGGCGGCGGTTCTGCTTATGTTCATGCAATTGAGCAGATTAAGGCATCTGTGGATGAGCTGGAAGGTGATGAAAGAACCGGTGGAAAGATTATTCTGAAGGCTCTGGAGGCTCCGTTATTCCATATTGCAGCGAATGCTGGTCTGGAAGGCTCTGTTATTATCAATAAAGTAAAAGAGTCTCCGGTAGGAACAGGCTTCGATGCATATAAAGAAGAGTATGTGGATATGATTAAGGCAGGTATTCTGGATCCGGCCAAGGTAACCAGAAGCGCGCTTCAGAATGCAACCAGCGTTGCATCCACCCTCTTGACAACCGAGTCTGTTGTAGCTAATATTAAAGAAGAAACTCCGGCTATGCCGGCAGGCGGAATGGGCGGAATGATGTAATCAGATATCCTTGATTTTCATGGTCTGACGGCAAAAGGCGCAAGGGTAAAACCATTTGGATGAGTTTTCCCCTGCGCCTTTTGTGTATCTGCCCCTGTGTCTGTTCTCCTTCTTTTAATGAGGATGAGCAGACCTTGTCAGAACGGCATAGCACATACGGAAAGAAGAAAAGGAGAAAGAACCTATGAACGAATCTTATGCAGAGTATCTTGTCCGGCGGAAAACGCCTGCTTACGCTTGGCTGGTCACTGGCCTTTTGGGCGTGATCACAGCCTTTTTTGTGTTTATGGCTATGACGGCTGGAGTCCTGTCTGTGATCCTGATGTTTGTGTTTGGTTTTCTGACTTATCTGTCTTACAGAAATTTCCATGTGGAATTTGAGTATCTGTATGTAGATAAACAGCTGAATGTAGACAAGATTCTGGGAAAAGCCAAGAGAAAAAAAGCATATGAATGCAGCATGGAGGAAATCCAGATGATTGCTCCCTCGGATTCTCATGTATTGTCTGATTATAAGGTAACTGGAAAGACTTTGGACTGCTCTTCCCGGATGCCTGGTGTGAAAACTTATACTGCAGTGATTCAGAAGGGAAGCGAAAGCATTCGCCTTATTTTTGAGCCCAACGATAAAATGCTTCACTGCTTCCGCCAGACGGCACCGAGAAAAGTTGTACAGTAAGGTCTCAAAAAAGGATTTTTGGGAAAAGTTTTCAATAAAACAGGAAAAGTGAGACGGAAAATCAGCGGAAATAGTATTTGACAAGCGGACAGAAATTTGTTAAACTAAGCACTAAATATTTCGACAGCCTGTCAGGTTCTGTCGAATAAATCAACGAAAGAGAGGACAAAAAAAATGGGTACAATTATTGGTGACGGCATTACATTTGATGACGTTCTGCTGGTGCCTTCCTATTCTCAGGTGGTGCCGAATCAGGTAGATCTCACTACTTATCTGACCAAGAAGATTAAACTGAATATTCCCCTGATGAGTGCTGGTATGGATACGGTTACGGAACATCGCATGGCGATTGCCATGGCGCGCCAGGGCGGTATCGGAATTATTCACAAAAACATGAGCATTGAAGCTCAGGCTGAGGAAGTAGATAAGGTTAAACGTTCAGAAAATGGCGTCATTACAGACCCGTTTTTCCTGTCCCCGGAGCACACTCTGCGGGATGCAGATGAGTTGATGGGTAAATTCCGGATTTCCGGTGTTCCGATTACAGAGGGACGTAAGCTGGTTGGTATTATTACTAACCGCGATCTGAAATTTGAAGAGGACTTCAGCAAGAAGATCAAAGAGTGCATGACCAGCGAGAAGCTGGTTACCGCCAAGGAAGGCATTACTCTTATGGAGGCAAAGAAGATTCTTGCCAAGGCCAGAGTAGAGAAGCTTCCTATCGTAGATGATGATTTTAACTTAAAAGGTCTCATCACCATTAAGGATATTGAGAAGCAGATTAAGTATCCGCTGTCTGCTAAGGACGAGAAGGGACGTCTGCTGTGCGGCGCAGCTCTTGGAATCACTGCCAATGTTCTGGAGCGCGTTGAGGCTTTGATGAAGGCCCAGGTTGACGTAGTTGTACTGGATTCTGCTCATGGCCATTCAGAAAATGTTCTGCGCTGTGTGCGTATGATCAAAGAAAAATATCCGGATCTGCAGGTTATTGCAGGAAATGTGGCTACAGGAGAGGCAACCCGCGCTCTGATTGAGGCCGGTGTAGATGCAGTAAAGGTTGGTATCGGACCTGGTTCTATCTGTACAACCCGCGTAGTTGCAGGTATTGGTGTTCCGCAGATTACGGCTGTTATGGACTGCTATGCTGTTGCAAAAGAGTATGGCATTCCGATTATTGCAGACGGTGGTATTAAGTATTCCGGAGATATTACCAAGGCGATTGCCGCAGGCGGTAATGTATGTATGATGGGAAGCCTGTTTGCCGGATGTGATGAGAGCCCGGGAACCTTTGAGCTGTACCAGGGAAGAAAATATAAAGTATACCGTGGCATGGGATCGATTGCAGCTATGGAAAATGGAAGCAAAGACCGTTATTTCCAGGCAGATGCCAAGAAACTGGTTCCGGAAGGCGTAGAAGGACGTGTTGCATATAAGGGACTGGTAGAGGATACCGTATTCCAGATGCTGGGCGGTCTTCGCGCAGGTATGGGCTACTGCGGTGCTTCTGATATTCCTACTCTTCAGGAAACTGGAAAGTTTGTGAAGATTTCTGCAGCATCCTTAAAAGAAAGCCATCCTCACGATATTCATATTACAAAAGAGGCACCTAACTACAGCGTAGATGCTTAAAATTTCATAAACTGTTTTTCAAAACCACCGCTCTGCTATGCATGGCGGTGGTTTTGTGGTATACTACCCCTAGATATGTGAAACAGGGAGGAAACAATAAATGAATTATGGAATGAGATGTCACGATATCTGTCCGAAAACGGATATCGATACTTTACTTGATACGGTAAAAGAAAATGGAATCTGTCAGATTCAGCTGGCATTTGGGAAATCCATTTCTGGGTTTGATTTTGGACCGGGACATTATTCACCGGGATTTGCCCATATGATTTCTGACAAGCTGAAGGTGCGGGGGATTCATGTTGCAGTTCTTGGCTGCTATATCAATCCAACGGATCCGGACGAGAATAAGAGGCAGCTTTCTGTTGCACGATTTATTGAGCATTTGAAATATGCTAAGATTATAGGCGCTGATATGGTTGGTACGGAGACAGGACGATACAGCAGTGATTTTCAAGTGGTTCCGGAAACCTATACAGAAGAGTGCTACCAGCTTCTTTTAAAAAGTATGAGGGAGATTGTGGACGCAGCAGAAAAGCTGGGAGTGATTGTTGGTGTGGAGGCGGTTCATGACCATACTCTGTACAGCCCGGAGAGAATGAAACGTTTTCTGGATGATATCAATTCGCCTAACGTGGAGGCTATTCTGGATCCGGTTAATTTAATCAGCGGGAAAAATTATAAAAATCAGGAGGGAGTTCTGGAACAGGCCTTTGCACTTTACGGAGACAGGATTTCTATGGTACATATTAAGGATTTCCGCATGGAAAACGGAGAACCCCAGTTTGAGCATATAGGAGACGGTCTGTTTCACTATGAGCCGCTGCTTCGCTGGCTGAAAAAAGAGAAGCCATATATTACCATGCTTCTGGAAAATTCCAACCGGGAGCGGTGTCACAGAGATGTGGCATATCTGCAAAAAATCTATGAGGAAGTGTAGCGCAGGCAGGATAATTATGCTATACTAAAAAAGTATGTTTCAGGACGAAGAGGAAGGGCCTATGCTGAATGAAGATAAATTAAAGCTTATGACCAGTATTGCGATGTTCGAAAAACGAGAAGGAAAGGCGATATTTCCGGCAAATCGCTATTTTAAGAATGATTACATCAGCAGTCGGATGCTGCGGTCCTTCTTTTCTTACAGCTTCTGTTACCTGCTGTGCCTTCTGATCTGGGTTTTGTACAGTATGGAGCGGATTTTAAATACGATCAATCTGGAAGAGGCGGCAGGTCTGGCAAGAACTGCCTTACTGCTGTATGGAGCAGGTCTGGCTGTGTATCTTTTGATTACCTTTCTGGTATACCGAAAGCGGTATGAATATGCCAGGAGAGGAATGAAGGTATATGTGGCAAAGCTGAAACGGCTGGAAAAACGATATGAATTTCAGAGCCGCAGCAAAGAATTGACAAAGGAGGGCGTCCGACATGATGATGTTTCTCGTACTTAAAGAACGTCTTAGATCCTTTTATGGAAAATACGCGGCTGCGGCTGATGGAATGGTAAAGTTTATTTACAGCTTTGCTGCCCTGTGGATGATGAGCCATAATCTCGGCTTTATGACAAGACTAAACAGCATGGCAGTGGTGCTTCTTCTTTCACTGCTTTGTGCATTTCTGCCCTATGGAGCCATTGCATGTCTTCTGGCAGTGGTGTTCCTGGCCCATATTTACGCAGTATCTATGGAGATTGCTTTGATTACAGCAGTTTTTCTGATGATTGTAGCGCTTCTCTATTATGGTTTTCAGCCTGGAGACAGCTACTGGATGGTTTTGGTTCCTATGGCATTTGTCATGAAAATTCCCTTTGCAGTTCCGATTCTCGCAGGGCTCTGCGCAGGGCCTATTGTTGTGATTCCGGTCAGCTGCGGGGTTGTTGTTTATTATATTTTAAATTATGTCCGGCAGAATGCGGGGCTTCTGACAAATGATGCTTCTGTGGATATTGCTCAGAAGTTTGTTCAGATCATACAGGCAATTCTTTCCAACAAGGCTATTGTGGTAATGATTGCAGTGTGCGCGGTTGGTGTCCTTGCAGTATATCTGATTCGGACGCTGTCTGTTGATTATGCGTGGATGATTGCAATTGTGATTGGAACCATTGTGCAGATGGCAGGTGTTTTTGTAGGAGATTATCTGTTTGATGTGTCTATGCCGATTGGAGAATTGCTGACAGCTGTGATTGTTTCTCTGGTGCTGGCTGGACTTTATCATTTTTTCGTGTTTGCGGTCGATTATACCCGAACCGAATATATGCAGTTTGAAGATGATGATTATGTTTATTATGTGAAAGCGGTTCCGAAGGTGGCCGTGTCCAAACCGGATGTGCGGGTACAGCGCATGAACAATCCGGAACGGGTGCGCCGTCCGGGAGCCGAGGGCCGCAGACAGGAGCGGCCGTGAATTTTGAATGTTGAAAGTGAGGCATACGTATGGCGGGCATCATCCAGGATGTGGGAGCTTTTTTTGACGGGCTGGAATCCTGGCTTTCGTTTTTGCCGAGGATTACCATTGGAAGCTTAACAGAGATTATTATTATTGCAATTCTGGTATATTTTGCTCTGCTCTGGATCAAGAGTACCAGGGCATGGTATCTTCTGCGGGGCATTGGCATGATTCTGGCATTTGCTCTTCTTGCAGCTCTGTTTCGATGGAATACCATTCTCTGGATCCTTGATAAAAGCGGAGCGATTGCAGTTACAGCGCTGGTGATTATCTTCCAGCCGGAGCTGCGCAAGGCTCTGGAGCAGCTGGGAAGTAAAAATTTGTTTTCAGAACTGCTTCTTTTTGATGACGGAAAGGAAAATCAGGAGTTTTCCGAACGAACAGTCAACGAGATTGTAAAGGCTACCTTTGAGATGGCCAAGGTAAAAACAGGAGCGCTGATGGTGATTGAGCGCAATGTTTCTCTTCGGGAAATAGAGAGGACAGGCATTGAAATCAACGGACTGGTCAGCAGTCAGCTGTTGATTAATATATTTGAACACAATACGCCGCTTCATGACGGAGCTGTGGTAATCCGGGGCAACCGAGTGACGGCCGCCACCTGCTACCTGCCGCTGTCAGATAATATGATGATCAGTAAGGAGCTGGGGACGAGGCACCGGGCAGCAGTGGGAATCAGTGAGGTGACAGACAGTATGACCATTGTGGTTTCTGAGGAAACTGGACGGGTATCTCTTGTGGAAGGCGGTTCTCTTCGTCGGATTGCTGATGCGGAGATGCTGAAGGCAGCTTTGGCCAGCATGGAACGGCAGGAGGAAACAGGAAGCAGCCGTTTCAGGATATGGAAGGGAAAAAAGAAGAATGAAAGAAAAACTGTTGAATAACCTGGGCTTGAAGATTCTTTCTATCTTTGTGGCATTTTTTGTATGGCTGGTTGTTATGAACGTATCCAATCCGCTGACATCGGGAAGCAAGGAGGTACCTCTGGAGACGGTCAACGGACAGGTGCTGACAGCAGCAAATCGGGCTTACGAGATCAATGGAAAAAGTACGGTAACGGTCAATTACCGGGTGCGTACTAGGGACGCTTACCGGATTAAGGCTTCTGATTTCCGGGCCTATGTGGATTTGGCAGAGCTTTACAGCGTAACGGGTTCTGTGGAAGTGAAGGTGGAAATTTTAAGCAATAAAGAGCTGATCAGTGAAATCACTACAAAGCCGGGGGTAGTCCGGGTACAGACTGAGGAGCTTCAGAGCAAGCCTTTTGAACTTCAGACAAAGATTACCGGTCATGCGGCAGAGGGATATTCTGATGGAAAAGTGGAGCTGACTCCAGCTACGATAACAGTAGAAGGACCGGTTTCCCAGGTAGGTATGATCAGCTATATGGGGGTTGAACTTAATGTGGATGGAGCTGCCAGCGATTTGACGGGAACAGCGAAGCCTCGCTTCTATGATGCCAATGGAAATGAGTTGTCTGACATTGGGGATCGGATTACGGTAGATACAGGGGAAATTTCCTATCGTGTCGCTATCAATAAAGTAAAGAGTCTTCCCCTTGATTTTGAGGTAACCGGTACGGTTGCACCAGGGTATCAGTACACTGGTGTAGAGTGCAGCAGCCGGGATGTAAAGGTAACGGGACTGAAAACCAATTTGGCGGATGTAAACAAAATCACGATTCCGGCCAGTGAACTGAATATTAACCGGGCAGCATCAGATGTTGTAGTAACAGTGGATTTGAGAGACTATCTCCCGGAGGGTGTAGAGCTGGCAGAATCACAGAATCCATCTGTAGAGATTCGCCTGAAGGTAGAAAAGCTGGTTAACAGAACCATTATTCTTATGGATGAGGAGATAGAACAGAAAAATCCATCGGAGGATTATCACTATCGCTTCATTCCGGAAAAAATGGAAGTAGTTGTTCAGGGACTCAGCGAGGATCTGGAAAGCTTAAACGGTTCTGATTTGGGGGCATCTGTGAACCTGGCAGATCTTGGATCTGGAATGCACAGTGCAGTGGTAGAGTTTGAGCCGGATGCGGCATTTACCATTGTGTCCAGTTCAGAGCTTCAGATAGATGTTGTACAGAGTGCAGATGTTCTGGAGGCAGGAACCTCATCCAGCAGACCCCAGGAGTCAGAATCGGATTCTTCGGAAAAAGAAACCACAGAGGCAGAAACAGAGACACCGGCGCAGACCAGAGAAGAAAGCAGCGCCGGCTGACGGAAAAGAGGGATAACGTGGTAAGAAAGCAGCTGAGAATCAAAAATATTTCCGGGCTTCATTTGAGGCCGACAGGAATGCTCTGCAATGAAGCAATCAAATATCAGTCATCGATTCAGATCGTAACAGGAAGCACAACGGCAAACGCAAAAAGCGTTCTCAGCATATTGGGAGCCTGTGTAAAGTGCGGAGATGAGATTGAACTGATTTGTGAAGGAAATGATGAAGAAGAAGCCCTTGCCGCAGTGGCAGGACTGATTGAAAGCGGTCTGGGCGAATAAAAGAAGCTATTGGTGCTTTTGGCGGAACCATGTTCTGTGGAGAGTCACTGATAATAAATATTTAATTAATAAGGAGGTTAACTATGTATCAGGGAACGAATGCTTCTTCCGGAATTGGTATCGGAACAGCTGTTATTGTGGAAGAGGCAGAGCTGGTGATAAAAAGGGAGGCGGTTGTCGATGCGGAAGCAGAGGTGAAGCGCTTTCAGGATGCATTGGAACAGACTATGAAGGACACAGAAGCACTGGCTGCAGATCTCGCTACCAGAGTGGGGGAGAAGGAGGCTGAGATTATGCAGGGTCATCTGATGCTTCTGATGGATCCGATGCTGACCGGTGAAATTGAAAATACGATTAAAAATGAAGTTATCTGCAGCGAATATGCCGTTGAGCAGGTATGCACCATGTATGCAGATGTTTTTGCAGCAATGGAAGATGAGTTGATGCAGCAGAGAGCAACTGATATGCGTGATATTAAGACGCGGATGCAGCAGGTGCTGATGGGTGTGTCTTCTGTGGATATTTCTGCTCTTCCGGCAGGAAGTATTCTGGTAGCAAAGGATTTGACTCCTTCTATGACTGCAGGAATCAATCCGGCCCATGTAGCTGGCATTGTGACGGAGCTGGGAGGAAAGACTTCTCACAGCGCTATTCTGGCCAGAGCCCTGGAGATTCCGGCAGTGGTTGCTGTGAAGGATTTTATGAGCCTTGTGAAAAACGGGGACCAGGTAATACTGGACGGCTCTGAGGGACTTGTTTTTGTAAATCCTGATGAAAAGACTGCTGCTGAATATCAGGAAAAGAGAGACTGCTTCCTGAAGGAAAAGAAAGAGCTGGAGCAGTACATAGGAAAACCCACAGTAACCAGTGACGGTGTGTCCATTGAACTGGTGGCTAATATTGGAAAGCCGGAGGATGTGGAAAAGGTGCTTCAGTATGACGGTGAGGGTGTTGGTCTGTTTCGAACAGAGTTTCTATTTATGGACAGAACTGCCATGCCCACGGAGGAGGAGCAGTTTGAGGCATATAAAGAGGTTGCAGAAAAGCTGGCAGGAAAGCCGGTAATTATCCGTACTCTGGATATTGGCGGTGATAAGGAGATTCCTTATATGGGTCTGAAGAAGGACGAGAATCCTTTCCTGGGATACCGTGCTATCCGTCTGTGTCTGGATCGAAAAGAGGATATTTACAGACCCCAGCTGCGTGCACTTCTTCGTGCCAGTGCCTACGGCAATATTAAAATCATGATTCCCATGGTAACCTGCATTGATGAGCTGCGTGAGGCAAAAGCCTTGATTGCAGAGATAAAGGCAGAGTTAGATCGGGAAGGCATCGAATACAACCGGGATATCCAGGTTGGAATTATGGTAGAGACTGCAGCTGCATCTCTGATGGCCGATGTATTTGCCAAAGAAGCAGATTTCTTCAGTATTGGAACCAATGATTTGACTCAGTATACCATGTCAGTTGACCGTGGAAATGATAAGATCTCCTACTTATATTCCACCTTTAACCCGGCAGTTCTGCGCAGCATTAAGCACATTATTGCCTGCGGAAGAGAAGCTGGCATTATGGTAGGTATGTGCGGAGAGGCAGCCAGTGATCCTATGATGATTCCGCTGCTTCTGGCCTTTGGATTAAATGAATTCAGTATGAGTGCATCCGCAATTCTGCGCGCCAGAAAGCTGATTACCGGTTACAGTACAAGCGAGCTGCAGGCAGTGGCTGATAAGGCAATGAGTTTTGCAACAGCAAAAGAAGTAGAAGAATATATGAAATCCTTTGTAGGATAAGAAAAGAGGCTGTCGCTGCCGTCAGCGGCAGCCTTTTGAAAAACAGAGAAAATCAAAGACAGGGTGGGAAGGTTTATGGCAGTTTACGCAATTTGTTATCTGGCAGCTTATTTTCTGGCGCGGTGGGAGCAATACTATCTTTCTGGTGCAGTGCTTCTGGCAGTCGCAGCATGGCTGTATTATTCTGATTATCGGAAAACAAAAAATATCATTCATCTGCGTGCCCTGTTTTCGCTTTTCTGGATAGGGGGGCAGGGGCTGTCCTGTCTGAAGCTAAGCCATCTGCAGACAGACTGGTCATTGATGACATGGATTTGTCTGGCTCTGGCCTATGCAGGTTTCTGGGCAGTGTTTGAGATACTTACTGCTCTGTTTGGGACGACTCGTGAAAACTATGGGCGGAGGAGAAGCTTTTCCTGCAATTCCATTCCCCTGTTTCATATAATTTGCGGCCTGACGGCTATTTCCCTGGCTGCATTTGTTTTGGAGGCAGTGAAGCTGGGATATGTTCCATTGTTTTTAAAGGGGGTTCCCCATGCCTATTCTGAATTTCATTTGACAGGCGTTCACTATATCACAGTATCCTGTGTTCTGGTGCCGTCTCTGGCAGTTTTATTTTTCCATACAGAAAGAGGACGGGGGAGTGAGCGGAGAATGGTGATTGCCCTGACTTTATCAGGAATCGCTCTGATGATCCCGATTTTGTGTGTATCGAGATTTCAGTTTGTATTTGCTGTGCTTTTGGCGGCCTTTACCTATATTTCCCTTCAGAGAACATTCCATCCGATTTATCTGCTGGGCCTGCTGGCGGTTTTGATTCCTGTATATTTGGTTCTGACTGTGGCAAGAAGTCATGATGTTGCATATTTAAATGGAATTTTCGAAATGAAGTATGAGAAAATGCCGATTTTTATTACGCAGCCGTATATGTATATTGCAAATAATTATGATAATTTTAACTGTCTGGTAGAGGCGCTTCCGGAACACAGTCTGGGACTGAAAAGTCTGTTTCCACTTTGGGCTCTCACAGGACTGAAGTTTTTCTTCCCGCAGCTGATTCAATTTCCGATTTATGTAAATAAAAAGGAACTGACAACACTGACTATGTTTTATGATGCCTATTATGATTTTGGTTGGATTGGAGTGCTTTTTTTGTCCTGTCTTTTGGGGGCTGCCGCCTATTTTTTGACAGAAAAACTGCGGGAAATGAAAAATCCCATAGGATACCTGCTGTATGCTCAATTTGCAGCCTATATGATGCTTTCGTTTTTTACTACATGGTTCAGCAATACAACAACCTGGTTTTATCTGATTGTAACGGGCATTCTGGCATTGTATTATCATTTCAACCAGTACCGGCGAAGGTAGGAAACAGATGGGACAGCTTTGAAAAATGAATTGGGGAAGAATAAGAGAATAAGCAGGAGGATGATAACTGATGATTTCCGGAAAAATGAAGCCCTTGGTGGAGAATAATTCTGTAATTCGCGTGATGTTTGAGGAGGGAAAACGGCTGGCTGCTATTTACGGGGCAGAAAATGTCTATGATTTCAGTCTTGGAAATCCCAATGTTCCGGCGCCGCCGGAGGTTGAGCAGGCCATATTGGATACTTTGAGGGAGGAGGAGTCCACCTTTGTTCATGGATATATGAGCAATGCCGGATATGAGGATGTAAGAGAGACGATTGCCCAGTCGCTGAACAGCCGGTTTGGTACGAGATTCAGTCAGAAGAATATTCTGATGACGGTAGGTGCAGCCAGCGGACTGAATGTAATTTTAAAAACGATTCTGAATCCGGGAGATGAAGTCATTGTATTTGCTCCGTATTTTGTAGAGTACGGCAATTATGTCCGCAATTATGATGGCCAGCTTACGGTGATTTCTCCGAATACTGCTGATTTTCAGCCGAATCTGGAAGAATTTGCAGAGAAGATTACAGGCAGAACAAAGGCGGTTATTATCAATACGCCAAATAATCCGACTGGTGTAGTGTATTCCCATGAAACACTGACTCGGCTGGCAGAGATTATGCGGCAGAAAACAAAAGAGCTGGGAACAGAGATGGTACTGATTTCCGATGAGCCTTACAGAGAGCTGGCCTATGACGGAGTAGAGGTGCCTTATGTGACAAAGTACTATGCAGATACGGTAGTGTGCTATTCCTACAGTAAATCCCTGTCTCTTCCGGGTGAACGAATTGGCTATCTGGTGATTCCGGATGAGTTTACAGACAGTGAAGCAGTATTTACAGCAGCAACGATTGCCAACCGTGTTCTTGGCTGTGTCAACGCCCCGTCTCTGATGCAGAGGGTGATTAAGCGGTGCATTGAGGCAGATGCCCGGGTCAACCTGGAGGCTTATGATAAAAACAGGAATCTTCTGTATCAAGGACTGAAAAAGCTGGGATTTTCCTGCATTAAGCCGGAGGGAGCATTTTATCTGTTTGTTAAGGCCCCGGAGCCGGATGAGAAAGCTTTCTGTGCCCGTGCGCAAAAGCATAATCTTTTGTTAGTTCCGGGAAGCTCCTTTGCTTGTCCGGGATATGTTCGGATTGCATATTGCGTATCGGAAGACCAGATTACCAGAGCCATGTCGGCCTTTGAGGCATTGGCACAGGAGTATGGGCTGGTATAGCTTTTGGAAGGGGTCCTGTGGTGTGGAGAGACGGCTGTTGAAGGAGGATGAGGATTCGCATCCAGGGAAAACAGAATATCCGGGCACATCTGAAGAAGAAGGGTACTGCCTGGAAAGACCATGAGGAGGAAAAATCTATGTACGGCTGGGAAAAATATATCAGAAAGGTTGTTCCCTATGTTCCTGGCGATCAGCCAAAGGGAGACCGGTTAATTAAGCTGAATACGAATGAAAATCCATATCCGCCTGCACCGGGAGTAAAAGAGGCTCTTTTGCAGATGGACTATGATCGTCTGAGAAAATATCCGGATCCGGCAGCAGGAGAGCTGGTAGCTGCTCTTGCAGAATATTACCATGTGGGAACAGATCAGGTCTTTGTGGGCGTTGGTTCTGACGATGTTATTGCAATGAGCTTTCTCACCTTTTTTAACTCTGAGAAGCCCATTCTGTTTCCGGATATTTCTTATTCTTTTTATAAGGTATGGGCAGAACTGTTCCAGATCCCCTTTGAAACTCCGGCTCTGGATGAGAATTTTGTCCTTCGTCCGGAGGATTATCTGAGAGAAAACGGAGGAATTATTTTTCCGAATCCCAATGCGCCTACAGGTCTTTTGCTTTCTCTGGATGAGGTGGAGAAGATTGTACGTTCCAATCAGGATAGCATTGTGATTGTAGATGAGGCATATATTGATTTTGGCGGTGTTTCCGCCCTGTCTCTGGTTCCCAGGTATGAGAATCTTCTGGTAGTGCAGACCTTCAGCAAATCCAGATCCATGGCTGGAATCCGAATTGGCTTTGCTATAGGAAATCCCAGACTGATTCGGGCGTTAAATGATGTTAAGTATTCCTATAATTCCTATACCATGAATATGCCGTCCCTGATTCTTGGAAAAGAAGCTGTGAAGGACGATGCATATTTCAAGGAGACATTGAAGAAGATTATAGAGACAAGGGAGTGGTCGAAAAAGCAGTTAAAGCGGTTGGGCTTTACATTTCCGGACTCTATGTCAAACTTTATTTTTGCCTCTCATAAAACGGCAAAGGCAGAGGAAATTTTTGAGGCGCTGCGGGAAAATCAGATTTTTGTCAGATATTTTAAACAGCCAAAGCTGGAAAATTATCTGAGGATTTCCATTGGAACAAGAGAGGAAATGGAGGCATTGTTTGCTTTCCTTGAAACATATTTGCAGCAAGAAAATGAGAAGGTGATAGATTGAAGGATGGGAAATATTATTTAGGAATCATCCTGAATATTGTTATTCCTTTGGCAGAAATCGGTCTGGTATGTGTGCTGGGGCCGAAGCTGCTTGTATTCTTTATGCCCTTTGTAATTGGCTGGATCATTGCCCTGATTGCCAATCCTCTGGTGCGGATGCTGGAGCGGCGGTTAAAGCTGGTTCGAAAGCACAGCTCAGCTTTGATTGTAGTTGCAGTTCTGGCTGCGGTAATTGGGCTGATGTATTTTCTGATTTCCAGACTGTGGTATCAGGCCTGCGATCTGGCGAAGGATTTGCCGGAATTGTATGCAGTGGCAGCCGCAGAGGTGCAGAATGTATTTGCCCGGTTTGATGATTTGTTTCGGATGCTTCCGGCCAATGTCCGGCAGTCCTGGCAGGAATTTGCCGGAAATGTAGGTCAGGGACTGAGCTTTCTGGTACAGAAAATAGCTTCGCCTACAGTAGAGGCTGCCGGCAATGCAGCAATGCGGCTTCCGCGGGTGCTGGTTAATGTGGTTGTAACGATTTTGTCTTCTTACTTTTTTATCGCAGAAAGAGACAAAATCATCGAATTTTGGAGAAAGCATCTGCCGGAAAAAGGAAATCAGTATTACAGCCATCTGAAAGGCGATGCAAAACGTCTCATAGGCGGATATTTTATGGCCCAGTTTAAAATCATGTTTGTGGTGGGAGCCATGCTTCTTGCCGGTTTTCTGATTTTAAATATAAACTATGCATTTTTATTGGCATTTTTAGTATCTATGCTTGATTTTCTGCCTTTGTTTGGAACAGGAACCGTTCTGATTCCATGGGCTCTTATCAAGCTGCTGTCTGGAAAATATGCTCTGGCAGCAGGACTTGCTCTGCTGTATGTGCTGACACAGGTGGTTCGTCAGGTCATACAGCCGAAAATTGTGGGAGATTCTATGGGACTTCCGCCCTTGTGGACCCTGATTTTTCTGTATCTGGGATTTAAGGTTCATGGAATATCCGGTATGATTCTGGCTGTTCCCATCGGAATTTTTGTGATGAATCTTTATCATTACGGAGCGTTTGATCCTCTGATTGGAAATATCAGACTTCTGGCAGAGGAGGTGCAGCTTTTGCGTGAGCCAAACGAAGCTGTACGGGAAACGGATCAGAAAGGGAAGTGCTAATAGGGAAAATTACCTGTACTGTTTTCGGATGTCAATAAACATAGGGTTATGTGCGGAATATTTATGGAAATTTTCGAAATAATTTTTATTGTATCTTATCTTTAAATTTTGTATAATGAACGTTGTTATAATTTGACGGAAAGTAGGAGGAAAGCTCGTGAACAGAGAAAAAATCATTGTCATTGATTTTGGCGGTCAGTATAATCAGCTGGTAGCCCGCCGTGTTCGTGAATGCAACGTTTACTGTGAAATATATTCCTATAAAACCGACATTGCTGCAATTCGGGAGATGAATCCCAAAGGAATTATTCTTACCGGAGGCCCCAACAGCTGTTACGAAGAGGGGGCTCCTGCCTGCAGCAGAGAACTGTTTGAAATGGGAATTCCTGTGCTTGGACTGTGCTACGGCGCTCAGCTGATGATGCACGTTTTGGGCGGACATGTCTGCAAGGCACCGGTCCGTGAGTATGGAAAAATTGAGGTGACAGTGGATCAGAACTGCAAGCTGTTTACCAATGTAGCAGAAAAGACGATTTGCTGGATGAGTCACAATGACTATATTGAAAAGATTGCACCAGAATTTGAGATTACAGCCTATACGGATAATTGTCCTGCAGCTGCAATGCAGTGTACAGAAAAGAATCTCTATGCAATTCAGTTCCATCCTGAGGTTCTTCATACAGAAGAGGGAACCAAGATGCTGTCCAATTTCGTATACAATGTATGCGGATGTGCCGGCGACTGGAAAATGGATGCATTTGTAGAACAATCGATTCAGGCAATCAGAGAGAAGGTAGGAGACGGCCGTGTACTTTGTGCCCTTTCCGGAGGTGTGGATTCTTCCGTGGCAGCCGTTCTTCTTTCAAAAGCCATTGGAAAACAGCTGACCTGTGTATTTGTGGATCACGGTCTGCTGAGAAAAAATGAAGGTGATGAAGTAGAGGCCGTATTCGGTCCCGCTGGTGATTATGACCTGAATTTTATCCGTGTTAATGCCCAGGAACGCTATTACAAAAAGCTGGCCGGGATTGAGGATCCGGAGCAGAAGCGGAAAATAATCGGAGAAGAATTTATCCGCGTATTTGAAGAAGAAGCCAAGAAAATCGGTACGGTGGACTTCCTGGTACAGGGAACGATTTATCCAGATGTGGTAGAATCTGGCCTGGGCGGCGAGTCGGCTGTGATTAAGTCTCATCATAACGTAGGCGGACTGCCGGACTATGTAGATTTTAAGGAGATTATCGAGCCTCTTCGAGATCTGTTTAAGGATGAGGTGCGCAAGGTAGGTCTGGAGCTTGGCATTCCGGAATACCTGGTATTCCGTCAGCCCTTCCCTGGTCCGGGACTTGGTGTTCGGATTGTAGGCGAGGTAACAGCGGAAAAGGTAAAGATTGTCCAGGATGCCGATGCAATCTTCCGTGAGGAAGTGGCAAATGCCGGCTATGATAAGAAGATTAACCAGTATTTTGCAGCTCTTACCAATATGCGCTCTGTAGGTGTCATGGGAGACGAGAGAACCTATGACTATGCAGTTGCTCTGCGCGCGGTAAGTACTATTGATTTTATGACTGCTGAGGCAGTGGAAATCCCATGGGAGGTTCTGCAGAAGGTAATGAGCAGAATTATCAATGAGGTGAAGGGAGTAAATCGGGTATTCTACGATTTGACTTCGAAGCCGCCGGGGACGATTGAGTTTGAATAGTAAACAGAGAGCCGGGAAGCCGCATAAACAGCGAACTTTCCGGCTCTTAGTGTGTGGCGTGATACCTTTTTGATACCTGTATGGCAAATAAGTTAATTCGTAACTCTAATAATGCGATTTGCAAAATCTGTGAAAGTATTATTAAAATCATCACGATTTTTTTTCATGTTAGTCCATACTTTTCCTGTTTTTTCAATTTGTTCCTGTGTTAACAGAAATACAGGAGTATTATGTAATTGGGATTGAGCTATTAAACTGTTAAAGTCAGCAATATTGATAAGATTATAATTTTCTGTACAGTAATCACTTAAATTAGGAGCAATCATATTATTTTTTTGTAAAACAGGAACTAGCTTGTTGGAGACCAGTTGATTTATATCTGTAATCCATTCAGAAAATGCTTTTACAGGTGAACCATTTCGGGGTCTATATCGTTGCTGAATTGTTCCAATAAATTTTGGTGAAGTCGCTTTCATTTTATATGTTGCAGATTTGAAGATATCATTTTCTCTTAACTTTTGATAGGTAGTATTCCACCTAGGAAATACTTTGGTTAAAGATTCAATAGCCATGTAGCAAAAGTAATCTGGTGCACAAGGTATAATAAAGTAATCGCTTTCCATTAAAATATTGGCATTCGTAGAAGAAATACTAGGACTCATATCTAATAAAATATATTCAAGGTCGTATTTATCAGCTGTTAATTGCAAGAGGTTTTCTAAAGCACCAGGGACATTTCTGAACATAACTATTGATCCTGTTAAGTTTTCGGCTATATTAAATGTGGCATCATATTCTGAAAAATCTATGTGTCCAGGAAGCAAAAATAGATTAGGGTTGTCCGCAAATTCATAACAGGTAGCAGGTTGTAAAGGTTCTGGTTTATTATCAAAGATAGGCGATAAAGAATCTTTGATATTATAATGGGAGTATCCCAAAGTTTGTGTAAACCTTCAAACTGATGTAAGATAGACTTACCAGTTTGGAGGTTTATTTTATGGCAAGAAAAAAGGATACCCCACAAAAAGCAGCTCTTCGGGAAATGATGGGCAACTACCTGAAAGAGAACAATGTAACGGTCAAGGATGGAACGGATGTCAATTCCATTATGCGGGATATGATGTCCATCATCCTGGAAGGTGCCCTGGATCAGGAAATGGATGAGGAACTGGGATATTCCAAGTATGATTATCGGAACAAGGAAACAGATAATTCCAGAAATGGCCATTCCCAGAAGACCATGCATACCA
>ERZ773260.759-NODE-759-length-45376-cov-7.537190_pt1 | contig 45376 bp, 61 predicted proteins | sample MGYA00511387_ERZ773260 | MGnify/ENA primary metagenome ERZ773260 (study PRJEB29015, sample SAMEA2737745) | human gut metagenome | biome: human gut; feature: human-associated habitat; material: faeces | place: China | collected 2012 ...
GGAGGGTGCCCGCCTACTCACGATAGGGCTAGAGGGATGGTTTTTACCCTTTGAAGAGGGGCAAGTACGCCATAGCATACCGCGTACCGTGCCATTGAGTACCGCGTCACCTAAAAAAGCGGCGGAAACACGCCACACAATACCGAGTAAGGAAGGAAACGCGCCGCTCAGTACCGTAACTCTATATTCTATAAAAGAAGGAATAAGAGAGATCCCGGTTAATATGAAAAGGGAACCTCTCCCCTTGCCGGCCCCCCAAGATAGGGACTCACGTTCGGAATACTCCGAACGCTCGACGCCGCACCGGGGAGCATGACGAAAAGGCCACCGTGAGGGAAGGCAGGGGGCAGCCTTTGAAGCCGATACTGCTATGCTCGGGCTGTACAGGCCCGACTTGAACAGAAACGAAGCACAGGGGAAGCACGGCAGAGGTAAGGACTCACGAAATAGCTGGAGCGGTTCGGGAACGGGCCACCTCTTTTTGTGGCCTCCCCTCCCCGATGTTGAGGGGAGAAGGAATCCCCCTGTATTGCCAATCTGAACCCCGGTTTTGGGGAAAATGACTAATTCTGGGCAAAATACCTCTCGGAGGCCCGCGGGAGCTTTGGACGGGGTACAAGAGCTGGCGCGGCGGGCGTGGGATTGTGTATAGGGCTACCCATGCTGGACTGGGGTAGCGATCAATTCGGGACATGCAGGCAATTCGGGAAATGGGTAGATTGGCCTTGCGTCACGGGATGTTATGAAAAATTTTGAGGCGGAAAATTTCGCGCGCGATTCGGAACAGATTGATCATTTTTGATCGCCAGTGGGGTATTTTTAGCGCGCAATTCGGGATGGAATGATCACAGGATGATCAAAAACGGGCGGTTCCTCATTGGAGCCGCCCGTTTGTTGTTTGGTGTCAAAACGTACACCAAAACGCATGTATTTTTCGCAGTCAAAACAGGGCCGCGATTTTTTGTTTTCTACTTGTATTCCCGTCCGCTCCACAAAACGCGGCCTATGACGCGGAATTGGTCGCTCAGTTGCCCCCGTATATCTAATTCCATCGGCGGATATGCGGGATTGGCACTTTTCAGAATAGCTTTTCCCGGCATGATATCAATACGTTTTAGGTAAATGGCTTCTTCAAAGCCAACGGCAAACATGTGTCCGGGGACAATCCGTGTTTTTCCCTGATCTATAAGGACAACATCACCGCTTAAAATTTCAGGCTCCATACTGTCGCCTGCAACACGCATGAGAACCATATTATCGGGATTTCCCTTGCGTTGAATAAAATCACGCCGGAAGGCGTAGCCACGACCGATTGTTGCGCCTGTTTCAAAACTCCCGCCCCCAGCCGAAAGAACGGCTTCAACCATAGGGATCATAACGACTTCGTCATCCGCGCTTGTTATGATTTTATCTGTTTTTCTACAAAGTTCGACTAGCTTTTCTTCCTGTTGAACATCACCCGAGCGCATAGGGCCGCGACCAAAGAGAAGCCAATCAGCACTAACACTAAAAGTGGTACAAATCGTATTAATCAAACTAAATTTCGGTTCGCTTTTTCCTGTCTCATAGTTGCTTAACGTCATCTGGGGGATACCTAACGAGGCCGCAAATACAGCTTGTGTAGTATCACCGCGCAACAGTTTTATCCTTTCTCCGAGCGTGTTCATGGTATAAAGTTCCTTGCCCGAAGTTTGTACTTTTCTTTGTATTGAAAAGATTACTACAACTGTCTAAATTTATTAGATATAATATTTTTTGGTTTAAAAAGAAGTTTATACCAAAAATCGTTTGACAACTAATAAATTTTGGTTCAAAACAAACCTACGGGCGGTTGAGAAATGTAGTTGATAGCTCAATCTACCCGGCAACCGACTCAAGATCAACTTTTAGCTGTTGGCTTCACCAAAAACTACGGCTAGGCCGCATTATAGCCGGGGGAATTATGAAATTTGCAACCAATGACACTCTCGTTAGAGCGAAAATAGGAGAACGGCGTTGTTTTTATTCCATGCGCATTCATGAGGCGTTGCGGCGCAACGGGCGGACGGCAACTGTAATAGCCTATGAACTCAAGGTGTCCCTGTCCGCCGTCTCTGCAACCATCCTCGGCAAGAACCACAGCGCCCGCATACTGGACGCGCTCCGGGATGCGGGCGTGCCTGATAAATATCTGTTTGACCCTCGGTATCCTGAAAGGTGGGCGGAAAAGGAGACGGCGGCATGACGACGGGAACAGCGAAGTACAGCAAGCCCGCCTGTAGCTTCTGTGGTGCCGTCGATGAAGAGTGCGGGCTTCTCATACAGGTTGAAGATAAAAACATCTTCATCTGCAATCAGTGTGTCAGGGCAATCACGGCCCTTTTAAAGGCTAATCCCGGAAGAAAGCATCTTCGGTATTTGCCGAAGAGGAATAGAAAGTAAGGGCGGAATCTTACAAACCGGGGCGAATTTATGAGGTGAGGATATGAGCGAGATCAAGGAAGCATACACAACACGCGAGGTTGCAACCTTTTTGGGATATGCAACGGTGAGAAGCGTATTGTTGCGCGCCAAGCAAGAAAACTGGCCTTCCCGCCCTCGTTCTGGTCAAGGCGGCGGCTTCGAATATCCCACCGTCAAGCTTCCCGCCGACGTACGCGAAGCGATCGCGCTGGCCGTTTCCGCCGAGGAACGGGAAAGCCTCCCGGTCGTCCTTGAACCCGCCACGCCCGCCATCCATCAAGACCCCGTCGTTTCCCTCGCGCATCTTTCTTCCCGTGAACGGGATGTCGTGTTGTCACGCAAGGTGTTTATTGACGCCGTATACAATTTTGAAATGGCAGGACATACGCGCCGGACGGCAATCATCACTCTGGTTGAAGGATACAAAAACGGCACATTGCCGCAAAACCTCATGGATGCAGCCTATGTTGCCAACGCCCGGCGCGGCTCTTCACGCGGGATTTCCATTACCAGACTTTATGGTTGGTGTTCGATATACGAAACAAAGGGCATCTTTGGTTTGGTTCCCATCAATCCGCAAAAGGATATGACGCCTCCCGCATGGCTCCATGTCTTTCTGCAACTCTGGCAAAAGCCTCAAAAGCCCTCAGTACAACAGTCATACAATGAATTTGTGACACTGATCAAATGGGTTGGTGCAGGTATGCCCGAAGGTACTGTACTGCTTTCGGCTCTTCCCGGCAAAGAAATAGCTAGAAAGCCTCACAATAGCGGCATCCTGAAAGAGTTAGCCGAACACCCGGAAAACGTCCCGTCCGTTCATGCCGTGCGGCGCTGGCTGGACAAGATACCGGAAAAGGAACGGATGCACGGGCGCACCACGGGCAACGCCTTTCGGAAGTTCTGCGCGTACAAGCGCCGTTCGACGGAAAATATGCTCCCGGTGGAGGGCTTCACGGGCGACGGTACTACGCTCGACGCCATGTTCTATCACCCCTACCAGAAACGGGCGTTCAAACCGGAAATCACGCTCATTTTGGATATTGCCACACGCAAATGCGTCGGCTCTTCCGTGGATACGTCAGAAAACGGCCTCACCGTGCTGGACGCACTCCGGGCGGCTTGCGTGAGCTACGGCATTCCGCAGTTTTTCTATACCGACAACGGGCCGGGCTACAAAAACGCCATGCTCACCAAAGAAGGCACGGGCATTTTGACGCAGCTCGGCATTGTCGCCAGGCATTCGATCCCGTCCGTTCCTCAGGGCAAGGGGCTTATGGAAATAGCGGTCAAAACCATCTGCACCCCTCTCTCCAAGCGTTTTGATTCTTGCACGCATCGGGACATGGACTCGGACGCGGCTCGAAAGTTCTATCTGCTTACCCGCAAGGAAATCGAAAAGACCGCAAAATCCGATAAGTTGCCTACGCTTGATCAGCTTCTCGCGGCGCTCCAGTACCGCATTGAGGAGTACAACGCCACGCCGCACACGTCTCTCCCGAAGTTTACGGATGCCAACGGCAAGCGGCGAAACTACTCGCCCAATGAATATTGGGAAATGAAACTCGCCGAAAATCCCGATTATGAAATTTTGGCGGTGCCTTCAACGGTTCGGGACGAACTGTTCATGCCCACCAAGGAATGCCCGGTCAAAAACTGCCGGTTCAAGCTCGCCGGGCGCGAATATTACGCCAAGGAGCTTGATCTGTTCCACGGTGAAAAGGTCAACGTCCGTTATGACATGCGCGATCCCAAACGGGTAACGGTGTGGACGTTGGACATGGAAATGATCTGTGAGGCGTTTCTTGACGGTAACACCATTGAATACATGGTGCTTTCCGAACAAGAGCAGCGGGAAGCCCAAAAGATGCGCGACGCCATCGGGAGGATCGAAAAGCGCGCGCAAAAGCTGGTCCCCGGTGCAACCATCGTCTGCCCGGACGGTTCCAATACTGCCCCCGCCACGGCAACCGTCGTCAATTCCATCCGCCGCCCGATTGGGCCGGTGGTCGACGTCCAGCCGTTGCCGGAAGCCGGGGCGGATTGGCCGGACGAAGCAGCGAACAGCCTTACCGAATCCGTTGCCCCGCGTACCGCGGAGCCGCGTTTTGAGTTCCCTTACGAGAAATATGAGCACTACATGCTTCATCCAGAATTGTGGACGCCGGAAATTACGGAATGGATGGAATGGTACGTCCAAACCGAAGAGTACGCGGATTATGAACCTATTTTTGCCAGCAAGGGGCTGGCATGGGAGAAGAAGATATGCGCAAAATGTTCGTAAAGACAGAGAATTACCGCAAGTTCGTCAGCGCCGTGAAGGCCGTTGAACAGCGAGGTGCCGCCGAAGCCGGGATGATGCTGGTCTACGGTGTGCCCGGTCTTGGCAAAAGCCACATCGTAAGCAGTTGGGCCGCCGAAACCGGCGCGATCTTTTTGCGGGCAAACAAGGATTGGACGCCCCGGTATGCGCTTTCCGAGCTTGCCGCAGCGCTTGAGATTGACGGGCGGGGCAACTCGCAAAAGCTTTTTGCGCGTCTCTTGAAGCCTATCGCGGCGAACCAGTGGCCGATCGTTATTGACGAGGCCGAGTTTACACTGGCGAATCAGGCGGCGTCCCTTGAAAAAATCCGGGACATTTCCGACCGAGCCGAAAATACGGTGATTCTGATCGGCATGGGAAACATTCAGAACGACATCAAGCGGTACGGGCAGATTTCCAGCCGCATCGCGCGGGTTGTCGAATTTTTGCCCGCTACGCTTGAAGACGTGCAGTCCGCATGTAAGCAGCTCGCCGAAGTTGAAATGTCACCTGAGCTTATGGCGGAAATCCATCGCCTCTCGCGCGGCTGTATGCGTGAAGTGCTGAACATGGTTCCCGTTGTTGAGCGGGTGGCGAAGACCAACCGGCTTGCCTGCGTTGGCGTTGATGATCTCGCCGGGATTCCGCTTTCCCATGACTGGCAAAACCGGACGCCCGTTACCGTGAGGCAGTCGGGCGGCAAGAGGAAGGTAGCGTAAATGGACGCGACGATCGGACAGGCCATGCTGGAATTGCTTGCGGACGGCAAGACCGTACTGAGACGCGAAATGGCGTCATGCCTTGGCGTCCCTTCCGAAGTCATCCGTAAGTCGTGCGCAACGCTCGTTTCTCGCGGCTTTATCCTTGATATGGAAGGATGCTGCCAGATTACGGACAAAGGCAAGGCGTTTCTCGCATCCATGAAAAACTGTTCAAACGGCCCGCAAAAAGGCGATTTCGTTGCCCGTTCCCGTTTTTCCCTGCGGACCCGCGCTTGGAATCTGATCCGCATGAAGACAGCTTCATGGAGCGTCGACGACTTACTCATGACCCTTGCCGACGGGACGGAGAAGGACGCGGAGCGAGGTCTGAAACGCTACGTCCGGGCGCTTTTGAAGGCCGGATACGTCGAACGGACGCCGCGCAATCCGCAGCTTTTCCGGCTTGTCCGTAATACCGGGCGGCTTGCCCCGGCCCTGAATACCCCGGCGAAGACGCTCACCGATCCCAACACCGGGGAGGTGCATCATGTCTGAGGATTGGCTTGCCCTGCTCCGCGCCCGCGTCGCCGAGATCGGCGTCAGCGCGACGGCCCGCGAACTTGGCGTCAGCCACGGTTCCGTCAGTACGCTGATCCATGAAAAGTATCCGGGCGACACGTGGCGCATGGCCGATCGCGTCATGAAACGCTACGCCCGGAATCCCTGCCCGTACAACGGCGAAATGGTGAGCTATCACGATTGCGCCCGTTATGCCGGAAAAGTCCCCACGTCGAGCCCGGCGGCCCTGCGCCGCTGGCGGGCGTGCCAGAAATGCAGATTTAACCCTAACCGAAAAGGATAACGCTATGATTTCCGAACGTTTCGAGCGCCTGTTGGACGGTCTTGTCGCGGCCATGCGCGAAGATCAGGGGTGCGGTATAAAAGTGGAACTTATCGTCAGCAATATGCGCAACGAAGTCAAGGTGCTGAAATCAGCGGAAGAAGCCGCTTTCCGTCTGTGGCTCTCGGAGCAGTACACCAAAAGATACACAAAAATTAACTGGGAAGAACTCCCTAACATTTAAGGAGAAAAACAATGCTTAACGAAGACCAGATTCCCGAAGGCTACATGCAGAACGCACAGGGGTGCCTCGTGCCGCGCGCCAATATCCGCCCGATCGACATTGAGCGTGACGCGCTGGTCAATGAAAAGATGGAGAAGATCAAGGCGTTGCAAGCGGAAATGCGGGCCGTCAAGGCAAGCCTCCTTTCGGATGTGGACGCCTTTGTACAGCTTTCCGGCGAGCGGTACGGCGTCAAACTTGGCGGCGTCAAAGGCAACGTGCAGCTCCTTTCTTTTGACGGCAAGTACAAGCTGTGCCGCGACTACGGGCAGTTGCTCACGTTCGACGAGGGATTGCAGGCGGCAAAGGAGCTGATCGACGGGTGCCTGCGCCGCTGGTGCAAGGATTCCCGGCCCGAGTTGCGCGCTGTGGTCGAACAAGCTTTCAAGGTCGACAAGAAAGGCCGCATCAACACCGGGGCCGTGCTCGGCCTGCGGCGAATCGAGATCGACGATCCGGACTGGAAAGAGGCCATGCGGGCGATCACCGAAAGCCTGCAAGTTCTGGACAGCCGCGTCTATGTCCGGGCGTATGAGCGTGACGCTTCCGGCGCGTACCAGCCGATCAGCCTCGACTTTGCCAGCGTATGAGGTGGTTATGGCGGCGGTATCAAAGAAGGATCTTGAGCGGCTTTCCGGGCTGTACGCCGATCGGCTGGCGCGGAATGCCCGCTACCATGTTGAGGATATGGCGGAACTGACAGGCTCAGATGTGTGGCGGAAGGCATCGGACGAAGTAAGGCGCTTCCTCAAGGCGCAGATCAGGGAAAAGGCGTTTAGGCTGCTGTTGGACGCGGGCTTTCCGCCGGATGCCGTCCGGCGGATCAGGGAGGGGAGAGAATGAAGTTTGCGGATCTGGCCGTCAGTGCCTTTCTGATCCTGTTTCCGCTCGCGTGGCTGGCCTCGTCCGCCTATGCGACTTGGAAAGAGTACCACCGGCATATCGAACAGATAAAGATGATCGACAACATGCGCAGGAGCGACGGCGCGACGAATACCCTTCTGGCAAAATGCCTGATTGCATGGGTGAATCAGAAGTCGCTCATTGCCTACCGCGACGAAGACGGCACCCTGCAAGTGAGGGCCATAGACACGGCAGGACGGGAAGAAATCAATAAACTTTTTGAGGAGTATCAAAATGAATAAAAACAAGGTGCAAGAATGCGAGCAAACAATCAAAAGTAAACGACTTGACGCGACGCTCGCCGATTATCTTTCGCTCATGCTTAATGCGGAAACTGCTTGTTTGACTACTACGCATACCGTTCCCGGCGTGTTCAAGATGAAAGTTACGTTTGAATTGCTTGACTCTGAAAGCGCGGATCAGGGGTGAAGGAATGGGTATGTCTTTTGATGAAGAACTGTTGATTGAGAAGGTTGTTGAAAGACCTTGGGAAGCGACCATAGCACAGGCCATACGGGTTATGGAAGGAGCCGATATCGAAGCTCTGGGGTTTGAATGCAGGATAGGCGACGATAGGTTCAAGGTGGAGCTTACATTGACCGAACTTGGCGAAGAATAACGCGAAACCGCCCCGCGCGGGGCGGTCGTCCGGGTTGGCTACCGGGCCTGATGATGCGAGCCGAAATGACGGAACGTCCATAACCGATAAAACAAGGAAGAAAGGTGATGAGCGACAGGCCGATTTCTGACGGTGTGTTGGGTATTGTTCGTGAGATGTGCGATACGACACATTCCGAGATCCAACTTCCCGCATTCATTGTCAAAGAGATGATCGCCCGCATCGATCGGTGGGAGGCGCAACCCAAAAACTTTGATGATGCTATGGCGGCCGCCGAGCGACATATGGCCGAGGCGTCGGAAGCGCTCAATCTGGCAATGACGTATGCGCATGATGAACGCCCGGATGTGCTGCGTATACTTTCCGCAGTCAGCAGCGGAATAGAAGAAGTATCATGGGCTGTCATCGAAGCGCGGGCGTTTAAGTAGGGAGAAGGGGAGGAAAAACATGTCTAAGGGTGAGAATGAATTGCTAAGTGCCGACTTCGAGAGCGGGATGCTTGTGGGGTTTGCGGACGGCCTGTCGCTTATGCACCAGATGCTTACTGATACGGTCAAGGTCACAGCGTCTACGATTCCGGTAGTTAGCGCTTTCCTGAGTGGCTTTGTTGACGGCATGGAAAGGGATATGCCTGCCATGTTGAAGGACTACCACGAAACAAAGGGCCTGTCCGTGTCGCTTGAAGTTACTGTTACAAGTAAGGATGGAAAATGGAACTGATTGACCATATGCCCGTCACAAGGCGCGACGGCAAGCTGATTGTCGGCGAGGGCGTCAAGTTCGAGCGTATCCGCCGGATTACCGGCTACCTTGTCGGCACGGTGGATCGGTTCAACAACGCCAAACGAGCGGAAGTGAAAGACCGTGTGAAGCATGTAAAGATGAACTAAGCGAAACGGATACGAGAGAAATGATGGATCAAGACAGGATTATAGAGCGGATACGCAAGCTGCTGCGTCTGTCTCAGTCGGCGAATCCCCACGAAGCGGCTCTTGCGGCTCAGCGGGTCCAGCAGATGTTGTCCGAGTACAACATCACGATGGACTCCATCGGATGCGACGCCGAAACGGCAAGCGCCCGGCGGGTAGACCGCAAGACGCGGAAAGCTCTGGAAAAATGGGCGTATGTCCTTGCCGCCAGAACGGCACGGGTTTTTGACTGTGACTATTACCACAACGAATTTACCGGCGAGACCTCCTTTGTCGGCGTTGGTGCCGATCCGGAAGTGTGCGGCTGGATGTACGGCTATCTGTATAAGACGCTGCTACGTCTGGCTTCCGAGCACATGCGCGGTCCCGCCCGTAGGCTCCGTTCCGCAAAATCGAAGCGCGAGGCTCGGAACTCTTTTCTTTTCGGCGCGGTAGACGTGATCAGCAGTCGAATGATTGCCCAGAAGAAAGTGGCTCCGGTTACATCCGACGCTCTGGTTCCGGTCAAAGACGCCCTTATTCGGGCAGCAATGCCTGACAATTTGAAAATAGGCACTCCTATCAAGCCGTGTGAAAGCCGCCCACAAGACTGGCTGGCCGGGATGTCGTCCGCAGAGCGTATTCCTTTATCCACGCCGGTCACGGGTGAAGCCTATGGAGCCATCGCATGAAGATAAAAATCAATGGGGTTGAGATTTCCGAAGCAATGCTTGACGTCGCTGCACGGGCATCTGGCTTTTCCGATGGTCTTCAGGTGGCGATTGGGGTCATCAAGGAAGAAGCTCCGCATATCCGCTTCCAGTCCGCTCGAACGCTTTTGGAGAATATCGCCCGCAAGATAGAGCAAAAGTTGCCGGAGATTGTGAGTATGTACATGGATAATACCGCCAAGGCACACGGTTGGGAAAAGAAAGATGACAAAGGGCAACCTTAAGTACGAAGAAGCAAGCGGAACGAGTGAAGCTGTAAAAAAGCTCCAGATGTTCCCCAAGGAAGTCATCATAGAAGGTTTCCTTTCCGCTTGCTTGTTCTTACGTGTGGACTCCGTTGTTTCTGAATGCAAAGAGATACATAGGGACAGGCAGTTTAAGATACTCATGAAACGCGACGAGGAACTCAGCAAGCAACGGTGTACACTCGCAAACGCACAACCGGGAGACATAGAAGAATTTTGTGTATGGAAGAAAAAGATGAAGAAGCTCATCGACGAGCAGAACATCATAGAAAAAAAGATAGACAGGCTTTTAGCCAGATAACCACGCGAAACGGCCCTGCGGGGCCGTCGCCGGATGATTTCCGGCCTGACGAGCACAAGCAAGAAAAAAGGGAGGATACATATGCCTCGTTTCATCCCCACCCGTTCTGGCGCTGGCATTCCCGCCATTCAGGACACGGCAAAGAAGCGTATCGTGGCGACTTTTTTTATTGATAAAGACGCCCCGGACGCCGCCGAGAACATGCTCAAGGTGTGCTGTGACGCTCTTAATGCCGTGGCCCCGACGGCCCCCACGCCGAAGGCTGCGCGGGAACGGTGCGGAAAATGACACGCCCGGATAAAAAATTCTGTGGCTCTATTGGTGTACGTTTTGGCACCATCCGCATGAAGATCGAGCTTTCCCCGGCGGAAAACCACGGCGGCCCCGCCGGGCGCTTCCGGGTTCGGCTCGATCGGCGCTGGTACGATCTGGAGGATCAAAAGCTGTTCCTTTGCGCCGATGAAGTCGCCGCCCTTGCCGCCGAGTTCGCGGCGGGCGGCGAGATTGCCCCGGTAGCCATGCCGGACCTGCCTGTGAAGGCCCGCGTCAAAGTGCCGCGCGGCATTCCCGGCGCGTCGCCGGTCTGGACGGGCTACGTCGCCAGCGCGCCCATCCGCGCCGCCGACGGCCTTTGGTATGTCGCCGTCATGCTGTACGGCGGCGTTGAGCTTCACCCCGTTGACCACCTTGTGAGGTGTTAAAATGAAAACCAGACGTTCTCTCATGGCAAAATTGCATATCGCCCGTAAAGACCTTGGCCTTGACGATGACACGTACCGCGCCATGCTGCAAAATCTGACAGGCAAGCGCTCCTCGGCGGACTGCACCGATCGCCAGTTGGTTATGCTCGTCGCGGCTTTGCGCAAGCGTGGATGGAAGGACAGCCGTCCGAAGGGGCCGAAGGTGCGCCCGGAGTTTGAAAATCTGCTCGGCAAGATCAACGCCCTGCGTCTCGACACCAAAAAGTCATGGGCATACGTCGAATCTATCGCGGAAAAAATGTATGGCGTGCGCATCCCGTGGCTCGACGGCGAGCAGCTCGGCGGCGTGATCACGGCTCTGGTCAAGCACCAGCGGGCGCGGGAGAAAGCGTAATGTCTGACGAGCGCCTGCCTCGCAACGCCCGCGACATCATTGATCGCCTTGGCCCCGCCGTGACCCTGCGTCTTATAAGGGCTCTCGGCGGAACGACGATCCCTGTGCCCATGCGGCTGACGCCAGTCGGAGAAGCCCGCTATAAGAAACTCTGTGATATGATTGGGGAGGATGCGGCAAAAGCCCTTTGCCGTGAATATGCGGGGACGAACCTTTACGTTCCTACATGCAGGCAGGCCGCCGCCGATGAACGCGACGCGGCCCTTATCAGGGATCGGGACGCAATGGCCCGCGCGGGACTGTCTGAGCGTGAGATCGTAACGGGGCTTGCCCTTAAATACCATCTTTCAGACAGGCACGTTTGGCGCGTGTTGCACCGTGTCCCGGAAGAGAAAACTTCTCTTTTTCCGCTACAACGGCAAGGGCGGCTGTTATGACCGTTCCCCGTCAATTCCACCCGCTGACATATGTCGGCTTTCGTAAATCCCCGGCACTGGTAGCTTGCCAGTAACCGGGGATTCCTCTTTCTGGAATCCCGCAAACCATAAGGGGTTTCAGATGAAGTTCTTTGCAAGACTGCTCAATCCGCGCTTTCAGTTCTTCTTTTTCGCCGTTCTGGCGCTTTTTGTGACCGGCCTTGTGGCTTTCTGCTCGCCGGAACAATTCCCGATCGTCCGCTACAAGCTCTCGCTCGGTATGCTTGCCGCCGTGATCGCCGTCTTTTTCGACATGGCGGCGTTCCCCTATGCTTCCCCCGACTCCTACCTTGACGACGATTGGCGCAAGACGCCCGACGCGGATCGCCTGCACACCGCCGATTTTCCCATTGCGCGCGGGTGCGGCTTCCTCTTCGCCGTGGCCTGCCTGCGCCGTATCGCCGTGGTGGCCGTCTTTGTGCTTGCCGTCTCTCTGGGGCTTTAGCTATGCGCGCCACCTTGAAAAAATGGGGCATAGTCTTTTGGGAGTGGCTGATTACCGGCGTGGCGTTCGGGCTTGGCGTTTTGCTTGTCGCAGCCCTGTTCTTGGGCATCTGCGCCTCATTCGCCGATGCGGCGCAAGCCCAAACCGTCACTATCCCCCGCGCGGCATACCAGCACCGCGACACGCTGATCCGCGCCTCCCGCGCCGTATGGGGATTGGACGCTCCTGTATCTATTTTTGCGGCGCAGATTCATACCGAGAGTTGGTGGAAAAACAGCACGGTGTCGAGCGCCGGGGCGCAAGGGTTGGCGCAGTTCATGCCCTCCACGGCGAAATGGCTCCCCACGGTTGCGCCGGAAGTGGGCGCGCCCGCGCCGTTCAATCCCGGTTGGGCGCTCCGGGCGTGCGTCACTTATGACAAATATCTGTGGGATCGGTTGGCGGCGAAGGGCACGCAAAAGAAGGCGCTGACGCCCTGTAACCGCATGGCCTTTGCATTGTCCGCATACAACGGCGGCATGGGGTGGACGAACCGGGATCGCAACCTTGCCGCCAGGCGCGGCCTTGATCCGGATCGCTATTTTGGGAGCGTCGAGACGGTCAACGCGGGCCGCCGGGCGTCGGCGAAGCGCGAAAACCAGCGGTATGTTTCCTTTATCTTCGAGCGTCAGGCCGCTTACGTGAAGGCCGGTTGGGGGCCGGGGGTGCGCTGTGAGTAGCCGTGCCGTCGCGCTCATCGGCGCGGCCCTTCTCGTTGCGGGTATCTGGATCGACCATTTGTACAACGAACTTGACTTGCAAAAGGCGCACTATGAGACGCGGATCGCTGTTTTGGCCGAGGAAGTATCGCAAAAAGATAAAGCCCGCGCCGATGCGGTTGCAGCAGCCGAGCGGGCCGCCCGTGAAAAGCTGGAAAAGGAAACGGCCCGCGTGGCCGCATTGTCCGCCGAGCTTTCAGACGCCCGTCAAAAGCTGGCAAAAGAGCGTCAAACTTTTGATGCGCGTCTGCAAAAGGTGGCTCTTGCCGCTCGTCGTGATTGCGCTGGTTTGTCTCGTGACTGGGTGCGCCTCTACAACGAAGCCCTCGGCCTTGCCGGTTCCGGTGGTGGCCCCGGAGGTGAAGGTGCCGATCCCGCCGGAACTGCTCAAAATGCCGGACAGGCCGGAACCGCTGGAACCGGGATACGCGGCGACGCGCTAGCGACGCCTGAGGACGTGCTTGCCCATGTCCGGGATTACGGCGGGTATTGCCGGGGACTTGAAAGCCAACTTGCCACGCTGGTGAGGGTGGTGTCGCCATGATGTTTGACGCGCCAACCATCATTATAACGCTGCTCGGCCTTGTTTGCGGTTTTCTCGTTTACTGGGGCACACGAATTGAGCATCGGGTGGACGAGCTGAAAGAGAACCAATGCCGCATTGTTGAAGAAATGCACAAGAACTATGTGCCGCGCGAGGATTGCCGGGAACGGACCGGGCAAATTCTCGCAGGGCTGGAACGGGTCGACGACAAGCTGGATCGCGTCGCCGACTCGGTACGCTCAGGGGGAAGTCATGGAAAGCAAGCATGATAACGAGGTGTTGCAGGCGCTGGCCCGCATTGAAAAGAAGGTTGATGCGCTGGCGGCTACGGTTGAAAATGGACAGGAACATGCCGCCGCGAACAGCGTGGTTTCCGGCGGGCTTTCCGGGGCCGTCGTCGCCGTGGCCCTTGTCTATGCTCAACTTATTCTTGGGGTACGCGCGTAATGGCCCATCCGAAAAGCAAACGCATGGCCCTGCGCTCAGCCTATTGCTATAAAGCGCTGTCCCTTGAGGAGGCCGCCGCCCTTGTCGGTATTTCCATCGGTACGGCACGGCGCTGGAAGACCGACGCGCAAAAAGCCGAAGATGATGATTGGGACAAGGTCAAGGCGGCGTCGAGCCTTGCGGGTGAGGGCATGGAAGCCGTGGCCCGCCAGATGCTGAACGACTATGTGTTGCAGCACAAGACGCTTATGGAACGGATCGGCAAGGATGAAGATATGCAGCCCGCCGAAAAAGTGGAGGCGTTGTCTTCGCTTGCCGATTCCTTCGCCAAGACGATCGCCGCCAGCAAGCGCATTTTGCCGGAAACCGACGAATTGGCGACGGCTCTCGGCATCATCCGCAAGCTGGTCGACTTTACGAGCCAGCGGTTCCCGCAGCACGCCCCGGCGTTGCTTGAGGTGCTGGAACCTTTCGGCGCGTTGATCGCCAAGGAGCTTGGCTAATGAAAAAGCTCTCGGCAAAACATTTTCAGTACGCGATTGCCGACATTGCCGCCGCCCTGCAACAACAGATCGAAGCTGATTGCGAGGGCTTCCCGTCCGATCCCAAGGCTTCCGCAGAGCGCCGGAAACGGGCGCTTGCCGACTTCACTTTCTTTCGCCGGACGTATTTTCCGCACTATTGCACGATCGCGGGCGACAGCGCGCTGCATACATGGCTTGACGCCGCCTTGCCGCGCATGGCCGAAGCCCGTGAAGGCCAGCATATTGCCCTTGCCGCCCCGCGCGGCGAGGCGAAAAGCACATTTATCTCCCTGTTTTTCGTGCTGTGGTGCGTGCTCACCGGGCGCAAGAGGTACATTCTGATCATTGCCGACGCGCTGGAGCAGGCCGCGATTCTCTTGGAGGCGGTCAAGGCGGAACTGGACGGCAACCCGCGCCTTGCTATGGACTTCCCCGCCGAAACAGGGCGCGGGCGCGTCTGGAACGTCGGCACCATTTTGACCGCCCAAAACGTGAAGCTCCAAGCTCTCGGCGCGGGCAAGCGTATGCGCGGCCTGCGTCATGGCCCACACCGGCCTGATCTGGTCATCCTTGACGATTTGGAAAACGACGAGAACGTGGCGAAGCCGGAACAGCGCGACAAGCTGCAAGACTGGCTGCAAAAGACCGTGCTCAACCTTGGAGCCGCCGACGGAAGCATGGATGTGGTCTATGTGGGCACGATCCTGCATTACGATTCCGTGCTGGCCCGGACGCTGGACAAGCCCACATGGCAGTCCAAAAGGTTTCGCTCCATCGTCCAGTGGCCTGAACGCCTTGACCTGTGGGACAGGTGGGAAGCCATTTTACACGCCGACGGCCCCGTCGCCGCCCGCGCCCTTTACGATCTCCATCAAAACGACATGGAGCGCGGCGCGGTCGTGTCATGGCCTGCGGGCCGCCCGCTGTACCAGCTTATGACCAAGCGCGCCGACTCCCACGCCGCCTTTGATTCCGAGCAGCAGAACGATCCGCTGTCCGGGGACGACGCGCCGTTTGCCTCGTGTATTACGTTCTGGGTTGACCGTTCCCGCGACTGGCTGCTGTTCGGGGCCGTTGACCCGTCCCTCGGCAAGCTCGGCGCGGGCCGTGACCCGTCCGCTATTCTCGTCGGCGGGTTACTCCGCGACACCATGACCCTCGACGTGGTGGAAGCTTCCATAAGAAAGCGCCACCCCGATCGTATCATCGAAGACGTGATTGCGCTGCACAGCGCGTATCATTGCCTGAATTGGGCCGTTGAAGCCGTGCAGTTCCAAGCCTTTTTCGCTGACGTTCTGGCACAGCGGGCCGCAGCCTGTGGCCTCGCTCTTCCCGTGCGTCCGATCATCAATTCCACGGATAAGCAGCTCAGGATCGAGACGTTGCAGCCCTATTTCTCGCAAGGCCGCATCCGCCTGCACACCTCGCAGCAGACGCTTATCGATCAGTTGCGGCACTTCCCGAAAGCCGACCACGACGACGGGCCGGACGCGCTCGAAATGCTCTGGCGGCTGGCCGTCGGCGGCTTCATCAGTCTGCGGGACGCGTTCGAGCGGGTGCCGCGTCAAAGCCCGTGGGGCGTGCGTCCCAGTGAAGACGACGGTATGGATGGTTTTGATACGTTCGGAGGATGGACATAATGCTTTTCAGAAGACCGGCCAAACCGCGCCCGCGCAAGCGTGAGGCGCTTTCCGCGCAGCAGACGGAAACGGGCGGCGGCTTGACGCCCATGCTCTACCTTGAACGGTGGGGCAACATGACCAACAAGCTTACCCCCTCGCGCCTTGCTTCCATTTTGCAGGCGGCGGACGACGGCGACATTACCGAGCAGCACGTGCTTTTCGCCGACATGGAAGACCGTTGCGAGCACCTTGCCGCCGAGATCGGCAAGCGCAAGCGGGCATTGCTGACGCTCGACTGGGAGATTTTGCCGGGCCGGGCAAAGGACAAACGGGCGGAAGAGGTAGCCGCCGCCGTGCGTGAGCAGTTCGACATGCTGCCCACAACTTCGGATCTCCTGCTCGACCTTGCCGACGGCATAGGCCACGGTTTCGCGGCCCTTGAGATTGAGTGGACGCAAACCGGCGGCCTGCATATCCCGGCGGCCTTCCATCACCGCCCGCAAAGCTGGTTTCAGGTCATGCGGGAAAACCGCAATGTATTGCGGTTGCGGGATGGTTCCTATGAAGGGGCCGAACTGTGGCCCTTTGGTTGGGTCATTCACACGCACCGCAGTAAATCCGGCTGGCTTCCGCGCGTCGGGCTTTTTCGCACGGTGGCGTGGGCGTACCTGATCCGTGCCTACGCGCTGGAATCGGCGATACTGTATACGCAGATTCATGGCATCCCCTTCCGGCTCGGCAAGTACCCGCCGGGAAGCCGCGAGGAAGACAAGGCGGCATTGAAAACGGCGCTTGCCAATCTCGGGCGTGATGCCTCTGGCATCATCCCGCAGGGCATGGAGATTCTCTTTGAAGATGCGCCGTCTGCCACGCAAGACATACCGGGCATCCTCGTAACGCGCTGTGAACAGGGCATGAGCAAGGCCATTCTCGGCGGCACGCTCACAACGCAGGCGGACGGCAAAACGTCAACCAATGCGCTTGGCGAAGTCCACAACGAAGTCCGGCACGATATTCTGACGTCCGACGCCGCGCAGATCGCCGCGACGATCACCCGGCAAATCCTCGCTCCGCTGGCCTATCTGAACTGCGGCGTCAGCGATCCGGCACTGCTCCCATACTTCCGGTTCGACACAAGGCAGGCCGAAGACATCAAGGTCTTTGCCGATGCGCTTCCGAAATTGGCATCGGTAATGGACATCCCGGCGGCATGGGCGCATGAGAAGCTGAAAATTCCGCAGGCCGAAGAAGGGGAAAAGGTGTTGTCCGTGAAGGAAACGTCCGTGCCGCAACCGCCCGCGCCCCTGACGGCGCAGGCCAGAGCCGACGGCGACAAAACGGACCCGTTCCCGGACCAGACTATGATCGACGACATGGCTCCCGACGCGGATCTGTCGGCGGCGTGCGCCGAACTGCTCGCACCCCTTTTTGACGAAATCCGGGAGGGTGTGGAGCCCGCCGAGCTTTTGGTGCGCCTTGGCGATCTGTATCCGAAGATGAACACGGCGAAGCTGCAAGAGCTTATGGCGCGGGCGATCATGCTCGCAACCATCATCGGCGAAGCCAGCGCGCGGGAAGAGGCCGATGCAAACGCCTGATCTCGTCTACGCGCTAGGGCTCCCGCCGCGTGACGCCGTGGCCTATCTGGAGAGCAAAGGCATTAGGCCATCCCGGCATTGGTACGACATTTGGCAGGAAGCGCAGGCAAAGAGCGTCACCGTATCCGGCATGACCCGGCTGGATCTTCTGGAAGACGTCAAAAAAGGGTTGGTTGACGCCGTCAAAAACGGCAAGACGGGAAAGATGTTTATTGACGATCTAGTCCCGATCCTGCGGGCGAAGGGCTGGACCGGGAAGCGACAGAGCGTCAACCCGAAAACGGGAGAGGTGACGGAAAGAGGGCTGGATCTTCCGGCGCGCCTGTCCCTGATCTTTTTTCAGAACGTCCAGAGCGCCTACATGTACGGGCGTTACCGGGCCATGCTCGCCAACGCGGAGGAAAGGCCGTGGTGGATGTATGTCGCGGTACTCGACAGCCGCACACGCCCGCACCACCGGGCGCTCCACCGCAAGGTCTTCCGCTATGACGATCCGTTCTGGAAAACGCACTATCCCCCCAACGGCTTTTATTGCCGCTGTCGGGTGCGGGCGCTTTCGGACGTGCAGCTTGAACGGGAAGGGTTGACCCCGGAGAGCGGCGAAGGCCGCATGATAAGCCGGGAGGTTGTCGTCAACCCCCGCGCCCCGGAAAACCAGCAGGTTATCCGGGAGGTATGGGGCTGGCAGGAAAGACCGGGTGGCCTCACACATTGGACGGACACGGGCTTTTCGTACAGCGCGGGCTATACGACCTATCAACTTGACTGCGAGCTGGCGCAAAAGCTGGAGCTTATCAAAAGCGATGCGCTCTATGCCGAAGTTGTGCAGGCTATCAACAACGCCCCGGCCCGGCACGCGGCTTTCGGCTTGTGGATCAGAGACCGCTTGGCAGTAGGACATAAGCAGGGAGAGGCCGCTGTTGTCGGCCTTGTCCCTGAAAAAGTTGTAAAGTATGCGAAAGGACAGGGGCTCACCCCGGCGCGGATCGCCATTATGACCGACGAGAGAGTTCCCCATATAGACAGCGACGATCATCATGAAAAAGGTATTGCACTGTCTCAGAAAGAATGTGAGGAGATTGCAAGGCGTTTTTCTAAAGCGGAGGCTGCGTACTGGAACAAGAACAAGAAAAATGTACTTTTCGTCTTGACGGCAGATGATCCCGACTGGTGTATCCTGCTTCCTGTCGTTATGCCGTCAGGCGACAAAAAAGCCATCAAACGGCATGGACGCTTTGACGGCTTTGCTACGGCGTATAGACAAGAACGTTGGAGATTCTCCCCACCGGGAGAACGGATATTTTAAGCTCATGGGAGGCGGGAATCGAACCCGCATGTCGATTCGGCCAAACCGTTAACCGCCTCCTTACCATTTCGAGGCACTCCCATGAACTTTCTCTTTTTGTACTCTCTGTTAAGGTGATGAGTCAATGAGCGAACTTATCAAAATCAGCATATCCGACGAGGCATTGCGCGCCGCTCTGGGGAGGCTCATCGCGTCCCTGACCAACATGACGCCGACCATGCGCGCCCTGTCGGAAATTATGGTTGACGCTTCGGCCCGCGCCTTCCAGAACAATGCTGATCCCTCTACAGGCACGCCGTGGCAACCGCTGTCGGCGGCAAGGCAGAAACAGCGGGAAGGCAAAGGCCGCTCCGTTGTCAACATGTTGCAGGACAGCGGTCTGCTCGTGGGAAGCATTGCGAACACAGGCGGGCGTTATGCCGTGCGCGAGATCGGCCCCGGCTACGCGCTTGTCGGTACGAACGTCCCCTATGCCGCCATTCACCAATTTGGCGGCAAGACGGGGCCGCGCATCATCCGGGCGAAAAAAGGCAAGGCGCTCAAGATCCCGGGGATCGGATTCCGGCGATCCGTGAACCATCCGGGATCGGTTATTCCCGCCCGCCCGTTCCTGGGCGTCGGCCCGACGGACATCCAGGACATGCTCGACACCATCACCCGGAACCTGCAAAAAGCCCTCAAGCCGTAAAAGCCGTTTTCAGGGCCGTTTTTATCTCAAGATGAATGACGGCCCGTCTTTTTGCTTTACGCATTTTCTAACGGGGGTCTAACGGCCTTCATTCGCACGTCGCTTCTTTTTCCTCCCCCACTTTTCCCGTCCGTACCCGTTCCCCCGCCTTTCCACCCGCTGACATGCGTCAACTGGCACGGTTCCACAGCCCTGCTATTCTGACGTCATGAGTACCGCATACACCTCCTCCATCGCCGCCCGCGTTTTGACCGATGCGGGCGGCCCCGCGCCCGGACGCATCCAGCTTTTCCCGGTGGGCGAATTTTCCGCCCGCGACGGAAGGCCCGGTACGCTCAAGGGCGTCAATGTCAAGGCGTGGATCATCACCCCCACTATTGCCGCCGCCGTAGTTGCCCGTTGGCAGGCGCGCGAGACGCCGCTTGTGGTGGACTACGAGCACCAGACCATGAACGCCGCCGAGAATGGCAAACCCGCCCCGGCTGCTGGCTGGATCGAGTCTTTGGAGATGGAGTCGGACGGTCTGTATGCCACGGTCAAGTGGACGGACGCCGCCCGCGCGTTCATCCAAGCTGACGAGTATCGTTACATTTCGCCCGTTTTCACTTTTGATCCCGAAACCGGGGCCGTGCTTGAACTGAAAAGCGCGGCCCTGACAAACTATCCCGCCCTTGACGGCATGGCCGCCGTCGCCGCGCGGGCAGAGGACGATCTTCCTATGAAGAAAGAGCTTGCCGACAAGTTGTGCAGACTGCTCGGCCTTGCCGCCGATGCGACGGAAGACGCCATGCTGACGGAGCTTCAAAAGCTCCCGGACGGCAAGGCGCTTGCCGTGGCCCTGTCCGAAAAGGATACCGAGATTGCGGCATTGAAGGCCGCCGATCCGGACCCCACCAAGTACGTTCCCGCCGCCATGCTCACCGCCGCGCAGGAGAAAAACGCGGAACTGACCGCAAGGGTCAAGGAACTGGAAGACAACGGCGTCCTCGCCGGGCTCACCGCCGAGATCGACGCCGCAGTTGCCGACGGACGCTTGCCGAAGTCCTGTGAAGCGTGGGCGAAGGCCACCGCGAAGACCCACCCGGACGCCGTCAAAAGCTATATTGCGTCTTCCACCACGCCCATTGCCGCCCTGAAAGGTACGCAGACCGGCGGCACGCCTCCCGATGGTACGCCGCGCACCGCCGCTCTGACGGATGAAGATCGGTACGCCGCGAAGGTCGCCGGTATTTCCGAAGAAGACTTTGTCGCCGCCAAGGCGAAGGAGAAGAACTGATGCCCATTGCCACCAATTCGCTGCTCAACTCGCTTCGGGTGGGCTACAGCAAGGTCTTTGAAGACGCAAAAGCGGCGGCTCCCTCCCAGTGGGCGAAGCTCGCCACCCTCGTAGCCTCCACGGCGGCCTCCACCACCTACGGCTGGCTCGGCCAGTTCCCGAAGCTCGCCGAATGGACCGGACAGCGTGCCTACAAAAGTATGAAGGAATTCGGGTATTCGGTCACGAACAAGAAGTACGAGGCGTCCGTCAAGATTCCCCGCACGGCTTTTGAAGACGACACGCTTGACGTCTACGCGCCGCTGTTCCGTGAGATGGGCTACGCGGCGGCCACCCATCCCGACGAGATCGTCTTCGGGCTTCTGGCCGCCGGGAGAACCGAGGACTGCTACGACGGCAAAAAGTTCTTCGCAGCCGATCACCCGGTCTATCCGAACGTCGACGGCACGGGTTCTGTTGTGAATACCTCGAATCTTCTCCGGCCTGCGGCTGTCGAAAACGTCGTTACCGACAAGATCGCGTGGTATCTGCTCGACGTGTCCCGCCCGCTCAAGCCCTTCATCTTTCAGGAGCGCACCAAGCCGGAGATCGAGGCGATCACGTCCACGGCAAACAACACGGTCTTCGACTACGACGAATTTCCCTTCGGTATCCGCTACCGCTGCAACGGCGGGTACGGCTTCTGGCAGCAGGCCGTTTGCTGCACGGACGATCTCACCGCCGCCAACTTCCAGCTCGCCCTTGAGACCATGCAAGGCTTCAAGGCCGACGGCGGACGGCCCCTTGGGCTTGGCTTCGGCGGCAAGGCCGGGACGCTGCTTGTCGTCCCGCCCACGTTGCAGGCCGATGCCCGCGAAATCCTTGTTGCGGAACGCGATCAGTACGGCGCGAGCAACATTTGGTTTGACGCGGCCACCATTATCGTCAGCCCGTGGCTTGCGTAATGTACGCCACCGTTGAGGACCTTGTTTCCCTGTTCGGAGAGCGTGAAGTAATCACGCTCTCCACAAAGAAAAAGGGGAACGCGATTGACCGGGAGGCGCTGGAAACGGCGATCGGCTACGCAAGCTCGGAAGTGGACAGCTATCTCGCCTCCCGTTACGCCGTACCGCTCGCCGACCCCGTGCCGCCCGTGGTCATGATGGTGACGGCGGACATTGTGCGCTACCGGCTCACAAGCGGCGACGTGTCCGAAAAAGATCCGATTATCACCCGGTACAAGTCGACCGTGGCATGGCTCAAAGATGTCGCGTCGGGCATTGTGTCGCTTCCCTGCGCCGGTTCCGCATCCGGTGAAACGGCGGATGATGTCGAAATCAACGCCGGGACGAGGAATTGGTAATGCCGAGCCTTGTGGAAATACGCGATGCGGCGATCCGGGAGTTGAGCTTGCTTCTCCCGGACGTCACCGTCGAGGCCATATCCGGCGGGGCGGACGCAGCCGAAGTTTTGCGCGAGTCTCTCGGTCCGGCGACGGTCCTCGTGACCATCCTGTCGGCACAAAACACCGCATCAACGGATTCGTTTGACCTTGACGTATACGGACAGTTTGCCGCCATCGTCGTGATTTACGGCGGTACCGGACAGGAAGAGCGGGAGATGGACGGGCTCGCCGTGGTTGACGAGGTTGTCCACGCGATCCACGGGCAGATGTTCGGGCTCACTGATACGTCTTTTGCCCAGATACGATCCATTGCCCCTCTGGACGATGAAGAACTGGAAAGAAGAGGTGCGTGGGCGTGGGCGGTGCTCTGGGGGCAAGCCTTCACGCTCACCCCGCCAGCGGAGAAAAACCATGAATCTCTATGACACCCTGAAAGACAAGGTCCAGCTCGCCGCCCGCGCCCTTGCCCTTCCTCTCGGATGGGAAGGCGAGCCCTTTGTCCCGCCGCACGCCTCGCACCTTCGGGCGCAGGTAGTCTTCGAGAACCAGAAGCAAGCCACGCTCGGCGCGACCGGCCTCACCCAGATCAATGGACGGATCGAGATCAAGGTGGTGGTCAAGGCCGGAGAAGACGCGCTTGCCGCCACCCTTGCCAATCAGATTGCCCGCCGGTTCCCGCGCGGGGACGACATCCGTTTTGATTCCGGCACGGCCACCATCACCACGCCCCGCAAGTCCGCGCCCGCCTGTGACGGCAAGCGTACCGGGGCCGTGGTCAACGTAGGCTTTTACGCCTTCCAAGCCTAAAGGACATTGTCATGTACACCATCGCATCCGGCGCAAAACACGGGCTCCGGTACGTCAAGGAGGCAACGCCGGGAACGACGCCCGCGTCGCCCGCCATGACCGAGCTCAACCATAATTCCTGCTCGCTGACGCTCACCCGCGACACGTTCACGTCGAACGCCCTGCGCCACGATCGCCAGATCCCTTTTCACCGTACCGGCGTGGACAAGATCGCCGGGGATATCGCGTTCGAGTTCGGGGCAAAGGAATATGACCCGTTCCTCGAAGCGGCCCTTGCCGGAAACTGGACGGAAAACGTCCTGAAAGCCGGTGTCGCGGTCCATGCCTTCACGCTTGAGCGGGCGTTTACCAATATCAATCAGTACGCCACGTATATCGGCTGTTTCGTCAATCAGTTCTCGCTTTCGGTAAAGCCCAATGAAATGCTTTCCGGCACGCTCTCCATTGTCGGGCTTTCCGGCGAGCGGGGCACCACGCCGCTCGCGGCGTCCCCCACCCCGGTGGGCGAAACCGATCCGTTCGACAGCTTCAAGGGCTCGCTCAAGATCGACAATCAGGCGATCGCCGTCGTGACCGGCATTGATCTGACCCTCGCCAACGGGATTGAGCCGCAGTACGCGATTTTCGACCGTTCGGCGAAGGCCGTGAGCTGGGGCCGCAGCACGCTTACCGGGACGCTTTCGGCGTTCTACATCGACGGAAACCTTCCCGAGATGTTCATCAACGATTCCCGCGTGAAGCTGGAATTCACCCTTGAGCGCGGCGAGTATTCGTACACGTTCCTCATCCCTTCCATCACGCTGACCGGCGCTGACGATTCCGTGCAGTCCGAAGGCCCGATCCAGCTCAATGTCCCGTGGTCCGCCGCGCTTGATCCGACGCTTGGCACCAACTTCCAGATCACCCGTACCGTTCCCACCATTCCCGGCCCGTAACCCTCCTACCATTCTATAAGGATAGAGTCATGACCAAAGCCGCCGAATCCACCGCCGTTGAAACCACCGTTGCCGCCTTTGACTTCGCCACCCGTGACGTCGCCGCCAAGTCTGAGGTTGGCGCGGAGCTCGAAGTGTTTGATCCCGTCACCAATGAGCCCGTGGGCGTCTTCATCACCCTTGCCGGTGCCGATTCCGCCATTCACCGCAAGGCCACGGCCACAATCGCCAAGCGCCGCTTGAGCAATGCGAAGGGTTTCCGTAACCGGGCTCTTGATCCCGAGAAATTCGAGGCGGAAGGCATCGAAGTGCTCGCCGCCTGCACGCTCGGCTGGAAGGGCGTCGTTGTTGACGGCGCGCCCCTCCCGTGCAGCCGCGACAACGCGATCATGCTGTACACCCGGTTCCCGTGGCTGCGCGAGCAGGTTGACCAGTTCGTCAGCGACCGCTCGGTCTATTTGCAGGACTGACCGAGGCGCTGTGCGAAGCCGTCCGCTTGTGGGTACCGCAAATCATGGCGGGCGCGGGCGGCGCGTCTCAGCGCGATCATATCCTTGAGGCGTGCAGGCAGACGGGGAAGACGCCGGAAGAGCTCGGCTACCCTGAAATCTCTCTTGAAGACGAGGAAATGCCAATTCCCGAAGACGGGTTGTATCTCTGGTTCTTCTTTCAGGAGCTTTCCGGCGGACGCGGCAACAACGGCTTCGGCCCCACGGCGTTGTCATGGTCCGACATGGAAGCATGGGCCCGGCTCACCTCCACACCACTCACTCCTTACGAAATCCTCACTTTGCGCAGCATGGATGCGGCCTTTCTGGCCGCCTACGCCAAAGAAACGGAAGGACACAACAAAAACAAGGGCAAGCAATGACAGGCGGCACAACGACGGTAGGCATTGAAGTACGGGCGGACGGCACGCAGGAAGCGGCCCGCGATCTTGCCGTCGTTGACGCTTCCTTGAAGAAGATCCAGGCAGACCTCGGCGGGACGGCGCAGCCCGCCGGGGTCGCCGCGCAGGGGCTTGAGCAGCTCGGGGCCGCCGGGAAGTCCGCCGGTGCCGGGCTTGGTGCCGTCGGCGCGTCGGCGAAGAAGGCCGCCGAAGGGCTTGGCTCCGTCTCGAAATTCGCAAGTTCTGCCAAGTTTGACAAAGTCGTGTCCGACCTTGGCGCAATGGGCGTCAAGCTCAATACGTCGAGCCTTCACGCTCAAAAGTTGGCAAAAGCCATGCAGCAGGTTGAGCGCGAACGGGCTTTTCAGCAGCTCGCCGCCGATGCCAATCTTTCCACGCTTCAGCTTGCCAAATTCCGCGCCGAGCTTGGTGACACGCGCGGGGCGCTGGCGACACTGTCGAACGGCCTCGGTTTGTCAAAAGCCGCCATGCTCGCCTTTGCCGCCGCCGTGGCTTTCGGCGGGCAGGCGTGCCTTGAAGCCGCGCTTCAAGCCGATCGCCTTTCGAAAGCCTACACCACGATCACCGGCTCGTCGTCCGCCGCACAACAGCAGCTTTCCTATCTCTATGACGTCAGCAACCGCTTGGGGTTGCAATTCCAGTCCACGGCGGAATCGGCAAAAACCTTTTTTGCGGCGGGCAAGGGCTCATCGCTTGAAAAGGACATGAACGGCATTTTCGAGGCCGTGGCATCCGCCGGTGCCGCCCTTGCCCTTTCGCAAGACGATATGCAGGGGGCTTTTCTCGCCCTTGGGCAGATGATCAGCAAGGGCAAGGTGCAGGCCGAAGAATTGCGGGGACAGCTCGGCGAACGTCTCCCCGGCGCGTTTCAGCTCGCTGCGAAGGCTATGGGTATGACCACCGCCCAGCTGGATAAGTTTATGGCCGACGGCAAGCTCACCGCCGAAGACCTGTTGCCGAAGCTTGCCAAAGTCATGCAGGAGGAGTTTGGGGCCGCCGCAGAGGCAGCAGCTTATGGACTGCAAGGCCAGATGAATCGTCTTTCCACAGAATGGACGCGGCTCAAGGCGACGATACTCGATTCCGATTCCGTCGCCAGTGTCTTCGGAACACTCGCCGAGGGCATGAAATCCCTCGCGGATAATGGGGAAATAGTTGCCGCCGTGGTCGGCAAGGGCCTTCAGTGGGCGGCGTGGTCCGCCGGGGTATATGCTTTCATCAAGTCCATATCCGGCCTTGTCGCCGTCTTTCAAACGCTCAAGACTTTAGCCGGGGCCGTGAGTTTTGCGGGTATTTTCAAGGCCGCCGGTCCGGTTGCCGCCGCGTTGGGGCTGGTTGCCGTCGCAATAGGCTCCGTAACCACGGAGCAGGATAGCGGCGAAGATATCGGCAGGCGTTATGCTTCCGTCACTTCCGACATTGCCGCCGCGCTCAAAAAGCAGGCGCAAGCCGCGAATGATGCCAAGACCAGCACGGATCAGCTTTCGGAATCGCAGAAAAAGCTCTCCGCTTCACAGGCTATCGAAGATCAGGCGCGGGCATTGCAGGAAATGCAGTCCCTTGCAACAGGCAAAAGTTGGCTTGAAATGCTCGGTCTTGGCGGCGAATCCGACGAAGCTGTTGAGAAGATCAGGGAAAAGACCGTTGAGCTTTTGACGGCAATCCGCACTGGACAAGGTGACGTCTCGAAACTTGCCCTTGAGATCGACAAACTCGGGACGACTTCGGACGTGAGTGCGAAGCTCGCTGCATCCATTCTTGACTGGCTGGCCAAGGCGGAAAAGGCGGGTAAGGTAGCGGGCGGACAGTTTGTCATCGTTGCCGACGCGGCCCGTCAGCTCATTGCCGCCGCTGAGGATGCGAAGGCTTCCCTTTCCACCGGATGGAGTATTGATATTGCCGATGCGATCAAAAGCATCTCGGCGCTTGAAAAGGGCATCCGGGCTTTTCAAGCCGAACGCCTCGGCATGAAGGGCTCGAAGCTGTCCGATATTCTTTCCGACTTCTCTCCGGAGGCCGTGAAGCGCGCGCAGGACGCCTATTCTTCCAAGGGCTTCGGCATGGCTCTCAAGGCGTTGGGGATTGAGATCGGTAGCCTGACGGTTGAGCAGGAAAAAAATCTCAACACGGCTTTTCGCCTGCAAAAGCAGTATGACGCCGAAGCGAAGACGACTGAGGCGTACAGAAAGGCATTGCGCGAAGCCGAGAAGGATCACACGTCCGCGTATAACCAGATGGAGAACAACGCGGCGTCGTACAAGTCGGAAGTTGAGCAGACCGAGGCATCAATCCGTTCCCTGCAAGCGCAGCTCGCCACGGCCCCCGGTGATGTCTTTTCGCGTGAGCAGGCAAAGATCCTTGCCGACTATGAAAAGACGCTGGAAAAGATCAACGAAGAGGCCACAAAATACGCCAATAAAAAGGGCGTCAGCACAGAACAAGCAAATCAGCTTAAGAAGCAGAAAGAGATTGAGGCCGGGCTCAAGCGCGATCTTGATCTGCGTCAGGCGCAGGAAAAGGAGGAGAAGCGTCTGGCCGAACTCGCGCGCGACAAGTATGAGTTTTACAAGGAGCTTGAGGAACTGACCGGGGAGTATGGGCTTTCCCTGCAATTCCAGTCGGAAGTCCTCGCCGCGCAGGTGAAGGAACTTGGACGGCTTCAAATTCCGCAGGAGTACATAGAGCAGTGGAAAGGGCTCAAGGCGCTCCAGTCGTCGAACGATTGGGCAGACGGTGCCGTGCGCGGCATTCTGAAATTCAAGGCCGAAGCGTCTGATACGGCGGGCCAGACCGAAAGCGCCTTTACAAGCCTGTTTTCCGGCATTCAGTCGGCTTCGTTGAATATGTGGGAAGATTTCCTCGAAACCGGCAAGCTTTCGCTGTCGTCGCTCAAAAGCGTCTTCAAAAGCTTCATCGCGCAACTGCTCCAGATTGCGGTGATGAACCCGATCATCGTGCGGGTGGCGACAAGCGTTCAGGGGGCGCTCTGGGGCGCATCCGCCGAATCCGTGCTTTCCGGTTCGACACAGTCCGGCGGCATAAGCGGGCTGATCGGAAATATCCCGTTCTCCTCCCTGCTTCCCGATTCCTTCACTTCCGGTTTGTCCGGCATCATGGGGGCGACTCTTCCGGGTACGGTTTCCGCGCTGACGACGCCGGGAGCATACACGGCGGGGGAAATCCTGCTCATGCAGGGCGGCGGCACCACGGCGGGTACGGTGGGCGGTCAGGCCGCGCTCATGTCGGGCGGCCTTTCCCTCGGTTCCGCGCTCATGTACGGGGGCCTCGGTTCGCTCGGGTATTCCCTGCTCGGCGGGGCATTGGGGCTTCCCCAGAACAAGTACAGCGGCATTACCAGCGGCCTTGGAGCTGGGCTTGGCGCATGGGGCGCCAGCGCCGCGTTGTCCGGTACGGCCCTTGGCGCGACGCTCGGCAGCGCGGTGCCTGTGGTTGGCACGGTCATCGGCGCGGCTCTTGGCGGGCTGGCATCGTCTTTGTTCGGCGGCGGGAAGAAAACACATCCTTCCGTCTACACCAATGTTGTCGACGCCAGTCTGTTTGGCTCGGACTGGGAAGCCCTCATGACGCAAGGGGCATGGACTGACCGGGCCAGCGTTTCCGACGCGGCCGGGATTTTCAAGGGGCTTGGCGAGGTGGCCAACACCACGGCCAGCTCAATTATGGGGTTCGCGCAAGCGTTGCCGGAAGAGTATCAGGCGCAGGTCCTTGCCCGGCTCAACGCCGAGACGGTCAGCTTCGGTCGCGGCTCCACGGCGGGACGTAAGGGCGTCACCGACTACGGGCCGAGCACGTGGAATTTCCAGTTCCATGACGAGGAACAGCTTCAGGAGGTCATCAATACCGCCGGGGAAGATATCCAGCGCGTTATGCTGAACGCGCTCCAGCGGGCAATGGCCGGAACGGATCTGTCCTCGATGCTGGCCGTGGATCTGTCGTCCACGGAAGGGCTGGATAAGGCGATTCAGGCCATCAACGCCATCAATACGGTAACGGAAGCCACGGCGAACATTAAAGAACCGTTATCGGAGATGGAGCAGCAGGCGAAGGCGGCACGGGCGCAACTGGACGAATGGACGGAGTCCATGCGGTCGCTTGGTGTGAATGCCGATTACGCCGGGAAGCTCATGGAGGACTACAGGCACGCCTACATCGACAACGTGATCGAGTCACTGGACGAATCGCTGCACCCTCTTTCGGCCTACACGCAGGCGGTGAAGGCGGCGAATGAGGCCGTGGACCAGCGCAAGAAGGCGCTTGAGATCATCGGGGCGACGGAATCGCAGCTTGCGCAGGTGGAGGCCATGCGCGCCGAGGTGGTGAAACAGGCCACTGAGGAAATGCTGCGCTCGTTCGACCAGTCCGTCGCGCAGCGGTGGGCGGCTGTGAACGGCAACAGTGACGAGGTGGGCCGGGCTATCTCACAGGCCAACGAGCTGCGCGAGACGATCCAACAGTTCGGGGAAGGCTCCGCGCAGGTGGCGGAACTGTTGAAGCTCCACGCCGCCGAAACCGCAAAGGCCGCGCAGGATGCCGCGAAGTCCGAATACGATTCGCTCAGGGCGCAGATGGACGCGCTGGAACAGCAGCGGGTCCAATTGCAACAGCAGGCGATACAGGAACAGATCAACGCGATCAATGAGCAGATCAATACCGCGAAGACGCTCAAGAGCACATGGGAAGGGCTGGATAAGAGCCTTGGTCAATCCCGGTACAACCTGTTTGCCGGGAGCGCCAACCTTGATGCTGAAAACCGCCTCGGAACGGTGCAGGCCGAGTTCCGGCGGCTGTCCGGGCTTGCGCTTGGCGGCGACTCCGACGCGGCGGGCCAGCTTGCGGGCGTGGGTAATTCCCTGCTCGACCTCGTGAAGCAGACGGCGGGCACGGAAGAGGAATACCTCGACGCTTTCTGGGCGGTGAACGCACAGTTGAAGTCCGCGCAGGACGCGGCGGGCGCGCAGGTGTCCGCAGCCGACAAGGAACTTGAAGCGCTGCAAGGCCAGCTTGATGTCCAGAACGCGGCGCTTGCGGAGTTGCAGGGCCAGAGCGCCACGCTTGAGGAAATCGAGAAGCAGATTGCCGAGTTGAAGCCGCTTTTGGGTGCGGCCGGCGACAAGGCCGGAGTGAAGGCGTTCGCCCGGGGCGGGCTTGCCATGCCGGGGTGGGCGGTGGTGGGCGAGGAAGGGCCGGAACTGGTGAACTTCTCGCAGCCGGGGCGCGTCTACACGGCGGCGGATACGGCGGCGCTGTTCCGCAGCGCGACGCCCCGGGGAACGTCCGGGGAGAGCGGTGGAAGCCGCGAGGAGGTCTACGAGCTTCGCCGGGACATGAACATCCTCCTCAACGAAGTGGCTAAGTACGGGCGGCGTGTATCGGATTTGGTCGAACTTTGGGACAAGGAAGGTATGCCGGGGGTGCGGGCATGAAGCTCATAGAACCGCAGGCTATCCGGTTGCTGTCCAGCACCGTGCCGGAAAACGACGCCCCGGCGTGGAGTGCGGGCACGGCGTATCAGATCGGGGATTCCGTCATCCATGAGCACAAGGTCTACAAGGCCGTGGCCGACAGCACGGGTAAACAGCCGGATCAGCACAGCGAGGGAACCGACGCTTTCTGGCGGCTCATGGGGCCGACGAACCGTTACGCCATGCTCGACCAGTATGTGTCCACGCAGACTGTCGCGGCTGAGGACGTCATGACGTTTGCGGTAACCTTCAACCGCTGCACCGCGTTCGCGCTCTTGAACTTCAAGGCCACCAGCATCCGGGCCGTGGTGCGGGACGGTGACGGCCTCGTCATGTATGACCGCACGGTTTCCACGCTCAAGGACGTGGACGGCTACTGGAACTACTACTTCCTGCCCCTTGAGCGCATCGTGGATCAGGCCGTGACCAACATTCCCATGTCGCCCGTGGCGACGCTTTATGTCTCGCTCACACAAGAGGGAGGCCCCGCACTCGGGCACGTCGTCGCGGGGCAGGCGTGGCCCATCGGCATGACGCAGTACAACACCCGTCTCGGCATCCGGGACTATTCCCGCAAGGACACCGACGAGTTCGGCAACACGCGGCTGGTCAAGCGGGCCAACGCCAAGCGCACGAGCCTGCCATTGTACCTGCATCCGTCCCGGCTGGACAGCGTGCGGGAAGTCCTCGCCCGGATGCACGGCCTTCCCGCGCTCTGGCTCGGGGACGACAACGAAGGGATCGGCTCCTATCAGTCACTGACGGTCTGGGGCTGGCTTGAGGATTGGAACGCGGTCTTTGCCGGGCCGAACAAGATCGACATGAACATTGACATACAGGGGTTGAAGTAATGGCAGTAAAGCAGCTTTCCAAGATTTCGGATCTCCCGGAACCGCCGGACAGACTTGTGGGCGATCAGGAACGGTTTGACGTGCTGACGTTCAACAGCCTGAAAGCGCAGAAAAAGATGGTCAACGAGGACCTGAACAAGACGCTGATCCCCGCGCTGAACGAATTTGCTGTGGATGTGAACGCCAGCGTCGACGCGGCGGCTCTGAGCGAACGGAACGCCCATGACTCGGAAGAGGTGGCGAAAAGGAAGGCGGGTGAAGCCTCGGGCTCGGCGGGGGCCGCAAAGGTTTCGGAAGACAACGCGAAAGTCAGCGAGACGAATGCCCTTGCCTCAAAGAACGCGGCGGCCCTTTCCGCCGAATCCGCCGAATCCGCCCGCATAGCGGCGGAAGCGGCCCGCGACGAGGCGCAGGATCTCGCTAATGTCGGGTATGCGTCGGAAAGCCACGCGGGGCTGGCGAAGGTCGACGGGAAGACCACGCAGGCCGACGCGGGCGGCGCGATCACCGTGAAAGACGTGGCGATTGAGGGGGATCTCGGGGATCTGGCGAGCGCGCGGGGACAGATTGGAGATGCTAAAGAGATGCCAAATCTGGACTTTAATACGCTTACAACTCCGGGAAACTATAGAATAACGGGGAATCCCACTAACGGTCCTTCTTTGCCTCTCAATATCTCCGGAGCTTCCATCGGTTCTCTTATTGTAGCTGGTACTTTGGGACAGAATGGGCGCATCTTTCAGATCATGATATCCGGTAGCACGGTTACGTGGAGGACTGTTCAAAATTCGACAGGAACGACATGGAGCGCTTGGCAACAGTTGCTTTCAGGAAACAAAGTTGGTGACGGCATTCGCGTCACCAACGGCATCATCTCCGTACCCGAGATGCAGGGCGCGACGGTATCGACCGCCGGGACGTCCGGCCTTGTTCCGCCCGCAGCCGCCGGGCAGCATGAAAGCTTCCTGACCGGAGGCGGGGAGTACAAGCCAGCGCTCACCAAGATTTCGAACAGCGTAAGCACGACCGATTCAACGACGGCGGCCTCGGCAACGGCGGTCAAGTCTGCCTACGATGCGGCAAACGAGAGGTTGCCGCTGTCTGGCGGAACGCTCACCGGAGCACTTAGGAGCAAACCCGGAAATATTCATGTCGCTTCCACGCCGAGCGCTGACGAAGTTGATGACGCGCTCTATCTTGTCGATGCGAACGGGGTTGTCTATGCAAACCTGCAATCCACAAATTACGCAAATGGCAGTATGCTCGTCGGTCTTGCGGTGAATACGTCTGTGAAAGGTGGCTCCGGGGGATGGCAGACGCTCAAGATCGGAGCTGACAAGACTGGGAAGTTCATCTCGCACGTTCCCACACCCGATCTCAGCGACGCTTCTGATAATATCGCCAACACCGTGTATGTCCAAGAAAACCTGAAATCGTATCTGAAACTTGCTGGGGGCATACTGACTGGTGATGTGACCGTTCCGTCAGTTAACGGGTATCAAGTCGTTGATCACGAAGTAAACGGCGGGTGGTACTTCTTCCCGGAAAACTTCTACAATTCCGGGAGAAACGGACGCTTTTTGACGAAAGCGGGGCTGAAAGTCCAGTACGGCGGTGTTTCGGGTATGAGCGATGTGACTCAGCAAGTTACTTTTGCCGAGCCGTTTTCAACGATACCGATAGTCATAACAACGTCTGAATCGTCAGGAATTGAACAAATCACGGTGCCCCTGGGTGTGACGACCACAGGTTTTTCCCTCGGGCACATGTCGGCAGGAACCCAAACGGGAACGGTCTTCAAGCACTGGATCGCCATTGGGAGGTAATATGGAATTTCATATTGGACAAGTTTTTCAGGGCGTGTACCCGCCTGAAGCCGCGGACTGGTGCAACAGCACGCAGCGGGCCTATATCGTCGAACGTGACGCGGTTGACGGTGAGAGACAGTTTGAGATCGTCGCGGTGCCCGAGCCGACGCTGGAGGAACTGAAAATAGCAAAAAAGGCTCAGATAGACGCGGAAACGTCCGCAGCCATCCTTTCCGGATTCGACTATGCCGTAGACGGGGTGACCTATTATTTCAGCTATGATGCATTTGACCAGCAGAATTTTGCGGATACGGCGAACGTCTGCCTGATGAAGCAATCGGGAATGCCGGGCCTGCCCGACTCCGTAATGTGGAACGCCTACACGGTGCCGGGGGGTGAGCTTGAGCGTTTGACGTTCGACGCATCGGGCTTCCTCGCGCTCTATGCTGGCGGGGCCATGCGGCACAAGAACGGGACGATGCAGCGCGGCGGGGAACGCAAGGCGGTGGTGGAGGCCGCGACCACGCCGGAAGAGGTTGAAGCGGCATGACCTACGGTAAGCGAACGTTGATCGCCGTCGACCAGCTCCTCAATACGCTCCTCGGCGGCTGGCCGGACGAAACCCTGTCCTCGCGCTGTTACCGCTGGGCGCGGGACGGGGTGAGAGCGTGGCCCCGCAAGCTGGTGGACGGGCTGTTCTTTTGGCAGAGGGAACACTGCAAGAGCAGTTATGAGAGCGAGAGGGAGGGCAGGCAGTCGCCGCCGGAGTTGAGGACACATGTCCGACCTAAAAACAGCACACCACCAGAGAATTCCTGACAACTAGGCATCAGGAAAGTGGTCACCGTTAGGTATATTGCTTTTCTACGCTATTCCTGAGCGTCGGGGAAAAGAACAATCAGCAACATTTTAAAGCGCTCAAGTGCGTAAACGGCGTGGGGAATTTTGGCGGGCATAACGATACAATCCCCAGCATGAAGGATATGCTCCGTATCCCCAATAGTGATACGGCCAGTTCCGTCGAGGACTGTGACCATGGCATCGCCGGAAGAATCATGTGCGCTGATTTCTTCGTTCTTGTCAAAGGCGAACAGCGTTACGTTGTGGTGCTTGTTCTGCGCTAACGTTTTGCTGACGATCTGCCCGGGTTGGTATGTCACCTGTTCAGCCAAGGGGAGTACTGTGGAATGTTCGATATTTTTGATAGGATGCGACATAATAGTTCCTCCATAGCACTCTGTGGATGTTATAAATAAATCTGTATGTTGGGGTAGTCTTTCGGAGACTGTTTGTAAACCTCATTAGAAGAGTGGGCCAGAAGCCATGTGCTCACCCGCCGGAATCGCGACAAACATAGCATTTTCAGAAGAAGCGGGGGAGTTACGGTCTCCCCCGCCGGCCCGGCGAGGACACGCCAGGCCACGGTCCCGCACGAAGGGACGCATCGTGCAGGGTTTCCGCCGATGGCTGTGCTCATGGCGAGCGCACGATATATAACAGGCAGAGAGCCGAGATGCAATAAGTGAATAGGTATTGGTTTCAGCATATAGTATACCATAGTCCCAATTACAGATCTTAAAGTGTCCCAAATCGCGCGCCACGTTAGTTTGTTAATTTAAAATTGATTTTTCTTCATAATAAGTTTACCCCTATTCAAAAATAGGAGCACCCGCCATGAGCCTTGAACGTGTCCGTGCACAGCTTGGTAAGTTCGGTTTGGCGAAGCCTAACGATGAAATGGCCGTCACAGTCCAGTCTCTCTCACCCTATTATCTATTTAGCGATTCAATCGGAGAGACCTTTCTGATTGCTCGTGCAGATGATGTTGAACAGCGGTTGAACGCCATTTCGTATAACATGGGGAAGTTAACGTATGAGCAGTTCTGGAGTGGCGTATGGCTCGGAAGAGTTCCCCATTACCGTGGTTTTGACGAGCTATGGGAGTCTCTCGCCGCCGAACCGTTCACCGTCAGCGTATCGGTTCCCAAGGCATCCGAAAGGCTTTATATCGGTCGGGCAAAGAAGTTGAACAAAGGGATTTGGCTCTTTGAATCCGAGAGTGGAGAGTACGGGCTTGTTCCCGAGCAAGAAGCCCAGAAGTGGTATCTTGAATAGGCATGGAGTTCTGACAAACGGAAAGCAGAGAGCCTGGAGATTTTTCTCCGGGCTCTCTGCATACAGTGTGCCAATACAATAGAAGCGCATGTCAAGGGTGTGCCAAATCGCGCGCTAAACTGTGCCAAATCGCGCGCCGCGTTAGTCTAGCCGTAAAAAGGCCGTGCGGACAGTTTGCGGACAGTTTTGCGGACAGTCACGAGAAAGGGGTTACATCTTTTGATGTAACCCCTTGTAATCTATGGAGCCAGCACGCGGATTTGAACCGTGGACCTACTGATTACGAACAAGACAATGTGAAAAAGCTAGAAGAGCTCCACCAAATGATTGACGTAGGGGGTAGCTTTCCACTAAAAATTGTTTATTAAATTTAGAAAATATAATTTATTTAATAAATTAGTGTTGTTGTATACTGTGGAGGAAATATGGATTGGAATATTGTTATAGCTGGCCTCGGTGGAATAGGTTTTGGTAGCCTTGTTACAACAGGGATACAGCTTATTAATGACAATAGAAATAAAAAGATAAATCGTATTTTTGAGGAGAAGAAAACAGCATATTTAGAATATATAAAAATAATTAGTGAATCACAATTTATGCCAGAGAAAGAGGGATCTTGGAAAAGGACTACAGCTATGGCGAGGATAGATCTGTTTGGAAGTGATGATGTGTTAGATAAATTAGAAATAGTATCTTCAATAAAAGATGGAGACTTGAAGGAGCCACTTAAAAATCTGTTTAAAGCTATGAGAGAAGATTTAAAAACATATTAATTTTTTCTTTCTCATGTAGTGACGTCTACGTTCTCAAGAAAACAAAATATCCACGTAGATAGGCTCAGAACACAGCGCATTCTGAGTCTATTCTGTATTTTTAGGGCAGAGATATTTTAGTAATATAATTAAGCATACCCCATAATTTTGTCCGCAAATTGCGGACAATTTTTACAGCGATATGTTCTGGCACGGAATCACTGACAACGCGGAGCGCTGGCGGCGAACTGTGATGTGGGCATAGATTTCTGTCGCTTGCCGATCCGTATGTCCCAACAGTGCCCCGATGGTATCAAGGTCGACCCCGTGATCTTTCAGGAGCGTTGCGAACGTATGCCGGAGCTTATGCAGGGAGAGTTCAGGGTATCCGCCAGCAACAAGGGCCGCTTTTGCAATGTGCGTTATGCTGTCCGGATGTTGCCACTTGTCAAAAATACGGCCCTTTTTCTTTATGCCGAGTGCGACAAGGACCGCCTTGAAAGTGGGGTGCAGAGGATACCAGCGGGAAAGGTTCGATTTTGAAGTGCTTGCGCTTATATAGTACATATCCTTTTCAAAATTGATATTTTCCCACCGGAGCCCCCAAAGTTCAGATCTGCGCCTACCTGAGAATATGTAAGCCGTCAGCAAGCGCCGTTCGTCAATATCAGTAATCCGCTCTAAGAATGCGGCGATCTCTTCCGAGGGGATGAACAAAGGTAGCTCTTTCCGTTCCTTTAATTTCTTATATCCATGAAACGGGTTTGTTTTTAGATAGTTCCAGTCGACGGCCTTGTTCATGACGGCGCTTGCGTGCCGGATGTAGTTGTTGATTGAAACGGGCTTGCATCCTTTATTTTTTGCTACCAGCAGATCTAGATGCTTTTTAGAGAGGGCAGAGAGAGGAAGGGAGCGGGGAACGACAGCCAAGAGCTTATGCAGGGCAAGCAGGTTAGCTGAAAGCGTTTTCCGTGATTCCACGGCATCCTCCGCCCAATGTTCGTATTCGTCTGCAAAATCACCGAACGTCATTTCAATGACAAGCGGAGCTCCGGCTAGGTGCTCGTAATACCGTTTGCGGATCTCCCTGAATCGCGCCATCGCCTCAGTTTTATCTTTGGTCTTGAGGCTGACCCGTTTTCTGTTGACCTCGCAGTACCAATTCTCGCCACGCTTGAATGGATCGCGAAGACTCATTTTTCAAATATCCTGCATATTTCATCAACCCTCTTTTTCCCGGGTTGATAGAGATCAAGGGAGCGCAAAGAGACACGCCACTGTCCACCAGGGGTTTTTCTCGCCTCTATGCGTCCCTCTTTGCAGTATCTACGCATGGTCACGACAGATACGCCGATTTCGCGCGATGCCATAGCCAACGGGATACAAAAGCTCTTTGCGGACATGAGAAACCTCCGCCGCGCAAAGTAGGCGTTTTTCGCCTCTCTGTAAAGTCTTTTGTAGGGAGAATTTAGCCTATCACTTATTCTCTTTCTCTTCATATTTCTTGCATACGCGCCAAACGAGGTCGGGATATGGAATACCTAAAAACGTTGATATTCCATATGCTTCTCCCATCGTAAGGCGTCTCGGTTTCCCTTGGCTAAGAGGATCTCGAATCCTACGCCAGATTCGGCCGCCATCTTCGCCAAAAAAGCTATTTCCAAAGGTTAAGTGGTTCATGTTTCTTTTTTGTAGTTCCAAAATGACCTCATCAACAAACATACGCTCGAAGTCGTCAAATGATTTTTTCATAGAATCAGTATAAGGAAAAAAACGCCTAGTAAAAGTGCCTCTTTTGTCCTTGACCTTGTGGGCGAAAAACGCCTACAAGTGGCGTATGAAAACGAATGCATACGACCATAGTATCCGGTTCCTGTCCAAAGTTCACAAAAATTACACAACCATGTCAAAATATTTGGGATTAAAGATTAGGGGGTTCAGACAATTACGCAATAAGGAAAGTCCTTCACGTTCCGCACGGATTCGCATCATTTTAGGCGCAAAAGCGACATACCTCCGGCTGCTCATTAGTGAATTGCGCGAAATGGGAGCACTTTCCGACAGGGCACTCGGCAAGGCAAACCGGAGCATTCAAGATAGGCTCAAACAGGATCAGGCGTAACCGGACTATCAGGTCAAGGAGGTTTATACATGGTCATGGTGTCCGAACTTGCGCTTTTGGATCTGAAAGACGCGCTCAAGCTGGCATTGGTGCAAAGCGGAAAGACTCCGCTCGAAGTCGCTCGGGAAATGGGGTGGTCGGCCCACCACGCAAAACAGGTTTTCGGCCTTAACGACTACATCCCCTCGGCGCGGGCTTTTCCGGCCCTGTGCCGCGTTTTGGGAAACGGCATTCTTTCGGACTGGCTTGTGGCAAGCGTCAACACGCTTCCGGCGGGTGGTCATGAAATCGGATGTGATGAGCTTATGATCCGGCTGAATGAGTTCTTTGTTTTGCTCGGCGAGGCATCAAAGGAAGGGCTTGCCGACATAGCGGATATGAAGCTCGAACCAGCGGAGATCCGGGCTATGATCTTGCTGCTGATGAAAAGCGTGTCTCATGGGCTGGAAATGATTTCTGACTTGCGCCTGACGGAGCGCAAACTTGCGGGGCAGTCATGAGGCAGGACATAAGCCCGGACATGGTTGTCCAAGCCCTGCTGCGGGACGGCGTGTTGGGCTTCCGCGACAAAGGCGCGTTCCTGCGTGAAGGGGTTTGCCCCAACTGCCAAAAGAAAAGCCTGTTCGTCCGGAAGGCGGAACCGTGGCAGGTCATGTGCAGCCGGGAAGTGAACTGTGGCTACACGGAAAGCACGAGGAACCTCTTGCCGGATCTCTTTTCCGAGTTCGCCAAGAAGTATCCCCCGACAGAGGAAAACCCGCGGGCGACGGCGGACGCCTACCTCGGGCTTGACCGCGGGTTCGACCTCGGGCGCATCCGTGGCTGGTACGAACAGGCCAGTCATCAGATCCCGAACACGACAAAGATGTTCCCCACGGTGCGCTTTTATCTTGACCCCGCCCACAGCCGATATTGGGAAAGGCTCATCGGTGCGACCAAGGCGGACAAGCAGAAAGCGAACTTTGGGGGCAGAAAGAAACAGGACGGCACGCTCTACGCCGGGGATGCTTGGATGCCCCCGGGCCAGACGCTGGAAAAGGGCGACCGCGTTTACATCGTGGAGGGCATCTTTCACGCGATCGCCCTGTTCCTCAAAGGCTACAAGGCGATCGCGTGCCTTTCTTCCGGCAACATCCCCGTCCACGTCTTTGAGGAACACAAAGGAAAGGGCATCGTCTGGACGGTTGCCCTTGACCGGGACACCCTGAAAAAGGACAAGCCCCGGCGTTTCGTTGAGAAGCTGCGGGAGCTGGAGGAAAAGGCCGAGGTATGCATCCCCCCGGACGCCCGGGATTGGGACGATCTCTACCGCGCCGACTGCCTCTCCAAAGAGTTCATGGACGCGGGGCTCTACAGGGGCACGCTCTACCTGTGCGAGACGGCTGACGAAAAGGCGTACCACATATACGTCCACGCATACCGGAAAAACCGTCTGGCCAAGTTCACCCTGGACTTTAGAAATCGGCTCTATTCCGCCGAGGTCAAAGAGGATTTGCAGAAGACCCTTGAAAAGGAAGCGCAGGACGATCCCGAGATGAAGCTGGAGATCCTGCGCACGGAGCACGGGAGGGATATTTTCCGCCTGTGCTGCGACCTCAAGGAAATATCCAACATCCTCCCCACGTTCCTCTACATCGAGAACAACGAAATCTCGGGGGAAAAGTTCTACGTGTTCGAGATCGCCTATGCTTCCGGGATGCCCAAAGAGATCGTCAAGCTGGACGGGCAAGCCCTGATAGACCCGAAGTCCTTTTTCAAGGCCATCATTTCCAAGACCTGCGGCGGCACGTTCACAGGGTCGGCGGGAAACCTCAAGTATCTGGTGGACCGCTGGCTCGGTACGCGCATCCCGACCATCGCCTCCGTGCCGTATATCGGCTATGTCCCGAGCCTCGGGGCGTATGTCTTCAATGAGCACGCCTACAGCGCGGGCAAGGAGATCAAGCTCAACGAGTATGAATATTTTGAAATCGGGAAAGCGGGTATCAAAACGACGCTTTCCAATTTCAAGATAGACACGACCGGGGAGTTCAACCCCGGCTGGCTGCACGATTTTTTCAGGGCGTTCTACTGGCAGGGCATGACCGTCCTCGCGTTCTTCCTCGGCTCGCTCTTTGTGCAGCAAATCCGGCATGAGCAGAAATCTTTCCCGTTCCTTGAACTCACCGGGGAACCGGGCGCGGGCAAGTCCACATTGCTCGAATTTTGCTGGCGGCTGCTCGGACGTGACGAGTACGAGGGGTTTGACCTCTTGAAGGCGACACAGGCCGGGCGGCGTCGCGCCTTTTCTCAGGTGTCGAACCTTCCTGTCGTCCTCATCGAATCGGACCGCGACAACGGCGAGAAGGACGCCAAGCAGCGCCAGTTCAGTTTTGACGAGATGAAGCCGTTCTTCAACGGCCGCGGCACGGGGACGCTCGGCGTGGCCATGCGCGGCACGGGCACGGAGGAACATCTTTTTCAGGGAACCTTGATCATTTCCCAGAACGCGGGCGTGGACGGCTCGGAAGCCCTCCTGCAGCGTATCGTCCACTGCCACGCCGACAAGAAACACCACGTCCCCGGCACGCGGGAGATCGCCCGCTGGTTCGAGCAACAGAAGACGGCCACGGTTGCGGGGTTCCTCCGCGTGGCACTGAAAAACGAGCGTATGCTGCTGGATACCTACCGGGCAGCCTTTGCGGAGCTTGAAGCCCGCTTTTCCCGTTCCGGGCTGCAAAACGAGCGTATCATCAAGAACCATGCTCAGGTGGCCGCGTGCGGCCATGCGCTGGCGACCCTTTTCCCGGAAAGGGATCGGAGTTTCGTTGAAGGGCTGGACGCCTACATCCTGAGCCGGGCCGTTGAGCGGGAAAGCCGCTTGCGCGCCGATCACCCCATACTTGAGCAGTTCTGGGATCAGTTCGATTACCTCAACGGCATATCAAAGGAAAAGGGCGCTCCGGATCGCCTCAACCACTCGGCGGACGACGCGCTCATCGCGGTAAACCTGAACCACTTTCTGGAGGTATCCCGGAGCGCCGGGCAACAGATTTTTGACTTGAACACCCTTAAAAAACTATTCCCCAACAGCAAGAGGCATAAATTCCTGGAGTACAAGGTAGTCTGGAGCAAGCACGAAAGCCGTTCCTATAAATGTTGGATCTTCAAAAAGTCGAAACAGGGAGAGCGAGCATGACGCAAAGCGAGTTCATTCGTATCATGGCCGTGCGCCAAGGCCTGTCTCAGGAGTGCGTGCGGCGTCTGGTCGGCGCACTGCTGGACAGTCTGGAGGAAGGGCTTGCCGAGGGTGAGCGGTGCATCCTGCGCGGCGTCGGGACGCTGCACATCGTCAGGAGGGAAGGAGGCAAGCGCCGCAATCCTCGAACAGGGGAAGAGGTGGAAATTCCCCCGCACAGGGTCGTCCGTTTCCGCCCCTCGCATCGGCCCGTTTCCCGTCCCTAGCCGTCCCCCCAAAAAGCCTACTGTCCGCCCCCTGTCCGCATCCGGCAGGGGGCTTTTTGCGTCTGGAGAGAACTATGGACGGTTATAGATATAGTCCATACATATAAATAAGTTATCTCAAAGAACTTCAAACGGGGATACAAAGGGCTTGAGATTTTGAAAGGGGCATCGGAAAAGGGTAAGGTTGGTAAGGTAAATTTATTTTTATATATAATATATTGAAATAGTATGTGATACGAGAGATTGTAAAAGGTAAGAAAAGGGTAAGGTAAAGGTAAGAACCTTACCGTTTTACATTACCCTAACCTTACCTTTTGCCTATCCTGCAACACACCGTTTTTATTGCACCTTACCTTTTGCCTTACCCTAACCTTACCGTTTCCTTACCGTTGGTGTACTACTCGTATTTATTTGGAATAAATAATTTTTATTGCTGTTCTGAAAAACGCCTTACCAACCTTACCCTTTTCCGATGCCCCTTTCCATTTTTACCCTGTTGGGATGCCCTCCCGGGCAGGGGAGGCAAGGCTGCGGGGCGGAGGGTTGGTCTTGCCAAGTATAGAAAACGTCGCTATCTTAAAACGCAAGAAGGGCGGCAAGTGCGCTAACACTCACCGCCCCGTGTGGGGCACGTCCCCCGGATTTGTTCAATCCAAGTTCTTCGCCCCGGTAAGAGAGCCACCTCCTACCGGGGCAACTGCTTTAGAGGTTCATAAAATGAACCGCCACAGCCGCAAGAACGGCGGCAAGCCAAGCTGCCAGCACGTCCCGGAGGAAGTGTCTCATGGGGAAAACCTCCTTTCGGAGGAGTGCCCCACGGCGAGGAAAGTAGCCGGGAACAGATAGGAAAGCAAGGTTCTTGCCAAGTGTAGAAAACGTCGCTATCTTAAAACGCAAGAAGGGCGGCAAGTGCTGGATACACTCACCGCCCTGTAAGGGGCCAGTCCCCGGATTTGCTAGACACAAATCACGTTTCAAGCCCCGGAAGGAAGTCGCAATTCCTACCGGGGCAAACTCATTTCCGGCCTACCGTTTGAGGTAAGGGGCAACGAGAACCATGATGACGCCCGCCAACACGTTGGCGAGAACGTCGAGTAGGAACTGCTCCATGAGCGCAACCTCCTTTTGGAGACTGGCCCACGAGAGGAAGGTAGTCTGGAAAATAATTAACCATCAGATGGAGGAGCATATGGCTAAGAATTATTTTTTCTACAAAAATACCAGAGAACATATTTTAATAACATGTTGTTTGTATATTAGTATAATGTCAATATTATTTATTGCTGCTATTCGGTTTTTTATTAACAATAAATATGATTTTTATATTAATATATTGGTATCGTTGTTTTTAGGATATATTGTATCATATTTTTATTACTATCTAATAACATATGAAAAATACAAATCAATTGAACAAGTAGAATTAAATGCTATAAGCTATATTATTAGTTTAGTAAATAAGTCAATAGATGAATATGGAGAAAAAGAATCTATTAATAATATTAACTGTATATATGATTGTATAAGTGATGAGTATGCTTCTTCTGAATATATAATATCAAATATGAAAGAAATTTATAATACATTAAAAAAAATGAATGGAATAAGTGAAAAAACCTATAAAATTTCACCATACATAGAAAAAGAAATTGATATGTTTTATCATAGGTGTGAATTGTCGTATCCGGATATATGTAAAAGCACATGGATAGAATTTAAAGATGGCATCTTTAATTTATTAAAGAAATATAAAGATTATGACAAAATTAAAATAAAAATTGATGAAATCATAGTTAAAGATGAAGAGTTACTGTTTTAAATAAAGACTAATCTCATTATTTGCAATCTTTCCCCCGCTTGACAGACTAGGCCCTCTTCTCCTACTCTGACATTCCCTAACCCAGTGAGGCTTGCCGGAGCCTTCACCAGTCCCAAGCTGGCGAAAATGTCGGTTTTCTTTGTTTCTGCCACCATTGCACCCTAGGAGAGATCCAAGGTGTGCGGTTACATATTGGCGGAACAACGTCCGGGTGTCCGTGAGGCCCCGGCGGTCTCACTGGACCGGGGAGCGTTGTTCCGCCTTTTTTTGTTTACAGCGCTCAATCCCCCAAACCAGTGAGGTTCCCATGTCCGCAACCGTTTTCCTGTCCCGTTCCGGCAGGTGCGCCGGGCGCGTCCCGTTGTCCCTTCTCGTCTTCAAGCTCATCCGTTCCGGCGAAGAGGCCGCCGCGCAAGCGCTCCAAGAGTTGCCCTTGCCGTTCCAGTGCCGCCGCGTGTGGTGGTTGCTGTCCGGCAACAAGCTGTCTGTGGAGGTGTGAGCATGGCTACCTACCGCACGATCCGCATGGCGTTCTGGTCCGACCCGTACATCGAAACCCTGAGCGCGTCCGAAAAGCTCCTTTACCTCTACCTGTTCTCCTGCCCCCACACCAACAACCTCGGGCTGCTGGCGGTGTCGCGCCGTCGCATGGCCTACGATACCGGGCTGACGGAAGAGGCGGTCAACGCCGCCCTTGCCGCGTTCGAGCGCGACGGCAAGATCGCCACGGACGGCGACGCCGTGTGGGTCTGCCACTTTATCCGCCACCAGTGCAGCACCAGCCCCAAGATCCTCGTCTCGCTCCGGGCCCTCTTCCCCGCGGTCGAGTCCGCAAAGCTCCGCAAGGCGATCCTTGCCCTCTATCCCCACCTGCTCGGGGCCGCGCCGTGCCCCGCCGATAGGGTATCGGTAGGCTTTCGGGAATCGGAAAAGGAAAGGGAAAAAGAAGATCGGATCGGGACGGACGGATTTTTTGTCCCTGTGGAGATGCTGGAAGACCTGCAGCGCGACTTCCCGGACGTTGACGTACAGGCCGAGATAACCCGCATCCGTAAGTGGCAAGCCGAAAAGCGCACGCCGATCCGCAACGTCTGGCGGTTCCTGCGGACGTGGCTTTCCAATGCGGAGACGGGGAAGCGGCCCGGGCAGGAACAGAGGGCGGAAAAGCCCGTGCCCGTTGCCGTCCCGCAGCCCCGTATGGAACCCTTCCCGCCGTCGCCGGAAGCCCTTGCCGAGAACTGGGATCGCGGCCTCGCATGGTGCGGGCGCATCCTGAACCGTGGGAGGGCGGCGGCATGATCCATACATGGACGACACCCGAGCCCAGAGCCTACGCGACGCCGGAAGAGGCGGCACGCGGCCTTGAGCGGCTTCTGGACGATCTGGCGGACACGCGGGGGACATGCGTTGCGGCCTTGGCGAACCTGCGGGGAGGGCTTGCGGCCCATGACCCCGCCCGCCTCGCGCTGGCGGCTGAGGCGCTTTCCGCCGTCAGTCGGGAATTGGCCTATTGTTCCGGCGACGCGGCCCGCATGGTCGCGGCTCTGGCCCTGTGCGGCGAAGAGGAGGGCGGTTATGCGCAATGAAGATTTTGACCCGATCGCGGGATTGTACGAAAGCGCGGGATCGCTGCGCGAGCTGGCGGAGATGTACCGGGATGAGCGGGGCGGCTTGTCTTCCCTTCTCCTCCTGATTGCCGACAACGTGACCCGGTGCGCGGGGAAGCTGGAATGCGAAGAGAAACCTATGGAGGAAACAGCATAAAAAGGTTTGAGGCCCTACGCCCCGTCGCGCCTTGCTGACGAAAAACGGCCCCGCGTCCTGCGGGGCCGTCTCCTACGCCATGCCCTCAAAGAGGAGCTGTACCTGTTTTCGTGAGTTCGTTTTCCTC